>ERZ779940.104-NODE-104-length-25735-cov-1.75923_pt1 | contig 25735 bp, 22 predicted proteins | sample MGYA00511063_ERZ779940 | MGnify/ENA primary metagenome ERZ779940 (study PRJEB29588, sample SAMEA2146682) | human gut metagenome | biome: human gut; feature: human-associated habitat; material: faeces | place: Denmark | collected 2008/2010 ...
TTCTGCTACTCCTAATTGTTCTACAATAATTCCTTTTACTTTTTCAAAAACTTCTTCTGAACTCATGTTATAAGTTCACCTCCTTATATTTTCATAAAATTATTTTAACCTAACAATAATACATATTAATTTAATTGTCAAGATTTTTTATAAATTATTTTACTTCTTTCATCTTTAAGTCTGATTTTTCTACTGTTTTCGCATTTTCAAACTCTTCTATCATTCTATCTACAGCTTTATTTTCTACAAATTTCTCAGCTTGTTTTATTGTAAATTCAAATAATTTTTCATCACTACTTCCATGTGCTTTTACAACAGGCTTCTTTACACCTAAAAATAAAGCACCTCCATATTCTTTATAGTCTACAGTCTTTTTAAATCTGTTTATTGCAGGTATAGTAGGTATTGCTGCTATAGTTGAAAGTATATTCTTTTTTATACTCTCTGATAAGGTTCTTTTAACTAACTTTCCTAATCCCTCAACTGCTTTTAAGAATACATTTCCTGTAAATCCATCTGTTACTAATATATCAACTTTACCCGAAAAAGCATCTCTTCCTTCAACATTACCAATAAAGTTTATATTTAATTCCTTCGCATTGTCTTTTAATAGATGATATGACTCTTTTGTAAGTTCATTTCCCTTAGTTTCTTCTGTACCTATGTTTAATAATCCAACAGTTGGATTTTCATTTCCAAATGTATTTCTTAAATAAATACTTGCCATTTGTGCAAATTGTAGTAAGTTAATAGGTTTACAGTTTGTATTTGATCCACAATCCATAAGCAAAAGTCTACTTTTATATGCTGGTAGTATTCCTGCTAATGCCGGTCTATCTATTCCTTTTATTCTACCTACTATAAGTGTAGCACCAGTTAATAATGCTCCTGAATTTCCTGCGGAAATAAAGACATCACCCTCATCTTCTTTTAGTAAATTAAATCCTACAACCATTGAAGAATCTTTTTTTCTTTTAATTGCTTGTGTTGGTATATCTTCCATTTCTATTGTTTCCGTAGTATGGTATATACTCAATCTTGGAGATATTTCAGATATATCATCTTTTCCATATAACTCTTTAATTCTATTATTTATGACATCTTTGTTTCCAATCAAAACAACATCTGCTTTTATTTGATTTATTGCTGTTACTGCTCCTTTTATATTCGCATCTGGTGCATTATCACCGCCCATTGCATCTAGTAATATTTTCATAAAGTTTCCTCCAATAATTGTTTTATATAATATATTATTTTTTTAATATTTTATAACTTATATTATCCAAAGTCAATTGTCATAATTGATTTTATTATTTATTTTTTTATCTTTCAAGACTACTGACTGCATGTTCTAAAAGATTATTTTGTATTCAAACTACAAAAATTAAAGCCTTCTACTAATAGAAGGCTTTATTATTATTCTAATATAAATAGTTTTGTGGGTTTAAAGATACCCCATTTTTTACAACTTCAAAATGTAAGTGGTTACCTGTTGAGTTACCTGTTGATCCAACTGCTGCAACAACGTCTCCTGCATTTACTTTTTGTCCAGCAGATACATATAGTTTACTACAGTGAGCATAATATGTCATAACTCCGTTTCCGTGTGAAACCTTTACAACATTTCCATATCCACCACTATAACCAGCAAAAATAACTGTTCCACTTGCTGCTACCTTAATAGCTGTTCCTTTTGGTGCTGCAATATCCAATCCTGAATGTCCACTACTTCTTATACTTTCCATGTTACCAAATCTGGATGTAATTATTCCAGATAATGGCGTAACTGTTAATTTCACTCCATTTAGTGATGCAACTTTTACAGTTGTGCTTGAACTAGATGATGTATAAGAACTTGAAGCTGCAGCTGCAGCTTCGGCTGCTTTTACTTTAGAATCTAAAGTTTTAGTAAGATTAGCTTTTGCCGTTTTTATTGTTTTAACACCATTTTGCTTATCTGTTGTTATAACATCTACAATTCCTATTTTAACTTTTATCTCTTTTTCATATTTTTTATTTAATTCTTTTACTAAGCTTTCTGCTTTTTCTAAGTTTGCAACTTTTACCTTTTCTTTACCATCTATTGTTACTGCATATATTTTATATGTTGTTTCAGCACTTGATTCTATTTTTGCTAGAATCTCTTCACTATTTGTGCTTTCAGTTTTATCTACAAATTTAAAATGATATTCAGGCATTTTTGCAATTGTTGTAAATAATTTGTTTTCTTCTTCTCTATTTATAATTTCGTTTACAGATTGTTCAAATTGTTCCTTATCTGTAACATATCCTAACTTCTCTCCATCTACAGTTACTTCACATACAAATTGATATTTTATAAAAATAACTGCTATTATCATAAACAGTGCAATTGCTACCATATTGATAAACTTTATTGCTTCTTTTGTGTAGTATTTTATTTTCCTGTTTAAAATATATATTCACTCTCCTTTTTGTAGTGCGACAAAATTAATTATACTATATATTTTAAACAATTTCAAATGTCATATACTTTTTTCTCGTAAATTTACGGCATTTTTGATATTCTGCCAATAGTATGTTTGAATTTATTGTATGCTTTTCTTTGTTTTTCTTCGTTTTTCTCTTTTTTTCTTTGTTTTTCAGATATTGACTTTTTATTTTAATTACTATCTATCAATTATTATTTATTTTACTATATATTTAACAAATTTATTATACTATCTATATATCCTTTTAATATGCTCTACAGCATTCTTTTCCAATCTAGAAACTTGTGCTTGTGATATACCAATTTCAGATGCAACTTCTATCTGAGTTCTTCCTTCAAAAAATCTTTTAGCTATAATCATTTTTTCTTTTTCAGTTAGTTTTTTCATAGCTTCTGCAATTGTTATTGTCTCTGCCCAATATTCATCTGTATTCTTTTTATCTTTGATTTGATCTTGAATATAAATATTATCCATATCATTATTTCCCGCAGGTTCTTGTAGTGATACAGGTACCTGGATTGCATCTAGGCTCATTACAATTTCTTCTTTTGGTATATCTAATATCTTAGAAAGTTCCTCTATATTTGGTTCTCTGTTATTTATTTTTAAAAATTTCTCTTTTTCTGTTAGAACTTTATAAGCTAAATCTCTTATTGACCTACTTACTCTAATAGTATTGTTATCTCTCAAATATCTTTTTACTTCGCCTATTATCATCGGCACTGCATAAGTTGAAAACTGACAATTTTGACTTAAATCAAAATTATCCATAGCTTTTATTAATCCAATGCATCCAACTTGGAATAAGTCATCTGCATTTTCTCCCCTTGTATAAAACCTTTTTATTACACTTAGTACTAGTCTTAAATTTCCATTTATAAACTTTTCTCTTGCTTCTTCATCTCCATTTTTTATAGCTATTAATAGTTCCTTTTTTTCTTCATTTGATAATACAGGTAATTTTGCAGTATTTACACCGCATATTTCCACCTTATTCATCAAATAAAAACCTCCTTTAGAATTTAATGTTATCTACATTATTTCCAAATTTGGTTTTTTTATACTTTTCAATTATCCTGTTTTACTCATTATATCTTTCTTCATTTTATTTATAATCTTCTTTTCAAGTCTAGATATATAACTTTGCGATATTCCAAGCATATCCGCAACTTCTTTTTGCGTTTTTTCATTTCCGCTAATAAATCCAAATCTCAATTCCATTATATTTCTTTCTCTATTACTTAATTTATCTATAGCTGCTCTTAATAAGGTTTTATCTACCTCATCTTCTATTCTTCTTGATGTAATATCTGAATCTGTTCCTAAGATATCTGATAATAATAGTTCATTTCCATCGCCATCTTGATTAAGTGGCTCATCTATTGATATTTCTCCTTTGATCCTATTACTTCTTCTTAAATACATTAATATTTCATTCTCAATACACCTTGATGCATATGTTGCAAGTTTAATTTTTTTATCTGTATTAAATGTATTTATTGCCTTCATTAGTCCTATTGTACCAATAGATATCAAATCTTCTAAACCAACACCTGTATTCTCAAATTTTTTTGCAATGTATACTACTAGTCTTAAATTTCTTTCTACTAATATTTGTCTAATCTCTTCTTCTCCGTTTGATAATCTTTCCAACATATCTGCTTCTTCTTCATTAGATAATGGTGGTGGCAGAGTTTGACTACCTCCTATGTAGTAAATTGGTAAATTTTCAATTTCACCATTTCCTATATACCTTACATATAAGGTATTAATACTATCCTTTAAAATTTGTAATAAATTCATTTTCCTCTCTCCCTTCCAGCATATCCAAACCTATCAAAGCAGAATATGTATTTTTCTTTGTTAATTTTTGATTATATATACATATAATTACCTTCTTATTTTTTATTTCATCAATATCTGTTATAACATTAACCTCATCGACTTTAAACCCTAGTAACATTCCATTTTGTTTGCCAATAGAATGAAATGGTATCATTCTGAATCTAGCTCTATAACTAATATTTGACTCATTTTCTTTCCAATCACCTCCTATAATATCGTCAATATTATCTAATATACTTTTTGGCATAATTTCATATAATTTCTCTTTTTCAACAATTACAACTGGAATTGAGGTAATTGGATCTTTTAGCTGATTACCTGTATCTAACATTGCTTTTAATCTTATACTCTTGTTCTCTATTTTTATTTCAATTTCATAAATTAATCCTTTTTTGCTCATTCTATTTTTAAAAATTTTAAATGCAACATGAGTCAATATAAAGCCTACAAAACCTCCAAGTAAAGCTATTTTTATAGGATATGTTCCAATATATACACCATTTTTCATTAATATATCTTGTGGTCTTATAAAATATAACAGTGCAAACGCACAACCTCCAAATACAAATGAGACCAAATAAAACATTATAAGTTGCTTTATTAAAGCTTTTATTCCCTTTGGAGAAAATGCAATATATATCATACTAACAGATAATATAATTTTTACTATCATGTTAGAATATATAGGAAATATTTGCATATAAGCTAAAATTGCATATACGCCTCCTACTAATGCAGAAATTCCTAACCTTATATGATGTAATTTCATTTTCATGATAAATCCTGTTGCAAATAAAATAATGTAGTTCATGCACAAGTTTTCTAATAAAACTATATCTAAATAAATTGTCATTTATATTATCCTTTTATACCATATAATTTTTAGCATTACTATTGTACAACTGTTATATTTAAAAACTTGTCAATTCTTAGGCACGAAAAAAAGAAATAATCTACAATTTTAGATTATTTCTCTATAAACACAATAATTTAATATCTTCTACGCTATAAAACAACAATAAGTTCTATTTTCTTATTATATAAAATTATAAAAATAAAGTGTACATTTCGGTAAAATGTACACTTTTTATTTTTAGATTTATTTATTCATTCCTTTATTTTTTCTTAAGAAAGATGGAATATCTAAATTATCAGAAGAGTTTGAATTATCTATTGGTGTTGGAATAGAATTTAATTTTTTATCCCATGCTTTATCAATAATTTCTCCTACTGGAATATTTGATATACTTCCTGGTTCTTTTTCAAAACCTGTAGCTATAACTGTGATAACTATGTCTTCATCTAAGCTTTCATCAATTACTGCACCAAAGATAATATTTGCTTCAGGATCAACACTACGTTGAATTAATTCTGCAGCAGTGTTAACTTCATGTAGTCCTAAATTGTTTCCACCTGTAATGTTAATGATAACACCTCTTGCTCCTTCTATTGAAGTTTCAAGTAATGGGCTTTGTACGGCTTGTTTTGCAGCGTCTTCTGCTCTATTTTCTCCAGATGCTCTACCAATACCCATATGAGCCATTCCTGTATTTAGCATAATTGTTTTAACATCAGCAAAGTCTAAGTTTACAAGTCCTGGTATTGCTATAAGGTCTGATATACCTTGAACACCTTGTCTTAATACATCATCTGCCATTTTGAAAGCTTCAACAATTGAAGTTTTTCTATCAATAACTTGTAGTAATTTGTCATTTGGAATTACTACTAATGTGTCTACTTTTCCTTTTAAGCTTTCTACACCACGTTCTGCTTGTGATAATCTTTTCTTTCCCTCAAATGTAAATGGTTTTGTAACAACACCTATTGTTAATATTCCCATTTCTTTTGCTATTGAAGCAACTATTGGTGCAGCACCTGTACCTGTTCCTCCACCCATTCCAGCTGTAACGAAAACCATATCTGCTCCGCGTAAAGCTTCTGCTATTTCTGATTTACTTTCTTCAGCCGCTTGTGCTCCTATATCTGGGTTAGCTCCTGCTCCTAAACCTCTTGTAATTTTTTCTCCAATTTGAATTTTTGAAGCTGCTTTTGAAAGAAGTAGTGCTTGTCTATCTGTATTTACTGCAATAAATTCTACGCCTTTTATTCCAGAATCCACCATTCTATTTACAGCATTGTTTCCAGCTCCACCAACACCTATTACTTTGATTGTAGCTGTTCCATCTAACATTGTGTTTTCGTCTGTGCTATCCATTAACATAATGTTTCTCCTCCTCTAATTTTAATTATTATTTTGATAATTTGTTTTTATGAATAGAAAAATTCTTTTATTCTTTCTATTATATTTTGAAAAATATTTTCTTTTGAGTTTGAGTCTATACTACTTGAAACTGTCTTTGCAAAAGGTCTTGATGCAATATATCTTACTAGGGCATATGCGGTTCTATATTCTGGTCTAACTGTACTAATTGCTCTACCCGTAGATATTTTTACTGGTATATTTAATATTATTTTACCTGCAACATCGCTCTTATTAATATTTGTAATACCTTGTCCTGTTAATATTACATTATTAATTCTTTGTTTAATTCCTTGCATTGTAATGTCTTTGTTGACAAGTGAAAATATTTCTTCTATTCTTGCTTCTATAATTTCAATTAGTTCTGAGCTCTTAATTACCTTTTTATTATCATCTTTGCTTGTAGATAGTAAAATCTCATTGTCATTATCTATAAAAGACTTTAGAGCTAATCCATATTGTTTCTTTAATTTATCTGCTTCTTCTTCTGATATATTAAGTACCAATGCAATATCATTTGTAATGTTGTCTCCTCCTAATGGAATTGTATTAGTATATGTGAATTTTAATCCTTCAAATACTCCTATATCAGTATTTCCAGCTCCTATATCTAATAGCATTATATTATCATTAAGCTCATTTCCATCTAAAACTAAACTTCTCTCTGCAAGTGTGATTGGTACTAGTCCATCAACATCTATGTCAACTTTTCTAAAGATATTTGAAATTTTTCTCATATATTCTTTATCAGCTAATACCACTTGTGCTTTCAAAGTAAAGCTTGAACTTAAACTTCCTATTGGATCTTGAACAGATTTTCCGTTGTCTAAAATAAATTCATCTGTAACTATATCAATAATTTGTTTTCCTTCTGGAACATCAATATCTTTTACTTGCGATAGTCCCACACCAACATCTTTTGCAGATATTCCTGCATATTTATCCTTGGCTTCTTTTATAATACTATTTTGTACAATTGTAACATATTTTCCTGGTATCGTCACATAAGCTGAGTTTATTGTTAATTCGTTTTCTGCTTCCGCTTCCTTAATTAATTTAGAAATTGCAGCAACTATTTCTTCTTCATCAATAATTTTAGCTTTTTTTATACCATTACACTTACAACTACTTGTAGATAAAAGTTCAATTTGGTTAAAATTATTGACTTCTCCAATAACTAGGCTTACTTTTGAAGTACCAATGTCTATTCCTACGATAACATCTCCGATTGCCAAAGTTCATTCCTCCATTTTATACATCCATCTATGCTAAAAATTAACACAGATTTTCTGTTTTATATTTATGCTTTTAATTCCTCATTAGAATATTACAATTTTCAAAAAAAGTCAATAGCATTTGTAATATTTTTGTAATATTTCTGTAACATTTTTGACATATTGTCTGATAATGTTGTTTATTGTTTTTCTTCCTATTTTTGTGCTAACCTTACGCTTCCTTGTCTGGCACGTCTTTTATAACTTTTTTACTTGTTTTTTTAGTAAATTTTTCTAAATAATATCTTCTTATAATTGCTAAATTATTAAACATTCTTCCTACAAATACAACAATTGCTGCAAGATAAATATCAACATTTAGTTTTTGACCTAAATATGTTAACAACATTGAAAGAATTGCATTTCCAAAAAATCCTGATACAAATATTTTCAAATCAAATGTTTTATTTAAAGTTGATGAAATTCCTCCAAATACAGAATCCAATGCTGCTATAATTGCAATTGCTAAATATCCAGAATATGTATATGGTATGATAGGTACATTAATTCCTATTAACGCTCCTATTACGCACCCAACTATAATTGCAACAAAAATCATTTTTATTCCTCCTCAACACTTAAAGTTTTATATGTCATTTCTCCATTATATTTCAATATTTCTATTTTTTTACTTGTTTCCATACTAACTGATTTTCCACTATTTTTATATTGATCTACAAATCCACTATCTTTCAAATTTAAAATACTTGATAGATATGCTTGATTTCCAATCGCTTTTACAACATATGGTGCCTCTAAACGTTGTTGTCCTACTGTAATGTATGAATATCCTCTTATATCAAATATATCTGTAGTATTTATTATTCTTATATCATTTATTGAAATAGCTTCTGCTCCTGCATATTTTAATTCATTTACAAGTTTTATTAAGTCAGATGCCTCTATATCTTTTTCATCAGTATCATTTAATGTTACTATTACACCCTCTCCGTATACATCTGTCTTTCCAACAGCCACATTAGATTGTTTCAATTCTTTATCTATTAATTCAGATGCCGCTTCATTCTTTTCTATTTTTTCATTATACTCAGCTATTTTTTTATTTGTAGTTTCTAACTGTGCATATGTTTCTTCATACTTTGTTTTCCACTCAGATAAAGTTTTTCTAAGCTCTGCTTCTCTCATATTTTTTATATCTGTTATATCTGTTTCTTCTACCGTTTTAAATTGCATTAACATGACACTTGTTAATGTAATACATACAATAAACATAACAATCGCAACAGCAAGGTTATCTATTTTAAACTTTTTCATTTAGTACTTCTCCTCTCTCTTTAAGCTTTCTATTTTCCGTTTTTTTTCTTTTATATACTTAAAGTTCATTGTACCACTGTATTTACTTATAGTTATATTTTCAGATTTTTTTACATCATTAACAATTATTCCATCTTCTATCATTGAATCTAAATATGATCCAATTCTTGTTATTTGTCCATATAACAAGGCTTGTGGTCCTATAGCTTTTATTGTAAATGGTGAACCTATTTTTTCTCCATTTATTTTTATTACAGTTCCTTCACATGTAATTGCAGAAGTATTTATTATTCTTTGCCCATTTATCTCTATTGCTTCTGCTCCTGCATTTCTTAGTTCATTTACTAAAGATAATAAATCTTCATAATGAATTAATTTCCTATTTGCAGTATCTATTGATAATATAGAATCGTCCTTTGTTCCATCTTGCATTTCAATTATAATTCCTTCGCCTTTTACATTAGTTAACCCTAATAGTGTATTGTTCTTTTTTAATTCATTTTCTTTTTCAATTGATGTAGTATCATTTTGAGTTGCTTGTTGTCTTACTTGTTCAAGCTCTTTCTCTGCTTTCTTTAGTTCATTTGATACATTATCATATTTTTCTTTCCATTTTAATACACTATCTCTTAATTCATTATCTGCTAATGTTTGAGATGCCGTTGAATTAGCATTATTCATTGTTCGTACTTGTATAGCAATAGCCATTGTCAAAATCAAACACATAACTCCTAAAGTAATTCCTATTTGTTTTTTATTCACGACTTACCTCCTTGTCATATAATTAAATACTTTTTCTAAAGTATGGCTTACTTTTTTCATCATTTAAGTTCATATTTAGCATGATTTCTCCTTTTGTATTTCCTTCTATTTCATTAAATTCAATGATCCATAACATCTTTGTACTTAAATTTGATGTATCCCCTAGATGAACTGTTTTATTTTTCTTTTGTAATATTAATTTATAATTATTGTGATCTGTAATATCTATTTTAGTAATTAGATTTGCTACATCATTGCTATTTGCTGATTCCATAATTTTTAATACATCGCCCAATTTTTTTAAATCGTCTTCACACAATCTATTACCTGTTTGTATATTTTCCTGAGGTGTCTCTATACCAACGATTATTGGTAAATCATCTGTTTTATCAGAAACCTCTAGTATGTATCCCTGATTATTTATAATAGCATAAGCATTTGCTATTTGAAATTTAAAAGTTGCTTTTCTTTCTGTTATTGTCACTTCAATTGTATCTGGAATTTTCCTCTTCACTTGTACATCTTCTATGTATGCATTTTCTTTTATATTTTTTATTATTTCTTTCTTACTATGTTGGAACATATTTTTTTCTAGCTCAATCTTTGATAAGCTTATAATTTCATCTGAAGAGATCTTTGAATTTCCAACAACATTAATTGTTTTTATATTAAACATAGGTGATAAAAGTGCATAAATTACACCACCAATTATAATAATTATTAAGCTTGTCCACTTTATAAGTCTTAAAATTGCTTTTCTTTTTTTATTTATGATATTTTGTTTTTGTGTATTAATTTCTTTTTTATTTGGCTGATTATTAACTGGCTGTTTTTTAGAATTTACTTGCTTGGATTTTACATTCTTTTTTGGCTTTATTTTATTTTTGTTATTGTTTTTTGTTTGTAATGTTTTCGACTTGCTACTCTTGTCTTCATCTATTCTTTTTAAACCAATAATGATTTCTTCATCAAAATTAAATTTTTCATCTTTTGTATTCTTTTCTTTAGTTTGATTTTTTAGTTTTCCGTTTACTTTACTTTTCTTTTTTACATTTGATCTTTTTTTGTTAGTTCTACTATTATTCTTTTTAGTTTCTTGGTTTAAATAAAATGAATCTAAAGATTTTTCCTTTGTCTTTTTAGCCATTTAATCACCTTCTTCTTTATTAATATTAGCTCCTAATTTTCTTAGTTTTTGATCTAAGTTTTCGTATCCTCTTAATATATATTCAATATCAGTTATTTTACTTTTACTTTTCGCCATAAGTCCTGCTACTACAAGTGCTGCTCCTCCTCTTAAGTCTGGGCTCTTCACTGTAGCTCCTGAAAGCTTTTTAACACCTGTAATAACTGCTGTTCTTCCTTCTATATTTGCTTTTACTCCCATTCGCTTTAACTCTGGAATATATCTATATCTATTTTCAAATATGTTTTCAATAATCATCGATGTGCCTTTTGCTGTTGTAAGCATACTTGCAAATACTGATTGCATATCTGTTGGAAATCCTGGATATGGCATTGTTTTTATATCTACAGCTTTTAATCTTTTTGGTGCATCTATATAAACTGTATTTTTAGTTTCTTCTATTTTACAGCCACACTCTTTTAGTTTATTAATTACTGGACTAATATGCTCAGGCACCATGTTAGTTAATTTAACCTTTCCTCCTGTAGCTGCCGCCATGCAAAGCAATGTTCCTGCCTCAATTCTATCTGGCATAACGGTATAACTAATATCCTTAAGTTTTTTTACACCAGTTATTTGAATTATATTTGTACCTGCTCCTTCTATTTTGGCTCCCATTTTGTTTAAACAATCTGCCAAATCAACTATTTCTGGCTCCATTGCAGCATTTGATACTTTTGTAATTCCCTCTGCATATACAGATGCTAAAATAATATTTTCTGTTGCACCCACACTTGGAAAATCCAAGTCTATATTTGCACCTACTATTTTATCACATTTGCATACAATAAATCCAGCTTTTTCTTCAATATTTACTCCTAGCTTTTTAAAGCTTTCTAAATGTAAATCAATTGGTCTTGCTCCAATATCACATCCTCCTGGATAAGAGAATCGTGCCTCTTTAAATCTTCCTATTAACGCACCGGCTAAAATAACTGTAGACCTCATTTGATGCATTAGATGTTCTGGAATTTCTTTTTTATTGATATGTTTAGAATTAATCTCTAACTTTCCATTATTCTTCTTAACTTTACAACCTAGAAATCTTAATATTTCTTGTGTTATTTTAGTATCTCGAATTTCTGGTATATTATATAATTTTGTAACTCCTGGATTTAATATTGTTGCTGCCATAATTGGTAAAGAAGCATTTTTGGATCCCGAAACATTTACCTCTCCCTCTAGCCTTCTTCCACCTTCTATTATGTAACTAGGCATCATTTTCACCCCTCTTTGTAAACTTTTTATGCTATATATTATGTTGCTTACCTTAAAAGTGTACTAATTCTTTTATAGTTTATTTTTTTACAAAGATTTGGTTAAAAAATTTATATTTCTAATTTAAATTTAACCTTTTATAAATTCTTGGAACTCTTTTTCCAATTGAGCATAATACTTCATACGTAATTGTATCTAAGTGTTCTGCAACTTCTTCTATATGTTTATTATCCTTTAATATAAGGACTTTATCATGTAATTTTACATCATCATCAACCTTTACAAAAAGCATATCCATGCAGATATTCCCTACTATTTCATATCTTTTATTATTAATATATACATCTCTTCCTTTATTTTTTCTAATAATTCCATCAGCATATCCTATAGGTATAACAGCTATTTTCTCTCCGTTTATTTTAGCTTTATATGTTCCTCCATATCCAACAGTATCCCCCTCATTTAGCTTATGTATTTGTTCGACTTCGCTGATTAATTTAACTGTCGATTCTAATTCTAACGACTTGTAATTTGTAAATCCATACATTATAATTCCTAGCCTACATGCATTTACAAAATCTAATTTTTCATAATTTGTTAATCCTTCACTTGCCGAAACATGAATAATCTTAATTTTATTTAGATCAATTTTTTGTATTGCATTTTTAAATCTAGAAATTTGCTTTTCATACACATCTTTATTTTCAGCATCATACAAATGTGTATATATTCCCTCCAAATTCATTTCTCTTTGCTCAATCATTTTAACAGCTCTATCTACATCTTCACAATTTTCAATTCCTAAACGATTCATTCCTGTATTTATTTTTAAGTGTACTTTTAATCCTTTACACTCCTTATTTTCTAGCTCTTGTAAATATTCCATACTATTTATAGTAACTGAAATATTATTTATAATGCACTCTTTTATATATTCAGCTGGTATTACTCCCAAACACAGTATTGGAATATCTTTTATTTCTTCTCTTATCCTGAGTGCCTCATCAAACGTTGCAACTGCTAAGTAGTTACAACCTCCATTAATGATGGCTTTTACAGGTTCTATCGGTCCTTGTCCATAACAATCTGCTTTTACTACTCCAATATAATATTTATAATTTGGATATCTTTTTATTATTTTTGATACGTTATTTTGTATCTGTTTTAAGTTTACTTCTAAATATGTATTTCTTGCTAACAATTATACCACTCTTTCTTTAAATCACCATTTTACGACAAGCTTATTTACCTTTGTATTAATATATGTTTCTAACTTTTTCATAAATTCTTCTGACTTTATTTCTTTTTTAGCCACCATATCTAACCCCTTCTCCCAGCTTGCTGTTAGTTTTGGATTTAACATATCTGGCATTGATAAATTAACCACATCATATATAACTTCACCTTTTTTAGTTGGTGTAATAATTTGTGTTTTTGTATTAATAGTAATGTATCCTATTCTTTCTAATTTTTTCATTATTTCTGCTCTTGTTGCACTTGTTCCTATTCCCGCACCTTTAATTTGTTCTCTTAGTTCTTCCTCTTCAATAAGTTTTCCTGCGTTTTCCATTGCTAAAATTATAGATCCCGAATTATATCTAGATGGAGGAGATGTTTCAGAAGTTTTTGTTTCAAAATTAACTATCCTTACTTCTTCTCCTTTTTTTAAAGAGTTTAATATCTCAAGATTTATATTATCTCCAGTATCTTCTGATTTTTTAGGTTTACTTTCCACATCTTCCACATTTTTTTCTGCTATTTTTGAATCTTTTCTATCTTTCAAAACCTCTAAATATCCTAATTTTATGCATACTTTTCCACTTGTAATAAATTGCTCATTTTCAATAGATATTGTTGCTGATATTTTGTTATATTCAGCAGGTGGAAAGAATATAGCTAAAAAACGCTTTACAATTACTTTATAAACTTGTTTTTGTAACTCTGGCAATTTATCATAATTTTCATATCCCTGACCTGTTGGTATAATTGCATAATGATCTGTTATCTTACTATCATTTACATACTTTGTTTTAGTTAAGTCTGTTTTGTATTTTTCATTTGACATTTTTTCAACATATTTTTGGATTTCCTCATCTTTAAATCCCTTTGCAATTCCATTTAAATTTTTAGTAATTACTTTTGCAATAGCTGTTGAAAGTACTCTTGCATCTGTTCTAGGATAGGTTACTAATTTTTTTTCATATAAGTTTTGAATAACATCTAACGTTTGGTCAGGCTTTATTTTAAATCTCTTTGTACACTCATTTTGAATCTCAGCAAGATTAAATAAAAGTGGAGCATTTTCTTTTGTTTTGCTCTTTTTTATCTCACTTACAAGTGCTTTTTTATCCTTTAATGAAAGAATAAATTCTTTTGCATCTTCTTCTTTCTTAAAACCAGATTCATTATATAATTTTGGAGACTCAAAAAAAATGGACTTTTCATTTACTTTCCATTCAGCTTTAAAAGAAGAATTTTCATCTCCAAATTCTCCTATTACTTTATAATAAGGTATTTTTACAAAGTTTCTTATTTCTCTTTCTCTTGAAACTATCATACCAAGCACACATGTCATAACTCTACCAACAGAAATAGATATTTTATCTTCTTCTAATTCTTTTGCAACTCTTCTTCCATAAATTATAGATAATAATCTAGAGAAATTAATTCCTATTAAGTAATCTTCTTTTGCACGTAAATAAGCAGAGTCTGCTAAACTGTCATACTCTGATAAATCTTTTGCTTCATTAATTCCTCTTTTTATTTCTTCTTCTGTTTGAGAATCAATCCATACTCTTTTTCTATTTTCTTTTTTTATTCCGATCTGTTGTTCTACTAGTCTAAATATATACTCTCCCTCTCGTCCAGAGTCAGTTGCTACATAAATAGAGTTTACATCTTCTCTCTGAACTAATGATTTTATAATATCGAATTGCTTTTGTACGCTTGGAATCACTTCATATTTATACTCTTTAGGTAAAAATGGGAGTGTATTTAATCTCCAAACTTTTAAGTTTTCATCATATTTTTCCGGATAAGACATAGTAACCAAGTGTCCAACACACCAGGTTACTATCCAATTATCTGATTCTAAATATCCATCTTTCCTTGTACCATTTAATTTTAAGACTTTTGCAAATTCCATTGCAACAGATGGCTTTTCCGTAATTAATAAACTTTTTGCCATTTTTTATCGTTCCTTATTCAAATAATACTATATCCATTTCTGAAGTAAAGTTTTGATTTCCATATGCATAAATAATATATAGTTTTCCATTCTCTCCTAAAAAGAATGATTTACTATTGGCAATCTTATACATATCACTGTTTAAATCTCTTGTATAAATATTGCTATATCCCATACTTAATATTGCTTTTGTTTGATCATCTGCTTCTTTAATAGTTGATTGTATTTTGTTTTCTACGTCTTTTTCATTTAAAGATTTTAAAGAAATAGCATCATTTAATGTAACACTTGTATTTGTTTGTAAATTGTAATTATATGTTTGAATTATTACTCTTTGTGCACTTTCAGCTTCTTTTAATGTTGATCTTATTACTAAAGATAATATATTGTTATTTACATATGCAACATAGTCTATGCTATAAATTGTTTTAGAAGTAGTATCTGTCTTTTTAAGAACCTCATTTGCTTTATTTGCAAAGATTTCCTGTGTTATTTTATTAAATGAACTTGCGACCTCACTGTTTATATTAACTACTGGAATATGAATATTAATTTCATAAGAATCTTTATTTTCATTAATATTATATGGTGAATATACAATTTTCTCGTCTGCTTTTATTTTTTTAATATTTGTATCATCATATTCATTTAAATTTATTGTATTTGTAAATATTGTTTGGAACTCATTTTTTATTGTCTCTGCTGTTTTATCATTAATATTTACTTTATTATTATCTATATTATTTTGCGTTCCAGATATATTATTTGTGTGTCCTTTTTCCACAAATTGAGCATATGCACCTGCTATTATTGCAAATACACAAAATATACCGATTAGAACATATAACATTTTAGGTGTTTTCATATTTTCCTCTCATTCTGACAACAATTTTCATTATTCTTTATGTATTTATATTTTATCATTTGAATATGATTTTGTAAATACTTATATTATCTATAACTCCACCATTCTTAACCACTTTAATTTTCAGTTTACTCTATACAATTTTGTTGACTATAATAACTTTTTGCTGTATTATATATATTGTAGAAATATATGATTTTAATACAAATTTTTAAAGCAAGGAGAATGTAAAATATATGTTATGCTCACAATGTAATAAAAACAATGCTGTCGTTTTTATTAATAAACAAGATGAAAATGGAAATACTTCATTAGAAGGCCTATGCTATGACTGTGCTAAAAAAAGAGGTATTAACCCTGTTGATCATCTAATGAAACAAGCTAATTTATCAGAAAATGATATTAATAATATGACAAAACAATTTGAATCTATGTTTAAAGATATGTCTGAAAACATGAATTTTTCCGATATGTCTGAAAATTTACAAGATAGTCTAAATAACGAGGAAGATAATCTTGACGCAGAAAATAATGAAAATCCAGAAATGCAATTTGGAGCTATTCCATTGGGATCTATTTTTTCTAGCATGTTGGGTATGAATGATGGAAATAGTATGTCAGATGATGATTCATCTTCTGGATCTGAAAAGAAAAAAGTAAAAGTAGACAAAAAATCAAAAAAGAGAAAAGTTTTAGATACATATGGTACTAACCTAACTCAAAAGGCCAGAAATAATCAATTAGATTCCGTTATTGGTAGAGATAAAGAAATTCAGAGAATGATTCAAATATTAAATAGACGTTCTAAAAACAACCCTTGTTTAATAGGTGAACCAGGTGTTGGTAAAACAGCCATCGCTCAAGGATTAGCAATTAAAATTGCTCAAAACAAAGTACCTGCTAAATTATTAAACAAAGAAGTTTATCTACTAGACATGACAGGGATAATAGCTGGAACACAGTTTAGAGGTCAATTTGAATCTAGAATGAAATCAATTATAGATGAATGTAAATCACTTGGAAATATAATTTTAGTAATTGATGAAATTCATAACATTATTGGAGCTGGAGATGCTGAACATTCTATGAATGCAGCAAATATTTTAAAGCCTTCTTTATCTAACGGTGAAATTCAATTAATTGGAACTACAACTTTAAAAGAATATAGGAAATATATTGAAAAAGATAGTGCCTTAGAAAGAAGATTTCAACCTATAATAGTTTCAGAACCTTCTATCACAGATTCAATCGACATTCTTGAAGGAATAAAGAAATATTATGAAGAATTTCATAAAGTTAAAATCTCAAGTGACGTTATTAAACAAACTGTCATAATGTCTGAAAAATATATTCATGATAGATTCTTACCTGATAAAGCAATTGATATTTTAGATGAAGCTTGTTCTAGAATTAACCTAGATAATAAGGAATTGTATCAACTAGAAATATTAAAAAATGAACTAGCAAAAATACAAGAAGAAAAAGAAGAAGCAGCTTCTGCTGATTCTACTGAAGACTATCAAAAAGCAGCTGAATTAAAAACAAAAGAATGTGCCTTAACAGAACAAATTGAAGAGCTGTCTAAAAAATTAAAATTAAAAAATCTTACAATTCAAGATATTGCAGAAGTAATTGAAAATTGGACTAAAATTCCTGTTAAGAAAATTACAGAAAAAGAAACACAAAAATTACTAAATCTAGAGGCTAACCTTCATAAAAAAGTAATTGGCCAAGATTCTGCTGTTGAAGCTGTTTCACGTGCTATCAGAAGAAGTCGTGCAGGTTTAAAAAGTACAAAGCGTCCACCATCTTTCATTTTTGTTGGTCCAACAGGTGTTGGTAAAACAGAACTTGCTAAGAGTTTAGCTTATGAAATGTTTGGAAATGAAGACTCAATTATTAGAATTGATATGTCTGAATATATGGAAAGTCATTCTACTTCTAAATTAATTGGATCTCCTCCAGGATATGTTGGATATGACGACGCGGGTCAATTAACTGAAAAAGTAAAAAGAAACCCATATTCTATTGTATTATTAGATGAAATTGAAAAAGCTCACCCTGATGTTTTTAATATCTTACTTCAAGTTTTAGATGATGGAAGATTAACAGATGCCCAAGGAAATACTGTTAGTTTTGAAAATACAATTATTATTATGACTTCAAATGCTGGTTCAAATTTAAATAATAATTCAATTGGTTTTGGTGGATCAAGAATTGATAACAATAAAATGATAAGTGCCCTAAAGGAAACATTTCGTCCTGAATTTTTAAATAGAATAGATGAAATAGTTGTATTTGAACAATTAAATCAAGAGCAATTACTACAAATTGTTGACTTAATGCTTAATGATACCAAAAAAGCCCTAGATAACAAAGATATAAAATTAGAGGTATCACAAGATGCCAAAAAAACCTTATTAAATAAAGGAACAGATATAAAATATGGTGCAAGACCTTTAAGAAGAGCAATACAAAGATATCTTGAAGACGAACTTTCAGATATGATTTTAAAATCAGAATTGCATAATGGTCAATCTGTACTAGTAACATCAAACGAAGATTCTTTAAATTTTGAAATTAAAGATTAGAAAGAGGAATAATATATGATAAAACATGTGCCAAATATCCTAACAATAATTAGATTTTTGTTAGTTCCATTTATACTTTACTTCATCATTACAGAAAAATACGTTGCAGCTTTTGTAATGCTAACTGTATCTGGTTTAACAGATGTATTAGATGGAATCATTGCAAGAAAATTTAACTGTATCACCAACTTTGGTAAATTGATAGACCCTTTAGCTGATAAAACAACTCAAATATCAATTTTAGCTGCTTTAACTTTCAAAGGTATTATTCCACTTTGGATGTTACTAGTTGTTTTTGCAAAAGAATTTGTTATGATCGCTGGAGCTTCATTCCTTTATGGAAAAGAACTTGTAGTATCAAGCAGATGGTATGGAAAACTTGCAACAGTATTATTTTATTTAGCTATTGTATGTTCTTTCTTTATTACATATTGGAACAAAGATTTAACTATACATCCTGGATACAGTTTACCTACACTTCCACAATTCGACACATATGTATATTATTTAGCTTTAATTGCTACAATCTTTTCACTTGTCATGTACTTTAAAACATTTTATCAACAAGGATATTTAAAGAAAGAAAACCTAAAAATTGAAGAAAAAAATAATAAATAAAATTTGTATAAAAAAGAAGTAATCTATATGAGATAACTCAAAAAGATTACTTCTTTTCTTATTTAATACTATTCATAGTCTTCCAAAAAACTATATAAATTATTTTTTCCAACAATTTTAGTTCCAATTTTAAATTGTTCTAAATCTGCATCTGGTAAATACATAGTTGAAATTTCTGTATCTTCCTGCCACTCTTGTATTCCCTCATTGTTCTCAGTGTAGATGCCTATGACTCCATCATGATCTTTTATCACATAATGTTCATTGCAAATCCCATCAAATTCTTTATATATTACTATTTCTTTAGAAGAATATCCCTCTAACTTCCAATCTGAATATTTTTTTATAACATCTTCTTGTTCTTTGTTAATTAAATCTTCAGGTATATCCACAACTTCCTTTATCAGATGATCACATGCCTTATAATATCTTTTCTGTATAATAATTGCATTGGGTGACACTTTCATATCTATAGAAGATGTTTCTATTGCTACATTTGCATTTGTTTCATTATTTAATTGTTTATTATTTTCTACATCAGCTAGTTTTTGTGTATCTATCATATTCGTATCAGACATTTTTCCACGATCATACGCATATATACCAAAGACAACTCCTAATACTATTCCCAAAATAATAACTCCAATTATCAACCATTTTTTCTTTATATTTTCCACATAACTCACCTATTTTCACAGAAATATAAAATTATTTCTTGTATTTTTATTAGTATGGGAAATTTTTGAAAAAATATACAATTTATTTTATTCTTGTATTTCAGCAATCTTGCTTAATTCTTCTTTTGATATTTTTCCTCGTCTTAAAACTAAAATTTTATTATTTTCAACCTTTACAATTGTAGATTCTGTTGATTTTTCTACATCTCCATAATCTAAAATGTAGTCTACTCTATCACCTAATTCTTCTATAATATTTTCAATTTTAATACCCGTTGGATTTCCAGAAATATTTGCACTAGGTGCAACAATTGGAACTCCTGCCTTATCTATTAGTAATCCTGCTATCTTTCCACTTGTCATTCTAACTCCAATATTATCTCTTCCAGCCGTCACAACATTCGGTATATTGCATTTTTTTTTCTTTTTTAGTATTATTGTTAAAGCTCCTGGCCAAAATCTTTGCATTAACTTTTCTTCTATTTCATTTAGCTCATCAACTATCCCATCTAACATGTTTATATTAGATATTAATACTATTAATGGTTTATTAACTGGTCTACCTTTTACTTCAAATACCTTTTCACAAGCTTCTTCATTCATTGCGTTTGTGCCTATTCCATATACTGTTTCTGTTGGAAATACTGCTGTTTTTCCATTAGCTAATCCACTTGCAACTTCTTCTATGTCTTTCATATTTATATTTTTCTTTTCATTAAAATACTTTGCTTTCATTTTATCCCTCTATTCTTCATTTATCATTATAATATTTTCAATTAAAATATTCAATATCAAACTAGCACCATTGATATCAGTTAATTTTTGTATTCACTTTTATTTTTCCTTTACTATTTATCTCTATTTCTATTTCTCCGTTATTATCTGTTCTATATATTTTAGTTTCCATATTTTTTAATCTCTCAAGAACACCGCTATTAGGATGACCAAATGTATTCTTGCTTCCCACCCCTATTAATGCAATTTCAGGTTGCATCAAATCTAGAATACTTTGTATTGATGAGCTTTTTGATCCATGATGAGCCACTTTTAATATTGTTGTTTTCAATTTTTTCGTATCAACATATTTATTTATAATCTGTTTTTCTGCTATGCTTTCTATATCTCCCGTGAAAATCATTGAAAACTTATTATAATGAAGTTTTGCTACAATAGAATTATTATTTAATATATTACTATTTATTAATGTATCCTCTGGAATAAAATATCAAAATAAATATTTTTATCTACATGTACCCTGTCACCTTCTTTTACCATTATAACATTAATTTTTTTACCTTTGATAATATTTTTAAAATAGTTATAATTTGCTGACATCTTACCTTGTTTTGAAATAATCACATTATCTACTCTTATGTTTTCTAGAATATATAACAGACCACCTATATGATCACTATCAAAATGTGATATCATCATATAATCAATTTTCTTGATTCTTCTATCTAGTAAATATGGCAATAGTGTCTTCTCACCCACATCAAATCCATCATCTTTTTCACTTCCTCCTCCATCTATTATTACCGTTTTATTGTATGGTGTACGTATTAATGTACAATCACCTTGTCCTACATCAACAAAATATATTCTCAAATTTTTTATTCCAATATTTTCAATTAAACCAAGACAAATATTTATAATAAGAATACAAATTACTATGTACTTTATTTCTTTCTTAATTCTGAATTTATTTAATATATCACGATAAAATATGCAACCAAAAATGATAATATAATATGACATAATTTCTACAACATTTGGAGTTTTTACAATAATAGATGAGCCTGGTAATTTAGAACATACCTCCGCAATCTTTAACAAGATTTGTATTAATAGGTTTAATGGCATAGCTATTATATTAGCTAAGTTCATAGAAAATATTGATACGGCATAAATTATAAATCCTAAAATCATTATGATTCCTATAAACGGACCTGCAATTATATTTGATACCCAGAACGTTAATGATACAGTATTAAAATTAAACATCATTACCGGTATTATCATAAGATTAGCTGAAATTGTTAATGTAAATAAATTTATTATAAATTTTATTGCCTTCTTTATAACTTTCCATTTAACTCCATCACAAAATTCATCTTTATTTATTCTGCCCAGCATTACTCTATATCCAACTGTCTTAGTTTTCAACTCTATATATTTTTGTATTTTCTTATCAAAAAGAACTATTCCTATTGTTCCTGCATATGACAATTGAAATCCTATATCTAATAGAGTATATGGATTGATTATCAAGATAATTAACCCTGAACATGCTAAATTGTTATATACATCTGGTCGTCTATACATCAATGTAGCAATTATAGACATAATGGTCATAATACCCGCCCTCTCGACTGATGGCGTAAATTTTGTAAGTCCTACAAAAAAGCACAAAAATAGAATGGTAATGATTTTTTGAGATCTCTTTCCTAATTTCTTTAATACTATAGATATTCCTAATACTACATATGACATATGAGCTCCTGAAACAGCTAACATATGCGTTAAATTACTTTCTTTAAATGCTTCTGTAATTTGCTCTGATATATCTTCTCTTTCTCCTATTAATATACCAACACAAATTTCCTTTATTCCTGCTGGAAGTAGACTATATATTTTATTCTTTATATTTTTTGATACACTGTTTATAATCTTATTTAAGATATTTTGATTGTTATGACTTAATATTTTTATATTGTCTTCTGATGTAATATTTCCATATATTTTTTTTGTTTTCAAATACTGTTTATAATCAAATCCCTTGTAATTCCTTGCTTCACGTGGTTCTTCAAATAATGCTTGTATATCTATTAAATCTCCATATTCTAATGAAACATTATTTACAGTTTTAGATGATTTTTTTATATTTAATAGCCAGCATGTTCCCACGTATTGTTTATATTTTCTGTCTTCACTTTCAGTTATTTTTATTTTATATACCTTCTTATACTCTTTTTCTATTGGATCAGAAACTACTATTGCCTTTATTTTTATTTCTTCATTTTCTTTTAGCAATTTATATTTTTCTTCGTAATTTGAATCTATTAATTTTATATAACTAAATCCTAAAAAGATTATTAATATTAGAACAAATACCTCTTTATTAGCTGTTATCAAGTAACCAATAATTCCAACGGTAATACATAATAATATAAAAAAGACTATACTAAAATGTAAGTATAGCCCTATTATAATTCCTATTATATATAATATGGAGGCAACACATACTGGTCTATTATTCATAAAACCTTCTTTCCTTATTGCCCCCATTTTAATATTTAATTAAATTACTCTTCTTGCTCCACAATACCTTGTATTGTAATATTCTCCTGGTAATAAACTGTTGATTTTTACACAATATCCTGATCCTGATGAAGCATGTATAAAGTTACCATTTCCAATATAAATTCCACAATGGCCAATTCCATCCATAGTCTCATAATCTAAAAAGAAAACTAAATCTCCCGGTTGTAAATTAGCTTTTAAACTAGATGCTGAATTCTTATTTGCATTTACTGCTTTGCCTATTTTGGATTGCATTGTTGCACCATGTCCCATTGAAATTCCAAAGTGTTTGTATACATACATTGTAAATCCAGAACAATCAAATCCAGATGAGCTTGCTCCTCCATATACATATGGAACTCCTAAAAATTTCTTTGCATATGATACAATCTCTGCTCCTTTTGAGCTTGATGTACTTTTTGTACTAGATGTACTGCTACTGCTTGTACTATTTGTACTTGATGTATTTTGTACTGTTGTTGTGCTTTTATTCGTAGTAGTTGTTTTCTCTGTTTTTGATGCAGATGCTGTCGTTGATCTCGTAATTCCACTTCTCGATGTTGTTTCTTTTTTCTCATTTGATAATAAAGTTTTTAAAACATAAGCATTTCCACTACTTGTTTTAACCTTATACCAATCTCCATCCTCACCTATAACAGTAAGCTTTGTATTTAATTCAACTACCATTATTATGTCTGAAGATGTACTTGCACTTTTTCTTAAATTTACGTATGAATCATTAATATACATTGTTTTTTGAGTATATTGTTGACTTGAATTAGTATTACTTTTATTATCATTTGCAGTTGTCTTATCACTATTAGTTGTATTACTTTTATCACTACTAGCATTGTTAGCCTTATTTGCACTATTTGCATTATCCATATTTCCAGTAGTGTTTGATGTACTAGTATTATTAGCTGCTGTAGAGGCTTTTTTACCTGTTATAACATCACTTCTAATCCACCCAGACATTTTATCTGTTTGAACATATGACCAACCATTCATATCTGTGATAATTATTACTTCTGCATTTTTCTTAATAGTATCTATTTTACTTGAATACACTAATGGCAATATCTTTAAGTCTGTCGCTTTAGATACTTTTCCAGTTGTAATTTGTTCTTCACTATTATTTGTACTATCATTTTTTCCTTCTTGAGAATTTGTATTAGTTGTTGTTGTTTGATTAGATGTGCTTGAGGTCTCTTGTTTTACATATTCTTTTGATACATATCCCATATATGTTTTATATTTTACTTTATACCAATCTCCATCTTCCTCTATTAATTCACAGTTATCTCCTTGCGAAAGTAAAGTGACAATATTAGAACTTGTAGATGCTTTTTCTCTTAAGTTTAGTGTTTCTGCTGTTACTTTTAGGGTAGTAGTAGCATTTACATTTGTTATATAAATAAATGTAAATATTATTGCAACTGCTACAATATATATAACTTTGTTTACTATTTTCATAAAAGAATCTCTCCTTTTCAAATTCAAAGTTATTATATAATCAAATTGCATAAAAGTCAATTAATAAGCAAACAATTTTGCAATAAACCCGTAGATTTTTTAATAATGCATCTGTAGGTTAGTCAAAAATCTATCACAAAATCCTATATATTTTTTTACATGCCAAAAGGGAGTCAACAGACTCCCTTTCTTAAATTTTATTTTACACTCGTTTTGCTACCAATATCAAATCAGTAGTTTTCATTGTCATCCTCATCATTGAGGCGTCCTGTTCCACCGCAGTCGGGGCACTCTATGCGTCCACAACCTCCGCAGTATGAACATGCATCTGGCAGGTTTTTTCTGCCTTTCTTTGTGATACCATAGTCCTCATTGCAAGGATCACCGGAACCGTCGCAGTGATAGCATAATATGCTACCCCGACCTTTACACGTATGACATATAGGCATAAGGTTATTCTCCTTTCGTGTAAAATATAATTTATATATAAATATATATAATATAATGTATTATATCACTATTTTAGCATTATTTCAACTAGTTTCCATAATTTATTTATTAATATTATGAAATACTTTTTATCTTTTAATTATCAAACATAAAAAATAAAGTTTTCAGAGAAAACTCTAAAAACTTTATTTTTTATAATATTATTCAATAACTTCTGAAACAACACCAGAACCTACTGTTCTACCACCTTCACGGATAGCAAATCTTAGTCCTTTTTCAA
>ERZ779940.159-NODE-159-length-19593-cov-1.93223_pt1 | contig 19593 bp, 13 predicted proteins | sample MGYA00511063_ERZ779940 | MGnify/ENA primary metagenome ERZ779940 (study PRJEB29588, sample SAMEA2146682) | human gut metagenome | biome: human gut; feature: human-associated habitat; material: faeces | place: Denmark | collected 2008/2010 ...
CGTTATATTACCATTAAGATACCATAGAGACGTAAATGTTTCTATATTTTTTTTCGGTTTCCCGCAAAACCAGGTAAAAATGCACAAAAAAAGAGCCCCTGTTTTGCGAATATAAAAATTTTTTATGGGGTCATGTATTCCACCAATTTGTTTTTTAACCAGTACACGCCGTATAATACAAGTAACAAAAGAAACGTGTTCGGCCGATGCTTTTCAAGAAAAAGAAAACTGAAACACCTGTCAAAACACAAAAATTTGATAAGGTATGCCCACATTGTGGCGCTGGAATGATGTCATATGAACAGGTTTGTAAAGCTTGTAAAAAAGGAGTTAATGACGAAAAAGTAATATTCACCTCAAAAGTCAGTATTGATACAGATTACGGAAGAGTCGATGAAAAATTTACATATTCAGTTCCTGCAGCTGGAGTTACTAAAAAAGGTAGCTTTGTTAGAAACGGATTAAGATACACTACGGTCGAACACAGAGATTCTAGCGGTGGTTGTTGGACTGCCGATGAGGTTGAATACAACGAAGTGAATGCTTTCTATGCTTTTTTAAAGAAATACACAAGCATTTCAAAACCTGAATTTATGCGAGAATGTGATTATCCTCATATGATGTTTAGAGGAGTTGGAGTGAATGAAGTAAAGAAGCTTCATGAGGAATTGTCTCAAAGAGGATTTTATGTTGATGCACCCGCTTCACAAACTTTATCCACGTATAAAGTTTGCGAAATAAAAGAAATTGCAAACAAGTTGAACTTAACTGTTAAAGGAAAGAAAGAGCAACTCATAGAACAAATTGTAGCTCAGGCAAATGAATCCGAATTAAAGGATATTCTTGGAAGTAAGGTTCAAACTATTTCTCAATACGGTTATCAATGGATGAGCGAACATAAGGATGAATATAACTACTATCATTCCGTTAGAGAATGGGAGTCTTTTGAAGCGTATAAAGCCTTCTGGGAAACTCATGATCCTATAAAAGAGGGAATAAAAGCTTGCAAGGCTGAGATTCGTTCTGACAAAGAACAGTATGGTAGGTATACATACGATAGTTTGATTGGATATTATAAGGAACAGGGTGGAAATGAACGAGAGATTCTTATTTGCTACTTAAAAGAGTTAATGTTAGACATGAGTGGTGCTTTAGATTATAAGAACTGGAAGTTCTGCAATTATGAAGCAGATATGGTTCCTTGTTTTATGTTTACTCCATTCTTGCTTAGAACACTTCCTAGATATATTGATTATTATGATCCATCAATGATTGATGAGGTATATGAGTTGAATATTCCTATTAAGTTATGCACTAAAGAGATGTTTAAGGACATAGCTGAAATGGTTATTGAAGGAACGTTAGATAGCGATACGGAAAAGCAATATCAAGAGCAACTTAAGAAGAACGCACTGGCATTCGCTAGTACAAAAAGGAAAGGTTCAAGATAAACTTATAGGCTGTTCGAAAGAAAAGAGGTATTAACATGATTACAGAATTTTCAACAGACGTAGTGGCGCAACTAAATTAGTATGTTTATAGATTAATTGATCCAAGAAACGGTCAAACCTTTTATGTTGGCAAAGGAAAAGGAATAGAGTGTTCCGATACGTAAAGTGTGCCACCGATTACTATGATGGAGCAGATGGGATTGACGAAGAAGATCCTAATAAGTTTAAAACCATCCAAAGCATTAGAGACTCTGGTCTAGAAGTAATTCACATTATTCAGAGATGGAACTTGACTGAAAGCGAAGCATTCTAAGTCAAATCAGCTTAATTGATGCTTATCAGGGTTTATCAAACATCCAATCAGGACATCATTCAGGTTTTGGAGTAACCAATGCCGAAGAATTACAGACAAGATTATCAATGAAAACATATGATGACTACTGATTTCAAGTATTTAATCATCAAAGTTCGCTGGTGGAGATTGGATCAGCTTATGTCAGAATTTCCTATGGATTACAGATATGAGGCAACTCGTAGAGAGTGGAAGATAAAACCCAGATCAACAAAAGAATACAAATACGTTTTTTCAGTTACAGATGGCATTGTCAAGGAGGTCTACAAGATAAAAGACTGATATAAGTCTCCTGACAAAAACTCTTCAAGATATGCCTTCAACGGCGAGATTGCAGAAGAGAAAATCAGAGTTAGATTCAGAAACACAAGAATATCAGATACATACTGCAAAAAAGGTATGGCATCTCCTGTTCTATTCTCAAATAATTAAGCTAGAAAGGACATATTATGGCAGGGTCTTTTTCGGAACTTGCAAAAAAACACATATGCGATGATAAATACTAGGCATGATGAACTTGATGCATTGAAAACATAATCTTTTTCAACTGTACGCACTTTTTAAGAGTGTACGCAAATTGTATCAAAATAGGTATTTGACACATAAGAAAAAATAAATTGAATAAAAAGAAATTATTTTAAGGATAATTGAAATGCTAGGTGCTATCATTGGTGATATTGTTGGCTCAAGATTTGAGTGGAACAATATTAAAACTAAAGAATTTGAATTTTTTAATTATAAATGTGAGTTTACTGATGATTCTATAATGACACTTGCCATTGCAAAGGCGATTCTAAATTACAAAGAAGATTATAGTGATCTAAGCGAAGTAACAATTAAATATATGCAGGAAGTCGGAAGACCATATCCGTACTGTGGTTACGGTGGATATTTTTCTCAGTGGTTAATGACAGATAATCCAAAGCCATATAATAGTCTTGACAATGGAGCCGCAATGCGAGTTAGTGCTGTTGGCTTTGTCGCAAATAGCATAGAAGAGGCAATTGATCTATCTAGAAAAGTCACCGAAATTACTCACAATCATCCAGAAGGAATAAAAGGTGCTGAAGCTACCGCTGTTGCGGTATATATGGCAAGGACTGGTTCTAGCATTCGCAAAATACGAAAATATATTAACAAGCATTATTATTCAATGGACTTCAAATTGGATGATATTAGAGATAGTTATAAATATAATGAGACTTGTCAAGGTACAGTTCCTCAAGCGATAGAGGCTTTTCTTGAATCAAAGAGTTTTGAAGATGCGATTAGAAATGCAATTTCTATTGGTTGTGATTCAGATACACTTGCGGCGATAACAGGAGGTATAGCCGAGGCTTACTATGGTATTACAACTGACATAAGAGAAAAAGCTTTGACTTTCCTCGATGAAAGATTGCTAGGTATCCTTTTAGAATTTGAAAACAAGTATGAATTATTAAGAAAAAAAGGAATTAAAAAATTAAAAACAAAAAAGTTAGATAGAATTCATTGAGATCTTAAACAGAAAAAAAGCAATAATAGAGCAAAATCTATTGTTGCTTTTTTATGAGTTATAAAAGCGATAATAATCTAAAACTGGATCAAAATCATTTTAAATTAAAAAATAGAAATGTTTTAAGCAAAAAATCATATATGTAATGTTTTAGATAAAAATGTATTATTTAAAATTTATGTTGAGTGTATATTTATATTATAGAATATATTTATATGCAAAGAATATAAATTTTGCAAGTGAAAATAATTAATTATAAAATAAAAAACAAAAATGAAAAGTAAAGAAAGGTTGTACCATAGAAATTAGAAAAAGGAAGCTAATTTGTTCTAATAAAATTTATTGATTTTTTAGAAGCACAATGAATTAATATATTATTTTTTATTAAGATAAGACATAAACAATTGTATTAAGTTTAAAAAAACTTAACATTTTTTTTGACAAATAAAATAAGTTTTGATAAACTTAAAGTGAAAAAAATAAAGTGGAGGCAATTGAAATGGCAAAAACAAATGATATATTATCAAAATTAGAATTAATTATGAGAGGTGAAGTCTATGATGAAAGAATATCATATTTGATTATAAGTAATGCATATCAATACGTGTGTAATAACAATTTTATAGATTATAAAGAAGAAGATCTTTTGAAAATTGCTAGAAAAATGAACGAACATATTCCATCTGAAGTTATAGATGGTATTTATACAGTGCTAACAGAGTTGGACATTGCTGAGATACGAAATTTTGTGTATGATTTGCTTTCTGGACGAAATAATTATGTTAAAACGTCCATAGAAAATTCTAATAACTACATTAGCGAATTAGCTAATGACCTATTGGAAATCGATAGTTCTGATAACATTGTTATGGATTTTTGTTCTGGAGTTGGCAATTTTTTAGCCAATGTTTATAAAAAAGCGGACAATAACAAGTTTGTTTTGAAAGGCTTAATGGGCATAGAAATTAATCCTGAAGTTGCACATATTTCTCAAATGGCATTATCCATCCTTAGTAATGGTTCTGTAACACCTGAAATTTTTGTAGGCAATGCATTAGAAAGGGTAAAACATCCATATACGAAAGCATATGTATTTCCAACATTTGGTATAAGTAAAGTTTTAAATGAAAATATTAGAAAAAGTTTTTTATTTTCAGAACTCTATTTATCAAATAAAAATACTGCAGAATGGCTGTTCATTGATAATATGCTAAGTGGTCTTTTAGGCGATAAGGCAGTAGCATTGGTTACCAGTAGAGCTTTATTTAATAGTTTTGATATTGAATACAGAAATAAGTTGATAACCTCAGGTTGGTTAGAGGGTATCATTGAACTTCCAGCAGGTTCGTTATCATTTACAGGCATAAAAGTTTATATGCTTGTATTTAGCAAAAACAATAAAAAAGTGAAATTTGTAGATGCATCAGATGTAATGGTAGCTGATAATAAAAGATATATAAATTTAAAATTGCCAGTCAAAGTAATTGAAGAAATGTATTACTCAAAAGATGTTAAAACAAAAACAATTGAAGAATTAATAGATGTTCCTAACATATGTCCATCTAATATTATGTTAGATGTTGAAAAGTTGAAAAATGGTGCTGAATTAAAAAATTTGGCGGATGTTTTTATTGGAAGCCAATATACATTAGGTACATTTGAAAATAAAGGATTAATAAGCGATAAAAAAACTGAATATAGGATTCTTACTTCAAGTGACATTGAAAATGGAATGATATGCTGGGAAGAATTACACTATATTGATATGAAGGATGATAAATTTGATAAATTTGCCATTCAATATGGAGATGTTGTAGTTACAAGTAAATCTTCAAAGGTGAAAACCGCAGTAGTGGATATTGTACCAGAAGATAAAATTTTAGTTACTGGAGGTATGCTTATTGTAAGGCCAGATCAGAACAAATTAAATCCTACATATTTAAAAATGTTTTTAGATTCAGAAAGGGGCCAAGCAGCCTTAAAACGTGTTCAAAAAGGTTCAATTGTTGTAACAGTTACTGCAAAGAGTTTATCTTCCATAGAGATACCGATGATCAATATTGAAAAACAAACAAAAAAGGCAACTAGGTATAACGAAAAATTATCTACTCTAGCTGCTTATAAACAAGAAATAGAACGCATAAAAGCTTCTCTAAAAACTTTATTTGAAGAAGAGGACGATTAATTTATGGTTTATTCACAAAGTCAAATTACAAATTTAAAAAGCAAAATAATGAGAAAAATCTTTGTTGAAATAGATCTAGCAATCAAAAATAATACTGTTGATGAATTGCTCGAAAAATATTGTGTTGAAATTGAAGAAATACCTTATTTTTCTGGAGTAACAAAAAGAAGTAAAATATTAGTACTTGGTCAGTTATCAGGAAAGCGAAAGGATTATGTAGGTGTTGCAAAAAATCTTGGAGTTGAGGAGAACAATCTCGAATTTATAGATTATGTTGGAATTAAGCACTTCAATGCAGAAACGATTAGATATTCAAATAAATATTCGGATATAATTTGTGGCCCGATGCCTCATAAAATTGAAGGTATGGGTGATACATCAAGCCTAATAGCTGAAATTGAGAAGAATCCATCTGAATATCCGAAGTTAATAAAGGCAACATCTAATGGAGATCTAAAATTTTCAATTACTGGATTTAAAAATTACATTTTAAGGACAAGGTTTTTTGAAGAAATTATTGAAGGATTATAAAAAAATTTAGATAAATTAAAAATTAATCTCAAAAAAATACTCCAAATATACAACGTAGAAATTAATGTTTTTAGCAATAATTAAATAGTATTTTATAGATGCTATTTATTGTTTATTTACTGAATTAATATTATTTTTATATTGGTAGTAAACAATAGTATATACAAACATATTGTTGGGCAGATAAATAGTTTATGTGATGTTAATAAAAAAATGTAAGCATTAAAAATTATAAAGTAGTAAAATAGCAGAAATGATATCTATATGGAAGACATATTGATAATGTTTTAAAGAAATATGTAATTTTTTCAAACATATAGAAAATATAAGAAAAAATATCAAATGTGCACATATAAAAAATAAAAAAATTAAAAGCATTAAGTTGTTGATTTAATAATTTTGCAATATCTATAGCAATAATACTTTACATATCAAGTAATGGATTAATTTCATTTATATAAGGTAATAAATAAAAAAATATGCCGCTAACGTATTACTTCTTTAATTTAAATTTTGTAAATATAGGCTTTTATATTGAAGAAATTTCATCACAATGTGTATTGCTAATATGGCATAATTGCTGTTGATAGAGGCTTAAAGCATTCCGCAAAATAAACGCTTATAAATATTTTATAGGCTTAGAAGTGATTTTGTTATCTACTTGTTCATAAATCAATTTTTTCTTTTTTTCATAGTTTTAAAAAATTCGAGCTAAATCTACATTTTTTTGTTTAAATAGTTGTAATTTTTCTAAAAAAGTGTTAAGATATGTTATGAATTGATATGAGGTGTTAAATATGAGAGATTACGCTAAACTTATACCAGAATTAAGAGCAGCTATGAATGTATCACAAGATGAATTTGCTAAGCTTCTCGGTGTAGCTGCTGTTACTGTTTCAAGGTGGGAAAATGGACATGTTAAACCTACTAAGATAATAAAAGTTAAACTTGAAAAATTATTTAATAGATACGATATAAAGGCTGGTGAAGAATAAAATGACTGATAAAGAACTGAAAAAATTAAAAGATGACCTATGGCATTCTGCCGATATTTTAAGAAGCGGTGCTCATATTGCAGCAAATAAATATGGTCAACCTATTTTAGGATTAATTTTTTTAAGATATGCTGATGTTTTGTTTAAGCAACATAAAGATGAAATAGATAAAGAATATAATGATAAAAAAGGTACTAGAGCTGAACGACCATATAAAGAAATTTGTATCGAAAAGTGCGGATTCTTTTTGCCTGAATGTGCTTATTTTGATAATATCAATGATGCTCCAGATAATGCTGAAAAAGCAACTCTCGTAAAAAAAGCAATGGAAGCAATAGAAGAGGAAAACGAAAAACTAAAAGGAGTTTTGCCTAAAGAAGTGTATGGGCAGTTAGTCCCTGAAGAAGAACCTGAGCTTTTATCTAGAGTTATAAGAATATTCAAAGATATTCCAGAAAATATCGAAGTAGATCTATTCGGCGAAATATATGAATTTTTCTTAGGAGAATTTGCCCTTAATGAAGGCAAAGATGGCGGAACTTTCTATACTCCGGCTTCAGTTGTTAGATACATGGTTGAAGTGATAAAACCAGAGGCTGGCGAAAAGATGTTTTTAGATCCAGCATGTGGATCTGGTGGTATGTTCGTTCAAGCCGCTAGATATATGCATAGGCATAATAAAGATGCTGATAGAATGAAATTCAGATGTTATGGCGTAGAAAAAGAACCAGACACTGTAAAATTAGCTAAAATGAATCTCATTTTAAATAATGTTAGAGGCGATATTACAGAAGCTAATTCATTTTATTCAAATCCATATGATGCAGTTGGCAAATTTGATTATGTTATGGCTAATCCTCCATTTAATGTAGATGAAGTTTTATACGAAAAAGTTAAAGATGATAAGCGTTTTAACGAATACGGAATGACTAGAGGAACAAAAGGAAAAGGCAAAGATGCAAAAGAAAAAGTGTCTAACGCTAATTACTTATGGATTTCTTATTTTGCTACTGCTTTAAATGAAAAAGGCCGTGCTGCTTTAGTTATGGCTAATAGTGCATCTGATGCAGGTTCTAATGATTTATTAATAAGACAAAACATGATTAAAAAGGGAATCATAAAGCAAATGGTAACTTTACCATCAAATATGTTTACATCAGTAACTTTACCAGCTACTTTATGGTTCTTTGATAAATCAAAACCTGAAAACCAAAAAGATAAGATTTTATTTATAGATGCTAGAAATATCTTTATTCAAGTTGATAGAGCTCATAGAAAATTTTCTGATGAGCAAATAAAGAATTTAGGAATTATAACTAGACTATATGATGGTGATACAAAAGCATTTGATGATTTGCTTGCAGAATATGAAGTTTTAAAAGATAAGGCTCCAATTGAACCAACTGAAGAAGATAAAAAAACTAAGGACTACTTCCAAAATCAAATTAACTGGTTACTTGAAAAATTTCCAGACCATAGATATCAAGACATAATTGGCCTTTGTAAAATAGCTGAGATCGGTGAAGTTTTAGATGATGAAGGAAATGTAAAAGAAATTATTGAAGATTCAATTGCGGATCAAGATTGGTCATTAAATGCTGGACGTTATGTGGGCGTAGTAATTGAAGATGATGGAATGACTGAAGATGAATTCAAAGAACATATGAAATCATTAAATGCTGAATTTGAAAAACTAAATAGTGAAGCTAAAGAGCTAGAAAATGCAATTTCAGCAAATCTAAAAGAATTGTTTGGTGATTAGTTATGGAATATGTTAAACTTTCAACTTTAACTCTTAGTGCTATTACCGGTCTTGACGCAATAAAAAGAGCACCTATTATAGATGAGGATACAGGGCTTAAGTGTATTCGTATTCAAGACATTTCACAAAATAAGGATTTTCTCAATTGGGGAAATACTAAAGTAAGCTTATCAGACTATAAAAAAACAAAACTACTTAAAAATGATATATTGGTTGCAAGAACTGGAGCTACAGTTGGTGTCTCGTATTATGTTAAAGACAATTTAGAATCTGTTTTTAATAACGGGACTATAAGATTACGTTTGGATACAAAAAAAATCAGTCCATATTTGGTATATTGTATTTTTCAAACAAAAGAGTTTAGGCAATATATTGATAATATTTCCTGTGTAGCTACTCAACCTAATTTAAGGATTAGTGGATTGCTAAGATATTTTATACCAGTTTTTGATGAAAAATCTCAAATGAAAATATCTTTAATAATTAATAATTACGACCAACTAATAGAAAACAACAACAAGCGCATCAAATTATTAGAAGATATGGCAGAGTCACTTTATAAAGAGTGGTTTGTTAGATTTAGATTTCCAGGATATGAGAATATGGAATTTGAAAAAGAAATACCTAAAGGATGGGTATATAAAAATTTTTCTGATATTTGGAAGTTTTCTAGAGGTGTTTCTTATTCTACGGAAGAAATTGAATGTGAAGAAGGCGAAAATCTTATAAATTTAAAAAACATTGCATCATATGGTGGATTTAGAAGAGATGGAACAAAATTATATGCTGGAAAATATAAAGATGAGCAAGTAGTTAAATTTAAAGATTTAATTATGGGTATAACTGATATGACTCAAGATAGAAGAACTGTTGGAGCAGTTGCTTTGATTCCAAATATTAGGGGAATTATTAGTGCTGATTTAATAAAACTTGAATCAGAAATAGATAATGTATTTTCTTATTGCTTATTTAAGCATGGCTTTTATTCAAAGCTTATTTCTCAATTTGGAAATGGGGCAAATGTCATTCATTTAAAGCCAACATCAATTAAAAATCAAAAGATACTTATCCCAAATGAAATAATAATAAATAAATTTGCTGCTTTAATAAACCCTACTATCGATGAAATTGAAAAACTTAACAGTGAAAATGATTTACTAATCAAACAACGTGATTCACTATTACCACGTTTAATGAGTGGTAAATTAGAGGTTAGAAATTAATGAATAAAGAAAATAAAAAATTTTTGGATAGGAAAAAAATTTATGAATTCATGGAGCTTATAAATAGTAACGAAATGTTTTTTCGTAAACCTGAATTATTAGGATTATATAATTTAATTTGCACTTTTAAGGATAGAAAAATAACGATTGTTAATTATCTGAACGAGCATAGTGATTGTCCTTCAACAGAAGAAGATTTTATTAATTATTTCGTATATGCAAGTATGTTGTATGATGGATTTAATAAAATGCATGAAAATTTAATGCATATAATACCGTATTACAAAGGTAAGAGAACATATTTTAAAGATTGCAAGCAGTATAAGAATATGTATTTTAATGAAGAAACTTGTCCAACAGACGATATATTTTTTGAATATTTAAGAGCTATGATTTTTGCCCATCCGTTTGAGGTATCGAAAAGAAACAGACCCTTTATTAATGAAGGAGAAAAGCACTATTGTCCATTTGTTATAGTTAATAGTGCAGTAAAGTTTTATGATGACAAAGATAATGTGGGTATTAGAATTTATACAAGTATCGACCAAAACTCAATTATTGATTTAACTTTTTCATTTAAGAGTATAAAAGGCTATCTTAGATCTATTTATAATACTTTTCCTGAATTCATTAGAGGGGTTACTGATGTTATTAACGGGCAAAATGAAGAATGGAAACGAACGAAGGTTAATAGAAACCAAGAAAACATCGAAGTATTAAATGAAGTAAGAAATATTTTAGAAAGCAGATATGCTAATACTTATTCGTTGGATGTTGCCATAAGTTATCTAACTTGCAAAACTACTATTCTAAGCAATGAGACAAACATAAAACTATTCAGAGATAAAATAGTAGAATGCATTCCTCGTATATGCGATTGTGTAGATAATCTTGACTATGAAAGCATGGAAGAAGTTTTATCGATAATTTATAGCAAACCAAATCGTATGCATAAGATGGCTCATTATCAGTTAGAAAAAATTTACTCATATTTAGATAAGAGAAGCGAGAAAATCGATATGGCTTCAAATGAATACTGGGGTTTGCAACAAGCATATGATTTCTCTCAAGAGTTTGCAAAGAAATGGGTGACAATAGATATAAAGATAATGCAATACGATGAAATTAAATTATTAGTTGCTGTTGCTTGTTATTTAGAAAGTATCGAACAAGAAAAAGGAGGCAAATAATATGCCAAAAGCGTTTATATCTGAAGATGATATAGAACAATCAATTTTAGATAAACTTGAACAAGAACATTTGGGATATAACATTTTACGGTTAGATATATCGCCAGATAAAAAAGATGTATTACCTGATGGTACCGGTAGAAACGATAAAAAAGAATGTGTTTTACCAGATGTTTTATGGAAATCTCTAAGAAAACTAAATCCTACAGTTGAAGAAAAATATCTCAAGGAAGTATATGAAACTCTAAAAGCTGATTATACTGAAACCGATATTAATCAAACAAACTACGATTTATATAAAAAGATTAGAGAAGGTGTAAAAGTAACATACACTAATAAGCAAGGTATAGATGATTTCTTGTTTATTAAATTAGTTGATTTTGATAATCCAGAAAATAACGACTTTACCGCAGTATCACAAATGTGGATAAAAGGTAAGATTATATGGCGTAGACCAGATATTTTGATATTTATTAATGGCATGCCCATGGTGTTTATCGAACTTAAGAATTCCACAAGAAAAGTTGAAGAAGGATATACAGATAATCTTACTAACTATAAAAAAGATATTCCTAATTTATTCGCATTGAATCAAATATGTGTTTTATCTAATGGTTTAGAAACAAGACTAGGAGCCTTTAATGCGCCGTATAATTTCTTCTTTGAATGGTTAAAAGTAGATAGTGAAAAAGAAAAACCAGATAGAAAACAAATTTATGAAAATGGAACATCTGTATATTATTTTATAAAAGGTTTACTTAAAAAGGACAAATTAATTGATTATATCGAAAACTTTATCATGTATGATAATGGTAAAAGATTATCTAAGATTATCGCAAAGAATCATCAATATATCGGTGTTAATAATTTGATGGAATCTTTAAATAATAGAAAAGAGCTAGAAGGAAAACTAGGTGTATTCTGGCATACTCAAGGTTCTGGTAAATCTTACTCAATGGTATTTTTTGCTAGAAAAGTTAATAGAAAAGTACATGGAAATTTCTCTTTTTTAGTTATAACGGATAGAGATGATTTAGATACTCAAATCCATAAGACATTTGTCAGATGTGAAGTAATAGGCTCTAAAGAAGAATGTAAGCCTGCAAATTCAAAAGCTTTACGTGATTATTTAGGTAAGAATAAACCATTTATTTTTACATTGATTCATAAATTTAGAATTGATAAAAAGGCTGGAGAAAAAGAATATCCTCTCTTAAGTGATAGAGACGACATAATCGTAATGGTTGATGAAGCACATAGAACTGAATACGCAGATTTGGCTGAAAATATGAGACATGCTTTACCAAAAGCTAATTATATTGCCTTTACTGGAACACCTCTTTTAGGCGCCAAGAGATTAACTAATCAGTGGTTTGGTAGTTATGTATCGGTTTATGATTTCAAGCAATCTGTAGATGATGGGGCAACAGTGCCATTGTATTATTCAAGAAGAGTACCAGAAGTAGGTTTAACTAATAATTTTTTAGACGATGATGTCGTAAATGTTATAGAACAAAATGATTTAGATGAAAAAGAAGCTACATTAGTTGAAAATTCTCACTCCAAAATACTTGAAGTTATTAAAAGAGAAGATCGATTGAAGAAGATTGCTAAAGATATAGCTCATCATTTTCCTAGACGTGGTTATCTAGGAAAAGGTATGGTTGTATGCGTTGATAAATATACAGCCGTTAAAATGTATGATTTAGTTCAACATTATTGGGATGAAGAAAAGTTAAATATCATTAAAGATAGAAACAATGCCAAGACAAAAGAAGAGCGTGATATGTTGACTCGTTCTTTTGACTATATGAATAGAGTTAGAATGGCAGTTGTTATATCTGAAAACGGGGATGATGAAAAATTTACATCACGTGGTCTAAATATTCAAAAACACAGAGATGAAATGGCGCGTATTGATGAAAATGGTTATGACATCGAAGATAGATTTAAAGACCCTGATAATCCATTATCACTGGTATTTGTATGTGCGATGTGGTTAACCGGTTTTGATGTACAAAATCTATCAACTATCTACTTAGATAAGCCTATGAAATCTCATACTTTGATGCAAGCAATTGCTCGTGCCAATAGAGTATATCCTGGCAAAGAATGTGGTTTAATCGTTGATTATATTAATATTTTCTCATATATGAAGAAAGCATTAGGTGATTATGCTACTGGTGATGGAGGCGATGATTTACCGGTTAAGAATATGGAAGAATTAATTGGTTATTTGGATGCTTCCATTAAAGAAGGAGATTTATTACTTAAAGAACAAGGATATGATTTAGATGAACTTATTGAAGAAGATACAGAAATTAGACTTGAAAAATTAAGAGAAATCTATAATGCATTAATATCTATTAAAGAAGTAAGTGACAAATTTAAAGTTATAACTAATTTAATGCATAATCTTTACGAAGCATCGAAGCCAGAAATATTTGAATACAACTGGAATAATAATAAATTTGCTCCACTTGTTTATTTAAATGGTTTATTTACTAATTCAGTAGATGATAAAAAGATAGAAAAAGCAAGGCGTCAATTATCTAAGATTTTAGATGTATCTGTAACTGCTCAAGAAAGTGTAGAAGAGTCAACCGATATTATTATTAATGGTGAAAAAGTTATAGACTTATCTAAGATTGATTTTGATGAACTCAAGCAAGAATTTAAACAGGCAAAATATAAAGCAATTCAAATTGAAGATTTAAAAGATTATATTGAAAAACTTCTAGAACAAATGCTTAATAGAAATAAAACTAGAAGAAAATTCTCGGAGCGTTATCAGTCAATTATTGATAGATATAATTCTGGAACTAATGAAGCTGAATATTATTTCGAGCAACTAGAAAAATTATTAGAAGAATTAAAAGAAGAACAAAATCGCCATACACTTGAAGGTTTAACTGAGGAAGAACTTGAGATATATGATTTACTGCTTGTTAAAAGTAAAAGTTTGAACAAAGAAGAAACTCAAAAAGTAAAAATTGCTGCAAAGAATCTATATAAGAAACTTTCAGAAAATAGAGAATCTCTTTTAGTCGTTGATTGGTATAAAGATGAAAATACTACGCTTAATTTAAAAAAGGCCGTTACTGATTCATTAGATGCTGATTTGCCTATAAGTTACGATAAAGATTTATTTCAATCAAAGATTAAACTTTTAATGTCGGTATTTATTGATAAAGCTGTACAAGGAATGAGAGTTGTATAATGACTAACGATGAAAAGATAGCTTATTTAAATCAAATTATGCTTAGCAAATTTGGTATCGATTATAAAGGCCCTAAATTGCTATATAAATATAGACCATTTGATGAGTATACCTTTGATATGCTTGAAAATGAGTATATTTTCTTATGCCCTGCTGAAAAAGAGGATGATGAAACAGAATGTTTAACTACAGTAGATTTTGACAGATTAGTAGATTTAACTACTAATAATCTTAAAAGAGAATGCGTAAATCAAATCATAGATTTAATAAGACCGTATTCTACTGAAGAAAGTTATGGAATAATTAAAAATAAGATACTTGCTATTACAAGAAAAGATGGTACTGTTCCTGCTAATTTCATGTTAGATTTATCATTAGAATTACAAGAAATGGCACCTCCTGGTGTTAATATTGCTCCATTGGTTAATTGGATTGTTAATATTCCAGAAATGTTAGAAAAATCTGAAATAAGTGAGCAGATAAAACAATTATTTATGATAGCGTGTAATGCTAGAAAAGAAACTGGCATATGTTCTTTAGCAGAATCTAATAATATTTATTATATGTGGGATAATTATGCTGCAGATTCAACTGGATATTGCATAGAATATGATTTAAGTGATTATAAATTAGCTAAGAATGTTTTGCCAGTTATATATCAAGATAAAAGAGAAACTAACATAATCATTCAACTTGTAGGATCTTTTATAGGCCAAATGATAACAGACTTTAGTAATGGCCAAATACAAGTGGATTCATCACATTTTATAAGATTGTTTTTAACAAAATATAAAAAATGGGAATACCAAAAAAGAATGGAGATTTTTAGGATATGCAAATGATAAACCGAAGGCTCCAAAGATAAAAACTATTTATTTAGGCAAAAACGTTACTGCTAAAAATGAAAAGAAAATTAGAGAATATGCAGATTTAAATAATATAGGAATTAAAAAACTTGATTAAGGAGGTGAGAATATGACACTAGAGTTGCTTGAAAAAGAAATATCTATGTTAGATGCTGGATCATTTCAAAATTTATCAAGGGCATTTATTAAAAAAGAACTTAAAAATTATTCATGTCAAGCCAATGGTTCTATGATTGGATCGGCTAAAACAACCAAATCACACCCAGATTGCCTTTTCATTAATAACTTAAGCAACAAATTTGTTATGGTAGAATGTACTACTCAACAGACCAGACTTGAGAAAAAACTAAAGTCTGATATTGATGATTGTATAGATGAGAGTAAAACAAAAATTCCTGTTTCGAGTATTGAAAGAATTATTTTCTGTTATTCAAATGGGAAAATACCTAACGGAGATATATTGAAGCAAAAGGAACGCCTTTTATCATTAGGGATAAAACTTGAATTAATAAGTGTGTATGATATGGCTTTAGGTATCGAAGATAAATATACTGAATTGGCGTTAAAATATTTAGAAATGAATTTATATAATTCATTAAACATTTTATCAGTTGATGAATTTATTAATGATTCTAATAATGGATTATCTCCTTCGCTTGATAAAATATTTTCTTCTAGAGGCAACGAGATAAAGGAACTTGTAGATGCATTTTCAAATAATAATATTATTATTGTTTACGGGAAATCTGGAGTTGGAAAATCAAAGATTGCTATTGAATTATTAAAGAATATAGAAGATGATGATAATAAAATTAAATGTATCAAAGCAAGAGGCTTATTTGATTATACAGATCTTTTAAGAATAGCAGGAAATACTGATTATTTTTTAATTGATGATGCCGATAAGTTTGCTGATGTTCAAAAAATTATAAGTTACTTAAAAAACAAGAAAATTATTTTTACTATAAGAGATTATGAATTGTTTAATTTTATCTCGAAATTAGATAATTTGGAAATCAATTATTTTAAATATGAATTAAAACCTTTTACTGACGAAGCGGTAAATAAAGTGATGAATGACAATATTGGTCCTTGTAATAATTTATTTTTAACTAAACTCAACGAATTAGTAAAAGGCAATATAAGACTAGCTTTTATGATAGCAGAAACTTGTAAAAAAGATAAAAATATATCTGCCTTATATGATCCTAATGACATATTTGGTAGGTATTATGAAAAAAGAATTAATGAAATAATATCTAAGGAAAAAGCTGATTTAATTTTAAAATGTATTGGATTAATTACTTTTAACAAACAAATAGATATTAACGAATTAGATGAGTATGATGATTTGCTTACATTCTTTGAAATTGAAAAAAAAGATTTTGTTACCACAATAAAATATCTTGAAAAGGAAGAAATTGTTTCAATTTTTGAAGATGAGATAGTTGAGATGAATGATCAATGTTTATCAAATTATCTTGAACATTATGTTTTTTTTAATAAAAGATTAATTAGATTAAAGGAAATTTTCATCAATTTATTTCCAAAATACAAAAGAAATATAATAGCAATGTTAAACCAAACACTAAATGTATTCTTTAACGACGAAAATTTAGAGTATATAAAATCTGATTTAAAAGAATGTTGGAAATTTTATGCAGATAAAAAAAATATTTTAAAAGGACTGCAAGTGCATTCTCATCATTGAATCCTGAAGGAACTCTAAAATTATTAAACGATACTATTAAAGAGAATAATACTGATGCAGAATGGGTTGTTAATTCCTTTAATTCTATTATTCATGCTGAACCAAAACTAGCTGTAAAATTATTCAAGGAGTATATAATCGCTGGTGCATTATCAATTGATAAAGCGGAAAGTATTCTTATTGATAGTTATCAATTTGACAATCATGATTATTCGCCTAACTATGAAGTTCAAGATACAATTGTTACTGAGTTATCAAATGATTTTTATGTCTTTAATGCTGCTCTTTCTAAATATTGTTTGAAATTATTGCAATTTGAATTTGAAAGAAACAGTGTACATGGAAATAAATCCGTTTTTGGTAGAATTAATATAGGTGATGGTGATGAAAACTTATATCAGTTAAGAAAAAAATGTATAGTATTCTTGTTTAAAAATAATGGTATTGTTAATGTACTCAAAACATATTTTGCATATTGTCCACAGGATAATAATATAGAATTATTTAAAAAAGATATTGAATCGTTTAATAATGAGCTTGCATTGATGGAAAGCAATGAAATAATAGAGAGTAGTATTTATTTTTACAGTAGGCATATTTTTGATTATTATAAATTGAAGTGGAATTATTTATATACTCGAAATAAAAAAATGATTGATTTTTTAGAACCAGTGTTTAAAGAAACAATCGATAGAAGTTTAACGTACGAAGAAAGAGAAACAAAATATCAACAAAGAGTAATAAAAGATATTAATGAAAACTCTCAATTAACTATTGAAAGGGTAAATAAACTAGTTTTATTCGATTACCAATTTGACAATGTTTCTAGGAAAATCAAAGAATATTTTGAATTATGCATAACTTATATAGATCAATGCTATATTGATGAATTAATGCAAATATTTATTAATTCCAAATGGCTTGAAAAAAATATAGATGCTATATGTTATTTTGTTGATAGATATAAAACGATAAGTGATGTCGATAATACATATAGAATAATAAAAGAGGTTATTCCAAATTATAGTAAACCTAAAGCTTTTGAGAGACTATTTATGTGTTTAGATGATAATGAAATTAATGATAGTGTAATTAAACTCTTTGATGACTATCTAACTAACATTGACAAATATCCTTTTACCTATTTTATTCCACAAAATTGGGTTAAACTTTGCAAAAATAGTTCAAAACTTTTATTTTTATGTAAAAAAGCTTTAGAATTTGAGGAGAACGGAAATGGTCCATATCCTTTATATATGATTTTTGGAAGATGTAATAATAATTACATATTTGATAATTTATTTAAGGAAGATAGCAAATTTATAGAAAATTTATATTTAAAGAATTTAAAAAACAGAGAAAACTATTTTGATGAAGATGGCTCATATTTACTTAAAATAGTAGAAAATGATATAAATTTCTTGTCTGATGTTATTGATACGTTTTTATACAATCGTTATGACATATATGCAAAAGAAAGAATCAACGCATTATGGAATAGTGATAAGTATATGATATATGGTGATATATTATTCTCAAAATTAATCAATGCTGACAAAAAACATATGGCTCAATTTTATGCAACAATTATCATGGGCAGAACTAGCTTTGAGGAAAATAAATCAATTTCTGTTAATCAATTAAATTGGTTTGATCATTCTTTAATGAAATTTTGCAAAGAACAAGAAAATATTATTTATTTGTTTGAATGCATAAGAGGTTTTGATTTTACATCTAAAGCAAAATGTCTTGAGCTGTTATTCAAATATAATAGTGATTTTGAAACATTTAAAAAAATTAATTTATATCCAACCATTATTTCTTTTTCTGACAGTGAAATTCCATATATTAAAAATCAAATTTCATTTTATGAAAAAATAAAAGAAATAATTCCATCTGAGATATGTTTTATAGATCATTTGACTTACGTTGATGATATACTACAATGGTTAAAAAATTCGATTAGGAAAACATCAATAGATGAAAAAAAACGTTCAAATATATTAAATTGGTAAAATATAACAAACTATGTAAAATAAAATGATATAAATAATTATTCTAGTAGTAATCGCTTTTTCTATAAAAATTTTTTCAACTGAGTATTTTTGAATAAAATAATGGAGTGTAGCAACAATTGATATCAGAATAACAATATATTTAGGACATATTTGTTTATATTGATCAAATTTACTAGTTTTTTGATTTTAATATATGGAAGCTTTCTAAATTTGAATACATAAGCTAAATCCATTTTTTTGAAAATACAAAATATTTAAAAGATTTATTATAGCAAGTTTTATATAGTCAGAGTATAAAATGAAAAATTTAGACTGTCTTAAGAAATTGACCTTATTGGATGAATTAGAAATATTGAAAATTAGATTAAAAAGTATTGACATGCTATAATTTGCTCAAAAATAGGGGAGAGTTAATTTTTGACTATTATAGGCTTACAATAGAGTAAATGGCATCATGTACGTAAAATATCAGCATATTATTGGTAGTGCTATTTGAATAATATGTATAATGCTTGCGGTAAGGATGTTATAGCACGGGGTAACAGAAAGCTAAAATTAAAATTATTAAAAATGTATAAAAAAGAAATAGAAAAT
>ERZ779940.162-NODE-162-length-19400-cov-9.23908_pt1 | contig 19400 bp, 26 predicted proteins | sample MGYA00511063_ERZ779940 | MGnify/ENA primary metagenome ERZ779940 (study PRJEB29588, sample SAMEA2146682) | human gut metagenome | biome: human gut; feature: human-associated habitat; material: faeces | place: Denmark | collected 2008/2010 ...
CCGAAACCGAAACCACCACCTGCTACTGCAGCAAATACGGCATCGCCTGGCACAATGCCAAGACGAAACAGTGGAAGAATTTGAAGTTTAACATTATTGAATGCTGATTGAGAGTTAGGAGGTAGGAAGTAGGAGTTAGGAGTTAAAACGGGCCTAAGGTCCAGCTCTGTAGGGAACGGTCTCGACCGTTCCGGGGCTTTGCGGTAGATGATGCCATAACAGGATTTACCGCAAGGCGACGGGATTGCGGCCCAATTTTCAACCCGTGCGCGCACGCGCACATCTTCCAACTCCTCACTCCTACCTCCTAACTAAAACCAAAGGAGGTGTATATTTGCTCCAACCAATTCTCACTCTCCCAAGCGGCACCGAGTTAAAGGGCGGCTCCCCCGGCAGCGCGGTCAAAAGCCTGACGCTGCACGCTGCGGTGAACGCCGGGCAGGAATTTACCATCGGCTCTGCGTTTTCGGACTACATCGAAGCCGAAATCTGGGCGGACCCGGGCGGCAGCCTGCAGATTACGGCTGGGGATGCCCTGACGTACTACCGGCAGGACGATGCCGGGAACCGCACCAAGGTGGGCGCTTTCTATGCTGAAAAACCCACCCGCACCAAGCGCAACAGCTACAAGGTCACGGCCTACGACACCATGTCCAAGCTGGATGCGGACTTTTCCGGCTGGCTGCGGGCCAATCAGGCGCAGTTCCCCAAGACCATCTGGCAGCTGGTACAGCTGGCCTGCCAGCGGGCGGGGGTCGCGCTGGCCAGCAGCAGCCTGCCCATCAATGGCAGCTACAGCGTGCAGGCGTTCTACGCGGACGACCTGACCTGCCGCCAGATCATCTCCTGGGCGGCGGAAGCGGCAGGCTGCTACGCCCACATGAATGCAGACGGCAAGCTGCAATTCTTGACCTACACAGACAAGCGCAGCACTGTTAAAATCACCCCGGACGGTGCCAGCAACAGCACCGCCTATTATGCTGACAGCCTGAGCTACGAGGACTACACGGTCAAGGCCATTGAAAAAGTCCAGATCCGGCAGTCGGACAGTGACGTGGGGGTCATCTACCCCGACAGCACCACTGCCACCAACACCTATGCAGTGCAGGGCAACCTGCTGCTGACAACCGGCACCGAAGCCAACCTGAAAACCGTTGCCCAGAACCTGTACAACGTGCTAAAAAACGTGACCTACACCCCCTGCAAAGTATCGGTGCCCAGCAGCTCCGGCCTTGCCTGCGGGCAGATCGTGCACGTTAAGGACGCACGCGGGCGGGAGTTCGACACCTACCTGATGAGCGCCACAATCTCCTCCGGCAAAGCCAGCTTTGAGAGCGTGGGCAGCGCCAGCCGGGAAAGTTCCAGCGCGGTGAACAGCCAGAGCTACAAGAACCTGACCGGCAAAATGCTGGAGATCAAGACCAGCGTGGACGGCCTGACCGTGACCGCGAGTGAGCTTTCCGGCAATTACAGCGAGCTGAAACAGACGGTGGACGGGCTTTCGGCGGAGGTGAAAAAAGACACCAAAATCACCGGCGGTGGGAACCTGATCCTGGGCAGCGAGAGCTTCAAAAATGCCACCTATGTTGGCATTGACAGCAGCGTTGTGTATGGCGACGATGGCAGTGCAACAATCACCAATGCGAACACATGCCGCGGGTTCAAGTTCAACACCGTTGGCGCTCATATCACCGAGGGCGTCACTATATGCATGTCCGTCATGTACAAACTCATTTCCGGCACTGATGCGCTGCGGATGGGCATTGCGTTCAAGGGCGATAACGGACAAAAGTACATTGCCTCCATAAAAACCGCTGACCAGCTCGAAATTGAGCAGACGGACGGCTGGGTGCTGCGGTATGGTACATGGACGCCCCGCCATAACTATACGGGCATTCTAGAAACTGTCGAGTTTGACAGCAATGACAACTGCACCAATAAGCTTGAGCTGCTGCACCCCATGCTGCAATACGGCAACGCGCCGACCGCGTGGAACGCCAGCAGCGGCGACTACCTGACGCAGGAAAGCGCCAAAAGCCTGTTTTCGCAGACCGCTGACGAGATCAAAACCGAGGTCACAAAGTCAGTGACCGAAACGGTAACGGCCAACGTGAAGGAAACCGCCACCAGCGCTGCCAATGATGCCGTTGACAGCAAGCTGAAGGACTACGCCACCACAGCAACGGTGAACAGCCTGAAAGAAGATGTCTCCAGCATCAGCCAAAAGGCCGACAGCATCAGCACCAAAGTCAGCAGCCTGGAAGAAACCACCACGACCATTTCGGACGACCTGAACAGTACCAAGCAGGAGTTCAAGACGGTCAAAGAATCAGTATCCGCGATTGACCAGAAAGCCGACAGCATTACTCAGACGGTAACGCAGCGGATCACCGGCGGCAACAATATTATCGCGGGCACCGATGACTGGAACAATGCGACCCTGGATGCAGGCGGCAATAACCTGAGCAAAAAAGGAACATACACGATCAGCGGTGAATCCGTCCGAGTGACCAATAGGGCGCAGAACACCCGCTTCCACTTTGGTGCGGACAAAACGCTGGTGATTGCCAAGGGCATGACCTATTGCGCCAGTGTACTGTACAAGCTCAACTCTGGCACGGACAGCCTGTTTTTGCAGTTTGAGACCAAGAGCAGCAGCGGAGCAAAAAGTTATTACGGCGATGCATTCAAAAATGCGAAGCAGGACATTGAGCTGGACAACGGCTGGAAGCTGCGCTGGGCGGCGTTCACGGCGACCGCGGACGGCTATGCAGACGGTCTGTTTATAAGTACCGCGGACGACAACGCCACCGTTACCAACGATCTGACCATTATGCACCCCATGGTGCAGATGGGCAATGCCCCTACCGCCTGGACGGCCAGCAGCGGCGATTACCTGACTACCACCGAAACAAAAACCGAGATCAAGCAGACGGTGAGCGAAATTAAGCTGACGGCCAGCACAAGCGGAACCAGCAGCACCATCAAGCTGACGGCAGGCGGAACAGAGATCACCAGCGCACAGATCAACCTATCCGGCGTGGTGACATTCTCGGATTTGAGTACCTGGAACCAGGACAAGACAATCATCAACGGCGGCAACATCACGACCGGGCAGCTGCATAACCTCAACTACACCACCGTGTACGACCTGGACAACGCCTGGATACGTATGGGCACCGAGGCCGGTGAGCGCGTGTTTCTGGACAACCGGCACATCGCATGGTATGCCACCATCAACACCGGCAGCATTGGCCTGACCGGCGTGCTGTACTCTGAGGCTGGCAGCAGCTACATCGGCGCGTGCAGTAAATACGCCAAGTACGGCTGGGTGAATGGACTTGACCCCACATCTTACGTTGGGATGCAGATCACCTACAACCGCAGCGATGACAGCGATACCGATTTTAACACGACGCGCGTTGGCGTGAGCGGCAAGCTCAACGTGCACAACCTAGACGTTTGGGGCAGCAAATCCCGCGTGGTGCCTACCAGCTTTGGTGCACTGAAAATGGCTGCATTTGAGACGCCGGTGCCCACCTTTGCGGACTGGGGTAAGGGCCGGTGCAGCCCAGACGGCTGGTGCCTGATTGCCCTTGACCCACGCTATGCGGAGACCATCGCCCAGTACGGGCAGCCCGCCTGGCTGCTGACTGACCTTGACGGCACCGGCCATTTGTGGGCGGAGGATTGCGGCCAGTACGCCATTGTACACGGCGCACCGGGGCAGAAATTTTCGTGGCTGGCTATGGCCGCACAGCGCGGCTATGAAGGCAGCTACGCCGACCGCAGCGACAGCAGCTATCCTGCCGGTGATCCGGCAGGCGTTGAGCTGGCAGCCAGCACCGCCGCAAGAGCGCAGGAGGCCAGCACCGATGCCGCAGCTGACCTGCTCGCTATAGATACAGGCGCGAACGAAACCGCAGACATTCTTTTGGAGGAATTGCAATGAAAAAATTATCCGGCGTGGCGGTCGTAACGACTGCCGAAGGTGAGCGAGTGAGCTACACCTACATGGAACTGGACGGTAACGGCAACATCACCAGCCAGAACAACCGGGGGTCCTTTGTAGCCCTGGACGAAGAGGTTCTGGCCGCCATCAAAACCTTGAAAGACGCTGTAAATGCGCGGCTGTGACACATAAGGGGGTGCAGACCATGACCGATACCAAACGCATTAAAGATTGCAAACGCAGGATTATTGCTGCCCTGAATGATGCCAAGATCCCGTATGCGGTATCTGAGCTGATTTTAGAGAACGTGCTGTCTGCTGTACGTGAAAATATGGCTGCGGAGGAAATGGCAGCGGAGAACCAGCCGAGTCAGGAGAAAAACGAATGAAACAGGGAACGCAATTTGCGCTGCCGGTTGAAATCGGCATGAGCCTGGACGAGGTAAGCCGGATCGAATTTGTGTTCAAACAGAAGAGCTGTAAGGGCTTCCCGGCCATTAAATCCAACGTCTGGCCGGATGACTGCACCCGGCAGGAAGGACAGAACATCATCCTTATTCCCTGGACGCGGGCGGAAACTTATAGATTTCTCGGCGGCGAGACGCTGTACATGGACACCCGCATCACATTGCGGGACAGCACCGACCAGCCGCAGACTGAGATTCTGGCGCTCAAAATGAGCCCGACCTTATTCCAGGAGGCGGATGGCTCATGATCCAGGTGCGAGTGGCCCAACAGAGCGCCGTATCGGTGCGCATTGCCGGAGCGGCACCCGTGCGGGTGGACGTGACCGGCACCGCAGTGGTTAGTGCGCCGGAGTATAGCGGGCCATATGACATCACGCCGTTGTTTACGGCGCAGGTTTTGCCCACGGCGAAAAAACTGATGCAGAAAGACGTGACAATCCGCAAGATACCGCAGTACGAGGTATCCAACGATTCAAGCGGCTACACACTGATAATAGGAGATGAATACTACAATGCCCAATAAATACGTAAACAAGGTTGTTATCGGCAAGGAAACGAAACTTGACCTTACCGCAGATACCATTACCCCGGACAAGCTGGCAAAAGGTATCACAGCACACGATAAGTCCGGCGCGCCCATTACCGGCACCAGCACAAAAGACGCTGACACCAGCGATGCCACCGCCGCTGTGGCGGAGGTTTTGAACGGGAAAACATTCTACGCGCGTGGCGCTAAAATGACCGGCACGATGCCCAACAACGGCGAAGTCAACGGTGAAATCAGCACCGTTTCTGGTAAATACACCATCCCCATGGGCTTTCACGATGGTGCGGGCGGAGTGACTATCGCAGCGACCGAACAGGCCAAGCTGGTGCCCGCAAATATCCGCGAGGGCGTTACGGTCCTGGGCGTGAAAGGCTCTATGAGCGGCAGCGAAGGTATGAAGCCGCAGGCCAAGAGCGTTACGCCGACCTTTGAGCAGCAGGTTGTGCTGCCCGACAAAGCGTATAACTGCCTGTCTCAAGTTACTGTGCAGGCGATCCCGGCCACATACGTTGATAATGCGGCTGGCGGCCAGACGTTGACGATCGGAGGCTGAGCATGGCCGTAAACAAGGTTGTTATCAATGATGAAGTTGTCCTCGACCTGACCGGCGATACGGTGCGGGCTGCCGACCTGCCGAAAGGGGTAATTGCCCACAGTGCCACAGGGGCCAAAGTCACCGGAACCACAAACTATGCCGGTTCCCGCAACGCGGGCGGCTCCGCAACGAGCGCCGAAAAACTAAATAACAGCCTGACCATCAAACTGAACGGAACCAGTCAGGGCGCATGGGACGGCAGCAGCGCAAAAACCATTGACATAACGGCAGCCAGCGTTGGCGCAACAAGCGTTACGCTCAGAAGGTGGTGACAGTTGCATGGGTGTGTATTTAGGCAGCAATGCCGTTGACATGCAGGGCGGCTTTGTGAGTGGTGGCTCCAGCGGCGTAAAATTGCAGAGCAAAACAGTTACCCCAAGTGAGAATACCCAAACCGTAAATCCTGACAGCAGTTACGACGCTTTAAGTTCCGTCACGGTGGAAGCCATATCGAACACGTATATCGGTAGCAGCGTAACCAAAAAAAGCGCCGCCACTTATACGCCGGGAACGAGTGACCAGAGCATTGCATCCGGCCAGTATTTGAATGGAACCCAGACGATTAAGGGTGACAGCAATTTGACTGCGGCCAATATTAAGAGCGGCGTAAAGATTTTTAATGTGACAGGCAGTTATGCCGGGAGCAGCAGTGGCGGAAACACGCCAAGCTTGCAGACCAAAACGGTCAGTCCCAGTGAAAGCACCCAGACGGTAAGCCCGGACAGCGGATATGACGGACTGAGCAAAGTGACCGTGAATGCGATATCGAGCACTTATATTGGCAGTGATGTGACCAAAAAAAGCGCAGCAACTTACATCCCGAAGACAACCGACCAGAGCATTGCATCTGGGCAATACCTGAGCGGGACACAGACAATCAAGGGCGATGCAAACCTGGTGGCCGGGAACATTAAGAGCGGTGTGAGCATTTTTGGTGTGACAGGGACTTATGCCGGCGACGGGAGTTCCGGCGGCAGTGGCAATAACAATGTAGAGGCTTATGCCGTTACCAGCACCAACCCCAGCGTGAGTTTTAAGACCGCCAGCGGAACCATTAAGATTTGGGGCTACGGCACCATAACCAGTTCCGGCGGCTGGGGCGGGCAGACTACGAGCCTGGTCGCGTTTGAGGGCGACAAGTACCACAAGAGCGCCATATACGGCGGCCCAAGCAGCACCAACCTGAGCCTAAGCATCAGCAACGGAAAACTGACTGGGCTGCCGAGTGGACTATCCGCAATCAGCGCGATTGTAACGAGAGGTATATGATCATGGCAACTGATACAAAGCTGGACAGTTTGGTGATTAACTATCTATCACAAAGCCAGTACAACAATGCGAAAAGTTCTGGAACGTTGAATGCGAACCAGATTTATATGACACCAGCCTCCTCCAGTACCTATACGCTGCCTGCCGCTACCAGTTCAACCCTGGGCGGGGTGAAAATCGGGAGCAACATCACGGTGAGTTCCGGTACGATCAGCCTGACAAAGGCGAACGTGACAAGTGCTTTGGGGTATACACCGCCAACAACCGACACCAAGTACACACTGCCGACAGGTAATGCTTCGACCACGGGCGGCGTGAAGCTGAGCGATTCGACCAGTTCAACCAGTTCAACCAGTGGTGGGATTGCAGCAACACCGGCGGCGGTGAAGGCGGCCATCGCGGAAGCAAAACTTGCAGCCTGGCCGATTGGCAGCATTTACATGAGCGTAAACAGTACAAGCCCGGCAGATCTATTTGGTGGCACGTGGGAAAGAATATCTGATACTTTCCTGTTTGCTGCTTCCAGCAGTTATCCCGCAGGTAGCACTGGGGGCGACTTCACCCATAAGCTTACACAAAGCGAGCTACCGAATTATTCGCTGTCTGTGACCAACGGAAGCAACGTAATACGCTCCAAAACCGGAAGCTCTGCGGATGCGTATGTCCAAACGCAATCAAGTGGCTGGGGTATTCCGAACTGGGAATCCAAAACCGTAACAGTCGCCTCCGGCGGTTCCGGGGCAGCCCACAACAACATGCCGCCTTATTTATCGGTATGGATATGGAAGAGGACAAAATAAGGAGGATAAAAATGCGGCTGAAGAATGAAGAAGCCCTGCTGCATTGGCCCCTGGCCCAGCACATTATCACCGCAGGCTGGCTCTACAATGACGGCAGCCTGCACCGCGCGCTGGATTTCCGCGCGGCAGTCGGCACGCCGGTATACGCAGCAGAGGACGGCACGGTGGAGACGGCCTACCGCTGGAACGGCAAGCGCACCCAGGGCGATATCAACAGCTACGGCAACATGATCAAGCTGCGCCACACGACCTACAAGTACGGCACCCTCGAAACGCTGTACGCCCACCTGAGCAAGCTCTGCGTGGCCCAGGGTCAGCAAGTGCAGGAGGGCCAGCTGATCGGCTACAGCGGCAATACCGGCAACTGCTACGGCGCACACCTGCATTTTGAAGTGCGGTACAAAAACCGCCGGGTCCACCCGCTGAACTGGCTGGATGCAGATTTTGCGGCGGCATCTACCGCGGTGCGGCTTGGCAGCTACAGCAGCGTAACGCACGATATGAAGGAAGTGGAATACATGTATTATGCAATCGACGTGTCAAAACACCAGGGCAAATTTGACTGGCAGGCAGCCTATAACAAGGGCATCCGCCATGCCATGCTGCGCGCCGGGTATGGCCGTTACAGCAGCCAGAAAGACCCCCAGTTTGAGCGCAACGCGGCTGAGTGTGCCCGGCTGGGCATCCAGTACGGCGTGTACTGGTACAGCTACGCCACCACCCCGGCGGAAGCACGGCAGGAGGCCCGCTGCTGCCTGGCAGCGATTAAGGGCAAGCATCTGTGCCTGCCGGTGGCGTATGATATCGAGTACGAGCCGTGCATCCTGCGCCTGACCAACGCGCAGCGCACGGCACTTGTACAGGCCTTTTTGTCGGAGATTGAGGCCGCAGGGTATTACGGCATCCTGTATGCTAGCTGCGATTTTATCCGCAATCGGTTGGACCACAAGTTCCTGTCCAAATATGATATTTGGGTAGCGCAGTACAGCAGCAAGTGCACCTGCCCCCTGCCGTATGGCATCTGGCAGTACAGCAGCCGCAACGCGCTGGGCATCCCCGGCTACGGCACCAGCCTGGACTGCAACCGGGTCTATAAGGACTATGAGCAGCTGATGATCCAGGCGGGCCTGCAGGGCCACACCGCGTCCACCCCGGAGGATACCACCCCCAACAAGCTGGACAAGCAGCGGATCACCATTGGCCGTATCTCCAGCGGCGACCGCGCAACCATCCGCGCCCTGTGCGAGGGGCTGGGGCTGATTGCAGCGGGCCTGTACCGCGAAACCTGTGCGGATGGCAACCAGTGGGTGCTGGACATTGGGCCGGTATCCAGCGGCGATGCCTGGTACATTATGCGCAAGTGTGCAGAGCTGCAACTGATTGATGCAGGGCTGTACAAGGCCGAATATGTGGAGGAGTGATTTGGTGGATGCTATTGTTGTTGCGCTGATTACTGGCGGGTTGAGCCTTATCGGCGTTATTATTACCAATCTTGCCGGGCAGCGGCGCACAGAACAGCGCATGGCCACCGCACAGGCAGTAACCGACACTAAGCTGGAAGAACTGACCCGCGAGGTCCGCACACACAACAACTTTGCCCAGCGGGTCCCCGTACTTGAAGAGCAGATGCGCGTGGCAAACCACCGGATCGCGGACCTGGAAAACAAAACTGCTTGAAAATCACACACAGAGACATAGGAGGAAACTATCATGGATTTTGCATCTTTTGGTATTGCAAGCGTCGCTTGCATCACCGTTATCTGCTACCTTGCTGCCACCGCCATCAAGCAAACCCCACTGGCCAACAAGTGGCTGCCGTCCATCTGTGGTGCCCTTGGCGGCCTGCTGGGGGTGGCCGCCATGTACATCAACGTGCCGGACTTTCCCGCCACTGATCCGCTGACCGCGCTTGCCGTGGGCATTGTTTCCGGCCTTGCGGCTACCGGTGCGGATCAGGTTATCAAGCAGGCCCAGAAATAAGAAATTCAATAATGAACCCCTGGAGAGTGTTGCTCCAGGGGTTCATTTTATTGAATTATTCTGCCGTTTTCTACGACTTTTATACGACCTACGACCAAAATACGACTGCAAATCAAGGAGAATACCGGAGCATCGCGCAGCATAAAGAAGTTGATAATTTACGAATGGTTGTTCTTTATTCGATGCCTAGTGTTTTATCGCAAATGCGTAAGTTATTCGTCAACCATCATTTTAATAACGTTGTAACGGTTCATTTTACACCTCTAACGACTTTTTCACGACTTACTGTCAGACTGCGACTCGGAGGCCAAGAAAGAGTTCAGCCGGTTGGTGGCAGCAGCGAGCTGCGCCTGCCGCAGGTGGGTGTAGATTTCGTGGGTGGTGGTGATGGAGGCGTGGCCCAAGATGCGCTGGGCTTCCATCTCACCGACGCCCGCCTCATAGAGGATAGAGGCCATGCCGTGCCGGAACTGATGCGCGGAGACCTCCGCGTTCCAGGCTCCCGCGCCCCGGGGTGGGGCATAGCCCAGCGAGCGCCAATACGCTGCCCACTGACGGCGGTATTCGGACGCAGTTAAGGGAGCGGCACGCCCGGAGCAGACATAGTCTGTAGGAGCTCCCTGCCGCTCCAGGAGCAAGGGGCGGAGCACCGTCAGAATAGGCACGTCGCGGACGGAGTTTTTAGTCTTGGGAATCGTCACGACGGGGTGCCCCTTGTCCCACCAAACCGACTTAGTGATGTGTAGCAGCCCTGCCTCGAAATCCACGTCCCACCATTGCAGGGCCATGGCCTCCCCCAGACGGATACCAGTGTACATGAGCAGCCAGGCCACGAAGCCGAAGCCCTCGGGATGAGCACGGACGGCGGCCAGCTGCTCCTCTGTAGGTGGTGTGCGGACTTTCGTGGATAGATTACGCGGCACATCGACGTATGGAACAGGATTGAAATCTCCGCCAAAGTATACGATCCAGTGCCGGAACACGGAGGAGAGCACGTCGTTGTGGTTGCGCACCGTCCCCTTTGCATATCCCTTATCGCCCAGGCGCTGATACCAGGCCGCGATTCGGGTCGGGGTGATCTCCCGCATCCGGTAGCCAGCCCACTCGGCTCGGGTGTGAGCGCAAGCCGCCGTCGAGCATTCCAGCGTCGAGGGCTTGACTTGGGTGCGGCGGAGCTTCATCCAGTCGTCGTAGACGGTCTCGAACAGCTCGCCGTTCGTTTCCCGTTCGGCCAGTTCAGCCTTGTAGTCGTCAATTTTTTGTTCAACCTCGGCCAAAGTATGCCCGTAAAAATGCACGACCTTGCCGTCAATGGTTCGCTTGCGTTCCAACAGGCCATCCGCCCGGCGTTTACGCTGTCCCATACAGACACCTCCCGTCATACAATAACTCGGACTTTTAAGCACATCTTTCCTGATTTGTGCAAATTGCTAATTGAATTACAACCATAGGTTTTGTACAGTTGTATCAAAACAACCGATTCATACCAAAAAAGGGAGCGGATATCATGCAAAAACTCACCGACCAAGAAATAGTGGAATTGCTACACAAGCTACCAAATAAAGCAGAATACCTCAAGTATTTGCAAGACCTCGAAGCATCGCAATCGCCGCAGAATATTTTTCCGGCGGGAGATGATGAATAATATCCAAGATTTCCGCGTCCGCTTTATCCAGCCCACCGGCCACCGTGCCGGTGGGCTTTTCTTTTTCGTCGGTTTCCCCCAGCAGATAGGCCGGAGTTGTAGACAAAGCGTCAGCCCAGACCTCAACTGTCTCTGCGGATGGCTGGGTTCCGTCGCGGGTCAAATCCGAAATGTAATAGCGTTTACGCCCCACCAATTCGGCCAGATGCGCCTGCGAGACCCCCCGCGCTTTTGCTCTTTCAAGCAATCGGTCAATTCGTAGCACTTTAAGACCTCCTATTTGTGCAAAACGTAGAATCCCTACAAATTTAGTGAATATGCTTGATTTCCCGTCATTCATAGGGTAGAATAAGAGGCGTTCCGAAACCAAACAAAACGAACTAAGGCATACGGAACAAGAACAGGACGCAATGCAGCCTTGTAAAGCATCACAGAACCTATTCAGACCTAGACACACTGAATATAACATAGTTTTCCCTGCTTTGCAAGTCTGCGCTGCCCCTTAGCCGAAAGGAGGGCGCAAATGGAACTGATTGAAAGCCGGGTCTACACCCGTGAGCAAGCGGCGGACGTTTTGCAGGTAAGCATTGCAAGCATCGACCGCTACATCCGAGAGGGCCGGCTGCCCGCCGCCAACCTTGGCGACGGACGAACCATCCGAATCACAGGCAAAGACATTGCAGCTTTCATCGAAAGCTGCAAGCAGTAAAAGGAGGACACCGAAATGCGAGAGCCCGAGGGTTACAGAGATGCGCTGGAGCGCGTCCGCCGGGAGGCAAAAGGCGAGCTAGTAACCATCACCGAAGCAGCAGCCATTACCGGGCTGCCCGTCAAGCGGGTCAGCTACGTCATCAGCGGCTGGATCGGTGAACACAGGGGCCGCGTCATTCCGGCAACAACGCTGGCCCGACAGTTGGTCAGCACAGAGCGGAGGTACTAACGATGGCACACATTCTCAAGCTGGCGGGCACCGCAACCCTGGTTTACGGGATTGCATCGCTCGGATCCCTGAACATTCCCGGCGTGATTGCCGCCGCGTTGGCCCTGAACGTCATCTGCGGTGCGCTGCTCAAAACAACGGAGGTCAAAAATGGAAAAGTTCATTCTGAAAAATAAGAACGGTCGTCCGGTATTCATCCAGCAGAAAGGCAACCTGACGAAGCCGACAGTCCGGCTCACCCCCACGACATTCCAGTGGATCAAGATGCTTTCGAGCATGGCCGACACCGACATGGGCGACATTGTCGAACAGTGCGTCGCCTACGCCATCAGCAACATGGCCGCGCTTGACGAGAACGAGGAGGTACAGTGATGGAAATTTGCATCAACATCAGCGCAAGCACCCCGGCAGAGTACCGGGATGCCCTGAACGCCCTGAACGCGGGCATTCAGGCTCCGGCAGTTCCCGCCAAGCCCTCCCCTGCCCCGCAGGCAGCCCCCGTACAGGCACATGTGCCCACGGACGGAGAGATTCCCTTCACCAAACCGCAGGCCCCACAGCAGCCCGCTGCGGCCCCCAAGGAAGAAACCGCCGCTAAGCCGGTAACCCTGGAAGATTTGCAGACCACGGGCCGCAAACTCGCACTGGCGGGCAAGCAGGATAAGCTCGGAGAGATTCTGGGCAAGCACAGCGTCCGCAAGCTTTCTGACATCCCCAGCGAACACTGGGCCGAGGCGCTGAACGAAATGGAGGCAAGCATCAATGGTTAAGACTGGAGATCGTGTCCGCGTAGTGGACAACGAAAACACCCGTATACTGCACTCAGGCATGCCTGAGTGCTACCCGGAGCCGGGCAGCCTTGGCACGGTAGATAAGCGCACCCCCACCAACAACGTCTACTGGGTCAAGTGGGACAACCTCCAGGATGATCACCCCTGGGCTTTCCCCGGGCGCTGGCTCGATGTGGTGGAAGAGGAGCTTCCCAACATCACCACAACCGTAAGGATCACCCGCAACAAGGAACGCACGCGAGTGGAAATCGATGGCGAATGCGGGGAGGTTCTGAAAGCTCTCGCTTTTGCCACCGCAAGCGCTATCCACCGCAGCGCGTCCACTGATGATGGCCGCAACTTCCTGATGGGGTACTTCAAAGCCGCGCTGATGGATGCGTTCGCAGACACGCAGGAGGCAGACGATGGCACCAAGTAAACACGCTTTGCTGGGCCCCTCCAGCAGTGCCATGTGGCTGGGCTGCCCGCCCAGTGCAAGGCTTACCGAGCATATGCCCCACGAAACCAGCGTCTACGCGGAGGAGGGCACCAAGGCCCACTACCTATGCGAGCAGCTGGTCCGCCGCAGCGTTCCCGCCTGGATGGGGCTGCCGGCAGCACCCACGCAGGACCTGCTGGACAACCCGGAGTACCCCACCGAGATGAAAAACGCCGCGGAACTGTACGCGGACTTCATCCACACCCTCTGGGTTGGCTTCCCCCACACACCCACGGTATGTGTAGAACAGCACGTCAAGATGACCCGCTGGGTCCCGGAGTGCTTCGGCACCTGCGACTGCCTGCTGATCGGCGACGGCCTGCTCCATGTAGTGGATTTCAAGTACGGCGCAGGGGTTCCGGTCAGCCCGGAGGAGAACACCCAGATGATGCTGTACGCCTTGGGGGCATGGCAGCTCTTCCAGAGCACCGACGACATCCAGACCGTGCGCATGACCATCGTGCAGCCCCGCATCCAGAGCGAGCCGGAGACCTGGGAGATTCCAGCAGACCAGCTGCTCGACTGGGCAGAAAGCACGCTCAGACCCACCGCCAAGCTGGCGTGGGAGGGCAAGGGCGAGCTGAACCCCGGCGAAAAGCAATGCCGGTGGTGCAGAGCAAAGCCCCAGTGCCGCGCCTGGAAAGACAAGTACGGCCCGCTGGCCGACTTCATGACCCAGACTCCCGAGGCCAGAGACCCGCGCCTGCTGACTGACGAGGAGGTCGGAATGTGGCTGATCGCGGCACAGGGTATTGCGGAGTATGTGAAATGTCTGGAGGAGTACGCCCAAAAGCAGCTGCAGCAGGGACACTCAGTCCCCGGCTGGAAGCTGGTCGAGGGACGCAGCACTCGCCGGTTCACCGACCAGGATGCCGCCTTTAAGGCCATCGAGGCCGATGGCATCAGCGAGGCGATGCTGTACGAGCGCAGCCCTATCAGCCTGACGGCAGCAGAGAAGCTGCTGGGCAAGAAACGCTTTGCCGAGGTCTGCGGCACCTGGGTGGAGAAGCCCAAGGGCAAGCCCACGCTGGCCCCCGAGAGCGACAAACGCCCCGCGTATGATGCGGCGGAGGGATTCGAGGTGATCAAGGAATGACCAAACAGGAATACGAAATGCTGCAAAAGCGGCTGACCAACAAGCTCTGCCACAACCCATACGGAACCATCCGAGGCCCCAAATGCGGTGATGCTTACCGTGAAGGCCTCCGGGAAGCAAAGAGCGTTCTCCACGGCTTCTATCAGGAGTTTGGAGAGGATACCGAGGAGAAGCAAACGTGACCTACGGCGTCTGGAACAGCATGGAAAAGCGCTTCGTTTTTGGCATTGCCGCCGAAACACCACGCAAAGCAGAGCGAGCTTTCAGAAAAGCCTGCATCAACTGGCGCAAATGGCGTTATGAAATCAAACCCATCCCTGAGGGGTTCAAAAACCCCAGAAACCCACACTACGCTTATTTAAAAAGGAAGGAACACACTATGAACGCTAACGAAATCATTATCCCCTGCCGTCTTTCTTACGCCAACATTTGGGAAGCCCGCCAGAGCATGGAGGGCGACAAGATGCAGTACAGCTGCTGCCTGCTGATTCCCAAATCCGATACCGCAACCGTCCAGCGCATCCAGGCCATGATGGCAAAGATCGAGGCCGAAGCGGTAGGCACCAAGTGGGGCGGCAAGAAGCCGGTCAGCTATGCCCACCCGCTGCTGCGCGACGGCGATACCGACCCAACCAAGGGCGGCGATTCCAACTACGCAGGCTGCTGGTTCCTGAATGCCAAGGCCAACGCGGACCACCGCCCGCAGATTGTAGATCAGAGCTGCAACCCCTGCATGGACCGCGACGAAGTGTACAGCGGCTGCTACGCCAACGTCAAGGTGAGCATCTATGCCTACAACAACCCCAAAGGCGGCAAGGGCATCTCGGCAGGCTTGGTAGCCATCCAGAAAACCAAGGATGGACCGCGCCTGGGTGGTGACACTGGTCTGGACGGCTTCGAGCCCCTCCCCCCTGAGGTCGAGGATATGCTGGGCTGATACCCGGCACGGAGGTACATCTTTATGATTCTTACGGTGGACTTGGAAACTTACAGTCCCCAGGACATCGGCAAGGTAGGAGCATACCGCTACGCGCAGGACCCGGACTTTGAAATTCTGCTTTGCAGCCTTGCCGTGGACGATGGCAAGGTGCGGATTTACGACCCCGCCTACGCGGAAAGCTGGTTCGAACTGAAAAATCTCCAGAACATATTCTTCGACCCCCGCTACACCAAGCGGGCCTGGAACGCCGCCTTTGAATGGTGGTGCTTAAGCGAATACTTCCACCTGACCCAACAGCAGCGTGAAGATTGGCTGGAGCAGTGGGAAGACAGCATGGTTCACGCCATGTACTGCGGCCTGCCCGCCAGCCTGAAAGACGCAGGCAAAGCCCTCCAGCTGCCCGACGACAAAGCCAAGATGCGGGAGGGCAAGGCCCTGATCCGTTACTTCTGCTGCCCCTGCAAGCCAACCAAGGCCAACGGTGGCCGCATCCGTAACCTGCCAAGTTACGACCCCGCCAAGTGGCAGATTTTCAGACAGTACAATATCCGCGACGTTGAGACTGAAAGACACATTGACCACCTGCTGGAGCCTTTCAAGGTGCCGGATTTCATCTGGCGGCAGTGGCGGGACGACGTGCGGATGAACAGCCGCGGGATTGCCACCGACCGTGAGCTGACCAGCGGCGCGCTTTGGTGTGGTGCCCAGTACAGTTCTGAGCTGTACCAGGAAGCCAAGCAGATCACCAACCTGGGCAACCCCAACAGCCCCGCGCAGCTCCTGGGCTGGCTGGAAGACAGCGGCGCAAAGCTGCCAGATCTGCAAAAAGCCACGGTAGCCGAAGCCCTGAAAGCCTCCCAGCCCGCGAACGTGCGCCGGGTTTTGGAGCTTCGGCAAGCCCTGGGGAAATCATCCCTCAAGAAATACGATGCCATCCAGGCGGCCACAGGCCCCGACGGGCGCATCCGCGGAACGCTGCAGTTCTACGGCGCAACGCGGACCGGACGCTGGGCAGGCAGACTGCTCCAAGTGCAAAACCTGCCCCGGACTTACCTCAAGCACCAGGATGAAGTGCGCGAGCTCATCAAGGCCAAGAACCTGACCGCGCTGGAGATGATCTACGGCGACGTCAGCGACGTACTGAGCCAGATGATCCGCACCGCGCTGATTCCAGAGCCGGGCAAGGTATTCATCGACGCAGACTTCTCCGCCATCGAAGCCCGGCTGATTGCCTGGGAAGCTGGCGAGGAATGGGTGCTGGACGTTTTCAGGACGACCGGCAAGATTTACGAGACCACAGCGGCAAAAATGTTCGGTATTCCGGTGGAGACCATCGTCAAAGGCAAGCCGAACTACAGCTACCGGCAGCGCGGCAAGGTTGCCACCCTGGCCCTGGGCTACCAGGGCGGGGTGGGTGCCATGCGCCGGATGGATACCAGCGGCGCGCTGAAAGACCTGCCGGATGAAGAAATCCAGGATATGGTCAACCGCTGGCGGCAGCAGAACCCAAAAATTGTAAATCTCTGGCGCAGCATGGAAGACGCAGCACGGCTGGCGATCAATAACAAGCGCGGATGGGCCGTCATACCCGGCGTGTCCTTTCGCATGGAAGCAAGCACTACCGTCCCCTTCCCTTTTTTGACCATGAGCCTGCCAAGCGGGCGCAAACTGTACTACGCTGACCCCAAGATCACCGATGACGGGCACATCCACTACCGCGAACAGACCAACGCAGGCTGGCAGGACAGCGAAACCTACGGCGGCAAGCTGACCGAGAACCTGACACAGGCCATCGGCAGGGACTGCTTAGAGTTTGCCCTCGACAACTTGAAAGCGGCTGGGTACAAGGTAGTCTTCCATATTCACGATGAAGTGGTGGTGGAACACGGCACCGAAAACCCGGAAGCTGATCTCCAACGCATCCGAACCATTATGAGCCAGCCTGCGCCCTGGGCAAAGGGCCTGCCCCTCAATGCAGAGGGCTGGGTCGGACAGTTCTTCACCAAGGACTGAACGGCGCAGGCAATGGTCCGAGCGGATAAGCGCCGAAAAGACTATGCTTCGAGACGCAGCGGCAGAGCCACGCCGCGCTTGGGCAAAGCAGTACATGGCAGTGGCACCGTTCGCTTAGTGAGGGCAAAGCGGGGCAGTGCAAAGCAATGAAATGCCCCGGAATAGCAGCGCGACGTTCCGCACCGGAATGGCAATGACATCCATGGCTACGGCGAAGTCTGGAGCAGCAGGGCAAGGGATATGCAGTACGCCGCATGGCTGCGGCAATGCTTGTACCCGCAACGCGCCGGAAAAGCAAAGCCCTGTGCGGCTAAGGCATAGATATGCCAGGATTTGCATGGGAAATGCCATGCCTGCCCAGGCACCGCGACGCGCCGGATTGGCACAGAAAGGCAAGGGCAAGGGCTGCATAGCAAAGGCGAAGCAGGGCAAAGCCGTGGCGAAGAAGTGCTGTACAACGCACTGGAACTGAATAGCAACCGATCTTACAAAAAAAAGGAGACAAATAAAAATGAAAGTACGTATTAAATTGTTAGAAGAAGCCCTGGGCAGCAGCCCCAGCAATGAGGATCTGATGGGCACTTACATCGCCAGCAAGGCCCCCACGGAGGACCTTACCTCGGAAGAAATCGACAACATCAAGGCCCAGAACGCAGAGGACCGCATCACAGTATTCCCCAAGCAGGCGGACGGTACACCGTTCATCTACGACTACCAGATCAAAGGCATGCTCAAGGATTCCTGCAAGGCGCTGGCGGCAGCTGGCAAGGCGGGGTACCCCGGCGGCAAGGCCTGCGCGGGCCTGAAAGCCTACAAAAAAGCCATCGACGGCCTGATTTTTGTGTACCCCCGCGAGATTCCCTACGACCTTCACGGCCTCAAGATGGGCTACTGCGAGCGCCCGCTCCGGGCCAGCACCCCGCAGGGCGAGCGTGTCAGCATCGCCAAGAGCGAGAGCGTACCTGCCGGGTCAACGGCAGAGTTTGAAATCGAGTGCCTGGACCCCGGCCTGGAAGCTATGGTGCGCGAATGCCTGAACTACGGCACCAAGCGCGGACTGGGCCAGTGGCGCAACTCCGGCAAGGGCCGCTATGAGTGGGAGGAACTGTAAAATGACGAAACTTCCTGAAATCCATCCTTGCATCTGCGGCCAAACAGCCGGCCCTTTGCTGAACTGGGTACACCCTGTACTTACCAAGGGATACCTGGTCGCCTGCACCCGCTGCGGGCGGGCCGGACACCTGGGCACCACCAAGGCACAGGCCATTGAGCGCTGGAACGCTGCAACTGACCCAGATAATACCGATAAGCCCTGGCCCCACTTTGAAGACTTCCCCTTCCGCTTTGATGCCATGGAGGTGACCCCGCAATGAGAGCACACATCCCAGTGAACCGGAAAACCCGGGACGAACTGGAGGCTATCGGCCAGAAAGCAGTCGAGCACGAACGGCAGGACATCGCCACGCGGTGCCTGTACATTGTCTTGCTGGCATGCTGGCAGATTGGCCTAGCCCCGCGAACCATGCGCCGAATTAAGGGTGCCATCCCGGTGGTCACCGAGAAATTCGCCGCCTATCGCACAGAACAGCTGGCGGATCTCTGGGCCAAGACACTGCTGGATGACGCAGGGGTAGATGTACCGGAGACCACAGAGCCGTTATAGGAGGAACACAGCATGCGATTGAGCATCGGCACAAGCCGAACAGATAAAGTATGGAAGCAGGTGGACTGGACCTGGCCACGGTTCATCGAGGAGGCCCGCAGGCATCGCACCGTGGGCACCGAGACCCATGCAGAGTACATGGCCATGCCCCGCTCCAAGCAGGACCTGCTCAAGGACAACGGCGGCTTTGTGGCCGCTGCCTTGGCAGAGGGCCGCCGCAAGCGC
>ERZ779940.164-NODE-164-length-19321-cov-2.53914_pt1 | contig 19321 bp, 14 predicted proteins | sample MGYA00511063_ERZ779940 | MGnify/ENA primary metagenome ERZ779940 (study PRJEB29588, sample SAMEA2146682) | human gut metagenome | biome: human gut; feature: human-associated habitat; material: faeces | place: Denmark | collected 2008/2010 ...
GTACTATAAGTGAAGATATACAACTTAATTTATTTACATAATTATTAGTCATATTTTGTGTCCTCCTTCTACTCTTAAACTAATAAAAGTATAACAAAAAAGAGTACTCTTTTCAAGTACTTTATTTAATAATCAACATATAACTTAATGATACAATTAATATAGTTATTATAATTAGTCCATTTATAGTATTCTTTTTCTTACCTTTTCTATAAACTCCAAATATATAACTTAATAATAATCCACCAATAAGTCCACCTATATGACCATATACATCTATATTTGGAACAATAAATCCTAATATTAAGTTTATAAATAATACAGGTATAATACCACTTCTAACAAATCCATCTAAAGTAGCTCTATATTTATAACCAAAATACAACATACTACCAAAAAGACCAAATATGGCACCACTTGCACCTATACTAACGTTATTACTTAATACTACAGAGAATAAACTTCCCATTATTCCACTACCTAAATATATAAGTAAATATTTAAGTTTTCCATAATATTTTTCTACCATTGGTCCTATATAATATAATGCATACATATTAAAGAATATATGTAAGAAATTAGCATGCACAAAACAAGCAGTTAATAATCTATATATTTCACCATTTTTAACATTAATATAATAATTTGCAAAATAATTAATTATCATATTATAATCTAATAAACTTAGCATAAATACTATAATATTAAGTAATATAATAGAATATGTTACAATTGGTTGATCTTTCTTTAAAAATATCTTAGCTAACTCATTATCTTCCTTAATTGTTTTTTTATTTAGTTCTTCAGTCATCTCTAATACATCAACAATACCATTATTTTTACTAACCACTTTCTCTTTAAAATTAGGAAAATAATCATTTATAAATTTATTCTTTTTAAGTTCAGTTATATTTTTAACTTTAATACTTAAAACATTTTCTTCTTCAGTAAGAGTAACTTCATCTCTAGTATTCATAAGTAAATTAAGTACTTTACTTTTAAATGAATATGTTTTTTTCTTAATAGTTTTTCTAATAACTTCTACTTTTCTTAAATCACTCATTAATTGTTCTTCATTATGTATATAATTAGAATTTATTCTTATCAAAGGTATATCATTATCTAAATTTTCTAACCAAATTTCATTTTGTACACCATGTACTACTATTGGTCTATAGTCTTCATTAGTGACAAAATAATGAATCAGCTTCATAACAAGTGTATCTTCTTTACTAATACTCATCTTATTCATATTAAATCCTTTCTTAATAAACATTATTATTTTACCATTTTTCACATAAAAAGTCTATACATCAAAAAAATAAGCACAAGGCTTATTTCTTCTTTTCTACTTCTCTAGTAGCACCAGTTCTAGTCCATCCTTCTAATGTTTCACTAGTACTCCATTTATAGATATAACCATTTGATGTTTTTGTAGTCTTAGTTGCATTGTATTGACTCTTTAATACTGATACACTACAAGTTTTATTATTACTATTGAATGTTCCACCTTTAGTACATTCATAACTTTTTTTACCTTCTGTCTTATTAGCTAAGTAAGACTCATTCTTAGTATAATAACATCTGTCACCAACTAATTTGTCTCCATTATCACAGTATTTTGTACTTGCACCACTTATATAACTTGCATTATAACTTGTAGTATTACCATTAAAGTAACATTTACTTCCAAGTAAGTTACCTCCATTTGGACAACTATAGTCAGGTGTAGCATAATAACTTGAACTATTAAATACACACATTGTTCCGCTTAGTGATCCACCTCTTGGACAACTATATGTTGTTTTACCATTATTTAAATAACATGTTGTTCCACTTAGTGATCCACCTCTTGGACAACTATATGTTGTTTTATTAGTATATCTAACACATTGAGTTCCTTCTAATGTTCCACTTGAACATGAGTAAGTTGTTGCTTTTTTATAGCATCCAGTATAAACAGTTACATATCCTGGACAATTAGAACTTGAACTACATATATATTGTTTACTAGTTGAACAAGTATATCCACTTGGTTTTTTAGTATATGTACCATTTAAATAAGATTTACCAGTTTTAGGTGTAGCATTACCAATAACTGTTCTTACTTTATCAGTTTTAGGTGTAGCTGCATAACTATCACCCTTACTTGTATTTGGTGTTGCTGGATAGTTTGAACCACTTGACTTTATACACATTGTACCACTTAGGTATCCTCCATTTGGACAAGTATAATTAATTATTTTAGCATCATAACTACTTCCACTACTTGTAACATAACATCTAGAACCAACTAATTCTCCTCCATTTGGACAAGTATAATATCCACTACTTGAATTGGAATAAGCTTTATAAGAGTTTTCTTTACTTACATAACATAAGTTGCCACTTAGGTATCCTCCATTTGGACAATAATATTCACCACTGCTAGATTTCTCTGTTGCTTTATATGATTCACTACCATATACATAACAAATACCATTCTTTAAAGTTCCTCCATTTGGACAACTATAAACATTCTTAGTACTTGATGTTGCTTTTTTAAATTGATATTCAATTTCCTTAAGTGCTTTTTCTTCTTCAGTACAATCTTCACAATAATCATAACATCCTAAAGTCTTTTCAACAAAGTTCTTTTCAGTTGGACATACTAAGTTAACTCTTAGAACATAATCATTTTTGTTTTTAACAACTTGTACGTAAGAAGCATTAGTATCACATTCATTACCATCTTTATCAACGAAAGGTAATATCATGTTTTTTCTAATCATTTCTGCTAAAGTTATTTCTGCAGAATCACCTATATTTTTAGGTAATCTTTCATTAGTATAATAACTTTCTGCAGCATCTTGCATGTATTTAACATTTTCTCTAAATACATTACTATAGAATGGTGTCATATTAGGTGTACTCTTTTTAAATAACCACATTAATAAGATTATAAATAAGAATACAAATACGACTTTTATTACTAAATCTTTCCAGTTAAATCCTGGATTTTTTTCACTACTATACATATTAATTCCCCCTAACTAATTTAATGTTAAACTATTACTATTTTGTTTATTCAATGTTGCTTCTGTTATCATTCCTATCATATCTGAACTAAATTTATTCATATATGTATCAAATGTTTCACCATTATCAGCAGTAACTGTAGTTTTACAATTAGCTTCATTTACAGCATCTGCAATTTTGTCTAAATCAAATGTTGCATCCATAACACTAACTTCTACTGGAATATCAATATAAGCATAAGTATTTAAGAAGTAAGTATCTATTAAGGCTTTCATACCACTAGTTTCTAATACATAACTACTTATTTCATTATTAGTACCATTAAGTACCCAAGAATTAACCATTAATTTAGTAAACTCTTCAGCACTAGTTTTAAAGTTTTCACTACCTTTAGTACTCATTAAACTTGTTTTAGAATTATATATTTTACTAGCTAACTCTTTGCCTTGAGTTCCATCCAAGAAGAAATTACTTATATCAAAAGGTTTACTCACTTCTTCTTGATTTTCTTTATTCATTAAGTTTTCTACTCTAGTAATTGCAAATAATCCATCTTCTTGAGAAACTTCACTTACTACTCCACCATTAATCCATTTAAGAATATTTTCTATTTCATCAATAGTATAATCATTATTAGGAGCTAAAGTATTGATTTCATTCATGATTTTATCTGCTCTTTTGCTTACTTGTTCTTCATCATTAATGTCACCAAATTCCAAAATTTCTTTTACTTCATTATTTGTTTCATTATCTAAAGTATCAGTTATTTCAGTTTGATTATCTAAAGAATTATTTTTATTATTACATCCTTTTAAAACACCAACTGTAAGACCTAAAGCTGCAAGTATTGCAACTATTGAAATAGTTGTCTTTTTACTCGGTTTCTTTATATTAAAACCTTTCTTTTTCTCTTCTTCTTGCTCTTCGTTATTAGGTTCGTTTTTATCATTAGTTTGAACTAAAGCATATTTCTTTTCTAAATAACTAGCAAATTCCTCTTCTTTAATAATTGCTTCTTGTAAGTCTTTATTTATAAGATATTTAACACCTTCATCACTTGAACTATTTATAAGACTTGATAATTTATTAACTTCTTTATCATAGTTTTTGTATTTATCAATATCACTAGTTAAATCAGTAATTTTAGTACTTAAATTACTTAAATCATCTTTTATTTCTTTAATTCTAGAAATATCTTCTTTAGTTAAGTCGTTATCAATACTTGTTATTGAAGCATATTCTTCTCTTAAAGATAAAGCCCTTTCTTGAAACTCATTTAACAAACTTTCTAATTTTTTCATTAATTCACTATTCATATTAAATACCCCCTTTGTGAATTTCAGTTACTTATTATACAGTATATTTTTTTTTTAGTCAATTAAATAACTAAAAAATCTTCCAATAAGGAAGAAGTTTAATATTATCTGTATCTACCAAATCCCCATTGATAGATAAATTATACCATATAAAGTACAAAATGTCAACGCTTTTGTACAAAATAAACAACTTTTTTTTAATAACTAAATTTTATAATACATTTTATTTTGCTAGTTGGTTTATTTGGTTGAATCATTTATTATTTTTTTTCTATATATTCAAGCTTAGGCACTATAAAGATTGAGTTACCATGTTATCTTGTATGTTATTTTACATGGTATTTTATAATTAATTAATCTAAAAGTCTGTTTATATTAACTATATCTATATTTTTACCTTTTATAAATTTTATTAATGCACTTATTTCTTCTAAAGTATTCTTATTTTCATAAAAAACATAAAACTCCCCTTTTTCCAAATTAGCCTTTGTATTATATAAAATATTATCTTTATATATATTATTAGTTTTTAAAACATAAAAATTATTTTTAAAACAATTATCTAAAGTACTGTTATTATAAAGACTTATACAAAAATTATTTTCTAAATTTAAAGTACTCTTAAACTCTTTTAAATCTTTATTACTTTCACCACTATATAAAACATAATGTCCGTTTTTAACATAACTTATGTATTCATTTATATTATTTAAATTATTGACTATTAAATTTACTTTAACATTATTTTTATCAAAGACATTTACTATATCTTTAACTAAACTGTTATCATTTATTTTAATAAAAATACTAATCATATTCTTACTTTCATTACCTTTAATAATATAATTGTCTTTAATACTACTTAAATTTATTTTACAGTCAACTTCTTTATATACTACATCTAATTCATCAAACTTTTTTCCTTGCATATTAGAGTATGTTAAGGTGTAGTCTACTTCTTTTCCATTTTTACCTAATACTACACCTTCATTAGTAACATATCCTTCTTTACATAAAGTATTATTATTGCTTGCAAACTCTTTTATTTCTATCATTAAAGGGTCTTTATTATTCATTAAATCAGTAACTTTATTGGTATAGAAAAAACCAAACCCAGTAAATATTATAAGTCCAATATATTCAAAATATTTTTTCAAAATAAAACCACCTACTTAATAGTACGTGACTTTATTGTTATTTATTACTTTATTAAATCCTTTCCACCCATATAAGGCCTTAAAACTTCTGGAATATTTATACTTCCATCTTCATTATAATTGTTTTCTATAACTGCAATAAGTCCTCTTGGAGATGCTATAACTGTATTATTTAATGTTGTTACAAACTTAGTACCACTTTCTCCTTTACTTCTAATACCTAAACGTCTTGCTTGAGCATCACCTAAAATACTACAGCTTCCAACTTCATAGTATTTCTTTTGTCTAGGACTCCATGCTTCAACATCACAACTTTTTTCTTTTAAGTCAGCAAGGTCTCCACTACAGCATTCTAGTGTTCTAACAGGTACCCCCATACTTCTAAAGAATTCTACAGTATAACTCCACATTTTATTATACCACTCCATACCATGTTCTTTATCAGTTAATACTATCATTTCTTGTTTTTCAAACTGATGTACTCTGTAGATTCCTCTTTCTTCTATACCATGAGCACCTACTTCTTTTCTAAAACATGGACTATAAGAGGTTAAAGTTATAGGTAAATCACTTTCTTTAACTATTTGGTCTTTAAATTTACCTATCATAGAGTGTTCACTAGTACCAATTAGATATAAATCTTCATTCTCGATTTTATACATCATTGCATCCATTTCTTCAAATGACATAACTCCATTAACTACATCACTTCTAATCATAAATGGTGGCACACAGAAAGTAAACCCTTTATTAATCATAAAATCCCTTGCATAACTTATTACTGCTTCATGAAGTCTTGCAATATCTCCCATTAAATAATAAAACCCATTTCCACTAGTACGACCTGCACTATCTTTATCAAGTCCATTTAAACTTTCTAATATATCTGCATGATATGGAATTTCATAAGAAGGAATAAGAGGTTCTCCAAAACGTTCGATTTCTACATTTTCAGAGTCATCTTTTCCAATTGGTACACTTTTATCAATTATATTAGGTATTTTATACATAAGACTTTTAATTTTAGGTTCTAAACTAGTTTCTAATTCCTCAAGACTTTTAATTTTAGTATTCATTATACTTACTTGTTCTTTTATTTCTAAAGCCTCATCTTTTTTTCCTTCTCTCATAAGTAATCCAATTTTATCACTTAAGTTATTTTTTTCTCCTCTTAATGTGTCTGCTTCTTTTTTAGCATTTCTAAACTCTATATCTAAGTTATATACCTCGTCTACTATTGGTAATTTTTCATCTTTAAACTTCTTTTTTATATTTTCTTTTACTAATTCTTTATTTTCTCTAATTAATTTAATATCTATCATTTTTTTATTATCCTTTCAAATCTATATTTTTGTTTTGTAGTGTTATCAATTCTACTACTTATGTCTTCATTACTTAGAAACATTTCTATGGGTCTAGCCCATATATCGCCATCATGAGTATATACTACTAACTCGCTTAAGTCTTCAGTATGTTTACATATACATATTACTTCTATAACATTTCCTTTAAAATGTCTCCAAATACTTCCCACTTCAATGCTTTCTTCTCTCATTATTCACTCTCCTTTAAAAATAAAAATTCCATGACTTAAGGACTATATAAGCGGTGCCACCTTAATTCATAGAATTATTCTATACTCTTTTATTATAACGGAATTACCCGATTTAACCTAGAAGATTTGATTTCATTATATATTAACTATTAGTTTTCACCAAGCACTAATTCTCTATAAAATTAATATGTAACTACTAATTACTTCATCACAAGTTAACAACTAAATTATACCATATAACTTTTTATTTTAAAATACTATTTTTGCAAAAATATACTAATTATCATTAGATATGCTACACTAGCCTTATATTTTATAAAAAATTTACTATCTCTTATACTAACTAATAAATCAGCAATACTAACTAACCAAGCCTCTTTACTTTTTGGTTTACTAAATTTAATACTTGCTTTTTCTTTTCTATTAATAAATGGAAATATCTTTTTAATTATGACATGATGAAACATATGAGTTTCTATACATCTTTGTACTTCTATACTTACATTAAAATATTTTTTTGCATTCATACTTGCAGTGTATGGATGATTTAGGTAACTATTTTCTTCTTTGTCTGTTCTTCCACCATAAAATAAATCATGTAAAAGTGCTCCAGTGGTAGTAACTTCTACGTTGGCATTAAATATTTTAGCAAGCATAAAAGCACATTTACTTACATTTATTAAGTGGTCATATTTAGTTAGTCCATGATGCATATCATTTTTAGTAATTATAAAATCTTTATCATTAATTATATTTTCAGTTATTTTATTATATTCATCTATATATTTTCTTTTCATATTTATCTTTCTTCCAATGAACTAATTATATAACTTTTTATTCATTTTGTAAAGTTACTCTAGTTCAGTATTATTATATTCATTTATTTTATTTTCTAGATATGAAAAGTAATTTGTTTTAATTGCACTGGTACTTAAACTTAACTTCATATTAATTTTCTCGTTAATTTCTTGTATTTCTTCTACTGTATATTCTTCATCTATGTAATACTTTATAGTACTATTACTAGCATTATAATAGGCTATTTCATTTTTCCAAGAGCCATCTGCAAAAACTACTCTAGAGTTATATGTTTCACTAAGTATGTCAGTTCCCATATAAAGTCTAGGGTCATATTTTATTCCCATTAAGTTTGCTAAAGTTGGAATTATGTTGATGTATGAGGTGTATTCGGTATATTCAGTACTTTCTAGTTCTGGGTTATATATTACAAAAGGAGTTCTTTCACTTTCATAGTCTTCTAAATCATGATTAATAAATTCACTTAAATAAGAGTCTTTTAGTCCATAAGGATAATGGTCAGCCGTTAAAACAATAACTGTATCATCAAGTATTCCTTTTTCTTTTAAACTATTAATCATTATTCCAAGAGCATTATCTAAAACTTTTAATTTACTAAAATATCTGCTTACTGGAGCACTATAACCTTTAGACATAAATTCTTCTTTATATAAGTCACCATATTCACTTTTAGTAATATATGGTTGATGAGTAGTAACAGTTGTTAAAAATGCCATAAATGGTGTATTATAGTCTGTATTTAATAAATTATCAAATACATTTGTAAAAAATACTTCATCACTTGGCCATTCTCCATATATTCCTTTAATAGACATATTTAAATCATCTATATCTAAGTATTTTTCACTATACATATTAGAATGAATTGTATTTCTATAGTAATACCACTCAGTATAGTCATGAAAACTTCTTGTAGTATATCCCGCATTATTGAATAGTCCAAATATGCTTTCAAAATAAGTATTATCTTTATAAGTGTTTGAAGTGCATGTATTATATATTGAATATAAACCAGTCATTAAACTAAACTCATTATTACCAGTAGCACATGAATTTCTTGGACTATAATTATTTACCCAGTGCCATCCCTCACTATAAAGTTTATAAAAGTTAGGAAAGTATTCTTCATTTATAATTCCTTCATTTACACTTTCCATAAGAATAACTACTACATTTTTACCTTTAAATTTTCCTGTATATGAGTTATAGTCAGTTACTTCATTATTCGCAAAATATGAGTTTAGTAAGTTATACTCTCCTTCATCTTTAGTAGAAAGTTCACTAAGAACAGGACTTACTTCTCTTTTACTATTTACTTCTACAGTGTTATCATTAGAAATACTTATATCTATATTTTCATCGGTTGGAAATAAAAATGTCTTTAGGTCAATTATGCCAAATACAACTGGACCAAATTCGTGTACAGCAATTGTTGGTACTGAAGGATTTTTAAATAAAGAAATATTGCTTTTAGTTTGGTACTTATTTTGCATAAAATCAAATTTAAGAGTACAATAATAAGTTAAGGACAATATTAAAGTGATAGGTATTAATAATAAATATTTTTTATTTAGATTAATTCTGTTATAAGTTTCATTTTTTAAATGTATGTAATACAAAATACTTAGTATAAATGGTATGTATATTAAGTGATAAGTCCATTTAAAAGTAGTTAAATAGTCTATTATATAGTTAGTTACTGCTCCAAATTGACTACTTGTGTTAAATGAAATATATACACCCAAAAAATTAATAAAACCTAATTGTAACCAAGTATATAATGAATAGATAAATATAAATGTAAGATTAATAGTATTTCTTATACATTTTTTCTTAAATAAACTACTTATAAAGGTAACTAATAAACTTATTAATGCTGAACTCAAAAGTATTCTTAAACTAGACCAAGTAAATAGATTAAAATTATTAAGTAATTTAAACATCATTTCAATTACAAATAATATTAATGTCATAAATATTAAATTGTTAACAAACTTATCTTCTAAAAACTTCTTCATAACTCACTCCCACGAATAAATATATTATCACATTTCACAATTGAGTTCTAGTGATTTTAATTAATTTTCGCAATTAATGTAAAGTATAAAAATTAAAAAACCTCTTTTATGAGGTTTAATTAATCACTAGTACTTAGTTCAAACATAGCATCCCTTAGTTCCATAGCACGCTCGAAATCTAACTCACTTGCTGCTTTCTTCATTTCAATTTCTAAGTTTCTTATCATAGTTTGTTTATCTTTAGGACTAAGTTTAGTCTTTTTATTTTCTTTAGAAGTTTCAAAGTTACTGATGTTATCTCTTATTTCTTTAATTATAGTCTTAGGTACAATACCATGTTCTTTATTGTAAGCTTCTTGTACACTTCTTCTTCTTTTAGTTTCACTTATTGCTTCATTCATAGCATCACTATTTTTATCAGCATACATTATAACAAGTCCATTTGCATTTCTTGCACATCTTCCAATAGTTTGTATAAGACTTCTTGTACTTCTTAAGAAACCTTGTTTATCAGCATCCATTATAGCAATTAAACTAACTTCCGGAATATCTATACCTTCTCTTAACAAGTTAATTCCTACAACTACATCTATTACTCCTAAACGCAGATTTCTTATAATATTCATTCTTTCTAATGTTTTAATTTCGTTATGCAAGTAAGTTACTTTAATACCAACTTCTTTTAAGTAATTTGTTAATTCTTCAGCCATTCTAATTGTTAAAGTAGTAATAAGTACTCTTTCATTCTTTTTAATTCTTTCGTTAATTTCGCCAATTAAGTTATCTATTTGTCCTTCAGTTTTTCTAACTTCAATGACTGGGTCAAGTAGTCCAGTTGGTCTTATTATTTGTTCAACGCACTTATTATTAACTAGTTCTAACTCATAATCTCCTGGGGTTGCACTTACAAATATTGCTTGATTAATTTTACTTGTGAACTCGTCAAACTTTAATGGTCTATTGTCTAATGCACTTGGAAGTCTAAAACCATAATCAACAAGAGTAGTTTTTCTCATTCTGTCGCCATTATACATTCCTCTAACTTGTGGCAAAGTAACATGGCTTTCATCTACTACGAGTAAGTAATCGTCTGGAAAGAAATCCATCAAAGTTGTAGGAGTTTCGCCTTCTTCCCTAAGAGCCATATGTCTACTATAGTTTTCTATTCCATGGCAAAATCCAGTTTCCTTAAGCATTTCTATATCATACATAGTTCTTTGTTTAAGTCTTTCTTTTTCAACTACTTTTCCTTCTTTATCTAATTCTTCTAGTCTAGTTTTTAACTCTCTTTCTATTCTTCTAATGGCTTCTTTTAGTTTTTCGTCTCCAACAACGAAATGGCTTGCTGGAAATAAACTAACGTTTTTCATATCTTTTAATATAACACCAGTTAATGTGTCAAACTCGCTTATTCTATCTACTTCGTCTCCAAATAATTCTATTCTAATACCGTTTTTTCTTTCATATACTGGAATTATTTCTATAGTGTCTCCATGTGCTCTAAAGGTACCACGTTTAAAGTCAAGTGTACTCCTTTCATAAAGCATATCTACTAATTTAGTTAATAACTCGTCTCTGTCAATGGTGTCTCCCACTGATAAAGAAAGCATTTTATTTTTGTATTCTTCTACTTCTCCTATACCATATATGCATGAGACACTTGCTACTACTATTACATCTCTTCTTTTTAGTAGACTACTAGTTGCAGCATGTCTAAGTTCATCTATCTCATCGTTAATTGAAGAGTCTTTTTCAATATACAAGTCTTTACTTGGTACATAAGCTTCTGGTTGGTAGTAGTCGTAATAACTTACAAAGTATTCAACACGATTATTAGGAAATAATTCTTTTAATTCTGCATACAACTGTCCAGCAAGTGTTTTATTATGAGCAAGCACTAAAGTTGGTTTATTAGTTTCTTTAATAACATTTGCTATTGTAAAAGTTTTACCTGTTCCAGTAGCACCTAGTAATACTTGATATTTTTTATTTTCATTAATACCACTTACAAGTTCTTTTATTGCTTTTGGTTGATCTCCACTTGGACTAAATTTACTAACTAAATCAAACATAATATTCCTCCATTCTTTATGATTAAACAAAATATTAATTTTATTCTTTTCACTTAAGAATATAATACAAGTAGTATTCTACCATTCTGAATAAGAAAAAACAAGCGAACACGCTTATTTATTTAGTATTGTTTCTTATACTTTCTTATAATTATTTTATATTACTTTTCTAACTCTTTTAATATTTTCTTTTGATTTTTTAATATAGTATCCATTTTATCATGCAAATCTTCTAATATTAATTCACTTTTTAAATCAGTTTTATAGTCATTTTTACTTCTCATGCTATCTTTTTTAGCACTTCTATTTTGACTCATCATAATAATTGGGGCTTGTAAAGCAGCTATACAACTAAGAAGTAAATTTAAAAATACAAACGGATAAGGATCTATTTCTAAAAACACATAAACATTTAAGAGTATCCATATTATTAAGAATAAACTAAATCCTATAATAAATCCCCAAGAGCCAGCAAATTCCGTTAATTTATCTGCAACCTTGTCCCCAAACTTTTCATTATCTTTATCTACTTTATCCACATCCATTGCAATAGACTTATCAACAAGTAAATCAATTAATTCATTTTCATCTTCAGTATCAATACTTTGATTAATTAACATCTTTACTATTTCTTTTTTCTTATTTTTATCCATATTAATCACCTATTTTAATGATATATTAAAAAGAAAAATATGTAAACAAAAAAAAGAAAGCATTACACTTTCTTTACGTTTTATTTATTAAATGATTTTCTCATAAGTCCATAAGCAGAACCAATACCTATTAAAGATATAAGAACTAATAAACCATATCCCAAAGTTGAATCAGCAGTTGTTGGATTTTTTACTTCAGTTGGTGTATAGAAACTTAATTCAAATGTTGAAAAACTATTAGTTTCTATAGTAATATACTTTTTACCATCTTCAGTAGTTTTAATCTCATAAGATTTTTCATCTACTAATTTATCACCAGATTTATGAAGAACTTTTACATGAGTATCTTTAACACTAGTTGGAACAGGTAAATTAACTTTAACTTTTCCAGTAATAGCATCATTTGATAAAGTTCCTACTTTTTGTCCATCTACATAGTAGACTGGTTTAATATCATAAACTAATGTATTATTCTTTTCATCATAAGAAGTTAAAACTGTTTCTAATTCAACTTCTACTAAAGATTCATCAGTTGCTTCTATTTTTTCTTTATTTATTGCATTAGCAAGTCCAGAATTAGTATTATCTAAGAAAGCTTCACTTAAATCTTTTACCAATTTAGCATCTATACTTTCATTAAATGTAATTTCTTTATCTATTTGTACAATATTTCCTTCTTTACTAATACATCTAATAACATCAGGTATTATTTTAACTGCATACTCTGGCATTACAAATGAGTTATCAGTAACTTCTACTTTTGTTTCGCTTCCATCTTTTCCTACAACAGTTAATCCCTTTAAGAAATAATTGTTTTCAATAGTAAATGTTAAAACTACTTTACTACCAGGTTTAGCATATAACTTATTATCAGTTCCATTACTAGTTATTTTAGCTTCTAAACCTTCAACTTCAGAGAATTCAATATTGCTAACAACATATTCATTTTCAGCTTTTCTAGCCATAGTATATGTATTTGGAATATAACTTTCTACTGTCTTTGTTGAGAAAGTACCATTTGTTACACTTACATTGTCACCTTTAACCATTTTAACATCGCCAGTAAATGTTCCACCATTAATTATAAGTGACTTAAGAGCATTAGTTTCTCCTTCTTCATTTGGTGGATAATGGTAAATACTTAAACCTTTTTCACTTTTGAAAGTACCACCATTTACAGTTATTTCAATATTTCCAGCATAACCTTTGTTATTTTCAATTTGAATAACTGAACCAGTTGAAATAATTCCATTTCCATAAAGTTCTCCAGTTTTAGGAACACCTGTAGCAATAAACATTCCGTTATTTATAACAAATTTACCACTTTTAGCACCTATTGTACTTAGTCCTTCATAAGTACCTCCATCGATATACCAAATACCAACACCAGCTGCATATAAAGCTGCATCACCTACTGCTTTTACTGAAGCAGTATTACTTAAATTGATTACTGGAGCATTAGTTAAGCCATTACCAGTATTCTTAACATCACCAAATACTGTAATACCTCCACCATTAACAGCACTACTAACTATTTTTCCATTAAAGTTTACAGTTAGTCCATAAGCTTTACCATCAGTATGACTTACAGCTAAGCCCCATTGTGTAGTATCAATGGTTACATCTTTTCCAATAGTTAATACTGAAAAGTCTTTATCATTTACATCAGTTGATCCTTCAACCCATATAGTTGCTGCTACTCTTTCTTTTACACGAACATCTTTAATTGTTCCTTTTCCAGTAAATTCAAGCTTACCTTTGAATAAATCAAAGTAACCATTATATCCGTTTTGAATAGTAATTGTTTTACCATTCAAATCAATTATAACATTATTTCCTTTAACTTCTAAAGCTTTAGTTAATGTTATATTATCATTAAGAACTATAGTACCATCACTTTTAACAGCATTTAATAGTTCTTCTTCTGTATTTACATTCACACTTGCTGCATTAAGTACTGGCATTAATAATACTGCAAACATAAAAGTAAATATTAATTTTTTGATTTTTTTCATAATTCCTCCTCCTATTGTTAATGATAACACATATACAAAAAAAAATAAAGTTAAATTAATTAACTTTACTCATTATTACCATGAAAATTTTCTATAAGTGATAATACTCTTTTAATGTTATCTACACTAAATGGTTTATTTAAAACATCTAATACTTGATAACCAATAACCTCTTTAATAGCATCTTTAGTATCATTACCAGTAATTATTACAACAGGCACTTTATCAATTAAATCATTATCATTTAAATATTTAAGTACATCTATTCCATTACTTTTAGGCATATTTATATCAAGAAGCATTGCATAAATACTATCATTTAACTTATTAACTGCTTCAATTCCATTATTAGCCCTTACTACATTATATTCATCTTTTACTATATTTTCTATATAATTAATTATTATATTAGAGTCATCTACTACAAGTAAATTCTTCTTTATACCAGTACTTTTTACAAAATCCTTTAAATTAGTCTTTACCTTATTAATAGCACCTTCTATTTCATTAAAATTATACTTTATATAATCAAAATTTCCTTCTTTACCTTTATCTTCATGTAATTGAAAAACACTTGATAATTCATTTAATCCTAAATATCTTGCTTCACTTTTTAAACTATGTGCTAACATTGTATAATTACTTATTTCATTATTATCCTTATAACTTTTCAAGTCTTCAATTCTACTATCAATTGAATTTAAAAACTCTAATAAGTTAGATGAATAAGCATCAATATCTCCCCAAAATTCTAATACTTCATTTAAATTAATTCCTGCACTTTTTAAATATTCTCCATTCATATTATTTTCCTCCTAAATATTTATTTAATACATAACTTAATTTTTCTTTATTAATAGGTTTAGATATATACCCATCAAAGCCTTCACTCATATATTTTTCTTCTTGACCTTCTATAGCATCAGCAGTTAAAGCTATTACTGGAGTATTCACACCATTTTCTCGTAATTTTCTTAATACTTCTTCCCCACTCATATTAGGCATCATTATATCCATGAATATTATATCATACTTTTTACTACTTACACAACTTAAACATTCTAAACCACTTGTAACACTTTCGGTAGTAACTAAGAAGTTCTTTAAAACGTTTTCAGCTACTTTTAAATTTAGTTTTGAGTCGTCTACTATAAGTGCATTTTTTCCTTCAAAAGTATTATAGTCAGAACTTGTAATGTTGCTTTTTTCTTCTTTGACCTCTACATTTACTATTTCTTGAATAACTACAAATTTAAAAGTTGAACCTTTACCATAATCTGAAATAACAGTTATCTTTCCACCCATTAATTCAGCTAAACCTTCAGTTATTGCGAGTCCTAAACCTGTTCCTTCAATTGAAGTATTTCTGTCTTCTTCTAGTCTTTCAAACTTCTTAAATAATCTATCAATATCTTCTTTTTTAATACCACGGCCTGTATCAGTGATAGTTATTATTAATTTAGTTTTATTATTTTTAAAGTCATTAATACACTCTACTCTGTATTTTATAAAACCTTTATCAGTATATTTAACTGCATTTGTAAGTAAATTTAATATTATTTGTTTTAGTTTACCAGTGTCCCCTTTAAGTACTGGAGGTATATCACTTGCTATAACAGTTTTAAAGTCAATTGGTTTATCTCCAATTCTAGGAATTACCATTGTACTAAGTGAATTAAATAATTCTTGTGAATTATATTCTTTATTTATAAGTTCCATCTTACCTGCTTCAATTTTACTAATATCAAGTACACCATTTACTAAATCTAACAAGTTATGACTAGCACTTACTATGTCTTTTGCGAAGTCTTTACTTTCACTATCTAAGCCTTCTTTACTTTCTAATAATTCGCTAAAACAAACTATTGCATTAAGTGGCGTCCTAAGTTCATGAGACATACTACTTAAGAATTCACTTTTTGCATGATTTGCTTTCTCAGCTTCATTCTTAGCCACTTCTAGTTCTTTAACCATTTTAACATCTGGGTTTTCTATTGTGAAGTACATTAAACTTGTTACTATTGAATGACACATTAACATAAGGGTAATTTCTGGATAAGTTTTTTGAATAATCATACAGAATGTGGATAAAACCATAAATGTTAAAAGTGGAATATACTCTTTTGTACTGATTTTCTTTAAATTTCTCAACAAGCAATATAGCATTATACCTACCATTATAAAGCACAAGCCATAAACCATATTTACACTTAATCCACTTGAATAAGCAACATTATCTTCATAAGTTATTTGAATTGGCATTATTAATACGATAAGGGAAATAATTATTGATGTTAAAATAATTGATGGCTTTGTAAACTTCTTTTGGAATAAATATTTTGTTTTTTCTCTAAAAGATATAACAAATATATATAAAAGAAAGAAGTAAGCCCATAAGAAGTAATAAACCAAATAAAACTTAGATATTAATATACTAATAAAAGACTCTGATCCATATATTTTAAAAATGAAATAGCCAAAAACATCTATCATTATTCCAATTATATTTGTTACCAAAATACATGAATACATTTTAGTATCTAATGTATTCAATCTTTCTTTTGAAAAGTAAAATATTATAAACATTAATACGAATATAAAACTACAAATTGAAAAACTTACTATACTCATTCTATGCACTTCCTTATGATACAATTATACTATACTAAGAAAAAAAATGAAACTATTAATTTCATTTTTTAAGTTTTAAACTATTTCTTTCTTCATACATACTTTTTAGTACAGGCAAGTTAACTTTTCCTCCTGCGTTTAATGGTAATTCTTCCATGTAAACATACTCATAAGGAATAGCCATATCGTCTAAATTATTTCTGCAAATATTTTCTATTTTTTCTTTTACTTTATCATTATCAAATTCATTATATAATGAGATACAGGCAATTGGAACCATTTCTTCAATTGGATGTTCTACTACAATTACTCCAACTGCTTTAATTTCAGGAATTGTATTTAATAACTCAGTTATTTTACCTGGATGTACATTAAATCCTCTTCTCATAAATATATCACTTAATCTGTGTTTATGGAAAAAACATCCATCTTTATCTATATAACCTATATCACCCATATGAAGCCACACTTTACCATCACTATGTTTTTTTAGAACTTTGTTTGTTTCTTCTTCATTATTTAAATATTCTTTCATTACACATGGACCAGTTATACATAATTCACCCATAGTATTATAAGGTAGTTCTATATCTGTTCCAGGAGTAAAAACTCCAATTGTATTTAATGGAAGTGGAATTCCAACACTACCGAATTTATAAGATCCTGGCATTTGATATAAACCACCACCAGTATTTTCTGTCGAACCTAATCCTTGTCTTACGAACAAGTCACTTCTAGTTCCATTTTCTTTAAAGTCTTCACTAACTTTATTAAGTTTTTTTTCAAGTTCTTTCTTTAAAGTTGCTCCCCCAGAAACATAATTTTTAATTGGTTTTAATTCTCCACTTTTAAACTCTTCACTTTTCGCTATATTTAAACAGTGAATTGGGCCTCCTAAAAAATGATCAGGGTTTGTTGTTTTTAACAAATATGCAAGTTTATCACTTACGAGCTCAGGTATCAATACTGACTTTAATCCACCACATGTAGTATAATGCATTGCAGAAACACCATATGCAATTGACTGAAGTAAAACATCTAAAAATACATCATTTTCTTCAAATAATCCAGTACTAATATGGCTTGTTGCAGCAGCATTTAAATTTTTATCAGTTAAACATACTCCTTTTGGTACTCCAGTAGTACCACTTGTACCTACAATTATAGCAGTATGCTCTTCATCATAATAAGGTGTAATTTCTTTCTTTAACTTTTTCCCTTCTCTTATAAATTCTTCATACGATATAAAATTATCTCCAGTAGGTACTTTAATGTTATTTTTAAATCTTAAATATTTTTTTAAGAATGTTGGCATAGTTTCCATTCCATCTAAAAATATAACATTTTTATATTTTCTAATATTTAAAACATTTTTATATTTTTCATAGAACATACTAAACATAAAAATATTTTGTATATTATTTTCTTCTATTATTGTATTAAATTTTTCTGGTGCCAAAAGTGGTGTAATTGCATAAGGAGTTGCACCCAAAATATTAGAGCCATAAATAGACACTCTACTTTCAATTATATTTGGAAGAACTAAACTTATAATTTCGTTTTCTTTTACTCCAAGCAAACTAAGAGACTTAGCAAATTCTCTCATTCTTTTTAAATATTCACGATATGTTATAGTAACACCTTTTTTAAAATTGTTTTTTCCTGTCCTAATATCTAATGCAATATTATCAAGTCTATCTTTATTATATAAATTAGCCATTTGATAAATTGACATTTTAGGAATTTCTAATTTTTCAGTATCATAATCATAATATTTTAGCCATGGTTTTTCTTTTGATGGATAATTAGTTATTTCTTCTTTCATACTTTCCCCCTTAATAAAAAGTGTACTTATTATAGCACACTTTTATATATAATGCAAATAGTAAGATAACGTTTCAAAAAAACTAATTAATTAGTTTTTTTAGAAGAACAATGGCTACTATTCACTTTTCCTGAACCACATCCAGCAGCATTAATTTTAGATTTTTTGTTAGCATTTTTAACTACTTTCATACCTTTTCTCCTCCTCTTTAATTGTATTATACTATATTCATTAATTATTTT
>ERZ779940.176-NODE-176-length-18366-cov-1.57867_pt1 | contig 18366 bp, 14 predicted proteins | sample MGYA00511063_ERZ779940 | MGnify/ENA primary metagenome ERZ779940 (study PRJEB29588, sample SAMEA2146682) | human gut metagenome | biome: human gut; feature: human-associated habitat; material: faeces | place: Denmark | collected 2008/2010 ...
CTACTGCTTGTTTTTGCCAGCGTACGCGATCTAGTGACGGTTCCAGCCAAACAGCTTTAGGAGTTGAGAAATCATTGTGTCCCGGTCCGGTTTTATGGGACATATAGCCTACCAACACTTTTTCATTCGTGAAACGTGCGGCTAATTTCTCGGCTGTGGTAAGGTTACCACCGGAATTGTTTCGCACATCAATAATCAATCCATCGCAAATAGCCAGCTTGTTTAGAATCTCGTCCAAATTTCCTTCGCCGATACCTGATTGGAAACTGCCACAATAAATATAGGCTATGTTATCCTCGAATACCTGATACTTCATGCCTGAGGATTGGGCATAGTCCTTACCTAGATAGACACGTTGGATGCTGTCGCTGAAATTGGCCGGATAGCTGTCAAACCATTCACGATATTGGGAGTACTCCAGTTTGGAAGACAGATTTACGTGTCCGTCACGCAACTCGTTCAGCATATCTGCCAGAACTTCGAATAACTGTTCATTATTCATGCCTTTTGATATTCTCTGTTTGTACTGGCTATATATTTCATTCCAGTCCAATCCGTATTCCTGCTTTTTATAGTCAAGGAAACAATACTGGCGGTCGATAGTCTGCCATAACGCTTCGAAGTTGCCTTCGGGGGAGTTGTCGTATTCGTCCTCCGTGATGCACGAAGTAAATAATACAACAGACAATAACAGACTGATAAAAAAATAACTATTTCTTTTCATTCTCTATATTAATAAGGGCTGACCCGGCTGGGCATCGCCACTTTGTTCTTACCTTTTAATAAATAGAAGTTTTTCACGAAACCTATCATAAAGGCGTGTGACCATATATGACTTTTCAGATTATTGACTTTCGCCTGCTGGATATCACATAGGTATCCGAAACGCATATTGACTGACCGGATAGGAAAATCCAATGTAACCAATTGCCGCAAGGAAGGTTGGTTATGCAGGGAAGTGAACAGCACATTCTTGCCGCCATTCTTTAAACTGAATATCTCATAATAAGATTGTCCGTATTCCGGGGAAAACATAACCCCCATGACAGGCAAATTGGCTTGATAACGGGCTATCAGCGGATAGTTACCGATATGGAACCGATAGATGACCATACCCGATGCCGCCAGATTGACATATGCTTTGGCTTGGGCAGGATTATTAGAATTTCGCATGTTATAGATGAATCCGCCGTTCAAGTCCAGCATGGGACCCGCCAGTATCTTCAAGTTTTCTGTCAGCCGGAACTGGTAATGCAGTGCATAATTCCAATTGACCATACCTGACATTTCGTTACTTGTTTCTGCTTTATTCTCTGTCAGGGACAGATTGGCTTGGAACAGACTTTGAACAGATACGTTGCCATTCATCAGTTTGGTCATGCGCATACTTTCACGCAGGATACGAATTTCGGGTCCGGTATATTCCATCGGTGAAAGATAGGTGTCCAATATATTTGTAAAACCGACACCGTAAAGAGTAGCCCTCATAACGTAGCGGTTTGCTCGTAAGCTGTCTTCCTGAGCCTGTGAAGGCAGACCAAGAAACAGGGACAGTAATAATAGGAGAATTTTTTTCATTTCTTAAAACAGTTTCATCTGGCCGGTAATTTCATCAATGATATCTGTTTCACTCTTACCATGATCCGGATCTTCAATTTCAGCAGCTTCTTCATTTTTATCAGTCCCCTCTTCCGCACCGTCCTCTTCTTTGGGAGGGTCGGGAAAACGTAAAGGCTCCAGCTCGTTTATTTGTTCAATGTTGTAAGTACTGATTCGTTTTCCTTTCGCTTTGAAACTCTTAATTCCGATGAATTCGTCCACATCTATTTCCAATGGATCACGGAAACTATCATGTCCTCCGAATATGACTTGTATGCGTGGATAAACCACACAAGTAAGCAATATAGAACGGCTTTCCTTGTTCTCGCCCAAATAATTGAGACGGCGTGAAGTGGATTCAAAAGTGAATCGTTTCAGATAAGGATATCCTTGATCGGCATCAAATAAAGCGGCAGACCATACCTTGTTGGCGTCGAACTTCTCAATGATGCGGATTCCCGGATCATAATGATTATTCAAATCGAAGTTACTAGTATAGAATTCTCCATTTTCATGGACTATTAAAATCAATTCGTCACTTTGGAATTCTCCCAGATATTCACCGCGTCCGTCATAGTTCAAGCGGAGCACATCCCGGTCAAACCATACTTTTCTTCCACCCAAAGTAGAGCCGCCACGTTGTTTTAAGGCTATTTTATGTACTTCGTATTTAGACAGGATATTGCCCATGGACTGGCGTCCCTTGATATTGATGTCACTGAAATCTTTTTCATATATGATTTTTTTGATACGTGGATTCGGTTTTAAGGTAATCTTGATAACCTCTGCTTCTCCATTAGGATTGGCTGTAAAGTAAACAATACGTGAGCCGGGTGTACCTTGCGTTACATCATATTCACGGTCACGGGTGATGGAGGTAATGTTGAACCGTTTGATATAGTGAAACCCTTCTTTTCCATCACGATAAACCACATTGTATATGGTACGTTTGTCGTTTTTCTTGAAGATATTGACATAGAGAACATTCTTGCCGACAAACATTTTGTCTGTTACGCGAACTACTTTATATTTGCCGTCTTTATAGAAGATAATCACATCGTCAATATCTGAACAGTTGGCTATAAATTCATCTTTTTTCAAGGTGGTGCCGATAAAGCCTTCTTCGCGGTTGATATAGAGTTTTTCGTTAGCTTCCACTACCTTCGCCGCCTCAATGGTATCGAAGTTACGCAACTCTGTACGGCGGGGGTATTGTTTGCCATATTTATCTTTCAACATCTGATACCAGTCAATGGTATATTCTACGATATGTGCCAGATGATTGTTTATTTCTTCAATCTGTTCCTTGATACGGGCTATGTTTTCATCTGCTTTATCCTTGTTGAACTTCAGAATTCGGGCCATCTTGATATCCAATAACTTCAGAATATCCTCTTTGGTCACTTCACGGATAAATTGCGAATAGAAAGGAGTCAGCCGTTCATCAATGAACTCGCAGGCGGCGTCTGTATTTTCGGATTGCTCGAACTTTACTTCCTTATAAATCCGTTCTTCGATAAAGATTTTTTCCAATGATGCGAAATGAAGGTTTTCAAGCAATTCTCCTTTGTGTATTTCCAACTCTTGACGAAGCAGGGACAACGTGTTGTCTGTGGCTTTTTTAAGGACGGCACTGACAGTAAGGAAGTGGGGCTTCTTTTCATCAATAACGCAACAATTGGGGGATATGCTTACTTCACAATCAGTAAATGCATAGAGCGCGTCCAAGGTTTTGTCCGAGGATACTCCCGGAGCAAGGTGCACTAGGATTTCCACTTTTTCAGAAGTAAGATCTTCTACTTTCCGAATCTTGATTTTTCCCTTTTCACTGGCTTTGACAATAGAGTCGCATACCCCCGGGACAGTCTTTCCGAAAGGCACTTCGGCTATGGACAATGTTTTGTTGTCTATTTTATTGATTTTAGCACGTACCTTCACCATTCCGCCGCGTTCTCCATCGTTGTAGCGTGATACATCAATAGAGCCTCCTGTCTGGAAATCGGGATAGAGTTTGAATTCCTCACCACGCAAATAGGCAATGGAGGCATCACACAGTTCGTTAAAATTGTGTGGCAGGATTTTGGAAGAAAGGCCCACAGCAATACCTTCTACTCCCTGAGCGAGCAAGAGCGGGAATTTGACAGGTAGGGTGATCGGCTCTTTGTTTCGTCCGTCGTATGACGCTTGCCATTCGGTGGTTTTGGGATTGAAAACCACGTCCAATGCAAATTTGGATAGACGTGCTTCGATATAACGGGGGGCAGCGGCACCATCTCCTGTCAGTATGTTACCCCAGTTTCCCTGACAGTCTATCAACAGATCCTTTTGGCCTAGCTGTACCAACGCGTCGCCTATGGAAGCATCGCCGTGCGGATGAAACTGCATGGTATGTCCTACAATATTTGCTACTTTGTTATATCGGCCGTCATCCAATCTTTTCATAGAGTGGAGGATACGTCTTTGGACAGGTTTCAAACCGTCATTGATGTGCGGTACGGCACGTTCCAATATTACGTAAGAGGCATAGTCCAAAAACCAGTTCTGATACATTCCACTCAGCTGGTGCTTCACCCCTGTGTTTTTGGTATCGGTAGGTTTATAGTCCGAGTGTCCGTTCTCCGGTGTGGGGATATTTTCTTCGTTTTGTTCCTCTTTATCAATAAAATCGTCGCTCATATATATTTAAATTCCTTAATGTTCTGATGATATGCACGCAAAAATACGACTTTTATTGAAAAAAATCATTTACTTTGCATATTATTTCGCCCTTATTAAAGGTTGAAAACAGGAAAAAACAACAAAAGTGTAAGAATAAACAGATAAGAAAATGGCACAAGAAGATGTTTTTAAGAAATTAGTATCGCACTGTAAAGAGTATGGTTTTGTATTTCCGTCCAGTGATATATATGACGGACTAGGCGCTGTATACGATTACGGTCAGATGGGAGTGGAGTTGAAGAATAATATCAAGCAATATTGGTGGCAGAGTATGGTGCTGCTGCACGAGAACATCGTAGGAATTGATTCTGCTATTTTTATGCATCCTACTATTTGGAAGGCTTCCGGACATGTGGACGCGTTCAATGATCCTCTGATTGACAACCGCGATTCTAAAAAACGTTATCGTGCCGATGTGCTGATTGAAGACCAGCTTGCCAAATATGACGAGAAGATAAACAAAGAAGTGGCCAAGGCTGCCAAGAGATTCGGGGATGCTTTTGATGAGGCTCAGTTTCGTAGCACCAACGGTCGTGTTCTGGAGCATCAGGCCAAGCGTGACGCTTTACATGAACGATTCTCAAAAGCTTTGAACGACAATGATTTGGATGAACTTCGTCAGATTATCATTGATGAAGAGATTGTTTGTCCTATTTCGGGAACCAAGAACTGGACTGAAGTACGTCAGTTCAATTTGATGTTCTCCACCGAAATGGGTTCTACTGCCGATGGTGCCATGAAGATTTATCTTCGTCCGGAAACAGCGCAGGGTATTTTTGTCAATTACCTGAATGTACAGAAAACCGGCCGTATGAAGATTCCTTTCGGTATCGCTCAGATTGGTAAAGCTTTCCGTAACGAGATTGTAGCCCGCCAATTCATTTTCCGTATGCGTGAGTTTGAACAGATGGAGATGCAATTCTTCGTAAAACCTGGTACTGAGCTGGAGTGGTTCCCCAAATGGAAAGAAATTCGTTTGAAATGGCATAAAGCATTAGGTTTCGGTGATGATCATTACCGTTTCCATGACCACGACAAACTGGCACATTATGCCAACGCAGCTACAGACATCGAATTCCTGATGCCGTTTGGATTCAAGGAAGTGGAAGGTATTCACAGCCGTACGAACTTTGACTTGAGCCAGCACGAGAAGTTCAGTGGCAAGAGTATCAAGTATTTCGATCCGGAATTGAACGAAAGCTATACTCCGTATGTTATTGAAACATCTATCGGTGTGGACCGTATGTTCCTTAGCATTATGAGTGCTGCTTATACAGAAGAAACATTGGAAAGTGGTGAAACTCGTGTCGTGCTGAAATTGCCTGCTGCTCTGGCTCCGGTGAAACTGGCCGTGATGCCGTTGGTGAAGAAAGACGGCCTGCCCGAGAAGGCGCGTGAGATTATGAATGACTTGAAGTTCCATTTCCACTGCCAGTATGATGAGAAAGACAGCATCGGCAAGCGTTACCGTCGTCAGGATGCCATCGGTACTCCATATTGTATCACTGTAGACCACCAGACTTTGGAGGACAATTGCGTAACATTGCGTAATCGTGATACCATGCAGCAGGAGCGTGTGGCTATTTCGGAACTGAACAATATCATTGCCGATAAAGTAAGTATAACAAGTCTGCTGAAGACTTTGCAATAATAAACAGGAATTTATGAATAAAAGTATTCTTTGGCTGATTAGTCTGCTGTTTGTTGCTTCTCTGTCCATTGTTTCATGTAGTGAATCAGATGGAACAGAAGACCCGTATGCAAACTGGGAGGAACGTAATCAGAGATATATTGACTCCATCGCTACAGTGGCGGAAGCTAATCAAGGCAATGAGGTAGGACAATGGAAAATTATCAGATCGTATAAACTTCCTCCTTTGGGATTGAATGAAACAGGAAAGGTGAATGATAATGTTTACTGCAAGATTGTTAAGATTGGTGATGGTACTACAAGTCCGATTGCCACGGATACGGTAGCGGTGAATTATCGTGGTCAGTTTATTAATGGAACAGTCTTTGACCAAAGTTATCAAGGAGAACTTGATCCGGAAACAGCTACTCCAAAGACATTTGTTGCAGGTGGGGTGATTGCCGGATGGAGCACTGCCTTGATGAAAGGATATGGAGGTATGAAAGTAGGAGATCAATGGGAACTTTATATTCCTTATCAATTGGGATATGGAAAGGATGGATATAGTGATATTCCCGGATATTCCACATTGATATTTAATGTAAATTTGGTTGGCATATCCCCGTTGAAAGGTACGGAAAGAAGTGTTGATGATGTATTAGTTGCTGAATAAACAGCTATCATAAAAGATTAAAAGGAGTATTGCAGTTATTGTGATACTCTTTTTTTATGGATGATTTGAGCTATGGCAGTTGAATGAATCGGGTTTTATTTGACGATCTTGTTTTCTTATTTGTGGGACAAACCATTTTTTTGTTTGCTGAAATGTTTTTTGGGGTATGACTAACTGTTTTTCTTCATATGGTTAAGTGCTTTATATGCCCGCTTGCTACGTTCCATTAAAGGAATGGTTTAAAGGTCGGGGGATAAAAGGCTTATAAGGCTTATTTATCAAAAAGAAGTCTTGACGGGAACAAGGAGATTGTTTTATTTTATCGGGGACAGAATAAAAAAACTTCGTCCTTTGGGTATCCGAGGTGTTTTTTCTTTCAGCATAATGTTGTGGGGATAGTTTGACGGACGAATAACTGTAATAAACGATATAATCTTTATCTTGGTCAATTCATTAAATCAATGATTGGCGCAAAGATAAAGATTATAAAAAAAATTATTTCACAAATTATTTCACGTTTCCTACTTTGATCAAGTATTCGGCAATCTGAACAGCGTTCAATGCCGCACCTTTCTTAATCTGATCGCCTACAATCCAGAAAGTCAGTCCGTTTTCGTTTGCCAGATCTTTGCGGATGCGGCCCACGTAAACCGGATCTTTACCTGCCAGGAACAAAGGCATCGGATATTCTTTCTTTTCGGGATTATCCATCAATACCAGGCCTTCACCTTTGGCAAAGGCTTCACGGGCTTCTTCGGGAGAAATGGGGCGTTCAGTTTCTACCCAGATACTTTCCGAGTGAGAACGGAGGGCGGGAACACGTACACACATGGCGCTAACCTGAATGTCGGAGTGCATAATTTTGCGTGTTTCGTTGAACATCTTCATTTCTTCTTTGGTATATCCATTGTCGGTAAATACATCAATCTGGGGAATCAAGTTGAATGCCAACTGATAAGCGAATTTCTCTACAGTCACGGGTTCATTAGCCAATACCTGACGATATTGTTCATACAATTCATCCATAGCCGCTGCACCTGCACCGCTGGCAGCTTGATAAGTAGCCACATGCACACGTTTTATGTGTGAAAGATTTTCGATGGCTTTCAGTGCAACTACCATCTGAATAGTTGTACAGTTGGGATTAGCTATCACGTTACGGGGACGATTCAAAGCATCTTCCGGATTCACTTCGGGTACTACCAAAGGCACATCGGCGTCCATACGGTAAGCGCTGGAGTTGTCAATCAGTACGGCACCATGTTTGGTAATGGTTTCACAAAACTCTTTTGTGGTACCTGCGCCGGCTGATGTGAAAGCGATATCTACACCTTTAAAGTCATCGTTGTGCTGAAGGAGTTTCACTTCAATCTGTTTACCGCGGAATGTGTATTTTCGTCCTGCACTGCGTGAAGAACCGAATAACACTAACTCATCCAACGGGAAGTTCCTTTCATCGAGCACACGCAGGAACTCTTGTCCTACAGCTCCGCTCGCACCAACAATTGCTACTTTCATTTTGTTTTTTGTTTTATAAGATAAAATTTAGTAATACTTTAGAACTATCTCTCAGCATGTAAGTATGTTCTGCGTGCAAAATTAGAACATTTTAGAATATAAATCAGTAAAAAAGAAAGTTTTTTCGTAATTTTGTCGATATAATGGTATAAAACTCAAAAAAAGATGGAATTATTCGACCTTAACATACATTTTCCGGTCACAGATCCTACCTGGATATTCTTCCTGGTACTTATTATCATCCTGTTTGCCCCTATGATTTTGGGGCGTTTACGCATTCCGCATATCATCGGTATGATACTTGCCGGGGTAGTGGTAGGCAAGTATGGCTTTAACATTCTGGAACGTGACAGCAGTTTTGAATTGTTTGGAAAGGTCGGACTTTACTACATTATGTTTTTGGCCGGTCTTGAGATGGATATGGACGATTTCAAGAAAAACAGGACAAAAGGATTGATCTTTGGTATGTTTACTTTCCTCATCCCGATGGGGCTGGGCATATGGAGCAGCATGAGTATGCTGGACTATGGATTTTTGACTTCTGTGTTGCTGGCCAGTATGTATGCCAGTCACACCTTGATTGCTTATCCTATTATCAGCCGGTATGGCTTGTCGCGGCAACGGACGGTCAGTATCACTATTGGTGGTACGGCGGTGACTGTGGTGCTAGCTTTGATGGTGCTGGCTGTTATTGGTGGTATGTATAAAGGTGAGGACGTAGGCGGACTGTTTTGGGTGCTGTTGGTTGCCAAGGTAGTTTTGCTGTTCGGACTTATCATATTTTTAATGCCTCGCATCAGCCGATGGTTTTTCCGTACGTATGAGGATGCGGTGATGCAATTTATATTCGTGCTGGCTATGGTGTTCTTGGGCGGAGGCTTGATGGAATTGGTGGGGATGGAAGGTATTTTGGGAGCTTTCCTTGCCGGGTTGGTATTAAATCGTTTTGTTCCTCATGTCTCTCCTTTGATGAACCGGCTGGAGTTTGTGGGTAATGCGCTGTTTATTCCCTATTTCTTGATTGGGGTGGGGATGATTATTGATGTACGTTGCCTTTTTACGGAAGGTGAAGCGCTGAAAGTGGCGGTTGTAATGACCGTAGTGGCGACATTCAGTAAGTGGCTGGCTGCATGGATAACCCAGAAGATATATGGAATGAAGAAGGTGGAGGGCAGCTTGATATTCGGATTAAGTAATGCACAGGCTGCTGCGACCTTGGCCGCTGTGTTGATAGGTCATGGTATTATTATGGAAAATGGAGAGCGGTTGTTGAATGATGATGTTTTGAATGGTACGGTGGTCATGATTTTGTTCACTTGTATTATAAGTTCTGTTGTGACAGAACGTGCCGCACGCAAAATGGTGACTCAGGAAAATCTGATGGAGGGCAGCGAAGGTAAGGAACAGGAACGCATCTTGATTCCGGTAGCTAATCCTGAAACCATAGAAGGATTGGTAGGCATGGCTTTGATGATGAGGCATCCTAAACAAAAAGAGTCATTGGTAGCACTGAGTGTGATCAATGATAATAATACTTCAGAAACCAAGGAACTGATAGGCAAGCGCAACTTGGAGCGTACGGCGATGATTGCTGCTGCTGCCGATGCGTCTGTAAAGACTGTGTTGCGTTATGATTTGAATATTGCGCAAGGTATTATTCATACGCAGAAAGAATATGCGGTAACGGATATTGTAATAGGTTTGCATCGTAAGACGAAGTTGATGGATTCTTTCTTTGGTACAATGACGGAAAACTTGTTGAAGGGTACGAACCGCCAGATTATGATCGCTAAATTATTGATGCCTGTCAATACGTTGCGCCGGATTGTGGTGGCGGTTCCCGATAAGGCGGAATATGAAAAAGGTTTCTTGAAATGGATGACACAGCTCTGCCGTATGGGTAAACAATTGGGATGCCGCGTGCATTTCTTTGCTACAGAAGATACATTGAAGCATTTGCGTGCCCTAACAGAAAAACAGGAGGCGAATACTTTTACGGAGTTTTCTTTATTGGAAGAGTGGGATGATCTGCTTTTATTGACCGGACAGGTGAATTATGACCATCTGTTTGTGGTTGTATCTTCGCGTAAAGGTTCCATCTCTTATCAGACTTCTTTTGAACGTCTGCCGTCACAAATCAGCAAGTACTTTGCCAATAACAGTTTGTTGATTGTGTATCCGGATCAGTTAGGGGACGATCCGCAAGAGATTGTTTCTTTTTCTGACCCTCGCGGACAATCGGAAACACGAGTATATGATAATGTAGGAAAATGGTTCTACAAATGGTTTAAGAAAGGTGATGAACGAAATTAATATAGAGTGGCAGCAACGTACGGAGTTGTTGCTAGGAAAAGATAAGATGAAACGCCTGCGTCACGCTCATGTGCTGGTGGTAGGTTTGGGTGGAGTTGGAGCGTATGCTGCCGAGATGATTTGTCGTGCAGGAGTAGGCCGTATGACAATTGTGGATGCAGACATTGTGCAGCCCAGTAATATTAATCGTCAGCTTCCGGCCCTTTACTCTACTATGGGACGTCCCAAAGCGGAAATTTTGGCGGAACGTTTCCGTGATATTAATCCTGATTTGGAATTGACTGTATTGGTGGAGTATCTGAAAGATGAGCGTATTCCGGAATTGCTGGACAGTGCAAAATTTGATTTTGTGGTGGATGCCATTGATACGGTAGCTCCTAAATGTTACCTTATATATAATGTGCTTCAACGTCGTCTGCCCATTGTGAGTAGTATGGGGGCCGGTGCTAAATGGGATATTACTCAGGTTCGTTTTGCCGATTTATGGGATACTTACCATTGCGGATTAAGCAAAGCCGTGCGGAAGCGTTTGCAGAAAATGGGGATGAAGCGAAAACTTCCGGTTGTATTTAGTACAGAGCAGGCCGATCAGGATGCGGTGATATTGGTAGATGATGAGAAAAATAAGAAATCTACTGCCGGAACCGTGAGTTATATGCCGGCAGTCTTTGGCTGTTATCTGGCGGAGTATGTGATAAGAAGAATTTGATTATGATAGAATTACAGGGAATAACGAAGAGTTTCGGGACATTGCAGGTACTGAAAGGTATTGACTTGATGATAGAAAAAGGAGAGGTGGTAAGTTATTGCAGATCATAGGAACGTTGGATAAGGCGGATACGGGTACTATTTTACTGAATGGTACAGAAGTGAGTTGTTTGAAGGAAAAAGAGTTGTCGGCTTTTCGTAACCGGCAGATTGGCTTTGTGTTTCAGTTCCACCAGTTACTTCCCGAGTTCACAGCTTTAGAGAATGTGATGATTCCTGCGTTGATAGCAGGTACATCTTCTTCCGAAGCTATGCGGAAAGCCAAAGAAACGCTAGCTTTTTTGGGGTTGTCCGAACGTGCTTCGCACAAACCGGCCGAATTGTCGGGAGGGGAGAAGCAACGGGTGGCGGTAGCGCGTGCATTAATAAACAACCCGGCGGTTATCCTTGCGGATGAGCCGTCGGGCAGTCTGGATACCCGCAATAAAGAGGAACTTCATCAGTTGTTCTTTGATTTGCGTGATAAATTAGGCCAAACTTTTGTTATTGTTACTCATGATGAAAATTTGGCTCGTTTGACGGACCGTACTATTCACATGGTAGATGGCAGGATTTCTTTGAAAATTTAATAGAGCAGAGATCAGTTTAATGGTATATGGATGCTGTCATTCTGCTCTTTCCATTGGTCTACTTGGAATCCTCCGGTCCCTCCTTCTTCCAGTAGTACACCGTCCATACTCAGGTTGACTGTTGTTTTTGTTCCGGCACTAAGTTGTGTGGTTAGCTTTTGTTGGTAATGCTTTAAATCTCCGTTTTTCATTTGCACGAAGACTTGGATCATTGGATTTGGCTGGGATGGGAATACAGATACAAATTTATTGCTGAATTCTTTTCGATCTGCGTTAGGGATCAACCCGAAACGTATGGTTTTGACAGTTCCTTCCGGTTGGGCGGAGAAATAATTCAGATTACTATAGATATTGCTGATATAAATCCACATAGAGTCTATGCTTTCGCTGAAAGCGTTACCGTTTGTTTCGGTAGTGATTACTCCTAATGCGGCGGTAGCACGAATGAGATGCGCTTGAAGGTCATCTTGACCGATATTGATCTCTTGTGTGCCGAATACTAAATCGTGTACAGGATAGTAAACAGTATCTACGGGGACTTTTCGTAATCCTAATGAAGTGTCGAGTAATTTTTTTCCTAAAATTAGGGTAGGGTCGCTCAGTGCGGCGTCTGTAGTATTGAAAAAGGTGGGATATCCCCAATAAATGATATTATAGGTGCCTGCGGGCAGTCTTAGAGGGGAATTTTTAGATTTTCCTATTCCGTTTTCTATGGAATAATATGCGGGGACAGGGGTCTGATTTCCGGTTGATGTGTAATTTCCTACATAAATACTGCCATCAGGCCGGCAAGGTAATACTTCCAAAGGACCGTTATAAAGATCGGTCGTATTTTGTTGAATGGTGGCATATAAGGCGGGAGTCACCATCTCTTCAGGTTTGGGATTGCTTCTGTCATAATCCTCATCTTTACCGCACGAAGCTAGCAGTGCCAGTAAAGGTAAAAATAAAAACTTTCTCATGTACATCTTTAGTTTAGGTTTGAATACTCCCTATAACAAGATATGGATGAGAAAGTTTGAATGGTGTAGAAGAAAGTTATGCTTATACTTTCTCGGGAAAACTGGCTTTCAGGATTTCAAATGCCCGGGCATAATCTTTTTCGAAGACTAGAACCTTTATTTCCATTCCCGGAATATAAGCCAAAACTTGGGCTGTATACTCTCCCTGCAACATGGATTCTATACCTTCATTTTTTAGAAGATCCTGTAACATGTGTGCTCGGACATCACTTTTGAAAGAAGTAAGAATAACTGTTTTCATACTCGTTCCTCCTGTATCAGTTGTTTCTTTTTTCGATTTACAGTTTTGCAGAATCCGGCGTGCCACTTCTCCAGTTACATCACCGTCCTCTCCGTATGCTGCGCCTCTCTCATTGAACCGGCGTACTATTTCTTCGATGGTATCATCGCCTATTCCTGCTTCATCCAAACGGGTCTTAAGTCCTAAATTTCTAAAGAATTCTTCAGTCTTTTCTATGGTTAGCGATACTCGTACACTGGGAACTCCTGAAGTAACTCCCCAGATACGTTCGCCATATTGTAGTATTTTGTCACGCTTTTTGTCGGCGAGTGTCCGTAGAGTTCCGGGAAATACGATAGCCAGTGTCTGGCCGTGTGTCATGCCATGTAATGCAGTCAGCTCATGCCCTATCATGTGGGTGGCCCAGTCTTCGGATACTCCCATAGCAATGAAACCGTTCAAAGCCATAGTGGCGGACATCATAAATTCACTCATCAAGTGATAATCCTGTTTGTTTTCTTTGATTTGCGGAGCGATTTGTACCAATGTACGAAGGATGCTTTCGCTCCAGCGGTCCATTAGATAAGATTCGTTTGTTTTGGTCATGTATTGTTCCATGACGTGTACAAAAGTGTCTGCCAGTCCGCAAGCTATCTGATAGTCGGGCAATGAGAAAGTTACTGTCGGATCTAGGATAGAAAATACAGGATGAGAGGAGAAAAATGGATATTTTTCATGAGTTTCACGGCATGAAATTACAGCTCCGTTATTCATTTCTGAACCTGTGGCGGGAATAGTTAGCACAGTTCCTAAAGGAATAGTATTTTGTGCACTGCCTTTTTTAACTAGTTCCCAGGCATCTCCGTCGTAGGGAATACCAGCGGAAATCAACTTGGTACCGTCTATAACTGAGCCGCCACCTACTGCCAGCAGGAAGTCGATGTTTTTTTCTTTGCCTGATTCTATAGCTTTTTTCAGGGTAGATATATCAGGATTTGATTCTATTCCCCAAAACTCCGTGTAATCACGTCCTTCAAGGGCTTGGATTACTTGTTCATAGACTCCATTTGTTTTTACACTGCCACCTCCGAAAGTGATCATGATTCTCTTGTTGGCCGGTATCTGTTGGGACAATTGGGCAATCATGCCTTTGCCAAAGATGAGGCGTGTAGGATTGTAAAAGATAAAATTATCCATAACTAATTGGGGTTTTCTTTGTTAATAGCGAGTAAAGATAGTGCTTTTTATTTATCTTTGAGAAAAAATTTAGCTAATGAACGTAAAACTGGGAAAATACAACCAGCTGGAGGTTGTAAAAGAAGTAGACTTTGGTGTCTATTTAGATGGAGGCGATGACGGAGAGATTTTATTGCCTACGCGTTATGTGCCCGAAGGCTGTAAGCCTGGCGATGTGCTGAATGTCTTTCTTTACCTCGACAATGAGGAAAGGTTGATAGCTACCACTTTACAGCCATTGGTGCAGGTGGACGAGTTTGCCTGTTTGGAAGTGGCATGGGTTAATGAGTTTGGTGCGTTTTTGAATTGGGGATTAATGAAAGACCTTTTTGTACCTTTCCGTGAACAAAAGATGAAAATGCAGAAAGGGAGAAAGTATATAATACACGCACATATAGACGAAGATAGTTACCGCATTATGGCATCTGCTAAAGTGGAGCATTATCTTTCTAAAGAACATCCCGATTATCGGCTGGGGCAGGAAGTGGATATCCTGATATGGCAGAAAACAGATTTGGGATTTAAAGCTATTGTGGAAAATAAGTTCAGTGGTTTGCTTTACGATAATGAGATTTTCCAACCTTTAGAAGCCGGTATGCGGCTGAAGGCTTATGTAAAGCAGGTGCGTGAGGATGGCAAGATAGATTTGGTTCTGCAAAAGTTAGGCGCAAAGAAGGTGGATGATTTTTCAGAAGTGTTATTACAATATATTAAAGATCATGAAGGTTTCACTCCATTGAATGATAAAAGTGCTGCAGAGGATATCTATGATGCTTTTGGTGTCAGTAAGAAAACTTTCAAGAAAGCGGTGGGGGATTTATATAAAAAACGTCTGGTTGTTTTAGAAGCTGAGGGGATACGCCTTACTTAGTGGAGCTTTTCCCTACCAGATATAGGAAAAGCCCTATGAATTTATGGGGAAAATCAATTGTGGGGGAAAGTGATTTCCCCTATTTTTGTGCCATAGAACTAACAAACTAAAAACGTAACAGCTATGAAAAGATGGACTACATTACTGATAGTGATTTGTATGCTAGGTATAACTATTCCCGCAATGGGGGCCATGAGTATCAGCAAAATGAGACAGAACACTCGTTTTCTTACCGACCGTATGGCATACGAACTGAAACTCACTCCGCAGCAATACAATGATGTATATGAGGTGAATTATGATTTTATCAATAATGTCCGTTATCTGATGGATGATGTGGTAAGAGGCTATGATTATGCGTTGGAACGTTATTATGATTTTTTGGATGTGCGTAATGATGATCTTCGTTGGATACTTTCCAGTGCGCAATATCGTCGTTTTATGAGGGCTGAGCATTTCTACCGTCCCATTTATGCGCATGAGAACAAATGGCAGTTCCGTATCTATCTGGTATATAATAATGTGAATTTTTTCTACTATGGCAAACCGCATCACTATGCTAGTTATTGCGGAGGGCATTATCGTACTCATTTCAATAATGTCAGTTATTATAAGATCCATTATCGTGACCATTATCGCCATGATGTGTACGACGGACATTATCGTATCCGCCATGATAGAATGACGTATGATATGCACCGTCGTCGTGATTTTAATATAGTTGTTCGTCCTCCTCAAAAGGATCATCATCGCCCAGCCACTCCTCCTCAGGCTAGTCCAAACAGACCTCAAATCCGTCCTGACAGGCCGTCGGGTGATCATCATCGTCTGTCTGTTCCACAGGCAAGGCCGGACAGACCGAAGAAGGATCATAATAACAAGCATGATGGGCGCCCTTCACGACGTGGACAGAACTCACAGGTTGATAAGGACCGTCATGAAAATAGGCGTATTACTCCATCCGGCAGGGATGTGAGAAGAGGAAATGGTAAGAAAGAGAAAGATTCGGAACGTTCAGGAGGAAGCAATAAAAGTAATTCTAAGGAGAGAACTGTAGTGCGTATGCGTACGGTATAGTATGATTTGAAAAACGACGAAAATTGACGTAAATAAGAGTTGGAGATACAATGAATTGTCCGGATTGTAAAGATCATTTTTATGATGATTCACCACAGGTCAACGCAGAATTTGATTATGAATGGACTGTGAAAATCTGTGGTGAATCTTAAGAAATTATTCTAAAGTAAGAGGAACTCCTTTGTAGAAATCCAGAATTTTGGTACGGAACAGATAATCATATTTTGCTTGAAGCATATCCGAAACGGCTTTCATCCAATTGGTACGAGCCTCATTGTATTCAGTAGCGTTGGCTTTACCATTGGCATATTTTTCGCTCATCAGACGGAAGGAAGCCTCAGAAGCATCCGTAGCTGTATTACTGCTTTTGTATTTGCTTTCGGCAGCTACTGCATTATAGTATGCTTGCTGTATTTCTTTGAAAAGAGCCTTTTTGCTTTCTTCCAACTTCCATGATAAAGCAGTGCGCTGGATGCGTGCGTTCTTTACTTTATTTCGTGTGTCAAAACGGTTGAATAACGGAATGCTGAGTGAGAATTGCAGGTATTTATTAAAATTTTGATGCCACTGACTGCTGAATGAAGCATTTTCTACTCCTGAAATATTATAGTAGTTTGTTCCTATACCTGCACCGAAGTTTAATTGCGGATACCAGGAACTTTGGGCAATACGGATACTTTTGGCTGCACCTTCCAGACGAAATTGGGCTGCTTTAATACTTGGTTTGTTCAGAACAGCTTGTGCATAGATATCTTCGGGAAGTGAAAGCAGAGTGAAATTATCCTCTACACGGGGAGATACTACTCCAAATCCGTCAGGAGTCGGAAGTTCCAACAGTTGGCTCAGTTCTAACAAAGCTAACTGATAGTTATTGTCAGCCTGTACTGCTGACATTTCGTCTTGTGCGACGCGTGCGCGGGCTTCATAGACTTCGGCTTCAGATGCTTTCCCATTTTTGAAATAAGCTTCTTTCAATTCCAGCTGTTCCCGGCTTAACTCTACTTGGTTGTGAGCTACTTTTGCTAATTCTTCATTAAAAAGAATTTGTAGATAGGCAGAGGTGACAGAAATGCTGATATCTTCTTTGGCCTTGTTCAAGTCCTCTATAGCTGCTTTCAGGTTTAGTTTGCTGAGAGCGATGTTGTTCGGTATCCGCAATCCTGTAAATAAAGGGATGCTGGTACTGAGTGAAAAGTTGGTATTTTTGGTATTACGGTCGCCATACGTATTGTCTGCCTGTAAGGCACGGCCGAAGTTAAATGACTGTCCCACATTACCGTTCAGATTAGGCAGACGGCTGTATTTAGCAGTATTCAAATCCACTGCATTTTGATCTCTTGCTGCTTCCTGTTGCTTGATGCTCAGGTTGTGTTCTATAGCATAATCAATGCATTTACGTAAATCCCATTTTTCTTGGGAAACGGCCGGTAATGCAGTCAGGGTGGCCAAGGCTATAATGATTTGTTTCTTCATAATGATATTCTGTTATTTCTTTTCTGCTCCGCGTACTTTTTCATTGACATTCAGACCGTTCTTTATTTCAATCTGGATACCGTCACTCATACCTGTAATAACGGCACGACGGCTGAATTTTTGTGAAGGTACACTATCAGTCAATACATATACAAAAGTAGAGTCGTTTTTAAACTCAACAGTACTTTCGGGTACTGCCAGTACCTTGCTGGCACGTGCCAGAACGATTTCCGCATTTGCGCTATATCCGGAACGGATGGTAATACTGTCGGGGACTGTGATGGCTGCTTTGATCTCAAATTGGTTAGCACCATTTTCTTCTACACCTTTGGGGGATATATATTCTAGTTGTGCATCAAATTCCATGTTTTGTAAGGCTCCTAAAGTTATTTTTACCGGCATGCCTTCGTGTATGCGTCCTACTTCCGTTTCATCAATATTGCCGCGGAAAATCAGATCATTCATGTTAGCTACGGTGGCGATAGTGGTTCCGTCATTGAATGTGTTGCTCATTATGACGGAGTTACCGGCTTTTACGGGCACATCTAAAATCAATCCGTCAATAGTAGATCGGATAAGGGTACTACTGAATGAAGCTTTGTTTTTAGTGATACCTTCTTTGACTATTTCCAGATTGTCTTTGGCTGTTTGCAATTCCTCCCGTGCCTGTTTTACGTTC
>ERZ779940.204-NODE-204-length-16788-cov-1.76693_pt1 | contig 16788 bp, 15 predicted proteins | sample MGYA00511063_ERZ779940 | MGnify/ENA primary metagenome ERZ779940 (study PRJEB29588, sample SAMEA2146682) | human gut metagenome | biome: human gut; feature: human-associated habitat; material: faeces | place: Denmark | collected 2008/2010 ...
AATCGCCGTAATGGGTGGGGCAGGTGCCGTAGAAGTATTGTATGCCAAGGAAGCCAAGGAGCACGAGAACCCGGCCCAGTTCCTGGCAGAGAAGGAAGCCGAATACACCAAGCTGTTCGCCAACCCGTACAATGCCGCCAAGTATGGCTACATCGACGACGTTATCGAACCGCGCAACACACGTTTCCGCATCATCCGTGCCCTGCAGCAACTGCAGACCAAGAAACTCACGAACCCGGCCAAGAAGCATGGAAACATTCCTCTATAATGACGGGATATTAGGAGAATGGTAAACTGACAAATAAAATCAAATTTATGAAGAAACTTAATATCGGAATATTCCTCTCACTGGCGCTGGCTCTGGGATTCTTTTCTTCCTGCGGGGAAGGAAAGTCGAACAGCAAGCTGCTGCTGAACGAAGTACTCGTGAACAACGAGACCAACTTCCAGGACGACTACGGCATACACAGCGCATGGATTGAAATATTCAACAAATCATACGGAAGCGCAGACCTGGCAGGATGTTACCTGAAGTTCAGCAGCCAGCCGGGCGACACCGTTTCCTACTTCATCCCGAAGGGAGATGTACTGACCGTGGTGAAGCCCCGCCAGCATGCCTTGTTCTGGGCAGACGGAAAGCCCAACCGTGGCACTTTCCACACCAACTTCGAACTGGATACACTGAACAGCAACTGGATTGGTCTCTATGACTCGGGCCGCAAGCTGCTGGACCAGGTAGTGATTCCGGCCGGTGCATTGAAAGCCGACCAGTCGTATGCCCGCGTAAATGATGCGGCAGCCGAATGGGAAGTGAAGGGAGCCACTCCCGACAAGTATGTAACGCCAAGTACCAACAACAAGACCATCGACAGCAATGCCAAGATGGAGAAGTTCGAACAGCACGACAGCGTGGGTATCGGTATGGCTATCTCGGCCATGAGCGTTGTATTCCTCGGCCTGATTCTGCTCTATATAGCTTTCCGTATCATCGGCAAGGTATCTGTCAGCCTGAGTGCCCGCAATGCCATGAAGGCCAAAGGCATTACCGACAAGCAGGAAGCCAAAGAGAAACAGCTGGGCCGTGCTCCGGGCGAAGTGTTTGCCGCCATTGCCATGGCCATGCACGAGATGCAGAGCGACGTACACGACGTGGAGGACACCGTACTGACCATCACCCGTGTAAAACGCAGCTATTCGCCCTGGAGTTCGAAGATTTATACGCTGCGTGAAACTCCGCACAAAAAGTAAAGTCACCTCTAAAAAAGTCTAACGATGAAAGAATATAAATACAAGATTAACGGTAACCTGTACAACGTTACCATTGGAGACATAGAAGAAAACATCGCTCACGTGGAAGTGAACGGTACTCCCTACAACGTAGAAATGGAGAAGGCACCGAAGAAGACGACATCTGTAAAACCAGTTGTACGCCCCGTACACACCGACGCCCCCACCGCACCCACGACACCGATTGCCAAACCGGCTGCCGTATCGGGCGGGAAATCGGGTGTGAAGTCTCCGCTGCCCGGCGTAATCCTCGACATCAAAGTAAAGGTAGGCGACGCCGTGAAAAAGGGACAAACCATCATTATCCTGGAAGCCATGAAGATGGAGAACAATATCAATGCCGACAAAGACGGCAAGATTACCGCCATCAACGTTAACAAAGGAGACTCTGTTCTCGAAGGTACTGACCTTGTAATCATCGAATAATATGGGAGAATTTATTAGTTTTATAGGAAACAACCTGGCCGATTTTTGGGGCTATACGGGTTTTGCCAATGCTACGGTGGGACACGTCATCATGCTCCTGGTAGGTTTGTTTTTCATTTACCTGGCAGTAGCCAAGGAATTCGAGCCGATGCTGCTGATACCGATTGGATTCGGTATCCTCGTCGGCAACATTCCCTTCAACATGGAGGCCGGCCTCAAGGTGGGTATCTATGAGGAAGGTTCCGTACTTAACATTCTGTATCAGGGAGTGACCTCCGGCTGGTATCCGCCGCTCATCTTCCTGGGTATCGGTGCCATGACCGACTTCTCGGCCCTGATATCCAACCCGAAGCTGATGCTGATTGGTGCAGCTGCCCAGTTTGGTATCTTCGGTGCCTACATGATTGCCCTGGCCATCGGATTCGACCCGATGCAGGCAGGTGCCATCGGTATCATCGGCGGTGCCGACGGTCCGACAGCCATCTTCCTGTCGTCCAAACTGGCACCGAACCTGATGGGTGCCATCGCCGTGTCGGCCTACTCGTATATGGCCTTGGTACCGGTCATCCAGCCGCCCATCATGCGACTGCTCACCACCAAGCACGAACGCCTGATCCGCATGAAACCGCCGCGCGTGGTTTCGCACACGGAAAAGGTGATGTTCCCCATCATCGGCTTGCTGCTGACTACCTTCCTGGTACCTTCGGGTCTGCCCTTACTGGGTATGCTGTTCTTCGGTAACCTGCTGAAGGAAAGTGGTGTTACCCGTCGTCTGGCCAACACTGCCAGCGGTCCGCTGATTGATACCATTACCATCCTGCTGGGTCTGACGGTAGGCGCCTCCACGCAGGCATCCGAGTTCCTGACCTTCGACTCTGTGAAGATTTTCATCCTGGGTGCCTTGTCATTTGTCATTGCCACCGCATCGGGTGTCATCTTCGTGAAGATATTCAACCTCTTCCTGAAGAAGGGCAACAAGATCAACCCGCTTATCGGTAATGCCGGTGTATCCGCTGTACCCGACTCGGCACGTATCTCGCAAGTGGTAGGTCTGGAATACGATCCGACCAACTACCTGCTGATGCACGCTATGGGTCCGAACGTAGCCGGAGTTATCGGATCGGCTGTAGCTGCCGGTATCCTGCTAGGCTTCCTGATGTAAAGCAACTCATTCCAATCGATAGAAAAGAGGATGTGTCATACGATGCATCCTCTTTTTGTTTCTATGATTGTTAATCAAACTCAAAATATCTACGAAAAAATCACAATTCTACGATTTTTAAGTATATTCGTAGCATAAAAACATTTAAAGATATTCCTATGGTAAAGCAAATCCTTTTTTTCTGCCTACTGTGCATGGGGTTGACTGCGACAAAAGCGCAAACAAACGCCTATAATGACATCCGGGAAGCCATGAACAACTACGACTACGAAAAGGCCCTCCTGCTGATAGACAAGGAAGTACCCTCCACTACCCTGCTCTATCAGAAAGGCAAAGCCCTGAAAGAACTGGGACGGGACAAAGAGGCCCTCACCGTATTCGAACAACTCACCCGACAAGATTCACTGAATCCGCGAGCTTACATTGAAGCCGCAGAATGCTACAAGTCACTGGGCAAGTTTCAGCCAGCCCTGCAATGCTATGGACGAGTGATTGAGCTGAATCCTCAAAACAAATATGCCCGTATCCAATACATCGGCCAGCTGCTGAACCTCCATAAATACCAAGAAGCATTGGGTGAAAGTAGTACCCTGGCCGAACAGGACAGCTCGGCTACCGTGCTTCACCTGAAGGCCCAAAGTATGGAAGGACTCTACTCAGACCCCAACATCCAGATAGGCGCCTATCTGGAGATACACGACCGCTATCCGGACGACTACCTGGCAGCCTCGAAGCTGGCCAGTCTCTACATCCGAAGCAATTACTACGACTACGCCATCGAGACCTGTGAGAACTATCGGAAAACAGACACGACCAACGCAACCGTCAACCGACTGGAAGCCCAGGCCTACTGCCTGGACCAGCAATATGAAAAGGCATTGGAACGGTACAGCCCTCTGTTGGCCCAAGGAGACAGTTCGTTTTACAACTGCTACTACGCAGGCATCAGCCACTATGCCTTGAACCAACCCTACGAAGCCCATGACTTGCTGGAAGCTGCCCGCAAACTGGCACCCGAACATGTGGACGTACTCTATTTCCTGGGAAAAGCCTGCTCCAAAACACTCTGGAAAGACAAAGGAGTAGAATATCTGGAGGAAGCCATCCGTTTCTCCTTACCAAAAGACAGCGTCATGGCAAAGCTTTACGGAGGACTGGCCGACTGCTGCAGAGAGGCTGCCGAACCCCGCAAACAGATAGCAGCCCTGATGCAGCAATACAAATATGACCCGAAAGCCCACTACGTGCTCTACAAAGCAGCCTTCGCATCCTACTATCACCTGAAAGACCTACAGGCAACCGAAAAATATCTGGAAGCCTATCTCAAGACCCGCCCCGAAGGAAGCAAAAACCAACCACAGGAGATGACGAAAGATGGAGACGTCGTCTACAACGAAAACAACCGCTACGATTCCGCCGAAGCCTGGCTGGAAAAGCTGAAGAAGAATAAGAAAGTGGAAGATTTCTTCCAAGGGAAAACGGTTATAAAGACAAACAAGACAACCGACAAGTAACAAGAAAGCAAACGTTTGCATAATATAAAAGAAAGTGACTGGCGGAGAGACATCGGGTTTCTCCGCCAATTGTTTTATCTTAGCCACACGAAAACAACCGTAAAATTACTATCATGAAAAAGAAAGTTTTTTCACTCCTCGGAACCATGCTGCTGTCACTCACGGCCTATGCAGCACCCCACATCAACAAAATTGACCCACCCTTCTGGTACACAGGCATGCAGAACCCTGAACTACAGCTGATGGTTTATGGTGAAGGCATCGGCGACGCACGGGTAGCGGTGGACTATCCCGGCGTATCGGTGAGCAGTATCGTGAAACTGGAAAGCGACAACTACCTGCTGGTATACCTGAACCTGGACAAAGACGTGAAGCCCGGCAAGATGCAACTCACCTTCAGCCAGGGCAAGAAGCAGACCGTACAGGAATATGAACTGAAAGCACGCGCCATGAAAGGCTGCGAGCACAAAGGGTTCGACGCTTCGGACGCCCTCTACCTGCTGATGCCCGACCGCTTTGCCAACGGCAATCCGGACAACGACCAAGTGGAAGGCATGCTCGATGCCAAAGTAGACCGTAACGATCCGAATGCCCGCCACGGTGGCGACCTGGCCGGTATCGAGCAACATTTGGACTATTTCACCGACCTGGGTGTGACGGCTCTTTGGTTCACCCCCGTACTGGAAAACAACATGCAGGGCGGCAGCTACCACGGCTATGCCACGACAGACTACTACAAGGTAGACCCCCGCTTCGGTACCAACGAAGAATACCGCCAACTGATAGCCAAGGCACACCAACGTGGCATCAAAATTGTGATGGACATGATTTTCAACCATTGCGGTGTAGACCATGCATGGATTAAAGACATGCCTTCGAAGGACTGGTTCAATAACTCTGACTATCAGAACAACTTTGTGCAGACATCCTTCAAACTGACTTCACACGTTGACCCCTATACTTCCCAGTACGACTTCAACCAGATGAACGACGGTTGGTTTGTTCCTACCATGCCCGACCTCAACCAGAAGAACCCGCATGTACTGAGATACCTCATCCAAAACAGTTTCTGGTGGATTGAATACGCCAACATCGACGGTATCCGCATGGACACCTACCCCTATGCTGACTACGACAGCATGAGCCAATGGATGAAGGAACTAAACGAAGAATACCCCAATTACAACACCGTGGGTGAAACATGGGTTACCGAACCTGCCTACACGGCCTGGTGGCAGAAGGACTCCAAACTATCGGCACCCAAGAACAGCAACCTGAAAACGGTAATGGATTTCAGTTTCTTCGATAAGATAAACATCGCCAAGAACGAACAAACTGAAACCTGGTTCAAGGGACTGGACCGCGTATACAACAACTTCGTTTATGACTTCCTCTATCCCAACCCTGCCAGTGTATTGGCATTCATCGAGAACCACGACACCGACCGCTTCCTGGGTGAAGGGCAGAACCTGCCCATGCTGAAACAAGCCACTACACTGCTGCTCACCACGCGCCGCATCCCGCAGCTGTATTACGGTACGGAAATCATGATGAATGGGGTAAAGACCAAAAGTGACGGTTACGTACGATGTGATTTCCCCGGCGGATGGGCCGACGACAAACAGAATGCCTTTACGGCCGAAGGACGCACCGACCTGCAAAACGAATGCTACAACTTCTACAAGACTATCTTGAACTGGCGTAAAAGTAACGACGTCATCGCCAAAGGCAGCATGACACAGTTCATGGTGCAGAACGGCGTCTATGCCTATGCCCGCCAGTATGAAGGTAAGACTGTATTCGTCATGCTGAACGGTACGGACAGCGAAACTACCCTGCCGCTAAAATTCTACAAGGAAATCTTGAAGGATGCAAAACAAGGTAAAGACATCCTGACAGGCCGCACCATCAGCTTCTCCGAAGACCTGAAGATGGCACCGCGCGAATCGCTGGTCATCGAACTGTAAAAGAAGCCCCCGTTACATGTAAGGAGGACGTTCCAACAAAAGTTTTCGAACGTCCTCCTTCCTTGTTCTATCCGTAGGCACTCCATAATGCGCAACACTACATTCTTCCGTTCAATTGTGAAGAAATACAAAAAACGACAAATTCCTATCCACTCAATCGAACAAAATTTCCTCATTCTGTGTCTTTAGAAAGCAGAAACTAAAACCCAGACAAGGAGGATGACCCAATTTACAAAACTATTTTCCATGGCTGCCTGTTGCATGCTGCTTTGGACAGCCTGCAACGAAACCGACGAGTACACCACTATCGGCAACGAAAATTCATTTCATTTGTTTTGTTCCAAATCGGCATGGGACTCGAATACCCGTGCCGTGACGGACGAAACTGGCCTCGGAAACTTTTCGGAGAATGACCGCATCGAAATAAGAATTACTTCCGGACAGGCTTCTACCGTCCGTGATATGGAATACAGCAACGGGCAATGGACTCCCACGCTGAACCGCAGCGACTACGGACAAGAAGCGTTGTCACTGTCCGCACTCTTTCCCGTCCTGCCGACAGACGGCAATGATGATGCCGCTCGCTACCTCAGCCTGCCGACAGACCAGAACAGTATAGACTATTACGAAACGGCTGACATACTTTTCGGACAAACGGAGGTATCTGCCGGGCAGTCATCGGCCACCCTATCATTCGGACATGCCCTACACCGCTTGTGCATCAACCTGAAAGGTACTATCCCCGCCGACCTCCAAATCGAAGTCCGCAGCCGCACGGAAGGCGTCATTTCTCTAATAAACGGCACCGTTATACCGAACGATGACCATACCATAAACTGGATAACCCCATTGAAGCAAAACACCACTACCTATACAGCTATTATCCTACCCCAGAATGCCTCTATCTATCATGGTACAGAAGGCTTGCTCCGCCTGACCAGTGGTGGAAAAAGCGTCGTATATCCGCTCAACGCAAGCATACAAAATTTTCTGCCCGGCATGCAGACCCAGCTGAACCTGACTTTGAAACCCGGGGAAGAAGTAGATCTGGACTTCTGTAACCAGAAATTATGGGTATATGGCATCAGTTCACCTGTATTTCCCGGAAAAGAAAACATCAAGACCTACCCGGTATGGGCAAGTGAATTTGCGGAAGGAGAATGGTTGCGTTATGATTATGAGAAAATTGATTTACCCAACGAGGTGAACTACCTGACATGGAAAGAAGGCTGTGGCTGGTTCGACTGCAACAAGACCTTCAACTACGACGGAGACGGACAAATGTGCTGGGCAGCAACTGCCTCCAACCTGATACACTGGTGGCTGGACCGCAACCGTCCATACGTCGAAGCCTACGAAAAGAAGTATGGCGGTGAACCTTGCCCCAAGGGATACAGGAAAATGACCAAACAAGACCAGCAACACAGCGACGTATTCAACTTTTTCAAACAATGTTACCCCAATCTCGGAAGTTGGGAAACAGGAGGTGTGAATTGGTTCATAAACGGTGATAAGACAAACCTTAATTACAGCTATAACGAAACATTTCCCGGATACTTCCATGAAGTGTTTTCCAAAGATACACCTGTCGCAAAAGAGATAAAAAATACCTCCAAAAAAAATTTCAACCAATGGATAAAGGACGCTTTCCGCAAAAACAACGCCATCGGTTTCTCTGTCTATGGATTTACCGGTCCTAACAGCCGACTTCATGCCATGACCATTTGGGGAGCAGAATTCGACCAAGAAGGAAACGTATCCTTTATATACTTCTGTGACAATAACCAAAGTGAGGATGAGCCTAATCATGGCTCACTCAGAAGATACAAGGTAGTCTATACAGATTCAGACATTCAAGGCACTTACATCATGCCATTGGACTATAATGACGGAACGCTACCCTCCATCAAGTCCCCGGTCTGCTCCGTGACCCAAGTAGACCTGCGACAGGACATCTGGCAGACTGCCTTTCCCGAAATAGATACAAAAAACAGAATGAATAAATAATAAAAAAACAATGAGAAAGAATTATCTGTACGTACTGCTGGCCGCATCACTGACGGCCACATCCTGCTCCAATGAATTACCGGAAAATGTACCCGCCTCAGACGGAGTAATCCACATCGAAGCCAACGTATTTCCCCAAACCCGCTCACCGCAGCTCGACAGCGACGGAAGCGGTACCTTCGCCAAAGGTGACGCACTGTCCATCTTTGTAGCCGGGAACGGAACAACAGTTACCGCCAACTATGCCTATGCCTCGGACCTCCTCACTTGGAGCCAACTGGGGCTGCCGGAAGACGTGAAACAAGTGACATTTGCCGCCTGCTACCCCCAGCCCACCACTGTCAAAGACGGGACCTTCGAATTCAATACCCTTACGGCGTCAGAGAAAGACCTGTTGCTGGCACCGGCACAACCGGTATCGGTCGGTACAGCCGAAACTGTCCGCCTCACCTTCGGACATGCCCTACACAATCTTAACCTGAACTTCGTACCGGGAAACGGCTATACAGACAGTGACATCCGCTCGCTCACACTCGCCTGCCAAGCCAAAACCACCTGCGTGGTGGATGCTGCTCAGGGAACAATCCAGAAAGTGAACGAAGAGACGGGCGACTACCAGGCTACAGGAAACACAGCCTCGTTCTACCTGGTACCGCAGGCTACGGATGCCATCAGCCTGACCATCGGCATACAGAATGAAAGCAAAAAAATAACCCTCGACAACCTGCTCCAGCAATTGGGTTCCCAGCAGACGGAACTGCAGGGAGGCAAGCGTTGCTCGCTCACACTGAAAGTAGGCCGCGAGGGCATTACCATCGAAGGCGCAACCATTGGTGCCTGGGGCGACCAGGTGACAGCCGACGGTGAGGTAGTGATAGGCTAACAACCCGTCACCAGACTACCTTGGCATCGGAAATGACACCGTCTGCCGCATCTTCAGACGTAAAGGTAGCTCCCCTGTACTGCACACAAAGCATCACAAGCGGTTCCGTACCTTTGTTACGGACTGAACGCAGTCCGGCGGAGCCACCCTTACTACACTACCTTCGGCCACCGGAAATATCTTTCCGTCTACCTGAAACTCACCCTTGCCGGAGAGGAAGAAATACAATTCCTCATGGGTCTTGTGGGTGTGCAGGAAACCGGTCTCCGTCCCGGGAGCAAACGATTGGAAGGAAAACTCGGCTCCAGTGGCCTGCAACGCCGCCCCTCCAAACACTTTGCCGGGAATTTTCACATCCGGCCCCAACTGCAATACATATTCGCCCAACTCATTCAGTTTGCCTACGCTGATAGCGCTAAAATTCTTTGCTTCTGCAATTTTCTCAATCTGTTTCATACTACATTATTTTAAACGGTTCATTTGTTTCGAGTGCAAAGTTATCCATTAAAAATCTATTTATCAAGAAGTTACATTTTCATCCTATACTAACCTTTTCCTCTCTTTTGCAGAAAATCAGGCTGTTGCGTCAGCATAATAAAACGAAAAAATATCATGCCGCTTCACGACATACAATCGGAAAAAAGTATTAGCTTTGCCTGCAAAACTCCACCAAACTTATCGGCCATGCAGAAAAAAGAAGAAAAGAATTCAATCATAGAGTTTTGCCCGGTGCGTAACGTCATAGCCCGTTTCGGCGACAAATGGTCTTTCCTTGTCTTGCTTACCATCAACGAACATCAGGTAGTCCGTTTCAACGAGCTGTGTCGGGCCATACCCGACATCTCTCCCCGAATGCTGTCGGGCACGCTCCGCACGCTGGAAGCAGACGGACTGATTTCCAGAAAAGCCTATCCCGTCGTGCCACCCAAAGTAGAATACCGGCTGACGGACATCGGCAATTCACTCATCCCGCACATCAACCAACTGACTGAATGGGCTTTGGCCAACATGCAAAAGATTGTTTCGCACCGCAAGCAGTTCGACGAATCGAAATAACTTCATTTACCCCAAAAAACATTAAGCAATACCAATAAGATATGAAAGGAAAACTGATCTTTATTACCGGTGCCACGAGCGGCATCGGTGAAGGTTGCGCCCGCAAGTTTGCAACCATGGGAAGCAATCTGATACTGAACGGACGGAACACCGAAAAGCTGGAAACCCTGAAACAAGAACTCACTGCGCAGGGTGTGGAAGTGCTCACACTGCCCTTCGACGTACGCGACCGACAGGCCATGTGTCAAGCCATAGATTCCCTCGAAGGCCGGTGGAAGGACATCGACGTGCTGGTGAATAACGCCGGACTGGTCATCGGCATGGACAAGGAGTACGAAGGTTCACTGGACGAATGGGACGTAGTTATCGACACCAATATCAAAGCCCTGCTGGCCATAACACGCATGATAGTGCCCGGCATGGTGGAGCGCGGATGCGGACACATCATCAACATCGGCTCCATTGCTGGCGATGCGGCCTACGCCGGAGGCAGCGTCTACTGCGCTACGAAGGCTGCTGTCAAAGCCCTGTCCGACGGACTGCGTATCGACCTGGTGAACACTCCTCTGCGAGTGACAAACATCAAGCCCGGCATGGTGGAAACCAATTTCTCCGTCATCCGCTTCCGTGGTGACAGGCAGAAAGCCGATGCTGTGTACGACGGCATCCGTCCACTGACGGGTGACGACATTGCCGACGTAGTCTATTACGCCGCATCAGCCCCTGCCCACGTACAAATAGCCGAAGTATTGGTAATGCCTACCTATCAGGCCACAGGAACGGTCTGCTATCGGCAGAAATAAAACAATCAATGCAGGGCTTCCGCAGTACATTTACTGCCATCCCTGTTTCAAAGAAAAGGTGTGTCAAAATGAAAGATAGTATCTCTCAATGTTGACACACCTTTTTCATAAAATCTAAGGCCTCTACAGCAGCCTACACCATTTTTACATTCGATAAAACGCCGATAATTCGATTATCTCACCACTTCGGTAAATTCAGGCTTGGCATCCTCACCCTTGCCTACCGTCACATAAATAGTCGCCTCGATGTCGTTACCGCCGGCATCCTTGCTCCGGGCAATGAAACGATAGTCAGTACTGCCCGAAGTGGTACGCTTACCCACAGTTACAGGGGTACCCAGCGGATACTGATAGTTGCCGCAAGCAACATCGAAAATCTTCACATCTTCGGCCGTGACAGGTTGTTGAGCCGAATAATCCGGCAGTTTTTCTACTTTTCCCTCCAGATAGCCGCTCTCTATAAGAAAACGCTCTACTTCGGCAGGAGCCTTGGCAAGGCGGGCATTGCGTACACCGTAGCCCGGCAGGATCTCAGCCTTGGGAAGCGCCTGCTCCAGATCTTTCATGCTGGCTCCCAAACCACCGCTTCCAAAAGTACAGAAAGGGACAATCTTTTTCCCCGCAAAGTCCGTCTGCTTCACCAGTGAAGCCATCGGCAAGGCATAAGTGCCAAACCAGATGGGATAGCCGAGGAAGATGACATCATAGCCCGTCCAGTCGGTCTTCAATGCTTTCAATGCAGGCAGTTCGCTGTTTTTCATTTCCTTCTGGCATCGCTCGATGGTTTCCTGGTATGTGCCGTCGTAAGGCTGTTCTCCCTCATTATGCAACGTATCGGCACCCAGCAAGCGGGCAAATACCTGTGCCACCTGCTGCGTAGCTCCCGTCTGCGAATAGTAAACTACCAAGTATTTCTGCGCCTTCGGAGCAGAGTCCTTCACCGCATTTTTCTTCTGCGAGTTACAGCCCACCAATGCTAGGAGAGCTGTAAACAAAACCAATCCTTTTTTCATTGTCTTTCAGTTTTTCAAGTTCATAGCCATTATATCAAATACTCTGATTGCAAAAATAACATTTTGACCGAAAATTATAACAAAGAAGAAGCACGACCTTTGGTAACCACTCCAGTTTTGTATTTTATTAAGAATACAAACAACGACGGGATGAGGCATTACCTGCATACATCCCGTCTCATAACACAATATCCAACCGACGTCGTACGACGTCGAAAGGAATTATAGTTTCATACCCAGCTTGCTTTCCACTTCCTCCTTACTCAACTGCTTGGTGCAGAAGAACCAGTCGTAGCATTTCATTTCGCCTTCCTCGCCATCCATCCGGGCCTTGGCTACGCCACACGAGCCTGCCGTGGGTACAATGACCTCATCACCCGGACGCCAGTCAGCAGGCAGGGCCACGCCGAAATTGTCGGCCGTCTGCAAGCCGATGAGCACTCGCTTGATCTCGTCGAAGTTACGCCCCAGCGAAAGCGGATAGTAAAGAATGGTACGGATTTTGTCCTCCGGATCGATAAAGAATACCGCACGTACAGCCGACGTCTGACTCTCGCCCGGCTGAATCATACCGTAGAGTTTGGCCACCTCCATCGTAATGTCTTCAATGAGCGGGAACTTCACTTCTACGTTCTTCATACCTTTGTAATCTATCTTGTCCTTGATGGTGCGCAGCCAAGCGATGTGGCTGTAAAGTCCGTCCACCGAAAGGCCTACCAATTGGCAGTTGAGCGCCTCGAAATCGGCCGCCATCGTGGCGAATGTCATGAATTCGGATGTACACACCGGAGTGAAGTCTGCCGGATGGCTGAACAGGATTTTCCACTTACCCTTGTAGTCGGTCGGAAAGTTGATGACACCCTGAGTAGTCTTTGCGGTAAAGGCCGGAGCCTGATCACCGATTCTCGGCATTGCGTTTACTTGATTTGCTTCCATGATAATAACAGTTTTAAAATGATACTTAAGGTTTTGTTCTCGATGATGTTGCAAAGGTAAACCTACGCACATTATCCTCCAAACGGTTATTTCTATGGGGCAATAGAGAAAATCTATAATTAACGAAACCGGCATGAAACCTCGCGCACACAATGAAATTTTTATTCTCCTTTTCTACATAAAAGGAAAAAGTTATTTATCTTTATCCACCATTTCAACAGACAAAAGATGAAGAACCAGCCTTGCACAATCGGCCCCCTGCGTCGGGAAGAAGCACATCTGCTACGCGACTTCCTTTACGAAGCCGTCTACCTGCCCGAAGGTATCCCGTCTCCGCCGCGTAACATCATCCATCTGCCCAAACTACAAGTCTATATACGTGACTTCGGCACCCAACCCGACGACCATTGCTTGGTGGCCGAAGCCTCGAATAACGTTGTCGGTGCCGTCTGGGTTCGACAGATGAACGATTATGGCCACGTGGACGACTACACCCCCTCACTCGCCATCTCCCTCTACAAAGACTTTCGGGGGCACGGCATCGGCACCTGCCTGATGAAAAAAATGCTCGACCTGCTGCATGATAAAGGCTACCGGCAAGTATCACTCTCGGTGCAGAAAGCCAACCCGGCCGTCTGCCTTTACGCGCGTCTCGGGTTTGAAGCAGTGAGGGAGACGGAAGAAGAATATATTATGGTATGTAATTTATCAACCCGTCAGGGCCACAACATTTTCACAGAAGTTTCTGCCATCACTTTCCGCCCTGTCACCTCGGCCGACATACCCGAACTGAAAGAGCTCTTCCGCAACACAGTGCTGACAATCAACGCCCGTGATTATACTGCCGAAGAAGTGGCTGACTGGGCTTCATGCGGAAATCGACCAGGCCGATGGGAAGAACTGCTTGCCACCCTGCACTTCATTGCAGCCTGCGATACTGAAGGCCGCATCGTCGGTTTCACCTCTATCCGCAATGACGGCTATCTACACTCCATGTTCATCCACAAAGACCATCAAGGAGAAGGCATCGCCACCGCTCTGCTACAACAGATAGAAGCTTACGCCAAGGAGCACGGTATCCGCGAAATACCCTCCGAAGTAAGTATCACCGCCCGCCCCTTCTTTGAGCATCGAGGCTATACCGTCGAACGTGAGCAACAGGTACAGGCCAACCGACTACAGCTGACCAACTATGTAATGAGAAAAGTCCTGCCTTCTCCACTGACTACTCAAACTGAGAATAAGCAACAGACTGCACAGCAATCAAACTGCGTCACGCCCCGATACCGTCTGCGGCCATGGGAAACATCCGATGCGCCCTCATTGGCAAAATATCTGAATAACAAAAAAATCTGGGATAACTGCCGCGACCGTCTCCCCTTCCCTTATACGGAAGCAGATGCCCGTTTTTTTATCGGCCATGCAACAAGCCTGCAAGAGCCAAGCGAATATTGCATCGAAATAAACGGTGAAGCCGCCGGCAATATCAGCTTTATGCGGGGAACGGATGTGGAACGTTTCAATGCCGAAGCCGGCTACTGGTTGGCAGAACCCTTCTGGAACCAGGGCATTGCCAGCAAAGCCTTGTACGAAGCCTTGCGACATTATCTGGGTGCGACAGACGTCGTCCGCATCTTTGCCAACGTGTATGAAAGCAACATTGCCTCCATGCGGGTACTCGAGAAAGTCGGTTTCCGCAAAGTCGGCATTCTCCGCAAAGCCTGCTTCAAAAACGGTTGCTTAATAAATGCCCACTATTTTGAATTGCTGAAAGAAGATTTTGTATGAACATCCAACTTATCACCAACGACAAGAAACGTTTCCTCTCCCTCCTTCTTCTGGCCGACGAACAGGAGTCAATGATCGACCGCTACCTGGAGCGGGGAAAACTCTTCGTCATGCGCAGCATGCAAGAAGCTGAAGTCATTGCCGTAGCCTTTGTGACAAACGAAGGAAATGGCGGATGTTGCTATACGGCTATGCACAGTCCCCTTTACGGGGAAAGGAACCCTATGATAATTAACACCAACGAGGGCATAAAGGGCTACAAAAAAAGTCCCTGCCTCCATCATCGGTTATCAGCTAAAAAAGTTTACGTAAATCCATGGATAGAAAATCTTCCGCACTGATTCCGCCATCTCCGACGATAAAGGAAGTCTGTGGTTCAAAAAGCTCTCTGAATCTTTCCAGACCTTCCGTCCGTTTCTCGGCATTGCTTTTGACCTCGACGGCCACTACCGAACCTTTCTTGCGCAGTATGAAGTCAACTTCCTCGCTACGCTCTCGCCAATAAAACACCTCGAATCGGTGGACGAAAGCCTGACTGACCAAATAGGCGCCGATACCGGACTCGAAGAGGCGGCCCCACGTCTTTCGGTCAAGAATAGACTGCTCAAACGTAAACGGACTGTACACCATCTTTAAAGCATTGTTAAAGACCTGAAATTTCGGAATGCTTGCTTTCCGTCGGGCTGTGTCGATGCTGTATTTCTGAAGGCCACATAGCAATCCGCTTTCTCCTAACAGGTTGATGTATCCGGCCAGAGTAGCCGTGTTACCCGCATCTTGTAGAGCCCCCAACATTTTGTTCAGGGAGAGCAGTTCTCCCGAATAGGCCGCCCCAAGCTCGAATGTCTGCCGAAGCAAAGCCGGCTTACTAATGGGAGTATCCATAAGAATATCTTTGTTGATAGTCGCCTCAATAATGGCCGACTGGATATACTGGCTGAAACGGTCTTCATCGCCTATCAGTGATGCCGCACCTGGATAACCGCCGTAGTATATATATTGGTCGAGAGTGAACCCAAAGCTATCCCTCATTTCCGGATAGCTCCAATGGCTCATTCGGATTTCTTCGAATCTTCCGGCCAAAGACTCCGACAAGCCTTTCTCCAGCAGAACACGGCTGCTTCCCAGGAGTAATACCTTGATGTTACGATCATGAAACGTATCGTCGTCCCATTCCTTTTTTATCACCTCACTCCAGTTGGAAATCTTCTGTATCTCGTCAATGACAAGCACAGCACTTTCCCAACCGTTAGATTCTTTCAAGCTGCGGACTGCCGCCCAACAATTCGATATCCACGCATTGTTCGTAGCCGGTACATTATCGGCCGAAAAAAGCTGGTGCGGAATTGCAATATCTTTAAGTACCTGCTTTACGACAGTCGATTTTCCGATCTGACGGGCTCCCATCACGACTTGAATAAACTTTCTCGACTCTTCAAGTCTACTTCTAATCAGTTGGTATTCAGCTCTTTTATACATGCATTTACATTTTACGCAGTGCAGTGATAATTTTTACGCAGTACAAATATAAAAATTATCCGCATCTTTCCGAACTTTTTTATAATTTTTATCTCCTTCCTCCCTTGCCAACAGGTCTTCCTTCCTCTTTTTGTCGGTAAACGTAAGACGAAGCAAATCAAGGCCAACCCTCATTTTATTCGGATAACGAAAACAGACGATTGCATAGTCAAATAGAAGAGATTTTTGAATGTACTTTTGCTCATAACTGTATCTGTTTTATATCCTTCGTTACAATCGTTACACAATGTCACAAAGGAAAGGTTATTAATTGAATTATGAGCAGATAGAGTTGAGACAACAGCGGAAAAATCAGCGAGTTAGCATGAAAATCGTTACAATAATTAGACGTCGGTTTTTCTGTAACGATTTAGTAACGGAACTTTGTCCGAAGTGGGCTGTTTGATGTCCTTGAATTGGCACTTGCA
>ERZ779940.210-NODE-210-length-16562-cov-1.69916_pt1 | contig 16562 bp, 18 predicted proteins | sample MGYA00511063_ERZ779940 | MGnify/ENA primary metagenome ERZ779940 (study PRJEB29588, sample SAMEA2146682) | human gut metagenome | biome: human gut; feature: human-associated habitat; material: faeces | place: Denmark | collected 2008/2010 ...
AGGCACACCACGATGAATACGGGCAGGCTGTTGACGTGCAGGGTGATGAGGTTGCAGGCTATCAGCACCGGGCAGACGGTGAGGAAGATGCTGCGGGTGGTGAAGCGGAACTTGAGCCGGAAGAGGATCGGGAAAATCAGGGTCATGCCGATGAACGAGGCGTAACCGGCCATGTTCACATCTTCCTGGATACAGCCCAGTGCACTGGACATCTGCACGGCAGTGGGCAGGAACACACCACCGTTGAACTGGAAGACCATGGCAAAAAACATGGAGAGGAAGATGCACACGGGGGTGGGCAGGAATTCTTTGAAGTAAGGTATGCGGGGGCGTTGTTCTGGCATGGCTTTATTCCCTTTCATTTCGGTTATTGTTCAACGTAGCATTCGGTATTCATGCCTGCGCGGAGGCGTTGCAGGCTTTCAGCGGTATTGTTTTCGGTAAATTCGATGCGCACGGGGATGCGCTGTTCCACCTTGACAAAGTTGCCGGCCGAATTGTCCTGGGGAATGATGGAGTAGAAGGAGCCGGTAGCATCGGAGATGGAGGCGATGCGTCCTTCATAGACTACATCGGGGATGGCATCCACGCGTACCTCTACCAGCTGGCCGCGTTTCATGTAGGTGGTTTGCGTTTCCTTGTAGTTGGCAATGACCCATTTCTCCGTGCCGTCTACCAGCGTGACGAGGGTCTGTCCCTGCTGTACCAGTTCGCCTTCATGTATGTTTTTCCGGCCCGTTACCCCGTCGGCATTGGCCAGGATGATGGTGTACGAAAGGTTCAGCTTGGCCAGGTTGAGGGCAGCTTCGGCCAGCTTGATGTCCGACTCGTTCTGTTCCAGGCGCTGCGTCTGTTCTTCTTTGGTCAGCAGGGTGGACTGCTTCTGCCTCAGCAGTTGTTCGTAGCGGGCCTGGGTGGCGGCGTAGTCGGTCTTCACGCGGTCGAACTGCTGCGGGGTGACGGCTTCGCCCTTCAGCAGTTCCTGGTAGCGTTTGTAGTCGGTTTCGGCGTTCTGCAGGCGGACGCGCTGTTCCTCGATGGCGGCATCGGTGACCAGGATGTTGTTCTGGGCTGTGTTGATGCTGGTGAGCATGGCTGTTTTTCCGGCCAGGGCGTTGTGGTAGTCGGCCTCGGCCTGTGCCACTTTCAGTCGGTATTCGGTATCTTCGATGATGACCAGCGTGTCGCCCTTCTTGACGTTCTGGTATTCTTCGAAGCAGATTTTCTTGATGAAACCCTGTACGCGCGTGCTGACGGGCGTCAGGTGCTGCTGTATCTGTGCGTTGTCCGTAAATTCGACGTCGGACAGGTGGACAAATCGTCCGCATACCCAGCTGATGCCGGCTACCAGGACGAGGGCAATGAAGAAATTGGGAATGGCTCTTTTCTTGTTCTTTATCATATCTGTTCTGTTCTTTTTATTTTGTCATGAAACTGTAATCTCTGTGGCTGGAGGCCGTTGCCTATAGGGTGCCGATCTGTCTTTTCAGCAGAAAGTATTGGTAGAGGATGCCCACCTGATAGTTGGCCAGCTGCAGTTCCATGTCGAGCTGGGTGTTGCTGGCATCGAGCATGTCGGTAATCAGGGCCAGGCCGTTCATGTATCGTTGGCGCACGATGTCGAAGTTCTCGTGGGCCAGTTGCACGCTTTTCTGCTGGGTGCGCAGGCGGATGTAGGCCTCCTGCAGATTGATGTAGGCCTTGTGGATGGAGTTCTCCAATTCTTCTTCGGCCAGGCGGCGTTTCTCTTCCAGCCTTTGGATGGCAATATCGGCCTGGCGCAATTTGCGTTTGCTCTTGAAAAGGGCATCCAGATTATAGGATACTCCTACGCCGACAAACCAATAGGTGAAGTTGTTGTTCAAGGGAGGTACCTCTACCAGGATGGGGCCATTGAAATCGTTGGTGGCCGAGAACGTGATATGAGGCAGACGCTCAGCCTGTATCAGGCGCTTCCGGTTCTTGCCCAGCGCGATGTCGATGTCGGTCAGCTTCAGGCTGGGTGCATCGTTCATGCCGGCTTTCCATTCATTTTCCTGCAGGTCGTCAATCATCAGCTGTTTCAGGTACAGCGTGTCGGGCACAATCCGCGTTTCGACAGGCAGCTCGATGGTCGTTACCAGCTGGTGGTTCAGCACGTTGAGCCGGTTGATGGTAGAGGTCAGTCCCAGCTCCAGGTTTTGCAGTTGCAGTTCGTAGCGGGTGATGTCGCTTTTCAGGGCGGTTCCCTGTTGGTAGGCTGCCTGCATGTCCTTGACGAGCAGGTGGGTCTGTTCGATGTTCTTGCGGTACACCCGTTCCTGGTTCCTCAGTTGGAACAGGTCCAGGTAGTAGCCTGCCAGCAGGAAGCGCAGGTCCTGACGGTTGTCGAGGTGGGTCTGTTCGGCTGCCTGCTTCTGCAGCTTGCTTTGCTGGACGCTGCTTTGGATGCTTCCTCCGGCATAGAGGGTTTGCTGGGCTTTGACTACGAAGGAATTTCCCCAATGGGGCATGTCGGCATGGACTCCGTTCGAAAAATCACGGTCGGTCATGCAGCCGTCGCCGATGTATGTCGCTTCGGCTTTGACACTGAGTGAAGGCAGGTAGGCGTTGCGTGCTACCTTGATACCCTGTTCGGCTTCCCGGATGACGAGCTGATGCAGACGGATGCTTTTGCTGTTTTTGTCGGCCAGTGAGAATAACTCGTCCAATGTAAATACACGCTCTTGTGCATATAAGCCGGTAGAGGATAAAAAAAGTGCCAAATACGCAAATTTGACAGTCAATGGTCTGAAAATAGATAGCATGTTGTTCTTTTTGTCTCTTCAAAAATTTGATGGTGCAAAGGTAAAGCTTTACTTTTGTACCGAATTTGCAAATTCTGCAATATATTTATCAATTTAAGCCAATAGTCGAAGGATGAACAGTGAACAGCGTGCATACATATCCAGTATCGGAGATTCAGTTCCGGAAGAAATATTCATCAAGAAGACAGGATGGGAAGAAGTCAATCTCTCCGTCCATTCGCATGGGAAGCATCAGATTGTCTATACCTTGTCGGGTACGTTACATGTAAGGATAGGGGCGGACAGTTATTTTGTGCCCGAGAAGCACATTGCCTGGATACCCAAGGGGGAGGCACACGAACTTTCCAGCAAGAACCGTCAGGTGTCGCTGGTCATTTATTACATAGATTGGGGAGAGGAGGCGTCCGAAACAGCATCTACAAGGACGTTTTCCATTTATTCCACGAATACGGTCATTGCAGAAAATTTGCGGTTCATCGCTTCTCGGGGACCCAAGATTGTGCATACGTTATCGCCTGAATTATACGATTTTACGCTCAGCTTCTTCCGCTTGCTCCCTTCCATGTGCTTGGCTCGGGAAGTGCTGTTGAAGACTTTGGTCATCCCCGACGATCCCCGCCTGCATCCGGTACTCGACTATATGATGGAGCATTTGTGCGACAATCTGCACATCGAACAGGTGGCGACAGAATTTGGCTTTTCGGTGCGCAACCTCAGTCGTCTGCTGCATGCTTCGGGCATCCGCTTTGCCGATTACATGAACCATCAGCGCATCGTGAGGGCCATCGAATTGTTTTCCGACGGAGGAAGGACGATGCAGCAAGTGGCTTATGAAGCGGGTTTCAGTACGCCAAACCATTTCAACCGGGTGTTCAGGCAGGTGACCGGCATGTCGCCGGGTGTATTCTTCAACCGGAGGAAACATACGGATGTGGAATCATAACCGTAAATTATACCTTTTAAGCTGGGGAAAGTGAAAAAATGAAAGATAAAAGCGAATTTTCCTGTTATATTTTTGGCTGTTTCAAAGGAATGGTTTACATTTGTCTCGAAATAAAACGAGAAAGAAATGAAATATAGCATTGCACATCATCACCATCATCATTATCCTGACGAATCAATTCGGTAGGCGGACGGGTGTATGTGCAAAGGGAAGATACATGGTTGGAAGAAGCTTGCCGGATGTGGGCAGGCTTCTTTTTTTATATATGAATAAAAACAGAAAAAATTATGCTGAGAATTGCAGTACAAGCCAAAGGTCGTCTTTACGACGAGACGATGTCGTTTCTGGAGGAGGCTGACATCAAACTGAACGCGACGAAACGTACGCTGCTGGTACAGTCGTCCAATTTTCCCATCGAAGTGTTGTTTCTGCGGGATGATGATATTCCGCAGACAGTGGCAACGGGAGTGGCCGACATTGGTATTGTAGGCGAAGATGAATTTGTAGAGCGGGGCGAAGATGCCGAAATCGTGAAACGTCTGTGATTCAGTAAATGCCGCCTGTCACTGGCCATGCCGAAGGACATTGACTATCCGGGTATAGAGTGGTTTGAAGGACGTAAGATAGCCACGTCCTATCCGGGAATCCTGTCGGACTATCTGAACAGGTGTAATGTGCATGCCGAGATTCATGTGATTACCGGTTCGGTGGAAGTGTCGCCGGGTATCGGCTTGGCCGATGCCATTTTCGATATTGTCAGCTCGGGATCGACGCTGGTGAGCAATCGGCTGAAGGAGGTGGAAGTGGTGATGCAGTCGGAAGCATTGCTCATCGGCAACAAGCATCTGTCTGCCGAGAAGAAGGAAATCTTGAAGGAACTGCTGTTCCGCATGGATGCGGTGAAGACGGCTGAAGACAAGAAATATGTGCTGATGAATGCCCCCAAGGAACGGCTGGACGACATCGTGGCCGTGTTGCCGGGCATGAAGAGTCCGACGGTGATGCCGTTGGCGCAGGAAGGCTGGTGCTCGGTTCACACGGTGCTCGATGAGAAATGTTTTTGGGAAATCATCGGAAAGCTGAAGCAGTTGGGAGCGGAAGGCATTCTGGTGTTGCCCATTGAAAAAATGATTATTTGAAAAAGGAGCAGACGGTTATGATATTGATTGATTATCCTGAAAAGGCTCAATGGCAGGAGTTGCTGAAGCGCCCTGTCATGAATACGGAAAGTTTGTTTGGCGTGGTGCAGGGCATCATCGGTCGTGTGAAGACGGAGGGCGATGAGGCTGTACGCGAATATGAACGCCAGTTTGACAAGGTGGAACTGACGACCCTGGCGGTATCGCCGGAGGAGTTCGAGGAAGCCGAACAGCGGGTGAGCGAAGAGCTGAAGGCTGCCATCCGGCTGGCTGCCGACAATATTGCTGCCTTCCACGCTTCGCAGCGTTTTGAAGGCAAGAAGGTAGAAACCCGTCCGGGGGTTGTCTGCTGGCAGAAGGCGGTAGCCATCGAGAAAGTGGGTCTGTATATTCCGGGAGGAACGGCTCCCCTGTTTTCCACGGTACTGATGCTCGCCGTGCCTGCCCGCATAGCCGGGTGCCGGGAGATTGTGTTGTGTACTCCTCCGGGGCGTGACGGAAAGGTACATCCGGCCGTTCTGTTCGCCGCCCGTGTAGCGGGTGTGCAGCAGGTGTTCAAGGCCGGTGGCGTACAGGCAATAGCAGCGATGGCCTACGGTACGCAGAGCATCCCCAAGGTATATAAGATTTTTGGTCCCGGTAATCAGTATGTCACGGCAGCCAAGCAGTTGGTTGGTCTGCGCGATGTGGCCATCGACATGCCGGCCGGACCTTCGGAGGTGGAAGTCCTGGCCGACGGGACGGCTGATCCCGTATTTGTGGCTGCCGACTTGTTGAGCCAGGCCGAACATGGAGTGGACAGTCAGGCAATGCTGATTACCACCTCAAAAGAATTGCAGCAGGCTGTCAAGGACGAAGTGGAGCGCCAGCTGGAGGCATTGCCCCGCAAGGAAATTGCGGCACGTTCGTTGGCCAACAGCAAGCTGATTGTGGTACGCAGCATGGAAGAGGCCATTGACATGACCAATGCCTACGCTCCCGAGCATCTGATTATAGAGACGACCGACTATCAGTCTGTGGCCGGGAAGATAGTCCATGCCGGTTCCGTTTTCCTGGGTTCGCTGACTCCCGAGAGTGCCGGCGACTATGCTTCGGGCACCAATCATACCCTGCCCACCAACGGGTATGCCAAAGCCTATAGCGGGGTCAGTCTGGACAGCTTCATCCGCAAGATGACTTTCCAGGAAATCAGTCCCGAGGGGCTTCGGCAGATAGGACCGGCCATCGAGGTGATGGCGGCCAACGAGTCGTTGGATGGTCACAAGAACGCTGTTGCGGTGCGCTTGAAGGCCATTGGTGATGTGAAATGAATGTTTAAGTGAGATATATCTGAATGAATATGATGAAACCGTTACAAGAACTGGTCCGTCCGAATATTTGGAGGCTGAAGCCATATTCCTCGGCCCGCGATGAATACAGCGGAGTCGATGCTTCCGTTTTTCTGGATGCCAACGAAAATCCGTATAATCATCCGAACAACCGTTACCCCGACCCGCTGCAGCGGGATTTGAAGGGGCATCTGTCACGTATCAAAAAGGTCTCCGCAGAGAATATATTTCTGGGCAACGGAAGCGATGAGGCCATCGACCTGGTGTTTCGTGCCTTTTGTGAGCCGCGTGTCGACAATGTGGTGGCCATCGACCCCACGTATGGCATGTATCAGGTTTGTGCCGATGTCAATGACGTGGAATACCGCAAGGTGTTGCTGGACGAAAATTTTCAGTTCACGGCCGATCGGATGCTGGCTGCGGCCGATGAACATACCAAGCTGATGTTCCTGTGTTCGCCCAACAATCCTTCGGGCAACAACCTCTGCCGCGACGAGATGGTGAGGTTGCTCGAACGATTCAGCGGCATTGTCGTGGTGGACGAGGCCTACATTGACTTTTCGGATGCCCGTTCCTTCCTGCCCGACTTGGCGGATTATCCGAACATTGTGGTTCTTCAGACATTTTCCAAAGCCTGGGGATGTGCGGCCATCCGGCTGGGCATGGCTTTTGCTTCGGAAGAGATTATTGCTATCTTCAATAAGATCAAGTATCCGTATAATGTCAATCTGTTGACCCAGAAGCAGGCTTTGGAGATGGTTCTCCGGCACTATGAGGTGGAACGATGGGTCAAGATTCTGAAAGAAGAACGGGGATGGCTGGAAGAGGCTGTCAAAGAATTGCCCTGTACGGTCCAGGTGTTTCCGTCGGATGCCAATTTCTTTCTGGTGCGTGTGACCGATGCCGTAGCTATCTACCGCTATCTGGTCGAGCAGGGGATTATTGTGCGCAACCGCCATACCGTGGCCCGTTGTGGAAACTGCCTGCGCATTACGGTAGGTACGCGGCTTGAAAACGAACAGTTGCTGAAGGCTTTGAGAAACTATCAGGCATAAAAGGAAAAAGATGAAGAAGAAAGTTTTGTTTATCGATCGCGACGGGACGTTGGTCATCGAACCGCCCGTCGACTACCAGCTGGATGCTTTCGAGAAGCTGGAGTTCTATCCGGGAGTGATGCGGAACCTGGGATTCATCCGCAGCAAGCTCGATTTTGAGTTTGTCATGGTGACCAATCAGGACGGGCTGGGGACGGATTTGTTTCCCGAAGAAACGTTTTGGCCGGTGCATAACCTGGTGATGAAGACGCTGGAAGGCGAGGGCATTACGTTCGACGACGTTTGCATCGACCGCAGTTTTCCCGAAGACCAGGCGCTTACCCGCAAGCCAAGGACAGGGATGCTGACACGTTATCTGAATAGTGAAGTGTACGATATGGCGGGCAGTTACGTCATCGGCGACCGGGCTACCGATGTGGAGCTAGCCAAGAACCTGGGCTGTCGGGCCATTCTGCTGCAGGCCGACAAGTCGTCATTGAAACCGGTGTCGGAAGGCGGTACCGCTGCCTGTACAGGGCTGGAAGAGGTTTGTGTGCTGGCCACGACCGACTGGGCGCGGGTAGCCGATTTCCTTTTTGCCGGCGAGCGTCGGGCGGAAGTCCATCGGGTGACCCACGAAACGGATGTATATGTATCGGTCGACTTGGATGGTTCCGGACGGTGCGACATTTCTACTGGCCTCGGCTTCTTCGACCACATGCTCGAACAGATAGGGCGGCATGGAGGCATCGACCTGACTGTCCGTGTCAAGGGGGACCTCTACGTGGACGAACATCATACCATCGAAGATACGGCCCTGGCTTTGGGCGAATGCCTCTATAAGGCTTTGGGTGACAAGCGGGGCATCGAACGCTATGGCTATTCGTTGCCCATGGACGACTGCTTGTGCCAGGTGTGCCTCGACTTTGGCGGACGCCCGTGGCTGGTATGGCAGGCCGACTTCAAGCGCGAGCGGATTGGAGAGATGCCTACCGAGATGTTCCTGCATTTTTTCAAGTCGCTGAGCGACGCTGCCCGGATGAACCTGCATGTCAAGGCCGAGGGGCAGAACGAACACCACAAGATAGAAGGTATCTTCAAGGCCTTGGCCCGTGCCTTGAAGATGGCCGTGAAGCGGGATATCTACCGCTACGAACTTCCTTCCTCCAAAGGAGTGCTTTAGCGGTGGTTCAGGCGATGCCCAGCAGCTCGATTTCGAAAATCAGGGTCGAGCCGCCGGGTATGCCGGGCTGCGAGAACTTGCCGTAGCCCATTTCGGCGGGCAGGTAGATTTCCCATTTGTCGCCTACACACATCTGTTGCATAGCGATAATCCAGCCTTCAATCAGGTCGCTCAGCCGGAAAGCGGCCGGTGTGCCGCCCCGGCTGCTGTCGAACTTCTTGCCGTTGATGGTCCAACCCGTGTAGTGGGCGGTGACGATGCTTCGTGGGGTGGGGTGCTTGCCGTCGCCGGCTCCCGAAGCCAGCACCTTGTAATAGATTCCTTTGGGCAGAGGCTTGACGCCTTCTTCCGCTGCTTTTGCAGCCAGCCAGTCTTTGTTGGCCTGGATGTAATCTTTCTTTGCCATATCAGTTCGGATTTTTGGGCAAAGATAAAAAAGGATTAACTACCTACATTAGATAAATAGGCTTTTTATCGTTAGATGACTATTTGAATAACTCTATTGGGATGATTTGATGCCAAGTCTGTACTTGATATTGATAACATATCGGTAATTAGATTTATTTGTGGAAAATAGATACCAAAATCAGGAGTATTATTAATTTTACAGTCAAAATAATGAATCACTATACTATGGTATGAATTATTTTTATATGTAGAACTAGAAACGTGTATTCTGTAATATTTAATCTATGAAACCAAATATAAATAGAATGACATATTGCATTGGTTGTAGAAGATCAAAAATGCTTTTTGAAGAAAAAAAGAAAGCGGATAACTTTATTCGGTTCAATAAAGATGAAATATTTGAAGAAAACGGTAAAGTTCCTGTCCGTAGCTATTATTGTGCATTCTGTTCAGGGTGGCATGTTACTAGTAATCCTTCTTTAGAACAGGGTGAGGAACAAGATAAACGTGATATGGATTTAATGGGAAGTATCATATCCATTAAGCATGATATATCGACAATTAATCAAAAGATAGCGGATATTAAAAGAGCTATATATTTATCAGATGAAGATTATGATATTAATAAGGAGTTTGATTATTGTAGGCTTTTGCTTTCTGAACTTACACGTGTTAGTTCAGGAAGTGTCGGATTAAAACTGCTTCAGCAGATTTATATGCTCTCTGATGTACTTTCAGCGTTTACAGACATTAAACAGATGGATTTACCAGAGCTAAAAACATACATTGAAACTCTTAGTTCAAGCTCAGAAAAAGTTACTCTAATTAAAAGATACACATTAAAGCGGTTGGTTAATCTTTCTTTAATTGAAGCTATTAATCTGTATGAGTCTGGACATTTAATTCAGGCTAATGAAATTAAGGAAGAACTTCTTTCAATGCTTAAAGGGGTAGACGGAACATATAAGGCGAAGTTTGCCAGCAAGTGTAGGAATACAATATACGAAGTATTCTCTCAAATTTCTTTTTTTTGCCAAAAGGAGAAAAGTAATTTACTCTTAGATAAATATAAAGACAAGCTTTTGTTATTGATTAATAACTTAGATAAAATAAATGAGGAGTTTGAGAACCTGAATTTTTCCATATGTAATAAGCTTGTTAATGAGGGATTATCAAAACTTGCTTCAATGCCTAAAGATCCCAATATAGATTTAGTATTGCAACATTATATGCGGTGGAAAAACACGCTTGATAGATTATAAAAACTTTATGATATGGAAAAACAAAACATTGCTAATAGAATTAACGAGGCTCTTAAAGAGTTCTTTAGTATGTCATCTAGCCCTAAAAAAGTAAAAGCTAAGTCTTTAATGAATCTATTTATTGAGAAAGGAATCTTCTCTTCTAATCATAGGGATGGGTTACCTATTAGGAATTATCTTCGATATCTTGATGACAATAATATGCTGGATCTGATACCTTATGTAATGGTTGAACGTAAAGCTACTAATAGAAATTGGTTTTTTATTGATATTTCCTCCGATGGAACTTCTAATTCTGTTAATGATATATATGATATTCATATGAAAAAAGAATCTTCTTCATCTATAGGTAGAAGAACTAATTCAGATGAATTTTATATTATTGACTTATGTGATAGGGTGCTTCATCAAAAAGCTTCGAGACAGCATAGTTTTGATTTCCTTATAGGTGATACTGGGCATAAATTACCGGTTGATGCTTATTATGAAAAGTTGAAGTTAGTAGTTGAATATTATGAGTATCAACATAATTCATCTGTCCCTTTTTTCGATAAAAAAATGACGGTAAGCGGTGTGCCAAGAAGTATACAACGCCGAATTTATGATCAAAGACGTGTAGATGTATTGCCTAAGTATGGTATTGACATTGTTATTTTTCATTATTTTGATTTTGGTACATCGAAAAAACTTAGGCGAAACATTGATTCTGACTTGAAAGTTATTAAGGACAAGCTTATGAAATACTTGCCATAAACACAGTTTAAAATACCTTGTGTGTGTAAATAAGGATTTCATAACTACCTACATTGGCTCCGTAAAGTCCCTCTTTAGCGCGCTAAAGTGCCACTTTACGGAGCTAATGTTGATGTTTAGGAACAGTAATGTAGGCTATGGAATTTTAGTCCTCCCGGGTATACTCCTCAATGTCGCGGATGGCTTCCTTGGCTTTGCGGCGTTCATTCTTGAGATACCGCAGGCCTATGACGGCTCCGACTACAAACCCGACACCTCCTCCGATGCAGATGGACTTTCCGCTTTCTTTGGGGTAGCTCTCAATGATGAACCAAACAATCCATAGCAGGGCGAACGGGAGGCCGAAACACAGCCATTTCAGCCCCAGACGGTTCATGCGTATCAGGGCTTTGCTGATGTCCACCAGGTTGTCAGTCGATATTTCTTGGATGTTTACGCCTTTGTGGCTGTATATCTGATAAAGGCAGGCAGCAATCAGAAAGAGAGAGGTGACGACGCAGAACATCCATGAATAGTCCATCCAGATGAAGAACATATTGCAATAGATCAGAGCAAACGGAATTCCTATATACATGATTCTGTTTTTTCGGTTGATATAGGCCAGTTTTTCCCGGGTGGATTGCATCATCATTTTTTCGCTGATGATGGTTTCTTTGGCCAGCTTGTCTTTCAATAACCGGATTTGTTGTTTCATCTCTTCCAGTTCAAAGTTATCTTGATAATTTTCCATACTGATGCGTTTTTAGCAGTTCGACATTTTTTTCAACTCCTCCTTGATGCGATACAGGCGCACGGATACGTTTTTGGTCGAGATGCCGACGATGGCACCTATCTCTTCGTAGCTCATGTTTTCCAGCCATAGCAGGACGATGGCACGATCGAAGGGCTTCAGCCGGTGGATGCGGTCGTAGAGTAGGCGGATTTGCCGGGAGTCTTCGTCCTTGTCTTCAAACAGGTTGATGTCCATGGTCAGTGGGAGGGTGGCTCGCTTCTGCTTTTTCCGTTCGTAGGAGATGCAGGTGTTGAAGCTCACTTTCCAGATCCAGGTGTTAACGCTGCTGCGGTTCTGGAAAGACGCGTAGCCTTTCCACAGATTGATGAGCACTTCCTGAAACAGGTCGCTGACTTCATCGGGATCTTTCGAGAACATGAAGCACACCGTGTAGATGGTGCTTTTGTGCTCCCTGACCATTTGCGCAAATGTAGTGTCCAATGTTTCCATATTGAATTGAGTCGTTGTTTTTGTCCGTTAGACGCAGGCGCCGTCGGAAAAACTACACAAAAATAGAACTTTTTTGGGAGGAATATGAGAAAGTGGTAAAGAGGGACTGGCAGATTGTAGCATGAAGGCGCGGATTACGCGGGAATTCACGAATCTTTTTTTATTCTTTTTCGTGCTCTTCCGCGTAATTCGCGCCTTAATAATGTACTTTATATATTTAAGAATGACAGTTCGTACTATTGCTTCTTCAGCGTGAACTCCAATTTCTGCAATCCTAATTTGTAGACATTTGCAAGAATCAGTGCGTAATGCAGTTCTTCGTCTGTCTGCATGGAGCCGGTGATGTGATTGAACTCGTCCTCCGGAACTACATCCTTGAACATCGGTCCCGATGAACCGTTTCTGATCAGGCGGATTTCATCAGTAAGGGGTGACAAAACATAAATATAAGTTGCCTGATAAGGGATGCGTTGGAAATCTATCCAATTCGGATCATCTTTAGGGAGAATGTTTTCAATCCAAAGCCTGGCCATGTCATAGGAAGGTAGCGGGTCTCCATTATTATATCTTATATGACCTTCATCGTCAACCAGCAGTTCTTTTCCCATAGCAATAGCATACTTGTTGATGGGGCATAATTCTTCATATTCGATATCTTCTTCCGATTGGATTTCTTTGTCATCTGGTGTCTCGGGCTCAGTAACAAGCCGGTCTTGAAGAATGGATACAAGCGTATAGGTGCGGTCTGGAGCATCCATCGGCGGATTGGCAAGAATGGTTCTTTTGACCCGAAGTTCATATTCATGCCCTCGTTCATAGGTGAAGCCTTCGATAGCATCGAAAGCAAGCGGTTGCCATTCTTTGGAGTTGTCTTCAGTCTTGATGAGCATACATTCGATGGGGTGCTCTCTATCAGTATCGAATAGAGCATACATGATGCCCGTTTCCGAAGATACCGACATGGCAATCTCCTTCACAATATCTGTAGGCTTGTCGTCATTATTACAAGCTGTCCAAAAGAGGCAAACGAACGTAAACAGGAAAATGATGAACTTGCTCATGGTTATACAATTTCTCTATAGGCTCAATAGAGGTTTTAGGTTTGAAATGCCAGAAACGTGAGCCGGTATGCCGTTTTTTCAAGTATGAGACGGGCATAACGTTTCTTCTTTCTCTCTCACATGCCGTTTCGGTTAGGAAGGATATTCTTAACTCGATTACAAAGATAATAAACCTATTATAATTTCCTGTCATCGGACGTATTTTTTCCTTTCGTTTGCTCAAAGCTGTTTGCTTTTGAAATGGAAGTGTTATCTTTGTGCCAAGGTGTACCATTATTATGAGAGTATGAAAAAAAGTCTGATACTTTATCTGTTTATTCTTTGTAGTCTTTGCCGGGTGCAGGGACAGACCGAAGTTTGTTTGGTGGGGACGAAGCATGAACCCCGTGCATACTTCAATAGCGACAGTGTCTATGCCATTCTGTTGCGAGTACAGCCTGATGTCGTGTTGATGGAGCTGGATTCTTCTTTCTTCGACAAAAACTTCCGCTTCAATCTGGAGAAGTATCCTGATCTGCTGTCGACTAACGAAACCATAGGAACACACCGCTACCAGCAGGAGCAGGGTGTGGATTTACGTCCTTTCGAAATTACGGGTCGAAATGAATGGTATCGGGAGCACCGGTACTTTGAACGGCAGGACAGCATGTGGCGCGATGCGTTGTCTTTGTATCGGGCGGATAAACTGAGCCGGAAAAATCGGGAAGATATGGAGCTGATCCTCCAAGTGATGAACTATAATGATATGAAATTCGCTTCACCGCGTGACATGAATTCCAGCATGACGATGGGATACTTGTCGCTTCGTGAGTATATCCTTTATCAGAAGTTGGTGTCCATTGTGGAAACGGAGGAATTGCTCAGTCGTTGGCGAAGCTTTGTTCGTCTTTGGTCGTCCCGTTGGTATGAGCGCAACGAGGTGATGGCTGCCAATATCTGGCGGATGGCCGAAGTCTATCCTGGCAAGCGTCTGTTGGTATTGGTTGGACTGGAGCATAAGCCCGGACTCTTGAAGTTGTTGAAGGAGTGTGACGGGATGGAACTTAAGGAATACTGGGAATTTTAGGCATAAGGAAACGCGTAGACAAAAGTTGTGAATGGATAATGAAAACGAACGATATTCTGGATAATCTCAAGATAGAACAGTTGAACCCTATGCAGGAGGCCGTAGGGCGTGTGTATGAATCGTGCAAAAGCCTGATAGTGCTTTCGCCTACCGGCTCGGGAAAGACGCTGGCCTTTCTCTTGCCGTTGGTACAAGGGCTGTCGGTCTCGACGGAGGCAGTGCAGGCGGTTGTGCTGGTGCCTTCGCGCGAACTGGCCTTACAGATTGAGGGTGTGTTCAAGGCCATGAACACGGGCTTCAAGGTGATGAGCTGCTATGGAGGCCGTCCGGCCATGGACGAGCATCGGACAATGAAGAGCCTGAAACCGGCGGTCATCATAGGAACACCCGGACGTATGAACGACCATCTGCACAAGGGTAATTTCAGTGTGGAAGAGATTCGGACGCTGGTTATCGATGAATTTGACAAGTGTCTGGAATTCGGCTTTCAGGAAGAGATGGCCGAGGTGGTAGGCCAGCTTCCTGCCCTGAAAAAGCGGGTGCTGCTTTCGGCGACCGATGCCGAAGAGATTCCTCGGTTTACGGGGGTGGCCGAAGGAGAGGCTGGCGTAGAGAAACTGGATTTCCTGACAGAAGAAGGAGTTTCTTCGCGACTGACTTTGCAACAGGTCCTTTCGCCCCAGAAAGACAAGCTTGCTTTGCACCGTGGCTTACAAGCCGACACTGGTGTTCGTCAACTACCGGGAGAGCGTAGATCGCGTGGCTGGTTACCTGCAATCGAAGAAGTTTCCTTGTGAGGCTTTTCATGGCGGCATGGAGCAGCCCGACCGCGAACGGGCACTTTACAAATTCCGTAACGGCAGCTCGCCTGTACTGGTGTCTACCGACCTGGCTGCCCGTGGGCTTGACATACCTGGTGTGGAAAATGTCGTGCACTATCATTTGCCGGTCAATGAAGAGGCCTTTACGCACCGCAACGGACGTACTGCCCGCTGGGAGGCTACAGGCTCGTCGTTTCTGCTGCTCCATTCGGAAGAACGATTGCCCGAATATGTACCTCAGGATATCCCGGTTTTCACGTTGCCCGAAGAAACGCCCAAGCCTGTCAAGGCACGATGGACGACCTTATATATAGGTAAGGGGAAAAAAGACAAGTTGAACAAGGTGGATATTGTAGGCTTTCTATATAAGAAAGGTGGCTTGTCGCGCGAAGACGTGGGACAGGTCGACGTGAAGGACCACTACGCTTTTGTGGCCGTCCGCCGCAGCAAGTGCAAGCAGCTGCTTTCCTTGGTTCAGGGCGAAAAAATCAAGGGAATAAGGACTTTGATTGAAGAAGCCAAGTGATGAATGAAGCTGTTTTAACTTTCATTTTGTAAACTATATAATGAGTATATGGAGTGATAACGGTCTTGATTCTTACATTTTGATATGTTATTTAGGTGAAATTTGCTATCTCTACATAACAAAATAGTGGGTATATGCGGTGAAATGCAATAAATTGGAAAGCATTTCCCCCTGAAAGGTGAGAAAATGAATGGAAAAGTTTGGTTTATTGAATTAAATCCGTAAATTCGCCATGTCGAAAGACATAAATAACGCATCGTATAACCAAAACTATTTTTACAATGAAAAAGCATAATTTCAGTGCAGGACCTTCCATTCTTCCCCGTGAAGTCATCGAAGAAACAGCAAAAGGTGTATTGGATTTTAACGGCTCAGGCCTTTCCGTTATGGAAATCAGCCATCGTTCCAAAGATTTTCAGGCCGTGATGGACGAAGCAGTTGCCTTGTTCAAGGAATTGCTGAATATCCCTGACGGTTATTCCGTTTTGTTCCTCGGTGGTGGTGCCAGTACCCAGTTCTGCATGGTTCCCTATAATTTCCTTGAAAAGAAAGCTGCCTATCTGAATACAGGCGTTTGGGCCAAGAAGGCAATGAAAGAGGCCAAAGGCTTTGGCGAGACGGTAGAGGTGGCCAGCTCGGCAGAATCTACCTATACTTATATTCCCAAAGATTATACTGTTCCGGCAGATGCCGACTATTTCCATATCACAACCAACAATACGATTTACGGTACTGAAATCTTGAAGGATCCGGATTCACCCGTACCCATGGTGGCCGATATGTCGTCTGATATCCTTTCCCGTCCTGTAGACGTTTCCAAGTATATCTGCATTTATGGGGGTGCCCAGAAAAATTTGGCTCCTGCGGGTGTGACGTTCGTGATCGTGAAGAACGAGGCTGTGGGCAAGGTGTCCCGCTACATCCCGACCATGTTGAACTATCAGACTCACATCGACGGTGGTTCGATGTTCAATACACCTCCCGTCCTGCCCATCTATTCCGCCATGCTGACACTCCGGTGGATCAAGGC
>ERZ779940.218-NODE-218-length-16149-cov-1.48229_pt1 | contig 16149 bp, 20 predicted proteins | sample MGYA00511063_ERZ779940 | MGnify/ENA primary metagenome ERZ779940 (study PRJEB29588, sample SAMEA2146682) | human gut metagenome | biome: human gut; feature: human-associated habitat; material: faeces | place: Denmark | collected 2008/2010 ...
AAAAACAACTTGAATATTGAGATAAATACATGGAAAAAGATAAACGATTATACGTTTGATGTTAATAATGGATATTTAGCATGTGAATTATTAGATGGGACACCGAGAGCGTCAAGTAACAAATCACTAATTATTAGTTATGAACACAGTTCAACATTGAAACGAATGTCAGATCATTTTCAAAAATTAACAACATTTTATAATGAGATATCAAATTCTAATAAAAAAATATCATTTATAGAAGATTCAGATTGGGAAAATTTAAAAAAGGAATACATAATGTTGTTAAAGTCTGGTAAAAAAATGGAAATAATTGATGAACCTACAGAAGAACCGAAAAAAGGTAAAACAGAAAGTAGCAATGAAAGTTTTCTTAGAGCCAAAGAGCTTTTTGGAGACTTAGTAGAAATTAGATAAAGAAAGAGGATGATAATATATGAATATACAAGCTGTGATGAAACAAGCTCAAAAAATGCAAAAAGAATTACTAAGTAAGCAAGCAGAGATAGAAAAGATGGAATTTGAAAGTAATCAATGAATGGTAAAAAGGAAGTAACAGATGTTAAAATTAATTTAGATGCAGATTTTACCTTAGAAGATATTGAAGTGTTAGAGGATATGCTAATGATAGCAATAAATAATACTTGCAAAAAAATAGATAAAACAACTCAAGATAAAATGGGACCTCTTGCTAATGGTATACCAGGATTTATGTAGAGGATAAAATGTATCCAGAAAGCATAAAAAATTTAGTAGATAGTTTTAAAAGTTTTCCCGGGATTGGTGAAAAAACAGCAGAAAGAATGGCTTTCAATCTACTTGATTTTGATGAAGAAAGAATAGATTTAATTCAGGAAAGTATAAAAGATGCTAGATTAAATATCCATAAATGTCCAGTTTGTCAAACGCTTACGGATAAAGAATTGTGTCAAGTATGTTCTGATGATACAAGAAATAAAGATGTACTTTGTATTGTTGAAGACTCAAAAATAGTTTTCTTGTTTGAAAAAATGGGGATGTATAAGGGAAAATATCATGTTTTGAATGGATTAATATCTCCACTTGACGATGTAAATCCAGAAGATATAGGGATTGATAAATTACTGGATCATTTAAATAAGAATGATTATAAAGAGATAATTTTAGCCTTTAAACCAAATGTAGAAGGGGAAATAACATCTTTGTACATAAAAAAAATATTGGAAAATACTGGAATAAAAATTACAAGGTTAGCAAGTGGAGTACCTATTGGTGCAGATATGGAATATATAGATAGTTTAACATTATCTAAAGCTTTAGAAGATAGAAAAGAAATTGCATAAAACGAAAAGAATATCATAATTATTATTAGGTGAAAATATGAAATTAATAATTAAGATAATTAAAAGAATTATATTGAGTGTTATTATATTATATGGCTATAATTTAATAGCATCTAGATTTAATTTAATAATACCAATAAATATTATGACAGTAGGATCAATTAGTGTATTAGGATTTCCAATTCTTTTTGTTTTTGTTTTATTAAAAGTAATATTGTTTTAAGGGAGTGTTATTAATGTTGGAACAATTGAGAGAAAATCAACGATTATTTTATGAACAAGCTATTGTTCCTCTTAATTCTGGAAGAATTAATCATGCTTATTTGATAGAAACAAATAACAATGAAGATGAATTAGTAGATACTTACTTAAATGAATTTTATAAACAATTACTTATTTGTGGACTTAATGAATCGAATGAAGTTGGTATTTCAAAAGAAAAGCTGATTAATCTTCTAGAAAATAAAAGCTATCCTGATTTATTAGAAATCAAACCTGAAAATAATGTTATTAAAAAAGAGCAATTATTGGAAATGATGGAAAAATTTTCCAATAAATCTGTCTATGGTACATATCAAATATATGTTATTCACCATGCAGAAATGTTAAATCTTAGTTCGGCTAATACTATTTTAAAATTTTTAGAAGAACCTGAAAACAATATAATTGCAGTTCTTTTATCTACACATAGATATAAAGTATTACCTACTATTTTATCTAGATGTACAGTAATGACTCTTAAACAAGAAAAAAGTAATATGATAGATGTTAATGATAACCAGATTCTTATTAAACTATTAAATAATTTATTGATTGATACAGAGCCATTAATAATATTATTTAATGACTATTATGAAAGTTTATTTCAAACAAAAGAACTATCTTTGGATACTTTGAAAAAAATTTCCAAAATTTTACAATATTATATACAGACTAATGACTTAAGTAGCCTAAGTATAAAGTCAAGTGATATCAATTTAAATAAGTTTCAACTATTAGAAATAGTAAGTATAATTGATGAATTTTCTGTAAAGCTTCAGTATAATGTTAATATTAAATTATGGTTAGATTCACTTCTGATCAAATTAACGGAGGTAAAAAATGAAATTTTTAACTATTAGATTTATTAATTCTTATTTGAAAAGAGAATTAGATATTATAAAATTAAAGACAAAAGAATCATTAAAAAAGGGAACGAAAATAATAGTTGAAAAAAATGGAGATTTAAAATTAGCTGAAATTTATTCAATTAATGAAATTTCCAATATATCTGACATTCCACAAAATGTGTGTAATTTTATTAGAACAGCAACGAAAAGAGATTTACAGCAACAAGAAAAAAATGAAAAAGAAAGTGAAGAAGTTTATAGTTATGCACAAAAAAAGGCTAATGAATTAAATTTAGATATGCATTTTGTAGATTCATTTTATACTTTTGATAGAAAACAACTATTTATTAGTTATGTAGCAGACACTAGAGTTGACTTTAGAGAATTAACTAAAATTTTAGCTCAAAAATATAGAACAAGAATAGAACTACGACAAATAGGTGTTCGTGATAAAGCTCAAAAAATAGGTGGCATAGGACCATGTGGATTATTTTTATGTTGTAATACCTTTCTAACAGATTTTGTCAGTGTATCAATAGGAATGGCAAAAAATCAATTTTTAGCTCTAAATCCTACTAAGATAAATGGTGTTTGTGGTAGACTTTTATGTTGTTTGAAATATGAAGATGAGGCATACACCAGCCTCAAAGAAAAATTTCCAGAAGTTGGAAATATAATTAATAATGGTAAAGTTGAGGGTAAAGTAGTAGAAATTAATATTCTATCTGGGACTTATAAAATAGAAACTAAAAGTAAAGAAATAGTGGAACTTAAAAATGACTAATAAAGAATATATAGAACATAATGGAAAGAAAATTAGTTATAGTCAACTTACTAATTCTTTTTTAATAACAAGTGATAGTGTTTTGCTATCAAATTTTATTGATATAAGACAAAAAGATAAAATAATTGTTGATATAGGAACGGGACAAGGATTGATTCCCTTACTACTAAGTACAAGAACAAATACAAAAATATATGGAATAGAAATACAATGTGAATTAGCAACAGTTGCTATAAATAACATAAATGAAAATAGTTTGGCAAATCAAATTGAGATAATTAATGACAAAGTACAAAATTATAAAAAACATTTTACACCACATAGTATAGATATTGTAATTTCTAATCCTCCATATTTTAAAATGAATAATAACTCCAAAACTAATGATTCATTAACAAAAACTATATCTCGTCACGAACTAAAATTAACATTTGAAGAGTTAGCATATTGTAGTAGTCAATTATTGAAACAAAAAGGGCATTTCTATTTTATTCATAGAACAGACAGATTAATAGAGATACTAGAAACATTAAGAGAATTTAAATTAGAGCCAAAAAGAATAAGATTTATACATTCAGACAATAATAATTCTTCATTATTTCTTTTAGATTCGGTATATTATGGAAGAGAAGGTTTAAAAGTAGAAACACCAATTTTTTTAGAAAGAGAGTAAAAAATATGAAAAATAGTAATCTATACTTAATTCCAACACCGATTGGAAATTATGATGATATAACAATAAGAGCTTTAAAGACTTTAGAATTAGTTGACATTATTCTATGCGAAGACACAAGAGAAACTGGCAAATTATTGGCTAACTACAATATAAAAAAAAGACTAATAAGTTGTCATGATCATAATGAAGATAAAATGTGTGATAAAATTATAGAACTTTTAAAAAATGATAATAATCTAGGTTTAGTAACAGATCAAGGAACTCCGATTATTAGTGATCCTGGTTATAAAGTAGTTGAATATGTGACAAAAAAAGGTTATAATGTTATAAGTTTACCAGGTCCTACTGCATTTGTGCCTGCTTTAACCTTGTCCACACTATCACCACAGCCATTTCTTTTTTATGGGTTTTTAAATGCAAAAGACACTAAGCAGAAAAGAGAATTGGACAACTTAAAGAATTATCCTTTTACAATTATTTTTTATGAATCTCCTAAGCGACTTGAAGAAACACTAAAAAACATGCTTGAAATATTTGGAAATAGAAAAATTGCTATTGTTAGGGAATTGAGCAAAAAGTATGAAGAAACAATAAGAGGTAATATAAAAGAAATATTAGTTAATTATAAAGAATTAAAAGGAGAAATTGTTTTGGTAGTAGAAGGTGTAAAACAGAACTTTCAGGATTTATCTATAAATCAGCATGTAGACTTATATATCCAAGATAATTTAAGTTTAAATGATGCTATGAAAAAAGTAGCAAAAGAACGAGGAATACCCAAATCAATCGTATATAAAGAATATCATCAAAATAAGTAAATTATTTCCCGGGAAATAATTTTAGAAGGAGTAGCTAATGAAATTAATAGTAGGATTAGGGAATTATGGAAAAGAATATGATAACACTAGACATAATATAGGTTTTCGTTTCCTAGATGCTTATTTATCAGTAACAAATGTTGTTTGGAAGAATAAATTTAAAGGATTATATTGTGAAAAGACTATAAATAATGAAAAAGTAATTTTTCTAAAACCTCAAACCTATATGAATCTTTCTGGTGAATCAGTTATTCTTTTTGTAAATTATTTTAAAATAAAGATAGAAGATATACTAGTAATAAGTGACGATTTAGCTTTACCTATTGGTACTTATCGCTTACGTTCTCAAGGAAGTGCAGGAGGACATAATGGCTTAAAAAATATAGAAGAATGTTTAAAAAGTAATAAGTATAATAGATTAAGAATTGGAATTAACTCAGAAATAAGAAATACAATGGATCAGGTTTCCTTTGTCCTTTCTAAGTTTACTAATGATGAAGAAAAAAGATTAATAGAATTAGAACCAATAGTTAATAATATAATTAATGATTATGCAAATAAAAACTTTGATTTAGTAATGAGTAAGTATAATCACAGAAAGTAGGAAGTTATGAACCTTATTGATAATTTATTTTCAGATTTATCTTTTAAATCAGTTTCTTTAGACAATATGTCTGAAGAACTTTTTGCAATGTATGTATGGCAAATATTGAATAAAAAGAATAAAAACATCTTATTAGTAACTTCTAATTTAATTGAAGCAAATAAATTATTTCAAAAAATAAGTCTTTATACAAACGATGCTTATTTATTTCCAATGGATGACTTTTTAACGAGTGAAGCTATTGCTATATCACCTGATTTACTTATCACTAGACTGGAAACTTTAAAAGCTATACAAAATGATAAGCCACTAATTGTAATTACACATTTAATGGGATACTTACATTTTTTACCAAATAAAAAAATATATAAAGATAATATACTAACTATATCAACGGACATGGAAATTTCACATAAAACCTTAATAGAAAAATTGCAATTATTAGGTTATAAAAGAGAAACAATTGTAACAAAGACTGGTGAATTGGGAGTTCGTGGCTTTATAATAGACCTGTTTCCCCTGGGAGAAAGTCATCCTATCAGATTAGAATTTTTTGGAGATACTATTGAATCCATTAGATCTTTTGATGAAAATACACAAAGGTCGTTGGAGCATCTAGATAAAATAACTATCTATCCTTGTACTGAATTTTTAGTTGATACACCATTAGATGAAGATGAACCACCAAAGCCACTAGATAACTATATAAAAGTTGATTCAATACAAGACTACTTAACAGATTCAGTAACTATATATAAAGATCCAAGTTCAATAAAGACTGTATATGAAAACATAGTAACAGATGTAAAAAATTATACAGAAGAAAAGAATATAAAAACCACTAGGTTTTTCTTTCCTTATAAAGAAAAATACCAGGAAGATGCTATTTCTTATTTTTCTATTGATAGTGCTATAGAATCTAAAAAAGAAATCATTTCCTTTAATACTAAAAATCCACCTCAATTTTATGAAGATACAGAATCTATTGAGAAGTACTTATCAGAATCTTTGATGCATTCTAAGACCATAATAATTTCTTTAAAAGATTATCAGAAGAAAAGTTTAATGAATAAATTGAATCTTCCTTCTATTGATACTAATTTAACAAATATAGAATTAGGAAAAATAAACTATATATCACTAGAAATGGAAGAGGGATTTATTTATAAAGATTATATATTCCTAACTGCAAATGAATTGTTTCAAAAGAAAACTATTAATAAAAAGTATAAAACTAACTTTAAATATGGTAGTAAAATCACTGATATAAATAAACTTGAAATAGGTGATTATGTTGTTCATCAGAGTTGTGGAATAGGTATATATAATGGTTTAAAGACTTTAAAACAAGGGGAACAATTAAAAGACTATGTTGAAGTATTATATCAAGATAATGATAAACTTTATATTCCTGTAGAAAAAATAGACCTCTTATTAAAGTATTCTTCAAAAGAAGGAGTTGCCCCCAAAATATATAAGTTAGGTGGAAATCAATGGCAAAAGGTTAGAAGTAGAGTTAAGTCTAAAGTACATGATATGGCTCTTGATTTATTAAGACTTCAGTCAGAAAGAGAAAATAGAAAAGGATTTGCTTTTTCTAAGGATGATAGTATGCAAAAAGAATTTGAAGCTAACTTTGCTTATCAACCAACAAAAGATCAATTATTAGTAACTTCTCAAATAAAAGAAGATATGGAACAACCACATCCAATGGATAGATTATTAGTAGGTGATGTAGGTTTTGGTAAAACAGAGGTAGCTTTTAGAGCCATATTTAAAGCAATACTTGATCAAAAACAAGTCTTGTTTCTATGTCCAACTACTATTTTGTCTAATCAACACTACGAAACTGCTATGCAAAGATTTGAGTCTTTTCCTATAGAGATAGGACTACTTAATAGATTTACATCTAAGAAAGAGACTAATAGAATAATAGCTGGTTTAAAAGACGGAACAATAGACTTAGTTATTGGTACTCATAGATTATTAAGTAATGATATTAAACCAAAAGATTTAGGATTGCTAGTAATAGATGAGGAACAACGTTTTGGAGTTAGACAAAAAGAAAAAATAAAAATGTATAAAAGTAATATAGATGTATTAACATTAACTGCCACTCCAATACCAAGAACCCTACAAATGTCTATTACAGGTTTAAGAAGTATGTCATTAATAGAAACGCCACCAGTTAATAGATATCCAGTTCAAACTTATGTATTACCTGTTAATAAAATACTAATTAAAGAAGCAATTAACAAAGAATTAGCTCGTAATGGACAAGTTTTTGTACTATATAATCATGTTAGTGATATTGATGATAAAGTGACTGAAATAAGTAACTTAGTAGAAAATGCTAGAGTAATATCAGCTCATGGTCAAATGGATAAAAACGAAATAGAAGATAAAATGATGCAATTTATAAATCACGAAGCAGATGTTTTAGTATGTACTACTATAATAGAGACAGGTATAGATATTCCAAATGTAAATACACTAATTATTTTAGATGCAGACCATTTTGGACTTAGTCAGCTTTATCAAATAAGAGGTAGAGTAGGTCGTAGTAATAAAATAGCATATTGTTATTTAATGTATGAAGAAGGTAAAATATTAACAGAAACAGCTACAAAAAGACTAAAGGTAATAAAAGATTTCACCTCATTAGGAAGTGGCTTTGCAATTGCAACTAGGGATTTATCAATAAGAGGTGCTGGAGATATTTTAGGTAGTGAACAAGCAGGTTTCATTGATAGTGTAGGTATAGACTTATATTTAAAAATGCTAGCAGAAGAAACTAAAAAATTAAAAGGAGAAGAAATAGAGGAAGATGAAAATACTCAACCACTGATTTCTGTATCAACGCATATTTCTGATTCCTATGTAAAAGAGCAAGACTTAAAGATAGAAATACATAGAATAATTAATCAAATAGATAGTAAAGAATCTTTAGAAAAAACTAGACAAGAACTAGAAGATAGATTTGGAAAACTTAATGAAGATATGATTATTTATATGTATGAAGAATGGTTTGAAAAATTAGTTAAAAAGTTAGATATTAAGAGAGTTCATCAGACTAAAAATACAATTGAAATTACTATTTCTGCTGGTCAGATAAAAGACGGAGAAAATTTATTTAGAACTGCTTTTAAGATAAACCCAATGTTTAGATTTAAATCTACAAGTACTGAAGTAACTATAATACTTGATACCATAAAATTAGATAAACATCCAATATATTATCTTACAGAGTTATTATCACAGTTAAAATTAGACTAACTACCTTGACTTATTGGAAAACTATTGCTATTCTTAAATAGAAAAAGGTAAGGTATATAAATATGAAACAAGAAGAATTATTAGAGCAGCATTTATCAATCTATTTAAACTCAATAGAAGAATTAATTAAGAATAATAGCTATTCTCTAGTGGAAGATGATTTATTACCACTATTTAAGAAGCCACCATTAGAAACGATGGATACTATTAAACAAAAAATGCTATCATTGGGAAAACATTATCATGTGATAATTAATACTGAGCAATTAGATAGAGCATTAGAAGAATATAGAAATTCTATGCAAAAGAAAATAAAATCATTAAAAAAATATCGTGAAGACTATTTAATTAAAGACATAAGAAAAAAATCAAAAGATACTAAAGATGGAACATTTAAAATATTAAAGAAAGATCTAACTTATCTAGATAAAAATCTAAAAAAAGAAATTAAAAATGAAATAGAAAATGATATGCAGAAATTAATAGATAATATACCAAATTTCTTCCAAATAAAGGAAATAGAAGATAAGCTTAAAAAGGATGCCACAAAGTATTTTAAGATTACTTATCCAAGAAATTTAATGGAAACTATAGATATGAAAGTTATTGTCAAAAACACAATATTGATAAATGGAGTTAATGAACAAACACTTTATCTTTGCTAAAGAAAACTCACATCTCTTTGATTAGAGATGTTTTCATTTGGAAATAATTACCACATAAAAAACTATCTTCTACTGTATATAATAATAATATATAGCTTTTAATAGTATAAAATGGGCAAAACTTGGGAGAATACTACTAGAAAAGAAGGGAGCATTTTATGAAATCAACAGGCGTAGTAAGAAGAATAGATGATTTAGGGAGAATTGTATTACCAAAAGAAATTAGAAAAACATTACGCATTAGAGAAGGTGAATCCTTAGAAATATATACTAATGGCGAAGAAATAGTTTTAAAAAAATTTACATCATCATCAGATTTAAAAGAAATATCACAGAATTTAATTGATACCATAACTAATACAATTAAGAATAGTATCCTTGTAGCAGATCGTGATAATATTATTGCTGGAAGTGGTCCATTAAAAAAGGAATTTATTAGTAAACATATTTCAAGCGAATTAGAAAATATATTGCTCAATAATGAAAAAACTAGTAAGTATAGTGTTGAATATAAAGAAATAATAGAATCAGATAATAAGTCTAATAAAATATTTGATTACTTAGTGAATCCTATTCTGTCAGAGGGAGAAGTTATTGGTTTAATACTAATAATAGATGTACATACAGGAAAAATGTTTAGTGAAGAACAAGAACATATGGCTCAAATAATTTCACAATTTTTAGAAAAATATCTTGAAGAGTGAATAAATTTATGATAAAGTAAATCTGTTAAAAACATTGATGGAGAGGCAAATAGAATCTTTTGGTAATAGAGACTTCGGTTGGTGGAAAAGAAGCAAAAAAGACTATATTGTTATGGCTCTTGAGTTATTATATCGATATGTAGGTATAATCGTTATTGAAACGTTATTTCAAATAAGATGTGCAAGTTATTGTGAACAAAGGTGGTACCGCGGAAACATTTCGTCCTTTGGACAGTAACTTTTTTATTTTCTAAGGAGGAAAAAATTATGGAAAAATATTACATTAGTACAGCAATCACATATACTTCAGGTAAACCACATATAGGAAATACTTATGAGATAGTCTTAGCAGATGCAATTGCAAGATACAAAAGACTTAAAGGATATGATGTCTACTTTCAAACTGGTACAGATGAACATGGTCAAAAAGTAGAAGAGAAAGCAAAGAAAGAAGGCAAAACACCTCAAGAATTTACTGATGAAGTAGCTAGTGAAATAAAAAGAATCTGGGATTTAATGAATACTAGCTATGATAAATTTGTTAGAACTACTGATAAAGAACATGAAAAGATAGTTCAAAATATCTTTCAGAAATTATATGATCAAGGTGATATTTATTTAGGTGAATATGAAGGTTGGTATTGTCTTCCTTGTGAATCATTTTTTACTGATAGTCAATTAATAGATGGTCATTGTCCTGATTGTGGTAGAGAGGTTAAAAAGTCTAAAGAAGAAGCTTATTTCTTTAAAATGAGCAAATATCAAAAGAGATTGGAAGAATACATAGAAACACACCCTCATTTTATAGAACCTGAATCTAGAAAAAATGAAATGATTCAAAACTTCTTAAAACCAGGATTGCAAGATTTATGTGTTTCAAGAACAACATTTAAATGGGGAATACCTGTTCCTTTTGATACAAAGCATGTTATTTATGTTTGGATTGATGCTTTAACAAACTATATAACCTTCTTAGGTTATGATACTAAATCTCAAAGTGAAAACTTTAAGAAGTACTGGCCAGCTAATCTTCATTTAATTGGTAAAGATATTTTAAGATTCCATACTATCTATTGGCCTATTATCTTAATGGCTTTAGATTTACCATTACCAGATAAAGTATTTGGACATCCTTGGTTACTAATGGGAAATGATAAAATGAGTAAGAGTAAAGGAAATGTTTTATATGCTGATGATTTGGTAGAAAAGTTTGGTGTAGATACAGTTCGCTATTATTTACTTCATGAAATACCTTTTGCTCAAGATGGTAATATTACAAACGAATTGTTAGTAAGCAAACATAACTCTGATTTAGCTAATATTTTAGGTAATCTAGTTAATAGAACTTTGACTATGGCCATTAAATACTTTGATGGAGAAGTAACTAATAAAAATGTTAGGGAATCATTAGATAATGAATTTGTTACTAAAATAAATAAGTTAGATAAAGAAGTTGAAAAAGCAATGGACGACTTACAAATAGCAAGTGCAATTAGCGAAATATTTGAAGTGTTAAGAAGCAGCAATAAATATATAGATGATACCACTCCTTGGGTTTTAGCCAAAGATGATACTAAGAAAGATAGATTAGAAACGGTAATATATAATCTATTAGAGTCAATTAGAATTTGTGGTAGATTACTATATCCATATCTACCAGATACAAGTAATTCTATATTAGAACAATTAAATACTACGGATAAAGATTTAATATATAAAGATAATAATATTTATAAAGTTAATAAACCATCAATTCTATTTGAAAGATTAGATATAAATAACTTGTAAAAATATTGTCAAGTAGAAAAATAAATTAAAAAACTATATTTATTTTTCATCAAAATATGATATATTCGTATCATGTGGTTGTAGTAAGAAGTATAGAAAGAGGTTACTTTTATGGATGAAGCTACGGGAGTAGGAATATGTCATTTAGCATTCATATTACTCTATCTTGGAGTTGTTTTTACAGCAATAACAGAACGTAATATGTTAGATATATCTTATGCAATATTTCTATCAATTTATTTCGTAAGAATATACATTTATAAGAGAAAAAGTAAAAATAGTTTGCTAAATAGGTAGACTATTTTCTTTTAGGAGGAATAAAGATGTTTATAGATACACATTGTCACTTAAGTAAAAAAGATTATGAAGATATTTCTAAAGTTATAGAAGATAATAGAAATGCTAATGTTTTAAGAATGATCATATCCGGTTGTACTAGGGAAGATTTTGATGAAACTATAGAGATAATTAGTAATTATCCTGATGTTTATGCAACTATTGGTTATCATCCAGAGGAAGCAGACAATATTAAAAAACAAGATTTAATTAAGTTAGAAGAGTTATTAACTCAAGAAAAAATAGTTGGTATAGGTGAAATTGGCCTAGATTATCATTATTCATCTGAAAATAAAGAAAAACAGCAACAACTATTTGAATATCAGCTTTCTTTAGCAGAAAAATATAGTCTTCCGGTAGTAATTCATACAAGAGATGCTACTAATGATACTATTAACATTCTAAAGAAACATAATGTAAAAGGAATTATTCATTGCTTTAGTGGTAGTTATGAAACCGCTTGTCAGTATATAAATATGGGATTTTTGTTGGGAATAGGCGGAGTGATTACTTTTAAGAATTGTCACTTAAAAGAAACTGTAAAGAAGTTGTCTTTAAAAAATATTGTTTTAGAAACTGATAGTCCTTATTTGGCACCAGTTCCATATAGAGGAAAAATTAATTCATCTAAGAATATTCCTGTAATAGCAGAGTTTTTAGCCAAAGAGTTAGAACAAAATGTAAATAGCATAGAAAAAATAACTGAAGAAAATACAAAATCACTGTTTACAAGATTAAAATAAAAGTTAAAAAACAACTTGCTTTCCACTTTTACCTATGCTATATTTGTATTGTAAAGGAGGTTAGACAAGGATGAACAATAACAATTCATCAAAGCAGATTCTATTATCTGTATTAGGAGTTGCAATTTTAGTAGTAGCAGTAGTAGGTATTTCATTCGCCGCATTTAGTTATTCTAAAACAGGAGAAAAAGAAAATACTATCACAACTGGTACTATTACAATGAGTTATACTGAAAATACCAATGGTATTGCCATAACTGATGCACTACCTATTGAAGATTCTACAGGAATAGCTTTAAAGGGTGAAAATAATTACTTTGATTTTACAGTTGATGCTAAAGTAGCAGGAACAACAACTATTAATTACGTAATTACTGCTGTAGAAGACGAAGATTTAAGTACTCTTCCAAATACCGGAGTTAAAGTTTATTTAACAAAACGTGTTGGTACTAGCGATAGTGCAACAGAAACAGCTGAAAGTAATTACCCTCAGAAAGTTAGTGAGTTAACAAAAACTGTAGCAGGAAATGATGCTGGAGCACCAGCAGACCAATATATTTTAAAAACTGGTACTATTACTGCTAACACTACTGATTATTATCGTTTAAGAATGTGGGTTTCAAATGACTATTCTGAGAACGGACAGATTACTTCAAAGAAATATGTTTTAAAAGTTAATGTTTATGGTGCTGCAAAAGCTCAATAGATTGACTATTAAAGTGTCTAATTTCTGACACTTTTTCTTTTGTTAAAAAAAAACTTGTTAAAATGTACAAATATGTGTTATCTTTATATTGTAAGGAGGTTAGACAAAGATGAACGAAAACAATTCTAATTCATCAAAACAAATACTTATTTCTATACTTGGTGTTGCAATTTTAATAGTAGCAGTAGTAGGTATTTCGTTTGCAGCATTCACTTATGCTAGAACAGGTACTACAACAAACACCATTACAACTGGTACTATTACAATGAGTTATACTGAAGGTAAAAATGGTATTACACTAACAGATGCATTACCTATTACAGATGACGCAGGAAAGGCACTAAGTGCTGAAGGTCAATATTTTGATTTTACAGTTAATGCTAAAATTGTAGGTAAAGGTACTACTAAAATTGATTATGTAATTACAGCTACTGAGGTTACAACTTCTTTACCTAGCACAGGTGTTAAAGCATATTTAACAAGTAATACTGATCAAACAGTAGAATTAGCCCCAACGATAGTATCTACATTGCCTTTAACTGAATCAGGAAATAGTGCTGGTGCTCCAGTTGGAGAACATATCTTAAAATCAGGTTCTATATCTACAACAGATAATTCAGTTAATGAAACTACTACATATCGTTTAAGAATGTGGGTTGATCAAAATTATCAAGCACCTTCAACACAACAAGTTTATTCAATAAAAGTAAATGTCTATGGTGCAGCAGCAGCTCAGTAGTATTAAGTGTTTTTATTAAAAAGTGTCTAATCTCTGACACTTTTTTCTTTACCGTAAAATAAAAGTATGCTACAATTTAGACAGAATAGGAGAGGTATATTGTGAATGATGATAAATTAAAAAATGATGAATTAAAAGAGGAAAAGAATGGAAAACTTTATTTTATACTATTAGCTTTATTATTGGTAGTATTACTTGCAATAGGGATATCTGCCGTGGCTGTTACAGTAACTAAAAAAGGTGATAAAGTTAATACTATAACAACCGGTAATATTTCTCTTGATTATACTGAGGACACTAATGGTATAACTATTACTAATGCAATGCCATTAACTGATGCTGTAGGTAAAAAACTATCAGGAGCAGATCAATACTTTGATTTTAGTGTAATTTCTACTATAACTGGGCATGCTAATATTACCTATGAAATATCAGCTTTGAAATTGGCTAAGTCTACCTTAGATGATAAGGATGTAAAATTATATTTAGAAAAGAAAGAATCTGGAACATATAAAGAAGTAATGAAACCAACTACTTTTACTCCATTGGCTAGTAAGTCAGATATTGGTAGTGAAGAAGGAACGATGATCTTATATAAAGATACAGTAAAAAGCAGTCAAACTGATCATCGTTTAAGAATGTGGTTAGATGAAAAAGCTAAAATTGATAACATATCAAGAACTTTTACAGTTCAAGTAGCAATACATGCCACCGCCAAACTAAATAAATAACTTTTCTTTTAAAACCTCTTAAAGTGTGATATATTTATAATAAAGTGTGATATATTTATAATAGTGAGAATGATAAGTGGGTGATATAATTGGAAGAAAATGAAATAATAATACCTTTTTCTAATCTTTCTATTTTTGAAAAAATAAAAAGAATAATACATTATATTTTTACAGTTATTATGTATTCTGTTTTTCTAATAATGATTTTAGTGTTTTTGGTAATTATTATTAACTTTATTGATCAAAAAAATAATTTGAAAAAAGGAATCCAAAAGCCAGCACTAGTATCAGCTTATACTATAGTAAGTCCAAGTATGGTACCAAATATTAATGTACTTGATGTAATTATAACCACAAGAGTAAGTGATCCATCTAAAATAAAAGTTGGCGATGTAATAACTTTCAACTCAACTGATTATCGAAGTTCTGGTGTAACGGTAACCCATAGAGTTAAAAAAATAGAAAAGACTAGTGATGGTAAATACTTGTTTACAACTAAAGGAGATGCAAATAACACTGAAGATGCAACAAGACAACCATTTAGTAGCATATATGGGAAAGTATTACTTCGTTTACCAAAGTTAGGGTATATACAATATATATTAAGTACTGTATTAGGTTGGTTATTATTAATTATAGTACCAACAGTATTAATAATTGGAGCAGACATAATTAAAATAATAAAAACCATAAAAAATGACCCGAATTTGAAAGATAAGAGCAAGAAAAAAGAACCCAAAATTTTAAAAAGAACTAGTCTGAAGAAAGAAAGGAGTAGATATAAATAATGGTAAAAAAAATATTTCTAGTATTCAGTGGAGTTTTATTATTTTTATTTATTATTGGTACTGCATTTTTATGGTATAAAGCTTTCTATTACAATAATCTTGGAATTGTTAGTTCTTTACAAGTAAAAAAAGAAAGTGAAGAAGTAGCTCTTACAGAAAACTTATTTCCAATGTCAGAAACGGAAGCATCAGCCATCCCTAATTATAAATTTAGTGTTAAAAATGTTAATGATTTTAAAAGCAGATATGAGGTAGTTTATAAAGAACAAGGAATTTCAGGTAAACAAAAATTATCTAAGAGCCAATTGACTTATCAACTAATATTGAATGGAAAAATTATTAAAAAAGGAAACTTGGCAG
>ERZ779940.241-NODE-241-length-15270-cov-2.44522_pt1 | contig 15270 bp, 14 predicted proteins | sample MGYA00511063_ERZ779940 | MGnify/ENA primary metagenome ERZ779940 (study PRJEB29588, sample SAMEA2146682) | human gut metagenome | biome: human gut; feature: human-associated habitat; material: faeces | place: Denmark | collected 2008/2010 ...
AATAACCAATAATGCTTTATTTTTCTTATTAGGTACCCAGTAATTTTCAAATGGTTTAATGCCACCCAAATTATATTTTAAATTAGCTAATTTTAAAATTTTCTCTAAAGAATCCTTTGTTATAAATTCTTTTGTAATATAACTAATATTATTCATTATTCTTACTTCCCTTCTTTTGTTTTTTAGGATCAAATATTATTTTTTTCATATTAGGATTTTTATTTTTTTCTTTTAGATATTTAACTAAATTTTTTTCTCTTGAAAAAACATTAAAGCCTTCTTTATTTAGTTGTTTTCTTTCAGTATTGTTAAGGTTTGGAGCCATACCAATAGGTTCTTTCACTGAATACCGTTGCTTTCCAATTCCAGACTTTTTTTCACAAGTCTTCACTTCAATATTAGCATATTTAGTTTCAATGTCAATATCAGTTATTCTTCTATTTCCATCATAAATATCCTTATCCATGGCAATGATTTTTATTCCATTTAAACGCAGTTTTCTAGCAACTTTTCTTTCATATTTTTTTCCTTCAATATTCCCATGTTTTTTTCTTTTATAATGATTTAAAAAAAACATTTTCACACCACCTTATATAATCTTTGTAGTTTGCCCCCTACATCTATAATTATAAAGAAATATAGTATTTATGACAAAACCCCATATTACAAAATATTTGGTGTGGTATTTTTATGTAATATTATAGTAATAAAGCCATTTTATTGGTATAATTTAAATATTTAGAGTGTGATTATTACACACCAAGGAGGTATATATGGCAAAAACAAAATACAAAATTAGACTTTCATTCACAACTTATTATACTTTATTAAATGATATGTATACATTTAATTTTATTAAAGAAAATGGCGACCCAAATCAAAATAATTTTTACAACACATTAATCTCAAGCTATTATAACAATTTAAAATATAGATACAACGAAATTAATGATTATATTTTTAATGAGCTCTATTCTCACATTAAAGATAAAAACAAAATCAGTAAAATTGCCAATTCATTAAATACAAAAATAAATGAAATATATCATTCAGATTTTAATTATAAATATCATAATTTTGATATTTATATTTATCCTACTAAAGATACAGCCTCAATGTATGATGAAATCGAAAATAATGAATTAAAAATTGAATCAATGAGTGAGTTTATAAGAAATCTATTTAATGAATATGCAAAGGCTCCTTCTTATGAAAGAGAATCATGTCTATATTTGAATCATATAATTAAAATTAAAAAGGCAATTTCGAATCAAAATGTGATAATTATCAGAAATACTCGAGACGCTGAAATACATTTAAAACCATTTTCTATCATCCCATCGAGAGAAGAAACTTATAATTATATTGTTGGAATAACTGTAAATAATAAATCAAATGTGAATTTTTCAATTAAATTATCTAGAATTAAATCCGTAACAATTTTAAAACAATACTTTTCATTTAACCAGGAAGAACTTGAAAACTTTAAATTTCAATTACAAGATGGACCTGAATTTTTGTGTAATGAAACAAATCACGCAATAATTAAATTTAGTAAAGAAGGTGTAAAAAAATTTAAAGCTTGTTATAAGGATAGACCAGTACCTACAAACATCAATGATGAAACAGGTGAATATATTTTTGATACAGACCTCAACAAACTATATTTATACTTATTACAATTTGGTAAGCATGCTAAAGTAATTGAGCCAATCGAATTAAAAAATAAGCTTAATAATTTTCATATGCAAGCTATTGATAATGACTAACAATTATATAAAAAAATCATTTTTATCAATTTTAATGATAACAATGAATTGTCGGTTCCATAAAATACAAAACTTTGCATATCCAAAAAGTAAAAAAGCAAAGTAGTATATAGTGAAGCCATTTTTTTAGTAGTAACAATGAGTTGTAGGCTCCCCAATACATGTACTTCCGATTGCAATAGTTTTATTTTTGCCTTGTTGTCTAAGTTCTTTTAAAATATTTTCCACTACTTTATTATCTTTTTTTGAAATAATTTGAAGATTCCATTCAATATTTGACTTTAATACACTTTGGGTAATATTGGCCGAACCAATTAAGATTTTATAGCAATCATCATATTCAAAAATTTAACCTTTCTATGAAAACCTGCAGTCTTTTGATTAACCTTGTACAGCTTATAACAAAAAATTCCTAGAGTTTAGCCTAGGAATCAATTAATTTTTATTTAAGTTTTAAAGTCAAATCATTAAGCTTATTTTTAACGTCTTCCGATACCATACCTTTAATAGTTATAGTATCAATAATATTAATATCTTTTAAATTATCTAACAATAACTTCATATTTTTATTAGCCATAGGTGCCCACATTCCATTTTCAATTAATGCAACATCACGCTTTTGATAATTATGGTCAATCAAATGATGAATAAACTCCTTCATATAAGGAAATATATCTCCATTATATGTTGGTGATGCAAGTACAAGCTTAGAATACTTAAATGCTCCTTCTAAGACATAAGATCCTTCAGTTCTTGCAAGATCAAATATTTCTACATTTGTATTTTCTTCCTTTAACTTATCATATAAATATTTACAAGCTTTCTCTGTATTTTGATATACACTACAATAGCAAATACAAACACCATTAGTCTCAGGCGCATAGCTACTCCAAGTTTTATATAAATTTAAATAATATCCTAAATTTTCTTTCAAAATTGGTCCATGAAGAGGACAAATAATTTTAATATCAAGTGAAGAGGCTTTATTTAAAACATTAGTAACATTTTGACCAAACTTACCAACAATTCCAAAATAATAACGTCTAGCTTCATTTAGCCAATCACTTTCATCCATGCTAGAGCCAAATTTACCAAAGCCATCAGCTGAAAATAATATCTTATCATAAGAATCATATGAAAAAATTACCTCAGGCCAGTGTACAAGTGGAGCTGCGATAAATGTAAGTGTATGTCTTCCAAGAGATAATGTATCTCCTTCTTTTACAACAATTCTTCTTAGATTATAATCCTCACCAAATAAATTTTTCATCATATTAAATGCCCCAATTGATGAAACGATTATAGCATCCGGATATTTTTCCATAAAAGAATCAATATTAGCTGAATGGTCAGGCTCCATATGATGCACCAAAAGATAATCAGGCTTTTTATCACCTAGCACTTTCGCAAGGTTATCTAACCATTCTTCTTTAAAATTTTTATCAACAGTATCTAATACACAAATTTTATCATCCATAATAACATATGAATTATAAGTCATACCATCAGGAACCTTATATTGTCCTTCAAATAGGTCAATCTTTAAATCCTTAACTCCAACATATTTAACATCGTTTGTAATCATAACATAATCACCTCTAATAGTATTTTACACTTTTATAAAAAAAGATTAAAGGAATTTGCTTAAAAAATAGTCTCACTTCAAAAAAATACTCAGGATTTAACCTAAGTATTTTATACATTTAATTATTTTTTCTTTGTTTTTGCAATTTTTTCACAATTTTCACTAATTAACGTTCTAAGTCTATTACGATTTTTACATTTTAATTTTGAAAGGAAAACATTAGATTCAGCAATATACTCTTGACAAATTTCCTCATCATCTGTTCTGTCAATTTTTTCAATAACCTCAATTTTAGTATTATTAATTTTCGCAAAATATTCAATAAGCTCATAGCCAACACTTAAAAGTCTACTTTTATGTTCAATGACAATAATGTCTACCTCTTTTCGATTTATCATCGAAATCAATTTTTTAAGATTATCTCTTTCATAATCAAATGCTGAAGCTACATCAGTAATAATTTCATATTTATCATATTTACCTGCTATTGCAGTCTTAATCTTTTCGACTTGAGCATCAAGTTCAGCTTCTTTTCCTTCACAAACTCTAGCATATATAACAACATTTAAATCTTTTTTATATTTTCTTTCTTGTGTAAATGCTAAAATGCTATCTTCAGTATAATAACGATATCCATTATTTTTTACATAAGCAGGCTTTAAAACCCCTGTTCTATCCCAATTTCTTACAGTTTGGGCGGTAACACCAAGCATTTTAGTAACGGTTTTAGCTGAAACGTATTTCATAATTAAAAACTCCTTTTCTTACTTAGGTACATTATATCACACTTTTATAGTTTTAAAAAGCATTAGTTTTTTTCGAAAAAAACTATTATTCTGATGCAGATAGACTTCTTTTTCCTGTAATTTTCTCAAATTTCATTTCAACTATTAACGAATTATTAATTCCTCTACATCTTTCTAAATGATAATCTGATTATAATGCTCTAAAATCCTTTTTAACTCTAATTGCACTGGCATTTATTAAAATTTCATTTATTTCATCTTCCTTTAATACTTTTCTATCATATCTTCTCATTTTTTCTCAAATAAAAAAAGTGAATCAAAAGACTCACTAGTGTATTCCAACAAAATATTTTTTATGACAATCCTTGCAAATATAAACATCATCTTTTTTATTTATAAATTCAAGTTTCATACAATATGGACAAAATGCAGTCCTTACTAGCTGATAGCTTAGCCTGCATAATCCTTTTATAGCTTAATTCAGTTGCATCATATTTTCTTAAAAGCTCATTTAACTCATCTTGATTACAAATTAAATTATAGGAAAGTTCATTCCCATCTGGTGATAAAATATTAATACTTGCTTCAAACATCTTAAATCCTTCTTTCTTTAACAAATAGAATTTTATCACAAAAGAAATATAATAATAGTCTTGACATTTAATTTTTCCAAATTTCGATATCATTAATATCATTTAGATTAATTTTTACTTTATTATCGAAGACTAAAACCTGATTAGTAACATCAATTTTTTTGATTTTTTCAGATGTAGTAATATATTTTCCACCATTTTTCTTTAAATCCTTCTCAAAATAAGTGATTTTATAATTTAGATTTTCTATATTATCCAGAAGATAGTTGATCTTATTATTTAATACTTCCTTTTCATCATCAGATAATACTATTTTTTTTATAACCTCACGGCCTTCTTCTTTAATCGATTCCTCATAGCCCTTTAGTGCCGCAAAAGGAGAAAATTGAGCAGCCCTTTGTTCTCTTGTTAAAGGTATATGCTTAGATTTAGGTCTTTCCATATATAATATTGCTTCATATTTAGCATTCATGACCTATGACCTCCAATTTGTTCATTACGTTCCTTTGAGGTTGCACCATCCTCAAGGCTCATTCCTTTAAGTAAAGAATTTCTTCCATATTTTTCCTTTACGTTTATAATTGTTTTTTGAAGCTTATATTCTTTATCTAAAAGTTCTTTTCTTTTTAACTCCGAATCAATCGTTAAATCAATATCATCAAATAAAGTTACTTGTTTAAAATCCATACTTGGATTATAGCTTTCAGCTTTAATTAAATTATTAGCTGACATATTTAAACGCTTTATTTTAAGCCTTTTATCTGCAATTTGCTCAAATAAAGTATCAATTGCCTTTATCAATTCAGTTGTTGATGAAGTATAATACTCTAAATTAATACTTTTATGTGATGCCTTAATTGTAGCTACTCCTAGATAATCCTCGTCAATTAAATTTCTATATTCATCAGCTATCTCAGGATTTTTCAAATTTTCACGGTCATAGCCAATCATTAATGTGATTTGATTAGTAAGTAGACCCTTTTCTACCAAATCAAGTGACAATGCATCAATCATTTCTTTGATTACAATCCGTGCCTTATTAAATGAATATCCCTCACATAATACCTGTCCCTGACTTATACTTCTAGCTTTAGGCTTATATGATTTAACATCACTTATTAAGGCTGGCTCATACCCCCAAGCATGATCAATAATGAGCTCAGCATTAATTCCGAATTCTTTAAATAAAATATCTTCATTTTCTAAGTTGTTATAATTCATTGAATACAGGGCAATATCACCCATAGTATAAATACCAAGCTTATTTAGTCTTTTCTCAATTCCGTGTCCAATTCGCCAAAAATCGGTCAATGGTGTATGAGACCAAAGTTCTTTACGATACGATATTTCATCTAAGCTTGCAATTCTTACTCCATCTTTATCAGCTTTACTTTTTTTAGCAACAATATCCATTGCAACCTTTGCAAGATACATATTAGTTCCAATACCTGCTGTGGCTGTAATTCCGGTTTCTTTAAGTACATCCTTAATCATCGTTTTAGCAAGCTCATATGAAGTTTTACTACTTGATGCAAGATAATTTGTAGCATCAATAAAAACCTCGTCAATCGAATAAACATGGATATCCTCTTTAGCAATATATCTTAAATATATTCCATAAATTTTTGAGCTTATCGCTATATAATGAGCCATTCTAGGCCTGGCAATAACATAGGCAAGCTTTAAATTAGGATTAGCCTCTAATTCCTTACTATTATAGGATCTTGCAATAAAGCTATGATTAAATGCTTTATTTCTTCTTTCCATATTAATTTCTCTTACCTTTTGCTTAACCTCAAAAAGACGAGGTCTTGAAGGAACACCTTGAGCCTTAAGGCTTGGAGTAACCGCAAGACAAATGGTTTTATCAGTTCTTGTATCATCAGCTACAACTAAATTATCAATTAAGGGCTCAAGCCCACGATCTACGCACTCGACTGAGGCGTAAAATGACTTTAAATCAATACAAATATAGGTTCTATTCATTTTTTCGCCTCCTCTTAGTTATTATAGCAAATTAATGATAATTTATAATTAATAAAATTAAAAAAATCACCTATAAGCAAAATGCTAACAAATGATTTTTTAACCTTAATCATTATGATTTTTCCTACAGCAGCTGCATTTACCATCACAGCATGAGCATTTACCCTTCGTTTTAAAATATATGATCGAAGCAGCTACAGCAATAAGAATTAAAATACCAAGTACAATCCATGATGCAAGATTCATTTACATACCTCCAAAAATATGGAAAATTAAGCTGAATACACCCGAAGCTGTCCACGCAACGCCAATTTGGAAGAAGGCGATAAAAAGCATATTTTTAAGACCAAGCTCACGCTTAATAGCTGAAAGAGCAGCCACACATGGTGTATATAAAAGGCAAAATACAAGCAAGCAGAAGGCCTGACAAGGATTAAGGATTGCCATAATAGCCTCTTCACTTCCAAATAAAACCATTAAGGATGATACTACACCCTCTTTAGCAAGAATTCCTGAAATTAAGCCGGTAGTAATTCTATAATCTCCAAAGCCAAGAGGTCTGAAGATAGGACTAATAGCACCTGCAATGACAGCTAGCATGCTATCGCTTGAGGAATCAACAAGGGAGAATTTGAAATTAAATGATTGTAGGAACCAAATTATGATTGTTGCAATCATAATAATACCAAAGGCACGCTTTAGGAAATCCTCTACCTTTTCCCATAGAAGCTGGAAAACATTTTTCATCGCTGGCATCCGGTAATTAGGAAGCTCCATTACAAAGGGAATAGGCTCTCCCTTATAAAAGAACTTTTTAGAAATAAAGGCTACTAAAATACCAATTAAAATACCTAAAACGTAAAGTAAAACCATAACAAGCCAAGCATATTGCTTAAAGAAAATACTTGCAATAAAGCTATAAATAGGAAGCTTAGCTGAGCAGCTCATAAATGGCGTTAGCATAATCGTCATTTTTCTATCACGATCTGATGATAGTGTTCTAGTTGACATAACACCTGGTACTGTACAACCAAAGCCCATTAATAGTGGTACAATTGATTTTCCTGAAAGTCCAATCTTTCTTAAAAGCTTGTCCATCACAAAGGCGATTCTTGCCATATAGCCTGAATCCTCCAAAAATGATAGGAAGAAAAATAAAACAACAATTACGGGCATGAAGGAAATAACACTACCAACGCCATTTAAGATACCATCTACTACAAGCGAATGAATAATAGGATTGATATTCCAGCTTGTAAATGACCTATCAATTAGGCTTGATAATGAATCAACACCAAAGGCTAATAAATCCTGAAGCCCCTTACCAATAACATTGAAGGTTAAAAAGAAAATTAAGCCTAAAATTAAAATGAAAACCGGAATAGCAGTATATTTTCCAGTAAGAACCTTATCAATTTTTTTACTTCTTATATGTTCCTTTGATTCATGAGGCTTAACAACACAGGCCTTACAAATCTTAGTAATATAATTGTAGCGCATATCCGCAATCGCAGCACTTCTATCAAGGCCACTTTCACTTTCCATTTGTAAAACAACGTGTTCAACTGTTTCAAGCTCATTTTCATCAAGGCCTAAGGCCTTTTTTACTAAATTGTCGCCCTCAATTAGCTTGGTTGAAGCAAATCTTAAAGGAATATTTGCCGCCTTAGCGTGATCCTCAATTAAATACATAATACTATGAATTGCTCTATGGATAGCACCATTTCTTTCTGTCTCATCACAAAAATCGGTTATAGCGGGCTTTTCCTGATAATAGGCAACATGAAGGCTATGGCTTATAAGCTCATCTACACCCTCATTTTTCTTAGCCGAAATTGGTACAACCGGAATACCAAGCATTTCTTCCATTTTATTAATATCAATATAGCCACCATTTCCATTCATTTCATCCATCATATTAAGTGCTAATGCCATAGGCACATCAAGCTCCATAAGCTGAAGGGTTAAATATAGATTTCTTTCAATATTAGTCGCATCTACAATATTAATAATACCATCAGAATTACCATTTAAAATAAAGTTTCTTGAAACAATCTCCTCATCACTATAGGGTGAAAGAGAATAAATTCCTGGTAGGTCTGTTACACTTGCCTTATCATTATTCCTGATTTTACCGTCTTTTCTATCAACCGTAACACCAGGGAAATTTCCTACATGCTGATTTGAGCCTGTTAATTTGTTAAACAAGGTGGTTTTACCGCAGTTTTGATTTCCAACAAGCGCTAAATTTAAGCTATGTTCCCTAGGAAGAGGCTTCTCATCCTTCGAATTATGATATTTACCACCCTCACCTAAACCAGGGTGGCTTGTATCCTTGGCTATATTTTCCTTTATTTCTTCTTCCTTTTTTATATAGGAATTGCCAATTCCTATTTCATGAGCATCATCAATACGAAGGGTAAGCTCATAGCCATGAATTCTAAGCTCCATTGGATCTCCCATCGGAGCTAATTTTTCAAGTGTTACCTCAACACCCGGAATCAAGCCCATATCAAGAAAATGCTGTCTTAGGGCACCCTTCCCTCCTACTGATTTAATTACTGCACTATACCCAACCCTTAATTCATTTAAATATGCTTCACTCATATATAACACCTAACTTCATTAATCAATCGCTTAATTACGATTTTTTTGGAAAATGCCTAATTTTTTTAAGCCTTCCTTTAATAAGGAGCTTTCATGCTCAAGCTTCTTACGCTGATGCTCCTGTCTTTCTATTCTTCTTCCTTCCTTTGCTTCATTTAAATATTTTTCACTAATATTTGAAACAGCCTTTCTTTGCTTAAGCTCATAATCGGATAGCCTAGCTTTAGGTATCTGCTTTGAATGCTCTTCTGAAAAGCCTGCCTTTTCATTGATAAATCCTAAAATAGAGCCCTTAATACCATCAGTAGCAATTCTTTCACCCTTTTCAACATAATCGCTAATTTTACTTTCCTCATAATCCATTTTAATTGAGGTTATAAATAAATCAATATATCTTGATACAAAATGAGAGATGATACTTACAAGCATTTGTAGACATAGTGATACTAATGATACAATATTAATAATTCTATCAAAATCTGAAATAGGATAGTGATACATTTCAACAAAGGCCATTACAATTGTAAAAATACGAATTGCATATTTTATTATTGTGACAATTCTTTTAACAAAATTTCTTACTCTTTTTTTATAAAAGCTATTTTTAGATATTAAGCCAATAAGATAAAAAATAAAATAAATAAGGCTTATAGAGCCTAAAATAGCATAGATAACTAAATACATAGTATTATTTAGATTATTATAAACTAGATAAGCATAATAAAATAAAAAGAAAATCTGTAAAGCTGTTTCTACACCACGCTCAGCTAAAGCAATATCATGCTTAAGCTTTTTTAACGCCCCATAGGTATTTTCATAATGAACTAGCTCTCTTTTGTCCATATAATCACATCCAAATAATATTATACAATTATTATCATATTTATAAAGAGAAATTTAATAAAAAAATGCGATTATCTTATTTTTTAACATCTTTTTCTTAAATTTTAATCAAATAAAAAAATATGATTAAAATAGCTTTTAATTTAACATAATTTAAACTAATGCTTAAGCATTTATGTAAGCCTGTTTTTATGCTATCATAAAAATAGGAAGTGATAAGATGATTTTAAAAAGAATTAAATTAACAAATGCTTATATTGACACCTATCTACTTGAAAATTATAAGGAATTAAGCATTTCTAAAAGACCTGGAGTTTTAGTTTGTCCAGGGGGAGCATTTGCGTTTTGCTCAAATAGAGAGTCAGAGTAGGTCGCAATCGCCTTTAATAACGCTGGCTTTAACGCCTTTGTCTTAAAATATACTGTAGGAAAAGGATCAGACGCGGCTATTAATGATGGCTTTGAGGCTCTAGATTACATTACAAGCCATAAGGATGAATTTGCCCTTAATAAAATTATTATTTGCGGCTTTAGTGCCGGAGCACATCTTGCCGCAGCCGCATCTATTTATGGTAAAAATAAGCCTGATGGTATGATTTTAGTATACCCACCGATAACAGAATTTAAAGACTCTTACGATATTCTTAAAGGAATTAACGCTTCTACTCCTAAAGCCTTTATTGTACATACATTCTCTGATGCTACAGTAAGTGTTGGTCAATCCCTAATGCTAATGCAAAGGCTTTATGAAAATAATATTGAGTTTGAATCACATATTTACCGCGCCGGAGATCACGGCTTTTCAGTTGCCAATAAGGCCGTAAGTGCTGGTAATCCTAAAATTTATGATTTAGCCTGCAGCACTTGGGTCTCTATGGCAATTAGATGAATTAGTGAAGCAATAGGTGATATCGAATTTTTAAAGAAAATTGAGAAAGATGATCTTCCCCCTATTTTACTTAAGCCTTTAAAGGAATTTTTAGATAATCCTGGCTGTGTAGAGGCTATTAACCGCTATTTTCCTAATTTAATTAAAGATAATATCGAAAAATTTTCTAATTTCCTATTAGGAATGATTATTCTTTATACAGAAAAAACAACACTAGATCAAATTAATTTGCTAGCAAATGAAATAAGCAAAGCAATTGAAAATTAATAAATTAAATTGCGAAATTCATTTTTTATATTTTCTTCTAATTTTTCTTAAATACAAAATAAAATTTCATTTAAAAAGGGTCAAGCATTATGCTTGACCTTAATTATTATAGCAAATATTTTTTATTTTAGATATTCATATGCAAGACGTGGCGTATTATCCTTCACATATATAATGCCACAATACTTAAAGCCTGCCCTTAATATTAGGCCTTGCATTATTTTATTATTTTGATGAGTATCAATTCTTAAATGCTTATATTTATCTAATGCAAATTTCACTACATTATTAAATACATTCTTCCTTCTTCCTGATGATGCTAGGCGGTGAATAGTTGCGTAAGCGAAGCTATAAAGCCAGCTTCCATCATATATTTTACTATAGCTAGAATCACTGCCATAAATTAAAGAAAATACAGCATATATCCCCTCATCATCAGCTAAAACATACATATTAGATGCTTTAATATCCTCCTCAATTTGATTCCTAGTTGGATTAGAGCTTCCCCACTGTGTAGGATTACCAGTCTGCTTCATAAATTCTCTTGCATGGGCATAAATTTCTAAAATAGATGCTAAATCACTAAATTCGGCTTTTCTTATCATAGGCTATTCTATGTTTTTAATAATTTTAGTCTTTAATTTTTGAAGCTTGGAAATTGATTTATCAATTTGCTTCTGGCACTCATCATATTCATTAATATAGGAATCAAGAAGATTTGCAATCTGCTTTTTAACCTCTTTTAGCTCGCGAGTCATTTTTGCTAAAAGCTCTTCTTCAATTCCCTTAGAAATTTCCCCATTAAATGAATCATTATGCTTTAAAAGCTCCACCTCAAGGCTAGCAATTTTATGAACTAAAAGCTCATATGATGAGATAAAGGAATCAATCAGGTTGTGCATTGATTCTATTTTTTTATTTAGGGAATCACTTAAGCTAAGCATAGACTCCTTATATTGATTAACAAAGCTACGATATTTTTTAGCTAAATCATTATATTCTAAAACTTCTTGATTTAATTTTTCATTTTTTTCACTAATATAATCATCTAATTTTTCTAGGCTTAAGGCCTCATTAACATCAAGCATTATTTAATCACCTCAATTTTCATCGCCTTTATTTTGTTTTCAAGGCTTTCCTTCTTACGGTCAAAATAGCCAAGTGCGACAATATCCTTTATATCATCATTATCAAGCATACGTGATTCTGATTTAATAATCCCACTAATTTCCTCATCAGAATAGAAAATATCCTTATGCTCTCTAATATCCATCATATGAAGCATATTTGTATTATCAAGAACAATATAAATAATTCTTGCAAGGTCAATTCTCCTTTTAGATTTATATAAATTAGCATAGGAAATGAGCTTTTCTTCATCCTTGTTAATATTATACTGGCTAATATCCTTAATTACCTCCCTTAAGGAATAATAATCATCACCTGAATAGAATGCTAAATTATCAGAAACTGCATCAAAATCAAGATTTTTAAATGATTCTAAGGCTCTAAAATAATAATTAACACGATCACTTAGCATTTCATCAAGAAATAAATCTACATCGGATGATGCTAGTGGAGCAATAAGCTCCTTTAAGGCTGATGATGTAGCTTCACCTAATACAGCTTCATCCTCAATTTGAAGGAAATTAGTTCGACATCTTGTAATTCCTACATAAAGCTGATTGTAAAAGATTCTTCCCGCACGTGAATATGAAAAATCATCACTAAAAATACGCTCATATTCCTGCGCCTTGCTTGTACATAGCTTATATACTACAACAAAATCATTTTCACGCCCCTTAGCCTCTGATACGGTAAAGACCTTATCAGGGCTACATTTAAAGCCTTCTAAAAGCTCAGCCTTTGATTTTTCATCAGCTACAATATACATAATATTTTCAAGATTTTTAGCTGAGGAAATTTTACTAAGCATCCTATATCCTAATGTCTCATCCAAAACTAAATTACCATTAGTTTCAAAAGCGTAATCCTTATTACTAATTAAAGGAAGGTAAGAGCCTAAATCCTCAGATCCAAACAGCTCCTTCCCCTTTTTTCTTAAGGCCTCTAGCTCCTTACAAATAGCATCTGAATACCTATAAGTTGAAGATAATATCTGCTTCTTATAATCATTAATTCCATTAACCATATAAAGGGTTTCAATGCTTTCAAGCTGAATAAAGGTAGGATTGATGGTTTGCTCAAAATCACCAAAAAGATGTAGTGATCCATGCTCATTTTCATTATAATTTAATCTTAAAAGGGTATGAATTTGCCTTTCGGTCATATCCTGGAATTCATCTACTATAATATTTTTATAAATACCATGCTCTAAGATAGCATCTAGGCTTTGAATTACAAAATAGGCAAGGTCATTGTCATCATATAAATTATTTAAATCCATATAGGCTTGGAAGGCCTTAGATGCTTCAAATAAAATCGCAGCCTCTTGGTCAAAATCATCTCTTGTTTGACCGCGATATCCTTCAATTAGCCTAGCCTCTCTTAAAAATAAAGGATAATAATCAAGGCATTTTTTATCCTCTCTTACCGGACTTGCAAAATCATAATAGCGATTAAAGGCCTCATATAGCCTAGACTCCTCTGATATTGCCTCTAGCTGCCTAAAGATTTGGCTATATCTTTTCTTAGCCGTTAAATACCAGGCGTGAAAAGATTCCTCAGATGGCTCATCCGTGCTATTTACATAATCATCTAGTAAATCATTTAAGGCTTTAGCCTCATTTTGATTTAGACTATAGCTTTGACCAAGGAAGGCATTTGTTTCATTATCACTTACCTTGTTAATGATTTTTCCTTTATAAATTCCTCTAAAGAAAAGATATGGATAATCAATACCATATTTAGCAATAATGACATCAAGCTTAAGGCTACTTTCTTTGTTTAAGCCCTTATAGCCATTATTCTTCCATTCTATAAAGCTGTTTAAATCAATTATATTGTTCTCAAGCAAATCAGAAGGATTAAGCTTCTTTTGAGCCTGCTTAGTATATGAGCCATTATATAGAGTGTAGCCCTTAATTTCGACATTAGCGGAGGCTAAAACGTTAATTAAAAAATCCTTAGTCGTAAATACATTTTTACCAGCATGTGATTTGGTATCGTCAAATAAAATATCAATTTCATAAGAAACGTAATCGCAAAGCTTCCTCGAGTATTAAAGGCTTCCTCTCTTGGGCTAAAGCTAAGGCTAGAATCAAGTGGTAAAAAATTTAAGTAGCTATGGATGGCAACATCTGTTTTACCTGTACCGGCTGCACCAAGGACAATATTATAGCCAGGCTCACCGGCAATACGTTTTTGTGTTTCATTAGGAATATATTCTCTTTTCCATTCATGGACATCATCTAAATCCTGACGAATATTTTCAAAATCAAGATTGGTATTTGCAGATACCAAATATAAAATTTTATATTCATCGCTTGCAAAGCGACGCTTATTTTGAACGAAATATAAGTCATAAATATCCTGATATCTATAAACCTTAAGACCATTATAAACATCATTTAAGGATGAAATTTCCTTACAATTTAAAAGATAGGAATCTAGCTCCTCATCAGCTGAGGTCTTAAGAAATTCCATAAAGCGATTAATGCTTTTTAAAATATTACGGTTGAAATCCTTAGTAAATGCACCCTGTAATAGGGGATCATTTTCAAGTCCATCCTCAATATGCTCCTGACGAAGATGAATATTATCATATATATCCTTAAAAAGGTAAATTTTTCTATTTTTCATAATGCCTCCTAAATAAATTAAAAAGGTTAAACATTTAAAATGTTGCTTAATTATAACATTTTTAAGCCATAATGTCCATTTTTTAGGCTTATATTAGCATATAAAATAAAGCTCCCAAAAGGAGCTTTAGAAAAAGAAATATAGCATTAAAGAATTTTATACACCTGAATATGATGAGAAGCCACCATCGATTGGAAGCACTACTCCTGTTACAAAGCCAGCT
>ERZ779940.254-NODE-254-length-14983-cov-1.60564_pt1 | contig 14983 bp, 6 predicted proteins | sample MGYA00511063_ERZ779940 | MGnify/ENA primary metagenome ERZ779940 (study PRJEB29588, sample SAMEA2146682) | human gut metagenome | biome: human gut; feature: human-associated habitat; material: faeces | place: Denmark | collected 2008/2010 ...
CCGCCCAACCACGATTCAAAGCAATACCCCGACATATTTCCTGTAGTCCAATCCAAAGATTCTTGCTGGCCATTTACAATGATTTCTTCATACATACGCGGGTCACGGGTCAATTCTATATTTATTAGTCCGTCACTGGCTGTGCCCGTTCCTTTCAAAAACATTTCATCCAGTTTTCCTTCACTTTTAGTCTTATCCCAATCAAACGGCATACCATCCTTCCAAGGAAACATTTCCATATATTCTTGTGTAGGACTGTAACCACGATGAATGCTCATAAGAGGATCTCCCCATTGGTGCCAATTATAATGACTTGATTTGAATGCATCAATATCAATTACACGTGTGTTTATCAATACTTCCGGGCTATCCAAATTAGCATAGCCTGCACGATATGCCAAACGATAATCTTCTGGACGAGTACCTTTCGCCCGCTGTAAACTATATCCACCTTTAGAAGCCAGTTCATTAAAGAATTGTTCACACGCTTCCAGACAGCGATCCCATAGTTCCGGTTTATAACCACCATACCAAATAGCAGGATTGCCTGTCGCTCCCGGGTAATAAGGCTGGTCGGAATTAAATAAAGGTGAGGCTGCAAATTGAAGAATACGACATTTATAAGCTAAAGCTGCTGCTCTAGTCCAGCGTCCGGATTCAGATGCAGGTGTTTCTACAGTCCAAGGAAGTACAGCAGCAGCTTCATCCAGCAATTGTACCATATAATTCACTGTTTCTTCCACACTGTTACGGGGCATTTCATAGCTTGTATCTGTCCCACTGAATGTACCTTTAATTAAAGGAATGCCACCATAATGACGAAATACATCAAAATAACGGGAGGCAAGAATACATTTCGCTTGTGCCACCATAGAAACTTTTTCATCTTCCCCTAACCCCGGTACATTATCAATATTCTCAATCAACATCCATACTCCACGTACAGCTTCCCAGATATTATTCCTTAAATAATCAAATTTATCAGAACGTTTACCATAATTAGCTGTATGAGTACCTTGATAATAAGGTCCGGTGATACCGGCTGATGGATAAGTATATATATAAAGATCTGTCAATGCCTCCGGTTTGCCCACGTAATTATTAGAACTTTCCTGATTAGCTACATTTTTATAAGGAAGCCCATAATATTGCATACCATAAAGATTAGTCAGAAACTGTCTGGTATATTCAGCATTGTTAAATACGGTATCTTTTGTAACCGATCCTCCTGGAGCCTTTTCCAAAAAAGAGTTGCCGAACTTGATTTCATCGACACATGAAGTAGCGATGACAGATGTCAGAGCCAGTCCTGAAGCAACATTAAAAATCCATTTATTATATTTTTTCATTTGATTGCATTATTAAGATTAAAAACCAAGTTTCAAACTCAATGAATATGTTTTTGTCAGCGGATAAGAGGGAGAATTGCTAGCCTTTGATTCCGGATCACTCCAAAAATATGGAGTAAAGGTCAATAAATTATATCCACTTAACGCTAACTGCATAGTATTCAGTTTCAGTTTTTTCATAAACGGAAGATTGAAATTATAAGCAATTTGCAGATTTTTCAAACGAAGATACTTAGCATCTTTCTCCCACAAAGTTGATTCCGCATAGTTATTGGTATCGTTGATAAATGTCGCACGCGGATATTCCGCATTTGGATTCGGATTCTCTGGAGTCCATGTATGGTCTAACATATATTCCAACAAACCTCCTTGATCTGAGTTTGTACGGTCTGTAAAAGGTTGGCGGAATACGCTTGATATACTGCGGCTTACATTCCATGCGGCAGTCCATTGCATTGAAACATCAAATCCCTTCCAGCTGAATCCCATATTAAGACCGGCCATGTATTCCGGATCATCTGTGAAACCAAATTGACGTGACATATCGTTAGAATCTATTTTACCATCGTTATTTAAATCGACATATACACAATCACCATTTTTTAAATCACTGACTAATTGTTCTGGCATATCCGTACCATATACTTCTTTGTAATGAGTAGGGGTTGTTTCCGAATTATAATATTCAAAGAATTTATATTGGCTGCGTGAACCAAGACGACGTCCTTTTTGATACATATATTCTTCATTCTGCGGAGCTTCTTTTCTCTCTACCACCCGATTTTGATTGTACATCAAATTCAATCCTACGTTATATCTAAAATTGTCGCCTATTTGATCGTTCCATTTTAAAGTGATTTCCCAGCCCCAGCTTCTCATTTCCCCAAGATTAGCCAATGGAGGAGTAAATCCTAATACAGAAGGAGCCGTACCGTCACTCAACATAATGTCTGTACGTTTTTCATGATAATAATCAAATGAAGTGCGTAAGCGATCATTAAGGAAATTAGCATCTACACCTAAATTGGTTTTCAACGCTTTTTCCCATGTAATATCTTGGTTATTCTTTCCATTTTCATAAGCTGCAGGACTTACTGTGGAATTATTGATACCAAACAAAAAACCATGACCATCACGGTTAATTAAAGAAGAATTATTAACTACATAAGGATCAGACATATAGAGGAAACGTTGCTTGTTTCCGTCAAAACTATCATTACCAACTAGACCGATTGTATAACGAAATTTCAAGAAACTTACTACTGATTTTATAGGTTTCCAGAATTTTTCCTCACTAACAATCCAACCAAAAGACCCGGCCGGAAAAGTACCAAAACGTTTGCCGGGTGCATAATTCTCGGAACCATTATATCCAATATTGAATTCTGCCATATAGCGGTTTTTCCAATCATAAGTTGCACGTCCCACTATACCAACCATACCACGAGGAATATCAGAATATGCACTAGGATAATATATCTTAGACTGATTGTATAACAATAATGCTGAAACATGATGATTACCGAATTCCCGGGCATAGTTTAAGGCTGCCTCCATATACCAATCACGTGATTTAGCCGGATCCTTATCTTCATATTTCAACTGAGAATTTTGTCCATATTTCTTGTAAGCAATCGTACCATCTTCCTGTAATACAGGAGTATAAGTTGCAACACTAGCACTAGCCTGTGTATAAGATGTAAAGCCACTATTGTATGATCCTTTAATATGGAATGACAATCCTTTAGTTATAAAATCCAGTTTTTGTTTTAATTGGACATCAGCATTTAAGGTGTTATTACTGGTTCGCATAAAACCTCCACCATAGTATCCCATGCCGCTACCACCAGTAAAAGGCATTCTCAAATCCGGATAGTCCGTACTTGCATTAACCAGTTTGCCATCGACAAGTCCCGGGCTAGAAAACGGAGTGGAATAATACATGTTTATTAACATCCCGGCACTACCCTGTCCAGTATAAGGTTTAGAAGCATTATTCACATTACCAGCAATATTCATTGATAATGTTGTCGTTTTGGTTACGTCAATATCTAGATTTGAGCGGTAATTGAAACGATTATATTGATAAGACAGATTATAGGGCAAGTCAAATTCTTTAAATAAACCACCTTGTGTATAAGCTCCTGCTGAAATAAAATAACGTACACGGTCTGTACCACCTGATATATTAACATTATGCTGTGTTTGAAGGGTCATATCTTTTAAGCAATAATCTACCCAATCCACACTTGGAAAACGAACGGGATCTGAACCATCTTTAAATTTCTGGATTATTTCATCCGAAAACGTAGGATTCAAACCATCACCAGTGTTTATTTGGTTATAAAAAGTGGCATATTGATAAGAATTAGCCATTTTAATACTTTCGGTCGGGGCAATAATACTTGAGGAAGTCGTAAATGAAATCTTAGCCTTTCCTTCCTTACCTCGTTTAGTCGTAATTAAAACAACGCCATTTGCACCTCGTACACCAAAAACAGCCGTAGCAGAAGCATCTTTTAATATAGAAATGCTTTCTATTTCATTAGGATCAATATCATTCATGCTACGTTCCACACCGTCTACTTGAATAAGAGGAGCAGATTGATTCCATGTAGCTTGACCACGGACAAAAATATTCGCTGCATCACTTCCCGGTTCTCCGGAATACTGTACGGTAGTCAAACCTGCCATTTGCCCTGATAACATATTAGAAATGGACCCTGTTGGAGTTTTTGTCAATTCTTCACCTTTTACGCTGGAAATAGCTCCAGTCACAGAAACCTTTTTCTGAACACCATAAGCTACAACCTCTACTTCTCCTAACATTTGAGAATCATCCTCCAAAACAATTTCGATATTAGATTGTTTTACTTCCACAGTTTTAGAACTATATCCAATGAATGAAATCAATAACTTAGCTCCTTTAGGAACATCCAGTTTAAAAACTCCATCAATGTCGGTTATAGTACCTACTGTCTGACCTTGCACAACAACATTGGCACCAATAATAGGTTCTCCTAAATTATCTACAACCTTACCGGTCACTGATACTTTTTGTTGTTGAGCAATATTGTTTGCAGCTATTGCCGACTGTCCTCCTAGGGGAAGAGCCAGAGGACCTGCAAACAGACTAAAGAGAAAAAGCCATCGAAATCTTAATCGATGTCCTAACAGACTTGATTTTTTGCTGTCTTTCATACTTTAATTATTAAGTTAAACAAAAGTTAACTTGATATATAAGTATAGAAGTATCGAAAAAAGCCCATTTCATCGAATTTTGTAATATAGATGATACAATAATAGAGAATATAAAGAGCTCTTATTGCTGTTTGAAAAAAATCTCTTTTAGTTGGTTTTTATGAAATATTTTGCTTTACGTTCCAATTTATATGAAGCAGTTTATGTCCTAGCATAAACTTAAAAGATATCCTTAAAAAGTAAGTGTACTTCATTAGCCATTTAAGTACATTTACTTGGCTCACGAAGCATACTTGCTTTTTAAGGTAATACAATAATAACATTTACATGAAATGAAAAAGCATTTATGCATATATAATAATAGAATTGGCTATTTAAGCAATTGATCGAAGATTTCTCTAAAAACCTTATCGGCATGCTCCTGCATTATTCGTATATAATTAAATATAGGACGATTGTTTTTCATGCTATGGCCAATACAATATTCTATTTTTTCTATTTCGATACCTATATCATAACCATGTTGTGCAAATGTTTTTCTTGCAGAATAATATGAAACCTTTCTATTTATGCCTGCTAGAGCCACTTTCCCTATATGTCTAAAGACCAAACTATATACTTTTTCATAAGATTTATACTTGCCAAAAACTAATTTCCCATTTTCTGAAATATATCGATCAATAATTGCCTGTGCTTCTGGCTGGATAGTGAAAGCTATTTCATTTTCATTCTTTTTGCTATTACGGGTTTTATGTCTTATATATCTCATACAGTTCCCTTTAGTGAAATCATACTCCATTAAGTCTCTTAGATTAATACCACCTAAATAATAAGTTAACATAAATATATCCCGGGCCATGATATGCACAGATTTGAATAATTTTACATCACGTATTCTTTTTAATTCATCAACGGACAGATCTAGTTCTCTGATATTACTAATTGGCATTTTAAATAAGACAAAAGGATGAACTAAATAAGTTACATAATTCATTTTCCTGGCATAGTTCAATATTACTTTTATTAAAGTGAGGTAAATCCTGATAGAAGTTTCTTTTAATCCTTCAGCCTTCATTACATCAGCGAAACTTTGTATATGTGTCGGACTGAGTTGTACCAAAGGAAAATCACCTTTCATGTGTTTAAGGAACTTTGCACAAGCTATATTATATAATTTATGGGATTTTTTACGATCGTCTGCCTCCATCATCGAAAGATATTCTTTCACTACCGTATTAAAGGTTATTCCCTTTTTTTGTTGTTCCCGAGTTATGACATGTATTAATTCAGTGCATGAAATGGTCGACTGATAATGAATAGACGAAAGAATCTCTTCGTATTCATTAATCAGTTTGCGCAAACAAGAATTTATATTAGCTGCATTTTCGTGTTTTACTACTCGTCCATTTTTCATTTGATTTGCAGAATCCAAAATGAATTGGGTTGAAATATATCTCGTTTGTGAACGATGAGCTACTGCGATCCTAACTCTATGTCTACCGTTAGATAATTTTTTAGCAGGCACAATTACTATTGAAAGATTAGCCATATTCAAATTTTAGTTTATACGTTTTACAATACAATATTAAAGTAACAATCAGAAATAAAAGCACTCTTGTATAACAAAAATGCTCGTGAGACTATCCATTTTGAGATTGTTCACAGACATTTGTACTATTTTTCAGTTGAAAAGACGTAAATTTCCATGCTTTTGTACAATCCTACATTGGCTTTTTTCATATTCACGCATATATTTGCAACACTTTTTCACAGGTGGGAGACCTATTTCTCCTGAGAGAATAGAAAACTAACTTTTGTTTAACTTAATAATTAAAGTATGAAAGACAGAAAGAATTCAAGTCTGTTGGGTCGCCTGGACAAGTTCCAGCGGCTGTTCTTCGTTGCTTTGTTATCCGTATTGGCTGTAGGGGCCTTTGCACAGAGCAAAACCGTTTCGGGTACTGTCCTTGACAAGACAGGTGAGTCTGTAATCGGTGCCAGTGTGGTGGTGAAAGGTACTACCAATGGTACAATTACTGACTTTGATGGTAAGTTCACACTTCAAAATGTTCCTGATAATGGAACTATCCAAGTAAGTTTCGTGGGATACAAGACCGTAGATATCCAGGTGAAAGAACAATCTACCGTTAAGGTAATCTTGGAGGAGGATACTGAAACACTGGATGAGGTTGTGGTAGTAGGTTATGGTGTTCAGAAAAAAAGTGATGTGACTGGTGCTATGGCACGTGTTGGTTCTGAAGAATTGAATACAAGACCTGTGAACAATGCTTTTGAAGCCTTACAAGGCAAAGCTGCCGGTGTAGATATCACCTCAAGTGAACGTCCGGGTACTGTAGGATCAATCCGTATTCGTGGTAACCGATCTATCAGCGCATCATCAGACCCTCTGTATGTAGTAGATGGAGTTCCTTTGAGTGCTGGAGGAATTGAAACGATCAATCCGCGTGACATAGAATCCATTGATATTTTAAAGGATGCCTCTTCTACAGCTATTTACGGTTCTCGCGGTGCCAATGGTGTCATATTGATAACTACCAAACGCGGTAAAGCGGGTAGACTCGCTTTAAACTACTCAGGTTCTGTCACATTAGAAAACCTAAAAGACAAATCACCTGCCATGAGTGCAAGCGATTATATTACCTGGCGCCGTTGGGCTTATTATAACTCAGATCCGGTAAACAATCCTCGCGGTGACCAACCTAACTACGATAAAGACCAAATTTATTTCGCAGCATCAGGTGATCCCGCAGCTTTGGCAAATGTAAATAAAGGTTGGAGTAACGGTACTTGGGATGGAAGTAAAGTAACAGATACCGACTGGGCAGACATAGTGACCCAAACAGGTATCACTCATGAACACACCATCAGTGGTAGTGGCGGTAACGAAACTGCGCAAGCTTTCTTCTCTGTTGGTTACCTGAATAATCAAGGAACTCAGAAAGGACAGGAATATGAACGTTATAATTTTTCAATGTCTGTCGATTTACAAGTAAAACCTTGGTTTAAAATGGGCGGATCTATCAACGGTTCATGGGCGGTTCAAGACTATGGTTATTCCCGTACCGGACAATCTTCAGGCTCGGGCCCTGTTGATATATATAGCGCGGCAAAAGCTATTCCACGCTTTGGTGTTCCTTATGATGAAGAAGGAAATATCATTACCAACCCCTGTGGCTCCACCACCAATGTTTATACTGTAATTGACGAATGGAATAAGTCAACCGATAACCGCCAAACTTTCCGTGCACTAGGCAGCTTTTACGGACAATTTGATTTTGGGAAAATATGGGCACCTCTAGAGGGACTAAGCTATAAAATCTCTTTCGGTCCTGATTTCCGCCACTATCGTCAAGGTATTTTTATCAGCAAAGACTCTGCCGTAAAAATGGGCTCAAAAAACTATGCTAAATATGCAACAGATCGTTACTTGTCATGGACACTGGATAATCAGATCAACTATAACAAGACATTCGGCAAACATAACTTAGGCGTAACCTTATTGCAATCAGCTTCCAAATATAATAAAGAAAGTGGTTCCGAAAGTGCTAACGCCATCCCTAATGAAAATTTTGAATGGTACAACATGGGCAGTGTAGATATTACTGATGCAGCAACTTATGGTGCTGGTATGAGTACTGGTATGTCTGAGAATCAGCTGGCATCGTACATGGCACGTGTAAACTACGCATACAACGACCGTTATTTATTGACTGTATCCGGACGTTATGACGGTTCTTCCGTATTAGCAGACGGGCACAAATGGAGTTTCTTCCCTTCTGCCGCCTTGGGCTGGCGCATTGACCAAGAAGACTTCATGAAAGATATTTCTTGGATAAACCAGTTAAAACTTCGTTTCGGTTTGGGAACAACTGGTAACTCAGCTGTAAGTGCATATTCTACATTAGGTAACATCCAGTCATTCTATGTACCTTTTGGCTCTACTCTGACCCCTGCTTATGCTACTAATGAACCTTATTACACTTCTTCTCAAGTAAAAATGGCAAATAAAAATTTAGGTTGGGAAAAGACAACACAATATAACTATGGTATAGATTTCAGTTTCTTGAATGGACGTATCAGCGGTTCAATGGATATTTATCACTCTAACACCAATGACTTATTATTAAGCATGACTATTCCAACCTTAACTGGCTTTAATTCTACTTATGCCAATGTAGGTAAAACAAAAAACTTCGGTGTTGACTTATCTTTGAACCTGGTTCCCATACAAACTAAAGACTTTGAATGGAGTTCCACTATCAATGCAGCCTATCAAAAAGATGAAATCTTAGAACTTGCTAACGGTAAGCAGGATGACATTTCCAATGCCTGGTTCATTGGTGAGTCAATCAATGTTTACTATGGTATTGCCAACGATGGTCTGTGGCAGGAAAGCGATGCGGCAGAGATGGCTAAATTTAATGCTAATGGACATAAATTTGAAGCAGGCATGGTGAAACCTGTTGATCAGGATGGCAACTATATTATTGACAGTAATGACCGTATTATTCTTGGCAATAAAAATCCTAAATGGGTGCTGGGATGGAGCAATACATTCAACTATAAAGGTCTTGAACTAGGTATCGAGCTGAACGGACGATTTGGTTATATAGTTGATACGGGTGGTGAAGGCCAAAACGGTATGTATAACCAACGTGAAATAAACTATTGGACTCCAGACAATACTGGTGCTGATTATCAAAAACCAATTTACAGTACAGCGGGTGGTGATGCTTATTCAAGTCTGCTAGGCTTTAAAGACGCTTCATTCATCAAGATCCGTAACATTTCTCTGGGTTATAACTTTAATTCCAAAGCATTAAAGAACATCGGAATCAGTTCTCTTAAATTATATGCACAAGCTAAGAATATAGGCAACCTCTATTCTTCAGTAGATTTTATGGATTTGGACTTAGGCACTACTTATTACAATAGAGGCTTTACTTTCGGTTTACAAGTTGGTTTCTAATTTGATAATAACACATTAAACTGTTTTTAAAATGAAAAATTTAAAATATACATTATTCACAGCCGCCCTGTCTGTCGCAATGACTGCTAGTTTCAGTTCTTGTAGCGATAGTTTCCTAGATGAAAAAAACAAGTCATCCTATACCACTGACTATTTCAAAACGTCACAGGGCATTCAAGATCTGGCTACCGCACTGTACGGTAACATCCGTTGGCATTTCGGTTATGAATGGGCGTATGGTATTACCCTTTACGGCACCGATGAATTTACAAACGGCTCTGACCTGACTGCAGAACCATGGAACACTTATGACAGCCGTCTGAACCCGTTGGACTGTACAACGGCGAACGGTGCCGCCAACAACAACTGTCCGGGTGTATCGGCTCTTTGGGATCAGATGTATTACGGCATCGCCTCTGCAAATCAAGTTATCGCATCAGCTGACTATGTTACTGATGCGGAAGTCCGTGAAAAATGCCTAGGGGAAGCTTATTTCCTACGTGGATATAACTACTATCGTCTTTTCGCACAATATGGTGGTGTGGTTCTGCAAACCCAAGTTACTGAAGGTGTGGTCAGAACCTTTACTCGCGCTTCTGCAGAAGAAACATTAAACCAAGTGATTGATGACTTGCAGAACGCTTACGACAAACTGCCTACAGATAGATGGCGTGGTACAGGTACATGGACTAAATACACAGCAGCACACTTCCTGGCAAAAGCTTTGCTGTACCGTCAGTCTGAACGTTGCAGCGACTGGAACTCAAGTTATCCTGCTGATGCTGATTTGAAAAAAGCGATTACATTATGTGATGAAGTCATCTCAAAATGTCCGTTAGAAAGTGATTATAATAACCTTTACGCCAAATGGACTGGTATAGACTGCAAAGCCGAAGAATCTAATGAAATATTAATGTCATGCCAACACACTTCTTCGGCAACCGGACGTTTCGGAAACCGTACTTATAATTACTTCAACCCACAATTCTCCAACTTCTCCGGTGGTTGGACACAACGTGGTCAATATATCGGTGGTATGGACTTCCAACGTTGCCGCCCTACAGAATACGCTTATGCTATCTTCGACAATGTGAATGACTCACGTATGTGGAAAACATTCAAAACTGTCTACGGATTGAATAATATTGCATCGAAAGCAGATGATGTAGTGGCTACAAACGGTATTACAGCCGATCAGGTTCCAACACTAGGCGACCAAGGCATCATCTTTATTCTTAATAAAAAAAGTGACAACCGTTTTAAAGACGCCACAAACTCCGATTATGGAACAGTAGGTCGTGGTGGTATAGCCCACTCCTTTGTAAACCCCGAAACAAATAAATGGGTGCCGAATGTATTCCCTATATATGCCGGTGGTCAATATGTATTGAACACCTATGGTGTTAGCGGAAATCCAGCACAGTCCAATGTATTCTGTGGTATCAATAAGACTGACGACGGATCGCGTACAGCAGAGAAAGGTGACGCACATCGTGATGTCATTATGGCCCGTACAGGCGAAACTTATCTGATAAAAGCGGAAGCTCAAGTACGTTCCGGTAACTTCCAGGATGCTATCTCTACCATCAACCAGCTCCGTGCACGTGCCGAATGGAAAAATGGTGAAGACCGCGAATACTACACCGATGGTTCTATGGCTTTCTTGAAAAGCGCAGGCGGTGACGAAGATAATTCAACCGCACTAAGCACTTTAGGCAAATGCAAAGATGCCAATGGTACCAAGATCAATAACACAGAGGCATTCAAGGCTTCTTTCCTTCAAAAGAACACTTACTATCTTTCAACTGGTATAGAACGCACAACAGATGCTTCCAGTCTGCAAATTTCAAGTTATTCATCATTACCAGCCGAGGATGAAGCTATTCTATCAGCTATGGGCGTAAATGGGGACAAAGACCGTTTGATCAATTTCATTTTAAACGAACGTACCCGTGAATGCTTAGGTGAATGGAACCGATGGGAAGAATTGAGCCGTACCAAGACTTTGGTTCAACGTGCTAAATTATTCAATCCGGAAGCAGCTGCCAATATAGCAGACAAACATTTGCTTCGTCCTATTCCACAAACATTCTTAGACCAACTTCAACATGAAGACGGTACGAATTTAAGTGATGAAGAAAAAGCCGCAATGCAAAATCCTGGCTATTAACAGACTAGATTTTTGCAGTCAATAATTAATAAAGGGGAGTGCCGAATTCAGCACTCCCCTATTTTCCACACCATAAATACTTATTTTATAATGAAAAAAATCGGTCGGTTTATATGCTTCACTACACTATTCTTGTTAATAGCGGGATGCAAACAACAAAAAACTATACGCTATGAACTTGTAGATGGCAATCCACAAATAGATTACATAGATTTCCTGAACGACACGCTATGCCGATTTGTCGCACCAGGACCATTGGTTCTAACAAGCCACTACACAAAAAAAGGAGATATTTATATAATACAAATCAACGATATAGTAAGCGCACGGCTATATAAAACAGAAGAAGGAAAGCTACGAGGTGAGGCTCCTTTTTTTGAAGGAATATGGATTATAAAAGAAAAGTGATATCAACAAGTTCTGTACAGTTCATTTACTCATTTCTTTTCATATAAAGAATCTATCTGTCAGTCCCCCCCAATCAATAACTAAAATCCAATACAAATCCAACACGACGAATAAAGATTGTTATCCGTATATGAAAAAAGAACAGAAGGAAGATGAACAATATTCCATGTAAATGAATAAAATTCCATAGGTAAGACACCTTCTTCGTCTATATTTGCATAAATCAAAAATCAAAGATACTATGGAACTATTACCAGCAATCAGAAAAAGCATAATTGCATTCGCTCTGTTACCCGCACTTCTATATGCAGGTATCCCTCCCACCCTACAAAGCGATGCCTCACAAAGAATGACCAAAGATATCATGGACCGCGCTTACATCACCCCCAAACGTATTGTTACCAAATATGCAGGATGTAAGAATAATCTAATAAAAAACGTACACTATTTGTTAGAGCGTGGAAACGGCCAATCGGAAATGAACAGAAAAAAATGTTGCATAATGACCTCTACTGAAACAGAGAAGGCATCCTTATTACTGGATTTCGGCAGTGAACTGCATGGAGGATTAAAGCTCGTCATGGGCAGTTCCAACCGTAGGGAGCCTTCTTTGGTAAGAATACGTTTCGGAGAATCTGTTGGAGAAGCCAACAGTACCACTTCAAATTCCGAATGGAAAGTGGGATTTTCAACAGACGATCATGCCAAACGTGATATCATCATGGAAATTCCCCGTGACGGCATGATTGAAATAGGTAATACCGGTTTCCGCTTTGTCCGCCTCGACTTGCTGCAAAACAACGCCACTATCTCTTTAAAAGAAATTTCAGCTATCCTGCGCTACCGTGATATTCCTTATCTGGGATCTTTTGAATGCAACGACCAACGTTTAAACAAAATATGGATTACCGGAGCCTATACTGTCCACTTGAATATGCAGGAGTTTTTATGGGATGGCATCAAACGTGACCGGGTAGTCTGGCTGGGCGATATGCATCCTGAATTAATGGCTGTCAGCCGTGTTTTCGGATACAATGAGGTAATTCCCAACAGTCTGGACCTGGCCTGCAAACAATTTCCGTTACCCAATTGGATGAATGGCATGAGTGCATACAGCCTATGGTATCTGATCAACCAATATGAATGGTATCACCAGACTGGTGATATTGATTTTTTAAAGAAACATTCCGACTATATCAGCGGATTAATCCATCTGATAAATGAGAAAGTGGATGATGCGGGAAATGAAACGTTAGCGCCTGCCCGCTTTTTGGACTGGCCATCCAGCGGAAATAAAGCCGGAGTTGAGGCAGGCTATCGCGCACTGATCGTATGGGCTATGCAAGATGCACATCAATTGTCTTTAAAACTTGGTAACACCTCTGATGCTCAATTATGTCTGGACATTATCAACCGGATGAAAAAAAAGATATTACCTCACAACAATCTGAAACAGGCAGCTTCATTAATGGCCATCGCTGGATTGATGGATCCCCAACAGGCTTGCGATGAAGTTGTCTCTGTAGGTGGTGGAAAAGGTTTTTCCACTTTTTACGGGTATTATATGCTGGAAACATTAGCCAAAGCAGGTGAGTATGAGAAAGCAATAGATATCATTAACACTTTCTGGGGGGCCATGCTGGATTTGGGAGCAACCACGTTTTGGGAAGATTTCAATCTGGACTGGATTCCTAATGCCGCTCCTATAGACGAACCTGTTCCAGCCGGAAAAAAAGACATACATGGCGATTTCGGCGCCTATTGCTATCCCGGATTCCGTCACAGCCTTTGCCACGGGTGGTCCTCAGGACCTACCACATGGCTGTCAGATCATGTATTAGGTATAAAAATCGTGAACGTGGAACGCAAGCAGATCAGTATTGAGCCACACTTGGGTAAATTAGAATGGGCTAAAGGCACTTATCCCACCCCTTGGGGCGTGATAGAAGTCAGCCACGAGAAGAAAGCCGATGGTAAAATCGCAACCAAAGTGAAACTTCCGAAAGGTGTAAAACAAATTTAATTATAAGAAATCGTTATCAAACTTCTATAAAAACTGGATCTTATGAAAAACATAATGATATGGATTATGCTCCTCTTGAGTATAACTTATACTGACGCCCAAAATGGGAAGTCTCCTAGAAAAGACTATGCCAAATTAGCTAATTATGATGAAAGTAAGGTTCCGCAATATACCTTACCTTCCGTATTAATGTGTCACGACGGAGAAATGGTTCAGACCAAGGAACAATGGGAGCAAAAACGCCGCCCCGAAATTTTAAACCTGTTCACGACTTACATGTTTGGCAAAGCACCTGTATTAAAACACAAACTGCCTTGTACAGTCAGTCGGATCAATGAAAAAGCTCTGAACGGATGTGCCACCCGGAAAGAAATAACCATCCAATTAACAGACGATCCACAGGGTCCCCACATTGACTTGCAACTGTATCTTCCTAATCATGTATCAGGAAAAATTCCGGTTTTTCTAGGTATCAGCTTCATGCCCAATTACACGATATATGATGATCCCGATTTATCTGTCCCCGAAATAACAGATGAAAAAATGAAGAAAAGATCTTTCAGGGGATCAATGGACAAATCCTGGCAGCTTGATAAAATTTTGGAACACGGATATGGTCTGGCCACTTTCTGTTATAATGATGTGGATCCCGATTTTGACGATGACTTCCAAAATGGTGTGCATCCTTATTATTATGAGAAAGGGCAGAATTTCCCAGATCCGGATCAATGGGGTTCCATTGCAGCTTGGGCATGGGGCATGAGCCGTGCCATGGATTATCTGGAAACAGACAAAAAAGTGGATGCCAAAAAAATCGCCGTGATAGGTCATTCTCGTCTTGG
>ERZ779940.266-NODE-266-length-14468-cov-1.45292_pt1 | contig 14468 bp, 6 predicted proteins | sample MGYA00511063_ERZ779940 | MGnify/ENA primary metagenome ERZ779940 (study PRJEB29588, sample SAMEA2146682) | human gut metagenome | biome: human gut; feature: human-associated habitat; material: faeces | place: Denmark | collected 2008/2010 ...
GAATATGTGAAAATGGATTTTATGACACATGGGGCGATGGAGGCTGACAAATGGTATAATCCGGAAATACAAACAGGTATTCAGGGATATAACTATGGAATGCAATTGCTTGACAAATATTTTGGCGATATGTATATCAATCTTTCTATTTCTCCTGTTTTTCCTGCTCATTATGCTCAGTCTAGAAGAATTGCTTGTGATGCGTGGAATAAGATGAAGGATACTGAATATACCTTGAATGCACTTTCATACGGTTGGTGGCAGGATAAGGTTTATCAGTTTAATGATCCTGACCATATTGTATTGCGTGATGCTACAGATGGTGAGAACAGAGCGCGTGTTACTTCGGGGGTCATTACAGGAATTTTCATTGCTGGAGATGATTTCAGCAAAGGCGGTTCTAAAGAAGTGAAGGAGAAGGCGATGAAATATCTGACTAATGCTGAGATCAATGCTATAGCCAATGGGGAATCTTTCCATCCTGTAGATGGGAATGGTGAAAAGTCAGAAAATCAGTTTGTACGCATGGATAAGGATGGTAAGGCTTATTATGCTGTGTTCAACTATATGGATAAAGAGTTGAAGATGACTACAGCTTTAGAGCGTCTGGGGTTGGATTCGTCAAAGGAATATAGGCTGAAAGAATTATGGAGTGGCATTGAAAGTACTGCTAAAACCAATCTGGAAGTAACGGTTCCTGCATGTGATGTTGTAATTTTCAAAGTGGAAGAATAAACCAATATAAACTTTAAATCGTACTTAAATTTACAAATTATGAAAAGAATTAGGCTTATTAATTTAATCCTTATCATGTTTTGTTGCTGCAATATGCTAGCACAGAACATAACGGTTACAGGACAGGTGGTGGATGTTACATCCGAACCTATCATTGGTGCAAGTGTAGTGGTAAAAGGTACAGCCAATGGGACTATTACCAATTTTGATGGTAAATTTACATTATCAGTTCAGAAAGGGGAAACATTGCATATTTCTTATATAGGATATGTTGCACAAGATGTTAAAATAATGGGTAACCAACCAGTCAAAGTTGTGATGTCGGAGGATACTGAAACATTAGATGAAGTGGTTGTTGTAGGCACTGCGATGAAGAAGAGTGATTTGACGGGAGCTGTTGCCAGTGTTAGTTCTAAAGTATTGGAAGAAAAACCAGTAACAAATGTAAATCAAGCTCTTCAAGGTCGTGTCGCAGGTGTGTTCATTTCTCAACCTACGCGTCCTACGGATGATGCATCTATTAAAATTCGTGGTATTAATACAATTAATGGATCTACAGACCCTATTTATGTCGTAGATGGTATGGTTATGGATAATTCATTCTCTGGATTTAATGCAGTCAATTTGAATGATGTGGCTTCTATTGAGGTCTTGAAAGATGCATCAGCTACAGCTCTGTATGGTTCACGTGGTCCCAACGGTGTTGTTGTTATTACAACTAAGAAGGGTAAAAAAGGCGAAGGTAAAGTTTCTTATGATGGCTGGATTGGCTTTCAGACCTATGCTAATACTCCAAAAACTATGAATACTCGTCAATTATTTGAACTTAGAAAGGAGGCCTATACGAATGGTTATATGCAAACAAATCCTGATGGAGATGTCAATGCTTATATCAATGATGTGATAATGGGATCGAATACTGTTTTTGCTGATTATGAATTCGATGCCTACAACAATAATAAAAATTATGATTGGCTGGATGCTGTGAGCCGTACTGGAGTACAACACAATCATGTAGTAAGTCTTTCGAATGGCAATGATAAAGGTTCTTATTATATTAGTTTTGGTTATACAGACAATAAAGGTGTAATTGAGAAGTCTGAACAAGAAAAATACACAGGACGTATTAATGCGGATCAACAGATTAAATCCTGGCTGAAAGTAGGTACTAATACAACTTTTACACGTACCGAGAACACGTTGGTTGATGATGGAGTAATGAATCGTGCACGTTGTGCTAATCCGATGTTGGAAATTTCTGATGAGATTGAAACTTTAAATTGGCAAGGTATTTTTGACCAAAATAATTTTAATCCATTACGTTCTTTGAAAGTCGATAATGATTTGGTGTATAATCGCTTGTTGAGCTCTAATTATATTAATATCAATCCTATTGAAGGATTAAACTTGCGTTCTACTTTCTCTATTGATTATGCTCAAAAGCAGCAAAATAAATATACCCCGAATGATATTTATGAGTCGGAACGTTATGGAACACAAGGTGAAGCCAAAGATGATAGAGATACACGTACTGTATGGCAATGGGATAATTCATTGTCTTATGAAGCCTCTTTCGGTAAACATAAGTTGAATGCGATGGTTGGTACCAGTGCTACACGGACTATGTATAATTATATTAATGCTACGGCAACAGGGTTTGGCACTAATTTATTTGGATATCATAGTTTGGGATCTGGTTATAAAAAAGATCAGCGCGGCTTAAGTACAGCTTGGTCCGAGCAAACATTATTATCTTATATCGCTCGTGTTAACTATAACTATGCGGGTAAATATTTATTGACGGCGACAGCGCGTTACGACGGTTCTTCTAAATTTGCTAAAGGAAATCAGTGGGGTATTTTTCCGTCTGTGTCTGCAGCTTGGAATATTACAGAAGAAAAGTTCATGAAAAATCAGACGATTTTTGATCAGTTAAAGTTACGTGCTGGTTTTGGTATCGTTGGTAATCAGAATATTGATGATTTTGCCTATTTATCTTTATATAATGTCAGCTATACGGGTACTTCCGATACAGGTTATACGAATTCTTTTGTTTCCAATGGGCGACGTGGTACTCCAGATATTAGTTGGGAGAAACAAAAACAATGGAATTTAGGAGTAGATATGGCTTTCTTACAGAATAGAGTGCGTTTGTCTGTTGATGCTTTCTTGATAAAAAATAAGGATTTGTTAATGAGCCATTCGTTGCCTACGACTACTGGTTTCAGCAGTACTATTGAAAATATAGGTGCGATTGAAAACAAAGGTTTGGAATTTGCTTTGAATGCCAATTTGGTAAGAGCTAAAGATTTTGAATGGAATTTTGCAGCTACATTGTCTATGGATAAAAATAAGGTAACTCAATTATATGGTGATAATGATGTTGTATATAATGTAGATAGTGATCGTAATATTCAAAAAGAAGGTAATTTATTCCTTGGTGAGTCTCGTAACACAATTTATATTTGGAAAACAGGTGGAATCGCCCAAGAAATTGATATGGATCGTTTGAATAAAATAAATTGGAATGGATATAATGTGAATCCTGGTGATTTGTATCCGTTGGATTATGATAATAATGGACAGATAGATCAAAATGACCGTGTTGTAATTGGTTCCACTGATCCTAAGTTTTATGGCGGTTTTTCTGCAGATTTTTCTTGGAAGGGATTGTCTTTAAATGCAGTATTCAGTTATTCTTATGGGGCTAAAAAATTGAGTCCTTGGTATGAAACTTTGATTGGAAGTACTGGATCTGGAGTCGCATCAACGGATTTGTTGGATCGTTGGACTCCTGAAAATACAGATGCTGAATTTCCACGTGTGTTGGCTGGCTTTGATTATAATCATTATGGTGCAAGTTCTATGGATTTTAGTGTACAGAAAGCTTCTTTCTTGCGTTTGTCTGCTCTGACATTGGCCTATACTTTCCCAACTAAAGTGATAAATGCTCTGAAACTGGCTAACCTGCGTGTTTATGCCACTGGTTCTAATCTTTTTTGCTTAACTAATTATAATGGTTATGATCCGGAAACTGGTGATTGGTATCCTCCTACACGTATGTATACTTTTGGTCTTAATTTGGCTTTTTAATGGAAGGATAGAATAAATAGTCTAACTTTAAAAGAAAACACAACAATGAAAAAGATATATAGATATAGTGCGATATATGCTTTGGCTTTGACCTTTGCACTGAAAACCTCCTCTTGCTCGGATTTTTTGCAGGTAGAACCTACGGGATCTTTGACTGAAGAACAAGTATTTGAAAAAATAGATAATGTAGAACCTTTAGTTCTTGGATTGTATAAGAGTTATAGGGGCTGTAAAGAAGGACGTAATGGATTGATGCCTTATTTGGGGACAGATGAAACACAGCAGGGTAATTATCAGTTGATTTCTTCAGGCGATCAAGCCGGTATGGATAAATATAATGGACAGTTGAATCCTACATCTACTCAGGTTAGTTCTATTTGGAACAACCGTTGGCCGGCTGTCGTTTCAGCTGCTAAAGCTATATATGCATTGGGTATGACCACTGAAGAACCGGAACGTGCTAAACAGTTGATGGGAGAGGCATGCTTTATTCGTGGTTTATTAATGTTTGAATTAAGTATGTATTGGGGTGAAATCCCTGTGATAGATATGAACCGTACTGATGAATTGGGCTTGGGACGTCAACCTTTAAAGACTGTATGGGAATATATTATTAATGATTTTATTACTGCTACCAATAATTTGCCTGAGTCTTATAATAGTGAACCGCAGCGTGCTACTGTTGGGGCTGCATGGGCCATGTTAGGAAAGGCTTATATGGCAGCTCCGGAAGAGACAGGATTACGGGATTTTGCCAAGGCTGATGAATGTTTTAAGACTATTATTAATATGGGGCGATATGAATTGCTGAATAATTATGCTGACTTGTATCGTTATGATAATCCTAATACAAAAGAGTCATTGTTTGAGTTGCAATTTAATAATGTATATCCTGATTGTAATTATTGGGAGTTTGATTGTGGTTCTCGTGCATGTGACTCTTGGTTTGGTCAGGGATGCTCTTTCTCTGGTTACGACTTTCTAGTTCCGACTCCTTTTGCTTATAAGACGGTAGAAGAAGGTGGCATTTGGGAAGATGGAGATTTGCGTAAAGAAGAAGCATTGCGTTATGATTTTACGTATTATACTAATAAATATTCAGAAGATGGAACATTTGAATATGTAACTCCTGATTTGTCAAAGACTCAATGGACGGGAACTACAGATGAATTGGAACCGCATATAAAGAAATATGAAGACTATCGTACAGATATTCTTTCAGGGCTTGGCATTAATAACATGTGGAATTCTGGTAAGAACTTTTCAATGATTCGTTATGCTGATATATTATTATTGCATGCTGAATGTCTGAATGAATTAGGACAGACTTCGGAAGCAGTACAGATCGTGAATAATCAAATTCGTACTCGTGCATGGGGAGGAAACTTGCCAGAAGATAAGAAATGGAATTCGGGAATGAGCAAAGATGAATTCCGTGATAAAGTAATGGATGAACGTTTGCGTGAACTTTGTTTCGAAGGTTGGAGACGTATTGATTTGCTTCGTACTAATAAATTTGTAGAATTGATAAAAGAACGTAACCGTTGGGCAAAAGAATCAGGAACAATTCAAGATTTCCATAAGCGCTATCCTATTCCTGATACTGAAATTAAAACAAATGATGCATTCGGCCCTGAAGATCAGAATCCGGGATATAGCAAATAAATTGTTTCTATCCATATAAATTAGAAGCATCAGGAGGAAACATCTGCTTCCTACCTGATGCTTTTTCTTTTTCTGAAATTTGGAATAATATGAAAATAATACATAAAATAGAAACTTATACCTCTGACGGAAAACCTGTATTACGATTTACCGTAATGAACTCCTCGGGAGCTTATATGGAATTCACTAATTGGGGGGCACGTTGGATTACAGCTTCAGTACCCGATGTTCAGGGAGCATTAGCCAATATTTTGATCGGTTATGATACCTTGTCCGATTATTTGAAAGATTCTTATTATATGGGAGCAACTGTTAGCAGATTTGCCAATCGTATTGCTGATGCTTCTTTTACAATAGATAGGAAAACCTTCCATTTGGAAGTTAATGATGGGAATAATACCAATCATGGAGGTTTTTCCGGCTTTCATAACAAGATGTGGCAATGGGAAGAATTACCGGATGGCATCCGTTTTAGTCTGTATTCGCCAGACGGAGAAGGAGGTTTCCCGGGAAATATCCATGTGATAACAGACTATCGTTTCAATGAGGACAATGAACTTTCTGTACGGCATTATGCGGAAACAGACTGTGCTACTTACATCAATATGACTAATCACGCATATTTCAATTTGCGCGGAAATGGAAAAAAGATAACAGAGCATCGGTTGCATATTTCGTCTGACCGGATATTGGATACTACCTCGGCGTTCATTCCTACGGGAAGAAAGATGAAGGTGAAAAATACTCCGTTTGACTTTACTTCCCTAAAACCGGTAGGTGCAGACTTATATGCTGATCATGAGCAATTACTTTGGAATAAAGGATATAATCATTGCTATATATTGAAAGATAAAATGTCTGAGGAGATGTTAGAGGCTGCTTCTTTATATGAACCTGTTACAGGAAGAAAAATGACAGTGATGACTGATTTGCCTGCTGTTCTTTTGTATACAGCGGGATATTATGACCGACCGGATACAGCCATCTGTTTGGAAACACAATTTTATCCGGATACTCCTTCTCATTCGGATTTTCCTTCTTGCCTGGTGTTACCGGAGAAAGCTTATGAGCATTGCACCTTGTTTAGTTTTCAGGTGCAAAAAGAGAAATAGATGATTGATAAATATGAAAAGACTATAATATGAAAAACGTAAAAAAAACATGGGTTGTATTAGCCCTACTGGGATGTATGCAAGTACTGCATGCTCAAACTGTGTATTTACATAGCGATAACCCACAAATGAAATGGAAGTTAAAGCCTCAGGCTGAAGTCGGAACGGATGTGAAGTCACTTTGTGGAAACGGATACAATGTTTCTGCTTGGGTAGATGCTGTTGTGCCTGGAACAGCTTTTAATTCGTATGTAATAGCAGGGCTGGAGAAAGATCCTAACTTTGGTGACAATATTCATCAGGTAAATCGCGACAAATACGACTGTAGCTTTTGGTATCGTACTACATTCCGTGTTCCTGCTGATTTTACAAAAGAATTGATATGGTTGAATTTTAATGGGGTAAACCGTCGTGCGGAAGTCTATCTGAATGGAACATTATTAGGTAAACTGGATGGGTTTATGCATCGTGGACATTTTAATGTTACTTCAATAGTAAATCGTGATAAAGAAAATGTATTGGCTGTACTTGTTCATATGCCTGATACTCCATTGGCTAATCAGGGCAGTCCAACCTATTTGTCTAGTGGCGGATGGGATTGGATGCCTTATGTGCCGGGGTTGAATAGTGGTATAACCGATAAGGTATTTCTTACTAATACGGGAACAGCTACTTTAATTGATCCTTGGATACGTACTAATTTACCTACCCGTGCCAGAGCGGATTTGAGTGTGGCGCTTGATGTTAAGAATAATTCGGTAGAAAAGACGAAGGTATTGGTGCGCGGAACAATTACCCCAGGAAACATTGTTTTTCAAAAAGAATTAGACGTGAATGCCCATACTACTGAACAGGTGAAGTTTGACAAACGCTATTTTCCACAACTGTGTATAGACCAGCCGCGTCTGTGGTGGCCAAATGGGTATGGAGGATGCAATCTTTATCATTGTAAGTTTGAGGTGATGGTGGATGGAAGAGTTTCGGAAACGAAAGATGTTTCTTTTGGTATAAAGAAATATTCTTATGATAAAGAGGGCAATACATTCCATATTTATATTAATGATATTCCGGTATTTGTTAAGGGAGCGAATTGGGGGATGTCTGAATATATGCTTCGTTGCCGTGGCGAGGAATATGATACCAAAGTCCGCCTGCATAAGGAAATGAATTTTAATATGATACGTAATTGGCTCGGCTCTGTTACAGATGATGAATTCTACGAGGCATGTGACAAATATGGCATTATGGTATGGGATGATTTTTGGATAAACTCTAATCCGAATTTGCCTTATGACCTCAATGTGTTCAATAATAATATGATGGAGAAAATAAAACGTGTGCGTAATCACCCTAGTATAGCCGTGTGGTGTGGCGATAATGAATCTAATCCTCAGCCTCCTTTAGAAGGATGGATGGCGGAAAATATTAGGACCTTTGATGGAGGTGATCGTTATTTTCAAGCAAACTCCCATGCTCAGGGCTTGACCGGTAGTGGTCCGTGGGGAGCATTTGAGCCTCGCTTTTATTTTACTAAATATCCTGATGGCTTGGAAGGAGATCCGGCGCGTGGCTGGGGATTCCGTACAGAAATTGGCACAGCTGTAGTTCCTACCTTTGAAAGCTTCAAGAAATTTATGCCCAAGGAGAACTGGTGGCCTCGTGATGAAATGTGGAACAAGCACTATTTTGGCCAAAATGCTTTTAATGCAGCTCCCGATCGTTATGATGCTTCTATAACCAAAGGTTTTGGCAAGCCCGAAGGGATTGAAGATTATTGCCGTAAGGCTCAGCTTGTCAATATTGAATCTAATAAGGCTATGTATGAGGGTTGGCTGGATCGTATGTGGGAGGATGCATCAGGTATCATGACTTGGATGGGACAGTCGGCATATCCGTCTATGGTTTGGCAAACTTATGACTATTATTATGATTTGACAGGAGCCTTTTGGGGAGCAAAATCAGCCTGTGAACCGGTGCATATTCTTTGGAATCCTGTGACGGACGGTGTGAAGATTGCTAATACCACAGCATGTGATATGGAAGGTTTGACTGCTGAAGTAAAAGTTTACAATCTGGATGGAAAGTCTGTGGAGGCTTATACAAAATCAGCTATTGTGAACTCTCCTAGCAATTCTACTGTGCAATGTTTTACGATAGATTTCAATAAAGAGCGTAAAAATCTGTCATTAAATAAACCGACCTTTGCTTCAAGTACCACTTATGGACAGCCTTCAGATGCTACGGATGGGAAAAAAGATACCCGTTGGGCAGCGGCAAAAGCGGAAAATGAATGGCTTTATGTGGATCTGGGCAGTGTGCAATCCGTAGGTGGGGTTCGCTTGAATTGGGAGGCATCTTTTGGTAAAGGATATAAGATTCAAGTGTCAGATGACGCCGAGACTTGGAAAGAAGTATATAAAACTGATGAAGGACGTGGAGGAATAGATGAAATTACTTTCCCCGAAGTTGATGCCCGTTATGTACGTATGTTTGGGACGGAACTAGGTTGGTGGTTTGGTTATTCATTATGGAGTTTTGATGTATTGGGTGGAACACAGCCTAGTGAGGGTTTGAGCGATGTACATTTTATCCGCCTGACGTTGAAAGATAAATCAGGAAAGGTTGTTTCTGAAAACAATTATTGGCGTGGCAACGACCGTTTGGACTTTACGGCTTTGAATACTTTGCCGGCAGCCGAATTGAAAGTTTCTTCTAAATTGTTGCGTAAAAATGGTCAGGCAGAGATTCGGGCAGCTATAGCTCACCTAAAGTCTGCAAAAGGTGTGGCGTTTGCAGTATATGTTCAGGCTGTTCGGACCTCGGATGGAGAGCGTATTCTTCCTGCTATTATGAATGACAATTATTTCACATTGATGCCGGGTGAAACCAAAGATATATTGTATTACTTTTGATGAGGCTTTATTGCAAGGTGGTTCCTATAAATTGTTGGTAACACCTTATAATAATAAATAAGATGCGAGTTGGTGGAGCTTGGAGAATTTGAAATTCAGATTGGTGTAGCTTCCGATGATGTATGATTAAAGAAGAATATAATAGTGGAACAAATGAATTTGGTAAATATGGGAAATAAAATATTGTTTTTATGTGTTTCTCTCTTGGCGTATGTAAATTCTTACGCCAAGGTGGTCTTACCCGCTTACTTTACGGACAATATGGTTCTTCAGCAAAATACGGAGGTTACTTTTCATGGTAAAGCGGTATTGGGTAAAATCTTAAAAGTAACTACAGGCTGGAATAATGAAGTGTATGTGACTCAGGTGAATAAGGACGGTTATTGGAGTTTGTCTGTGCCTACTCCTGCTGCAGGAGGGCCTTATACGTTGACATTTACGGATGGTAAGAAATTGCAATTAAAAAATGTAATGGTGGGAGAGGTATGGTTTTGTTCTGGTCAGTCTAATATGGAGATGCCTGTTGCGGGTTGGGGGAAAGTCATGAATTATGAGCAGGAGATAACGGAGGCGAATTATCCTTCTATCCGTTTGTTTCAAGTGAAGAAGAATACTTCAGTAATTCCGTTGAGTGATATGGAGTCTACTATGGGAGGTTGGCAGGAATGTTCTTCCGCCACAATTCCTGAATTCTCTTCACTCGCTTATTTTTATGCCCGTTCATTATGGAAAGAATTAAATGTCCCTGTGGGTGTGATTGACTGTACGTGGGGAGGAACGCCTGCTGAAGCGTGGACCAGCTATGAAACATTGAAACAGGTGCTGGGCTTTCGTGAAGAGTTGGCTAAGATGGAACAATTGGACTTTGACCCTATTCGTATGGAAAAGGCCTATAATCAAGAACGCTCTGAGTGGCAATCTCTTTTTTCTAAGGAAGATAAGGGAATGGAGGAAGATAAGCCTTGCTGGATTGCACCGGACTTGTCAGAAGGACAATGGTGGGATATGTGCCTTCCTGATTACTGGGAAAAGAATGGATTGAAAAATTTTGATGGAGTAGTATGGTTCCGTCGTAGTTTTGAAATTCCAGCAGAATGGATTGGTAAACCGTTAAAACTAAATTTAGGAATGATTGATGATGAAGATATCACTTATTTTAATGGGGTGGAGATTGCCCGAGGGGCAGGCTATATGACACCGCGTACTTATACCATTCCTGCAAAACTAGTGAAGGCTGGTAAGGCGGTTCTTGCTGTTCGTGTTTCTGATTTTGGTGGAGAAGGCGGTATTCATGGCAAGGCGGAGGACCTTTATGTAGAAGCTGATGGAAAGCGGATCAGTTTGGCTGGAGATTGGAAATATCGTATCGGACTTTCTTTAACAGGATTTCCACCTGCACCGATTTCTCCTGTTCAAAGCTCCAGTTATCCTACGGTGCTGTTCAATGCGATGGTCAAACCATGGACTGCTTTTCCCATTAAAGGAGTAATATGGTATCAAGGTGAAGCTAATGTAGGTCGATCAGAACAATATGGAGATTTGTTTCCTGCTCTCATTACGGATTGGCGCCGACAATGGCGGAGTGATTTCCCCTTTTATTTTGTACAATTGGCTAATTTTATGGAATCCACGAAAATACAGCCGGATTCCGAATGGGCGGCTTTGCGTGAAGCGCAAACTAAAGCATTAAAACTTGACCAAGTTGGTATGGCCGTGACCATTGATATTGGTTTGGCTGATGATATTCATCCTAAGAATAAGCAAGAGGTGGGACGCCGTTTAGCTTTGGTTGCCCTGGCCGGTAGTTATGGAAAAAATGTTTCAAGTTCGGCTCCTGTATTCCAAAATTATATAATTAAGGGGAACAAGATGGAATTGGATTTCGGACAAAAGCAAGATGGATTTCAGATTAAAGGTACAACTTTAAAAGGCTTTACCATTGCAGGGCCGGACCGTGTATTTTATCCGGCAGAGGCTATGGTCCATGATGGAAAAATTATACTTTCTTCTACTGAAGTTCCTGCCCCTCTTGCTGCACGTTATGGCTGGGGAGATAATCCGGATTGTAATTTGTACGGAGAGAACGGGCTCCCGGTTGCCCCTTTCCGGACCGACTGTTGGTAGATGGTGTAAGTCTTAACCTTTTTTCTTTTCTTTATAAGCTGATGGAGGCATCCCCATCGTCTTAGTAAATAACCGGGAGAAATAAAGAGAATCCTCATAGCCTACCAAGGGACTTATTTGGTTAATTTTTAGGTTAGTAAAATCCAGGTAGTGACAGGCTTCCTGTATTCTGAGATAGGTAAGATATCGAAGAGGAGAGGAGCCTGTCTTTTCTTCAAACAGATTGGAGAAATAGGAAACTGAGAGGTTTACTTCCGCAGCGATATCTGCTAGGCGAATGGTTTTGCTCAAATTTTCTTGCATGAAATGAATCGCTATTTGCACCACATCCTTGCTTCTGCAACCATTGCGCATAGAACCGCAATCCCGATATTCACCAATAAACTTCATGGAACCTAAAAAATGGAAAAGACTGGTAGTGGCATAAAGCATATAGTTTTTGCTATATCCGGAGCTGATGGACGAGTAGATTTCCTCGAAGAGTACTAATCTTTCTTTGATTCGTGAATCCTCTTGTGGAGTGATGTCTTTCGGACGGTCAAAACCGGCACTGAAAAATGCAGCTTTTGTTCCATTGAAATGGATCCAGTAAATAGTCCAGGGATTTCTCTCATTACTGCCATAAGCGTGTGCCTGGTGTTTAGGTAGAATGAAAAATTGGTTGGCGGTAACTACATATCGATGTTTGTCTAACTCGAACCACCCTTCTCCCTCCATACAATAAATAAGGATAAACTCGGTTGCTTCCTCGGTGTTGCGTTTCCGGTAATGAAAACAGGCATGAGGATAATATCCTATATCTGTAATGTAAAGTTCGCTGCCTAACGGATCTTGCTTTAATTCTTCAATCAGAAAAGCAGGAAGTACGATGGCGCGTTCTCCTTTAAATCCCTCTTTAATTCGTGGCATATATCCATGTATTAGAATTGGATAACAAAGATAGCAGACTTCCTTGATTTTACCTACAATACAGGCTTGATTTCGATGATTTTGAGGGTATAAGCGTCAAAATTCTTATTTTATGGCGCATTTGAGTAGGGATTTTTGAGCTTCTCTCCCTATTTTTGCACTATAATTTTAATCGATAAATAATACCATGAAAGAAAGATTATTCTTCTTGATATGTTTTTTATGCATATCATTTATGTTAAAAGCGGCAGATAAGCCAGTAATTAAAATTAGTACAGAAAATGTAGACCTTATTTACCGGGTTGGTAATAACGGACGTCTATATCAAAGTTATTTGGGAAAGAAGTTGAATCATGCTACAGATATTGCCCATTTGCCACAGGGTAGCGAAGCATACCTTACTCATGGCATGGAAGATTATTTTGAACCGGCTATTCATATAGTACATAATGATGGCAATCCTTCTACTTTATTAAAATATGTTTCTCATACTCGGAATCAAGTGTCGCCGGGGGTAGATGAAGTGGTGATTACTATGCAGGATGATAAATATCCTGTAACTGTAAAACTTCATTATGTGGCTTACCAGAAAGAAAATTTGATAAAGACTTTCACTGAAATCAGCCACCAGGAAAAGAAACCTGTGCAGCTTCATAAGTACGCGTCTTCCATGTTGCACTTGAATCGTGCCAACTATTTCCTGACTGAATTCTCGGGAGACTGGGCTAGTGAGGCGCATGTGAAGGAACAACCTTTGGAATTTGGTAAAAAAACGATTGATACTAAATTGGGAGCACGTGCCAATATGTTCTGCTCTCCTTTCTTCCAACTTTCATTGGATGGAAAATCAGAAGAGAACCAAGGTGAAGTGTTGGTCGGAACATTAGGATGGACGGGTAATTTCAGTTTTGTATTCGAGGTGGATAATAAGAATGAACTCCGTGTTATATCAGGAATTAATCCGTATGCTTCGGAATATAGTCTGAAACCGAATGAAATCTTTCGTACTCCCGATTTCTATTTTACTTACAGTTTTACAGGTAAAGGACAGGCTAGCCGTAATTTCCATGATTGGGCCCGTAAGTATCAGGTGAAGGATGGGAACCAGACTCGTATGACTTTGTTGAATAACTGGGAAGCCACCTATTTTGATTTTGATGAAGCGAAATTGGTGAAGCTGATGGATGATGCAGTAGAACTGGGTGTGGATATGTTTTTGTTGGATGATGGTTGGTTTGCCAACAAGTATCCGCGCAGTGGTGACCATCAAGGATTAGGTGACTGGGATGAAACGACTGATAAACTTCCTCACGGCGTAGGTTATCTGACGGAAGCGGCTAAGAAAAAAGGTATAAAGTTTGGTATTTGGATTGAACCGGAAATGGTGAATCCTAAAAGTGAATTATATGAAAAGCATAAAGATTGGGTGATTCATCTTCCGAATCGTGACGAGTATTATTTCCGTAACCAATTGGTTCTGGATTTGAGCAATCCGAAAGTACAGGATTATGTATTCGGAGTTGTGGACAATTTGATGACTAAATATCCTGATATCGCTTTCTTCAAATGGGATTGCAATAGTCCTATTACGAATATTTACTCTGTTTATTTGAAAAATAAACAGTCACATTTATATATTGATTATGTGCGTGGCCTGTATAATGTATTGGAGCGTGTGAAAGCAAAATATCCTAACTTGCCGATGATGCTTTGTTCCGGTGGTGGTGGACGCTCAGACTATGAGGCTTTGAAATATTTTACAGAATTCTGGCCTAGTGATAATACTGACCCTATTGAACGTTTATTTATTCAGTGGGGATTCTCACAGGTGTTCCCAGCCAAGACAATGTGCGCTCATGTTACTACATGGAATAAGAATAGCAGTGTGAAATTCCGTACGGATGTGGCTATGATGTGC
>ERZ779940.293-NODE-293-length-13648-cov-1.88678_pt1 | contig 13648 bp, 6 predicted proteins | sample MGYA00511063_ERZ779940 | MGnify/ENA primary metagenome ERZ779940 (study PRJEB29588, sample SAMEA2146682) | human gut metagenome | biome: human gut; feature: human-associated habitat; material: faeces | place: Denmark | collected 2008/2010 ...
TAATAGGTCTTATAAATTTATTATCTCTTATTTTCTCAATTCCCTTTAGTCCAGATGTTCCACTGCCCCTCATTAAATTCATAAGTACAGTTTCAGCATTATCGTTTGCTGTATGAGCTGTTGCGATCTTATTAGCGTTTACTTTTTGCGCAACTTCTTCAAAAAAATCATATCTTGCGTTTCTCCCTGCAAGTTCTGTACTTACTTTCTTTTTCTTTGATATATTATTTATATCGGCTCTTTTTACAAAACACTCTATATTAATATTTTTACAAAAATTTTGTACATACTCTGTTTCGCTGTCTGCCTCTTCTCTTAGCATATGATTTATGTGTGCAACTACAATATTATTTTTTAGATTTTCTCTTAGATTATAAAGTACATTAAGAAGTGTCATTGAATCTGGTCCTCCAGATACTCCAATAACAATAGTATCATTTTCTTTAATTAAATTATATTTCTTTATAGTATCTAATACTTTTTCTTCTAATTTATTCATATGTCCTCCATTTTACAAATTTATTAAAATGTGTTATAATATTTACATAAGGCAAAAGCCTTTGTTATTAATCAAACTTTTGTTAATTAAAGGAGTAAATTGCTATGATGCACATTGAAAACAGAATCTTACCCTATGGGCCCAACTTTCTCGGCACAATAGAGCGGAACAGTGAAACCTATATAACCATTCACGAATCAAGTGACGGAACTGGCTTCGCTACACCAGATCGTACCATCGAGTATTATGAGAACCGTCTCAAGAACCCTCCTGAGGGAGTAAACTCAAAGATTGGTTATCATTTCATGGTTGACGGTGATAGACTTGTACAGTTCATTCCCCTTAAGTATCGAACTGCTCACGCAGGTAGTACTGAGGGAAACCATTCAATTGCAATTGAGCGGTTAGTTAACTGCAATGTCGACTTTCCATCAGCAATCGCAAATCAAGCTAAGCTTGCAGCTACGCTTATGACCATGTTTGGCATCCCACTTGATCATGTTGTTCCACATAAGTATTGGAGTGGTAAAGCTTGTCCTTCAAGACTTCTTGCCGGAATGTACGGTGGCTGGGATGGATTCATCGCACAGGTGAAAAAGTTCTATACCGACCATGACATCTTCAATGTTGAAGAAATCACTTTTGATCTTCCTAGGGAATAACTTTTCTCAGCATCAAATTCGCCACTTCCTTAGTGGCGAATTTTCATTTGTCTTATTCTCTATATTTATCAATATTTGCAAACTTTGTATAATTTCCAAGCCATAAAAGTTCTACAGTTCCTGTTGAACCAGATCTATGTTTTGCTAGTATTACTTCAGCAATATTTTTCTTTTCACTGTCCTCATTATAATAATCATCCCTGTACAAAAACATAACAATATCTGCATCCTGCTCTATAGCTCCAGATTCACGAAGATCTGAAAGCATAGGTCTATGGTCTGGTCTTTGTTCAGGCGCACGAGATAACTGTGAAAGTGCAATTACTGGAACATTAATTTCTTTTGCAAGAATTTTTAGTGAACGGCTAATTTCTGAAATTTCCTGTTCACGGCTTCCACCTTTTTTACTTGATCCTTGAACTAGCTGTAAGTAATCTATTACAACCAATCCAATGTTTTTTTCTAATTTAAGTTTTCTACATTTTGCTCGAATTTCCATTACAGATATACCTGGTGTATCATCAATAAATATTTGTGATTCTGATAACTGTCCAGATGCTTGTGCAAGTTTAGTCCACTCATCATCATCAATAGTACCTGTACGTACCTTGTTACTATCAACCATAGCTTCAGAGCACAAAATTCTGTTAACCATCTGTTCTTTTGACATTTCCAAACTAAAAATTGCAACTGGCACATTTGCTCTTACTGCAGCATTTGTTGCAATATTTAATGCAAACGCAGACTTTCCCATAGCAGGTCTTGCAGCAACTAAAATCAAATCCGATTGATGCAAACCAGCTGTTTTATAATCCAAATCCACAAAACCAGTTGGAACCCCTGTTATATGCTGTTTTTGATTATATAATTGTTCCAATTGAGTAAATGTATCTACTAAAATATCCTTAATTGAGCTATATCCTTTTTGATTTCTCTTTTGCATTACAGCAAAAATTTTCTTTTCAGCACTATCCATGATTCCTTCTACTTCTTGGGTAGGATCATATCCAAGAGTGATTAACTCATTTGCAGTTTTTATAAGATTTCTTAGAGTTGCTTTTTCCTCAACTATTTTAATATACTGAATTGCATTTGCAGTAGTAGGCACTTTATCTGGAAGTGCTGCTATGTATTCTAACCCTCCAACAGCTTCTAGTTTTCCCATTGCAGAAAGTTCTGACTTTAATGTAATAATATCAATCGGTTCACTTCTATTGTATAAATTTAAAATTGCAGAATATATAGCCTTGTTATCTTCCCTATAAAAATCATCCTCTTTCAACGTTTCTATAGCCGCTGCAACAGCATCCTTATCTGTAAGCATACTTCCTATAACAGCCTGTTCCGCTTCTGTATCATTTGGTGGTATCTTTCCTAATTCCATATAATTCTCCTTTGGCATATTGGGGACGTTCCTTTTTCTGCCACTTTGGCATATAAGGGACATACCTTAAATTCAAATTAGTTTATTTAAAATATTATCTACTTGCATTACTCATTTGTATCTCTTGCTTATCTTATTTGTTTATACTAGCTATTTTAGATTACTCACTTATTACTTGTACCTTTAGTACACCAACAATTCCTTCATATAACTTTATTGTAACTTCAAAACTACCTAATGTTTTTATAGGTTCTTTTAATTCGATTTTCTTTTTATCTATTTCAAATTTATATTGACTTTTTAAATTATCAGATATTTCCTTTGGTGTTACTCCTCCAAAGATTTTACCATTTTCTCCTGCTTTAACCTTTATTTTTAACATTATTCCTTTTATCTTTCTTGCCATTTCTTCAGCAGCTTGTTTTTCAACATCTTTTTTATATTGATTTGCATCTTTCTTGTTATTCAATTTACTCATATTTTCGGCATTAGCTTCTACAGCTAATTTTTTCGGAAATAAAAAATTTCTTGCATATCCATCACTCGCATTAATTATTTCATCCTTTTTTCCTACACCCTTTATATTATCTAATAAAATAACCTTCATATACATAGCCACCTTTCATATTTTTGTACTAATATAATATAACATAAATCGCTTTTTTTCAAGACTTTCTATTATGTAAAAAGGAAATAAGCATATTTTAGCTTATTTCCCTTCTTTTATCCAACTATTTCACTAAAGTATTCATTTATACGATTTATTAATTCTTGTTTTACCTCACTAGTATCCATTCCTTCAACTTGTGCTCCGGCAAGTGTTATGTGTCCTCCACCGCCAAGTTTTTCTAATATTATTTGCACATTGATATCGCCTATAGAACGACCACTAATGCATACTTTATCTCCTAATTTTCCTATTACGAAAGAAGCTGTAACATTGTTTATTGTTAATAATTCATCTGCTGCTTTCGCACAAACAATATTTGCATTCTTATCTTCTTCATCATAAACAGCAATTGCAATTGTATCATAGATTATTTCTGCATTGCCAACAATCGTTGATATTTTATAATATGTTTGTAAATCGCTTTGGAACCATTTCTTAACTTTTATAATGTCAACACCACTTTTTCTTAAAAATGCTGCTGCTTCAAATGTTCTTACTCCGGTTTTAAATGTAAATGCTTTTGTATCCATCATTATACCTGCATATAGAGATTCTGCTTCAAATTCAGTAAGTTCTATTTTTGCTTCTGCATATTCTATTATCTCAGTTACAAGTTCTGCTGTAGATGAAGCATATACTTCTTGGAAAGTAAGTGTTGCATTCTCTATATAATCTGTACTTCTTCTATGATGATCGACAATTACAACCTTTTGTGTTTTTTCTAATAACTCCGGCACTTCTACATAGTTCTTTTTATGAGTATCTAATATAATTAATAATGTATCTGTGCTTATTTTAGAAATAGCATCATTTTTTTGTATTATTGAATCTTCATATCCTGGTTCTTGTTTTAAACTCTCCATAAAATTTTCTAAGCCTATTCCATAGTTATCGCAAACAATCCAAGCATCTTTCCCTAATGCCTTAGCTAACCTATATATTCCAATACCAGATCCAATACAATCTATATCTGGGCTGTTATGTCCCATAATAATTACATCTTTTGCTTCTGTAATTAATTCTTCTAATGCATGTGAGACTATTCTAGCTTTTACCTTTGTTCTCTTCTCAACTTCTTGTGTTCTTCCTCCAAAAAATTGATACTTACCATTTTCTCTAATAACAGCCTGATCTCCACCACGTCCCAATACTATATCAAGAGCTGCCTGTGTAGATTTATATTTTTCGTAATTTGTTTTTCCCTCATTAGACATTGCAATACTTAATGTAAATTGCATTTTTTCAGAATTAATTCCTTCTTTAACTCCGTCTAATATATCAAATTTTTTCTCTTCTATTTTCTTTACATTTTGTTTTTCAAATATACAAATAAATGTATCTCTTTCAGACTTTAAAATTAATCCATTAAATTCAGACGCCCAATCATAAATATCTTTTTCTATTTTTGCAATAATTTGAGGTCTTTCCTCATCACGCATTCTTTGAACTATGTCGTCATAGTTGTCAATCATGATTAGACCAATATATGCATCTTGATCGTCCATTTTCTTTTCAAGATTAACTAATTTTGTATTATCTATAAAATAAATAGTTATGACGTGCTCATCCTTTAAAGGCATGTATTCACCATATATTTTATACATCTTTTTTCCTATTTGTATTTCATCTACAATTTTTTCTTTTTTATCATTATTTTTTATTTCTGCTTTTACATCTTTTAAAATATTTGCTAAATAATTATTAATATCAATATTAGCAAACTCTTCATTAAACTTTGTATTTCTGAAAATCAAATTTCCATTTGTTTCTGCAATTATTAAAGGAAATGGAGAATTAACTAACGCTATTTTTGCAATCTTATCAACACTAAATGTTAAATTCTTAATATGCTCTGTTAGTTCTTCTTGTCCCTTACTATTTGTCCAATATGCATACATAATAATTAATGCAAATATAATAACAGATGGAATAATAAGATTAATATTATATGCACAAAGAAGTATCATGAGTATTGCTATAATAGCTAGATAAATCTTTGTTTTTGAAATTATTTTTTCAAATATCTTTTTATTATGATACATAAATCCCTTCATTCTGACAATGAATTGTCTTTGTTTTCATTTATACTATAAAAAAATAGTACAACACTATATATTGTACTATTTTTCACTATTTTTGTCAAGTTAACGTAAAGTCACATACATGTATTAATCTACTACTGCATCATCTATTGTAGTTTCTTCTTTTTGATCTACTTCAGCAGTTGTATCAACTTTTTCAGGTTCCTTTTCTGTATTTATGTGTATATTTTTATATACATTTAAACCAGTTCCTGCTGGAATTAACTTACCAATGATAACATTCTCTTTTAATCCTATTAATTCATCAACCTTACCTTTTACAGCTGCCTCTGTAAGTACCCTTGTTGTCTCTTGGAATGATGCGGCAGATAAGAAACTTTCTGTTGCAAGAGAAGCCTTAGTAATACCTAGTAACACACGTTTATATGTTGCTGGTCTTCCTCCTTCTGCTACAACTCTATCATTTTCTTTTTCTACATCATAAATATCTACTAGTGATCCTGCAAATAATTCTGTATCCCCATTATCTTCAACTCTAACTTTTTTAAGCATTTGTCTACCTATAACTTCAATATGTTTATCATTAATATCAACACCTTGGTTTCTATAAACTTTTTGAACTTCTTGAATTAAATATTGGTAAACTCCATCTGCTCCATTAATAGCAAGGATTTCATTAGGGTTAATAGATCCCTCTGTAATTGGTTGACCTGCCTTAACTTCTTCGCCGTCTCTTACACGTAATTTTGATCCAAATGGAATTGTATATGTCTTAGAATCATCTTTTGAAGTAATTGTAACTTCTTTGTTAGTTTTTTCTTCAGATATTTTTACAACACCATTTATTTCAGATACTATTGCTAGACCCTTTGGTTTTCTAGCTTCAAATAACTCTTCAACTCTAGGAAGACCTTGTGTAATATCTGCAACACCGGCAACACCACCAGAGTGAATTGTTCTCATTGTAAGCTGTGTACCAGGCTCACCAATTGATTGTGCAGCTATAATACCTACTGATTCTCCTATATTTACTTCTTCACGTGTTGCAAGTCCCATACCATAGCATTTTGCACATACGCCATGTTTTGTTCTACAACCAAGTACTGAACGTACTTTTAAGCTTGTAATTCCTGCAGCGATTATTTGTTCTGCGATATTTTCTGTAATTAAAGTTTCTGTATCAACAATTACTTTATTTGTATTTGGATCTATAACATCTTCTAATGGATATCTACCAATTAATCTTTCAACCATTTTTTCAACAACTTGATTTCCATCTTTAATGTCAGCAACTTCAATTCCTTCATGAGTTCCACAATCAGGTTCTCTTACAATTATATCTTGAGAAACATCAACTAATCTTCTTGTTAAATATCCTGAATCGGCAGTTCTTAAAGCAGTATCTGCTAAACCTTTTCTAGCTCCATGGGCTGAAATGAAGTATTCTAGAGCATCTAGTCCCTCTCTAAATGATGAAGTAATTGGTATCTCAACTGTTTTACCTGTTGTACTTGCCATAAGTCCACGCATACCTGCAATTTGTCTTAACTGGTTAACGTTACCTCTGGCTCCTGATTCTGACATCATGTAAACTGGGTTTAATCTGTCAAAGTTATCCTTCATTGCCTCTGTAACTTTATCTGTTGCAGCTTCCCAAATTTTGATAACTGAGTTATATCTTTCTTGATCTGTAATTAAACCACGTTTATATTGTTTTAATACTTTATCAACTTCAACATTAGCATCTGCTAATATTTGCTTTTTAGCAGGTGGTACTTTAACGTCATCTACAGATACTGTCATACCGGCGATTGTAGAATATTTATATCCAGTTGATTTTATATAATCTAGTAATTCTGCTGTTTTACTTAATCCATGTACATTAATACATTTTGCAATGATTTTTCCTAAATTTTTCTTCATAACAGTAAAGTTAAGTTCTGGATCAAACATTGTATCTGGGTTTGTTCTATCTACAAATCCTAGATCTTGTGGAATTCCTTCATTATATATTAATCTTCCTACTGTTGTTTCAACTTTTTTGCTCTTTAATTCACCATTGATTTCTTTTGTAATTCTAACATAAATCTTAGCATGCATTCCTAAATCATGGTTTACATATGCCATTACAGCTTCTTCAGGTGACTCGAAATAATTTCCTTCTCCTGGTTCTCCATCAACTTCCATTGTTAAGTAATATGCACCTAAAATCATATCTTGTGTAGGTACTGTAACTGGTTTACCATCTTGTGGTTTTAATAGGTTGTTAACAGATAACATTAAATATCTTGATTCTGCTTGAGCTTCTGGTGAAAGTGGTACGTGAATAGCCATTTGGTCACCATCAAAGTCAGCATTAAATGCTGTACAAACTAATGGATGAAGTTTTATAGCTCTACCTTCTACTAAAACAGGTTCAAATGCTTGAATACCAAGTCTATGTAGTGTAGGTGCACGGTTTAACATTACTGGATGATCTTTAATAACATCTTCTAATATATCCCATACTTCTGGGCGTAATCTTTCTACCATTCTCTTTGCATTTTTAATATTATGAGCAATTCCTCTTCCAACTAATTCTTTCATAACAAATGGTTTGAATAATTCAACAGCCATTTCTTTTGGAACACCACATTGATAAATTTTCAATTCTGGTCCTACTACGATAACAGAACGTCCAGAATAATCAACACGTTTACCAAGTAGGTTTTGACGGAATCTACCTTGTTTTCCTTTTAATAAATCTGATAAAGATTTTAATGGTCTGTTTCCAGCACCTGTAACAGGTCTTCCACGTCTACCATTATCTATTAATGCATCTACAGATTCTTGTAACATTCTTTTTTCGTTTCTTACAATAATCTCTGGAGCACCCAATTCTAATAATCTTTTTAATCTGTTATTTCTATTAATAACTCTTCTATATAAATCATTTAAGTCAGTTGTTGCAAATCTTCCTCCATCTAATTGTACCATTGGTCTTAAATCTGGTGGGATTACTGGTACAACATTAATTACCATCCACTCTGGTCTATTTCCTGATAATCTAAATGATTCTACAGTATCTAATCTTTTTACAAGTTTTGCTTTCTTTTGCTCACTTGCTTTTTCTAATTCTTTCTTTAAACTCTCTGATAATTTATCTAGATCGATCTCTTCTAGTAAAGTTCTTATTGCTTCGGCACCCATTTTAGCCTTAAAAGAACCTTTACCATATTTTTCTTCTGCCTCATGATATTCTTTTTCAGATAATACTTGTGCTTTCATAAGTCCAGTATCACCTTTATCAATTACAACATATGAAGCAAAATAAATTACTTTTTCCAAACTTCTTGGTGAGATATCTAGCATTAATGCTATTCTACTTGGAATTCCCTTGAAATACCAAATATGTGCAACTGGTGCAGCAAGTTCTATATGTCCCATTCTTTCACGTCTTACTTTTGCTTTTGTTACTTCAACACCACATCTATCGCAGACAATGCCTTTATATCTTACTCTTTTATATTTACCACAATGACATTCCCAATCTTTTGTTGGTCCAAATATTCTTTCACAAAATAGTCCATCTCTTTCTGGTTTTAGAGTTCTATAGTTTATAGTTTCAGGTTTTTTTACCTCTCCCTTTGACCACTCTCTTATTTTTTCATCTGATGCTAATCCTATTTTGATTTTATCAAAAACTTCTAATTCGTCCACTATGGATTCAGCCTCCCCCGATTATTATTTTGCTGAGCTTTGAAAGATATTATGCTATCCACCGCTGTACAATTCCTTCATGTCGCATCACTCTCTTTCAAAACTCTATTTAATTAAATTGATATATTTAGAATTTGAAACAAATATTATTCGTCATCGTCTAAAATATCTTGATCATTAAGTAAATTATCTTTTCCTAAATCAGTCATATCTAAATCTGTCTCGTCAAAATCTAATTCGTCATCTGAAAAATTCTCAAATAATGCAGCATCATCTTCCTCGTCAGCCTCTACAGCTTCCTCAGTCTCTTCAGTATATCCATTATCTAATTCTCTTTCATCTAAAACAGACTCTGCCATTTTTTTATCGTCTAAATTAAAGTCAATACCATCATCAATATTTTCTTTTAATTCTAATTCTTTATTATCATGTGATAATAAACGAACGTCTAATCCTAAAGATTGAAGTTCTTTTATTAATACTTTAAATCCTTCTGGAACTCCTGGTTCTGGAACATTTTCTCCTTTTACTATTGCTTCATAAGTCTTAACACGTCCAACAACATCATCAGATTTTACAGTTAACATTTCTTGTAGAGTATACGCTGCGCCATAAGCCTCTAATGCCCAAACTTCCATCTCTCCAAAACGTTGTCCACCAAATTGAGCTTTACCTCCTAAAGGTTGTTGTGTTACAAGTGAGTATGGTCCAGTTGAACGAGCATGTATTTTATCATCTACTAAGTGGTGTAATTTTAACATATACATAACACCAACAGTTATTGGATGATCAAATGCTTCACCTGTTCTACCATCATATAATGTTGTTTTACCATCTTCACGTAATCCAGCTTTCTTTAATAATTCTCTTATTTCTTCGTCTGTTGCACCATCAAAAACCGGAGTTGCAACTTTCCATCCTAATGCTTTAGCAGCCATACCTAAGTGAACCTCTAAAACTTGACCTAAGTTCATACGAGAAGGAACACCAAGTGGGTTAAGAACTATATCTACTGGAGTACCATCTGGCATAAATGGCATATCTTCTTCTGGTAATATTCTTGAAATAACACCTTTGTTACCATGACGTCCAGCCATTTTATCTCCAACTGATATTTTTCTTTTTTGAGCAATATAGCAACGAATTATTTGGTTTACACCAGGTCCTAATTCATCAGAATTTTCTCTTGTAAATATTTTTATATCTACAATTGTTCCACCTTCTCCGTGAGGTACACGAAGTGATGAATCTCTAACTTCTCTTGCTTTTTCTCCAAATATAGCACGAAGTAATCTTTCTTCTGCTGTTAATTCTGTTTCTCCTTTTGGAGTAACTTTACCAACTAATATATCACCTGGTCTTACTTCTGCACCAATTCTTATAATACCATTTTCATCTAGGTCTTTTAATCCGTCATCACCAACATTTGGAATATCACGTGTAATCTCTTCTGGACCTAATTTTGTATCACGGCATTCGCAATCATATTCTTCAATATGTATAGAAGTATAAACATCTTCTTTAACTAATCTTTCATTAATTAATATAGCATCCTCGTAGTTGTAACCTTCCCATGTTGTAAATGCGATAACTACGTTTCTTCCAAGTGCCATTTCTCCATCTTTTGTAGATGGTCCATCAGCAATTAGATCTCCTTCTTTTACTTTTTCTCCACGAACGACTACTGGTCTTTGATTGATACATGTTCCACCATTAGTTCTCTTGAATTTTCTTAATTTGTATGTATCTAATTCATCCTTATTATTTCTAATAATAATTTCTTCACCAGTTACTTTTTCTACAACACCTGCATTTTTAGCTGTAACTGTAATTCCAGAATCCTTAGCGGCTCTATATTCAATACCTGTTCCAACTATTGGAGACTCTGGCATAAGTAAAGGAACAGCTTGACGTTGCATGTTTGATCCCATTAATGAACGTTTTACGTCATCATGCTCTAAGAAAGGAATCATAGCAGCTGCTACAGAAACTAATTGTTTTGGAGATACATCAACAAAATTAACTTTATCTCTATCAACTACTGTTATTTCTTCTCTGATTCTAACTCTAATTCTTTCATTTATAAATCTTCCATCTTCGTCCAATTTTTCAGATGCTTGAGCAATAATATATTTATCCTCTTCGTCAGCTGACATATATACTATTTCATCTGTAACTTTTCCATCAACAACTTTTCTATATGGTGTTTCTATAAATCCATACTCATTTATAATAGCAAATGATGAAAGTGCAGAAATAAGTCCAATGTTAGGTCCTTCTGGTGATTCTACTGGACATAATCTACCATAGTGTGTATAGTGGATATCTCTAACTTCGAATCCTGCTCTTTCTCTTGAAAGACCACCAGGTCCTAATGCTGAAATTCTTCTTTTATGAGTCAACTCTGAAAGTGGGTTTGTTTGATCCATAAATTGTGATAATTGTGAGCTTCCAAAGAATTCTCTAATTGATGAAGTAATTGGTTTTGTATTAATTAAAGTTTGTGGAGTTACAACATCTAGGTCTTGAATTGTCATTCTTTCACGAACAACTCTTTCTAGTCTTGTTAAACCAATTCTAAATTGATTTTGTAAAAGTTCTCCAACACAACGAATACGTCTATTTCCTAAGTGATCTATGTCATCTACATTTCCAATACCATAATCAAGATTTAATAAATAGCTAATTGAAGCAATAATGTCTTCTGTTGTTATATGTTTTGGTATTAATTCCTCAATTCTCTCCTTAATTACATCATGTAAATCTTTTGGATCTGTATTATCTACAATTGATTTTAAAACTTCAAAATTAACATACTCTTTAATATGTAAGTCGCTTAAATCAACAGTTGGTAAATATTCATGAATATTTACAATTCCATTACCAATTATTCTAACTTTTTTATCATCTATTTTAACATCTACGATGTTAATTCCTGTGTTTTGTATTTTTTCTGCAATGTCTTCTGTTATTATAGTATCTTTTTCTGCTAATACTTCACCTGTAGCACTATCAATAATGTCTTCATATGCTACTCTACCTGTAATTCTTGTAGCTAAATTTAATTTTTTATCAAATTTATATCTACCAACTTTTGCTAGATCATATCTTCTTTGATCAAAGAATAAACCATTAAATAAGTTTTTAGCAGCATCAACTGTTGGAAGTTCTCCCGGTCTTAATTTCTTATATATTTCGATTAATGCTTCCTCTTGAGTTTTAATTGGGTCTTTTTGTATAGTAGCATTTATTTTAGGATCATCTCCAAATAGTTCAACAATTTGTTCATCTGTTATAACTCCAATAGCTCTTAACAATGATGTTACAGGTATTTTTCTTGTTCTATCAACTCTTGCATAGAACACATCATTTCCGTCTGTTTCATATTCAATCCATGCACCTCTTATTGGCATAACAGTTGATGTATAGATTTTCTTTCCTGTTTTGTCATGTTCAAAAGCATAGTAGCAACCTGGTGAACGAACTAACTGGCTTACTACAACTCTTTCAGCACCATTAATAATAAAAGTACCACTATCTGTCATAAGAGGAAAATCACCTAGATAAATAACTTGCTCTTTTATTTCTCCTGTCTCACGATTAATTAGTCTTACTTTTACATGTAATCTTGTTGAATATGTAGCATCTCTCTCTTTAGCTTCTTCTAATGTGTATTTTGTTTTTTCTTCCATATAGTAATCTAGAAATTCAAGAACTAAATTTCCTGAATAATCAACGATTGGAGATATATCTTTTAATATTTCTCCTAGTCCTTCTTCTACGAACCAATCGTAAGAATCTTTTTGGACTTTAATAAGATTTGGCATTTCGATTGAATCGCCGATTTTTGCAAAAGTCTTACGAGTACATTTCTCGTGTTTAATGTCTTTTACCAAAAAAATCACCCCTAAAAAAGATTAAGCAGAATAAAATATATATGATTTAATAAGAAGTCCTTCTTGCTTACAATATTGCATTTACAAAATAATGAGTTTCCTGCTCTTCAAACTCTTTTTTCCGTAAACAATACTGTAACAATTCCTCTTCTTTTTAAATTTACATAACGAAAATAAAAATAGCAATAAAAAGCCAGGCTGGCAAATTTAGCTTTTACCAACTTAACTTTTTACACAATTATTAATTAAAAAATGTTAATAAAAATTCTCACTTTTATATTAACCATCCCTATTTTCCGTACATTAGGGATCATATTTAGACAAGATCCCTATCATATTTTAGTATATAACATAAAGATAGTGCTTGTCAATATTTTAATATAATTTTTTACCCAAAAATTGTTCCTATTGTACTGAAAACTCCAAAAGATGCTAGTCCCATTATTACGCCTGCTAGTACAACCCCTGCCATTATTGATATAACACTCTTTTTAAAGTCCATATCTAGAAAGCTAGCTGCAAGAGTTCCTGTCCACGCACCTGTTCCTGGTACTGGAATTCCTACAAATAAGAATAAAGCAAAATATAATCCTCTACCAGCTTTTTCTTGTAGTTTCTTTCCTCCTTTTTCGCCTTTTTCTAAGCAAAATCTAAAAAACTTTCCTATAAACTTTTTGTCTGCACCCCATTCCAATACCTTTCTTGCAAAGAAAAATATAATAGGAACTGGAAGCATATTCCCCAAAATACATACAATGTAAAGTGGTATAACTGGTAACGGATCTCCAAGTAATTG
>ERZ779940.298-NODE-298-length-13529-cov-1.70157_pt1 | contig 13529 bp, 18 predicted proteins | sample MGYA00511063_ERZ779940 | MGnify/ENA primary metagenome ERZ779940 (study PRJEB29588, sample SAMEA2146682) | human gut metagenome | biome: human gut; feature: human-associated habitat; material: faeces | place: Denmark | collected 2008/2010 ...
GACATATAAACAAAAAGATGATACAATATTTAAGCGTATGTGAAGAGCATACGCTTATAAAAATTATCAGAAAAAATAAATGATAAAAGCTTAATATCTGGAGGTGTATGAAATGGCTGCAAAAGGAGCAAGAGAACCAATCACATTAGAATGTACAGAATGTAAAAGAAGAAATTACATGACGCAAAAGAATAAAAAGAACAATACAGAAAGATTAGAAGTTGCAAAATATACTGTAAAACACGTACAACACACAAAGAAACAAAATAAGCCTTTCTAAGGGGGAAATTAGAATGCCTAAAGAAACAAATAAAAATAAAAGCAAAGATAAGAAACACTTTATGAAAGATTTCAAAGCTGAATTGAAAAAAGTAATTTGGCCAACACCAAAGCAATTAGTAAATAATACTGTAGCAGTTATTACAGTTGTTCTAATCACAGCAGTAATTGTTTTGGTTTTAGATTTTGCTTTTGAAAAAATGAATGAATATGGTATTGAAAAGATAAAAACACTTGTTGAAACTCATAATACAGTAGAAAATGCTTCAACAAATGAATCAAATGAAGTAAATAATGCTGAAAGCAATAATGAAGTTTTAGAAAATACCGTAAATGAATAAAGGAGGCTAAAAAAATGTCTCAAGAAGATAAGGAATTAATGCCAAGATGGTATGTAATTCATACATATTCAGGTTATGAAAATAAAGTAAAGACAGATCTTGAAAAAACAATTAAGAATAGAGAGTTAGAAGAATACTTCTTTGATATTATAGTTCCAATGGAGGAACAAATTGAAATCAAAGAAGGAAAAAGAAAAACCAATCTAAAAAAGGTTTTTCCAGGATATGTCTTAATTAAAATGATTGTAACTGAAAAAACATGGTACATTGTAAGAAATACAAGAGGTGTTACAGGATTCGTCGGATCAGGTACAGATCCTATTCCTCTTACTGAGGAAGAAATTAGAAACATGGGATTTGAAATTACAGAAGTTAATGTAGATTATAATGTAAATGATTCTGTAAGAGTAATGGATGGTCCATTAAAAGACTTTATAGGGACTGTAACAGAAATTAATAAAGAAAAACATAAAGTTAAAGTTATGGTTTCAATGTTTGGAAGAGAAACACCTGTTGAGTTGGAATTTTCACAAGTACAAAAAATTTAATAAAAGTTTATAATCTAATTTTTAGATTAATATACATATTTAACGGTAAAGGAGGTGCTAAATAAGATGGCAGAGAAGGAAATTGGTAATGTAATAAAATTACAAATACCTGCAGGAAAAGCTTCACCAGCTCCACCAGTAGGTCCAGCATTAGGTGCTAGCGGTGTTAACATCATGCAATTCGTAAAAGAATTTAATGATAGAACTGCTAACCAAGCAGGAATGATTATTCCAGTAGTTATTACTGTTTACAAAGATAAATCATTCGAATTTATTACAAAAGAACCACCTATGGCAGTTTTAATAAAAAAATCTGCAAAAATAGAAAAAGGTTCTGGAAAACCTAACAAAGAGAAAGTTGCTAAAATTACTAAAGCTCAAGTAGAAGAAATTGCAAAACAAAAAATGCCAGATTTAAATGCAGCATCATTAGAGGCAGCTATGAGCATGGTAGCAGGAACTGCAAGATCTATGGGTGTAATAGTAGAAGAGTAATTTTGTTAGAAATTAATTTATAATTGGGAGAGCAATAGCTCGTTTGAACCAAAGGAGGTAAAAATGAAAAAAGGAAAGAGATATCAAGAAGCTGAAAAACTAATTGATTCATCAAAATTGTATAGTGCAAAAGAAGCATTAGATATGATTCAAAAAATGCCAAAAGCAAAATTTGATGAAACAGTTGAATTACATGTTAAATTAGGTGTAGATTCAAAACAAGCTGACCAACAAGTTAGAGGTACAACAGTACTTCCAAATGGTACAGGTAAAACATTAAAAGTATTAGTTTTCGCTAAAGGTCCAAAAGCAGATGAAGCTCAAAAAGCAGGAGCAGATTTTGTTGGAGCAGAAGAATTAATACCAAAAATAGAAAAAGAAAACTGGTTTGATTATGATGTTATCGTTGCAACTCCAGATATGATGGGTGTTGTAGGAAGACTTGGTAAAGTATTAGGACCAAAAGGATTAATGCCTAACCCTAAATCAGGAACAGTAACAATGGATGTTACAAAAGCAATCCAAGATATTAAATCAGGAAAAGTAGAATATAGACTAGATAAAACAAATATAATCCACTTAGGATTTGGTAAAGTTTCATTTGGTGCTGATAAATTACTAGAAAACTATGATACAGTTATTGGCGCTATTATAAAAGCTAAACCAGCAGCAGCTAAGGGACAATATATTAAAAGTGTAGCTATATCTACAACAATGGGACCAAGTATGTATATTGATCAAAAATAGATAAAAGAGCCCGAGAAAGTAAGCAAAAAATAAGTCTTACCTAGGCATATATAATTGTACGGATATAAATCTGTATGTATATGCCTAAGGCTATATATACAGATTTTATTTTATTTTGAGAAATAAGAAAGAGGTGAAAAAATTGGCTAGTAAAACAATCATAAAACAAAAGGAAGAAATAGTAAACAAATTAGCAGAAGAATTAAAAGATGCAAAATTAATTCTTTTAGCAGATTACAGAGGAATTACAGTTGAAGACGTTACTAAACTAAGAAAAGAAGTAAGAGAAACAAATGCAGAATACAAAGTTATAAAAAATAACATTGTAAAAAGAGCATTAGATGCAAATGGCGAATCAGGATTAGATGATCTATTAGAGGGACCAACAGCAATTATCACAAGTAAAGAAGACTACTTAGCACCTGCAAAAGCAATATATAACTTTACAAAGGATCATGACTTCTACAAAATAAAGGAGGAATCATAGAAGGAAAGGTAATGACAGCAGAAGAAATTATTACTTTAGCAAAATTACCATCAAGACAAGAACTTCTTGCAAAACTTGCTGGAAGCTTACTTGGAAATATTACAAAACTTGCAGTTGCACTTGATGCTGTTAAAGCACAAAAAGAAAATGCATAGTAATATTATAAAAAATAATTAAAAATAAATTTATGGAGGATTTAAAAATGAGTGAGAAAATAGAAAAAATGTTAGAAGAAATCGACACATTAACAGTTGTTGAATTAGCAGAATTAGTAAAAGGAATTGAAGAAAAATATGGAGTATCTGCAGCAGCAGTAGCTGCACCAGTAGCTGGTGGAGCAGCAGCAGCTGAAGAAAAAACATCTTTTGATGTTGTATTAAAAGAAGCTGGAGCAAACAAAATCCAAGTTATCAAAGTTGTAAGAGATGCAACAGGATTAGGATTAAAAGAAGCTAAAGAATTAGTTGACGGAGCACCAAAAACAGTTAAAGAAGGAGCTTCTAAAGAAGAAGCTGAAGAATTAAAAGCTAAATTTACAGAGGCTGGAGCAGTTGTTGAATTAGCTTAGTTCTAACTAATATTAAATAAAAAATACTGAGGTATAAAATATATTACTTCAGTATTTTTTTAAAATTAAAAGAGAGTTTCTAATCTTGGAAACTCTCTTTTTGAAAATAAAAGGGGATGTTTTACTTATATATAGTTGATAATGGAGTAATTTGTTTATCAACTATGACTATATAATAACAATGAATTTTGAACATTGTGTGAACTAATTGTGATTTGCTTGAAAATAAGTTTTGTTTTTATGGTTGTTCTTGAAGTGTTAAACTTATATCTTTTGTCTTACCATCTCTATATATTTTTAGTTTTATAGTATCTCCAATAGATTTTTTATTTTTAACTTCATTTAATTCATCTACTGTTTTAACTTTAGTCCCTTCAATTTCTGTAATAACGTCACCAATTTTTAAACCTGCCTTTTCAGCTGCAGAAAAGTCATCAATTGATTTAATATAAATTCCAACAACTAAATTATTTTGCTTTGCGGTTTGTTCATCTATGTTAATTCCACCAATACCTATATATGCTCTTTTTACTTTATTATATTGAATTAACTGATTATATATATCTTTAGTAGAATTTATAGGTATTGCAAATCCAACTCCCTCTACACCTGTTCCAGATATTTTTAAAGTATTAATTCCTATTACTTGACCTTTACTATTAACCAATGCACCACCACTATTTCCAGAGTTAATTGCTGCATCAGTTTGAATTGCTAAATATTTATTGTTATCAGAATCAGTTACTTCTCTATTAACAGCACTTACTATACCTGATGTAACACTATCACCTAAGCCAAGAGCATTACCAACTGCCATACAAAATTCACCAACTTGTACAGAATCAGAATCACCAAGTTCTGCTGCAGTTAAATCTGTTTTGTCAATTTTAATTACAGCTAGATCAGTTTGTTCATCAGTACCAATAATTTTAGCTTCATATTCAGTATTATCATTATATAATTTAACAGTTACCTTATTTGCTTTTCCTAGTTCATAATAAGAAGAGCTAGAAGTAGAATTAACAACATGATTGTTAGTTAAAATATATCCATCTGAACTTATAATTACACCTGACCCTTGGGCATTAGCTGTTGAAGAGCTTCTGTTGAAAATTGAGTTAACAGAGTATTCTACACTGATACCTACAATTGATGGTTTAACTTTTTGAGCTACAGCAATTGATGTTTCTGAATACTCGGTAAGAGAGATCATTTGAGAATTTATATTTGTTCCTGTAGATGTTGAATTAGATGTTCCTTCGGATGTTATAGATGAGTTAGCCTTACCAAGTAAATAATTACGAACATCTGGAACACCAAAACAAGTTCCAACTACAACTCCTGCACCAAGTACTCCACATAAAAAAGGTAGAGCCACAGCTTTTCCAAAACCTGTACTATTTTTCTTCTCCTTTGTAACATTTTTAAATGACTTATCTGTGTTAAATGTAACAGTTTTAAATTCATTTTGTTTATTTTGATTATTTTCTTTATTATCTTGTTCCATTTTATACCTCCAATAATATATTATCTTAAAACAACTATATAATACAATAGATTTGTGAATAAATTGTGAAAATTTATTGTTTTTATATAAAATATTTCTATTGAAAAAACTATGTATAGAATATATAATATATAGAGTTTAGGAGGTAGAAAATGAGAAAGGGATATTTGGCAACATATGCAAAAGTACTATTAATTATCATATTTATTGTTGGAATTGCATTAGGAGTATATTATTTTTTAAAAGATAAATATGGTTCAGAGCAATTAAAAACTATTAAGACAGATATGCTATTAATAGAAGGAAAAACAAAAATTATAGCACAAAAGGTAAAAATAAAAGAAAAAAATGCTAGTTATATAGGAAAGAAAATATCAGATATAACACAAGAATCTGATGATATAAAGTTTTTACAAGAACAGGGGATTATTGATATAAAAGTAAAAAATACAAATTATTACGTATTAGATAAATCAAATTTAGAGGAATTAGGTTTACAAACCATTAAATTAGAAGAGGGATGTTATATTGTAGAGTATAATACAAATGAAATTATTTATTCAAAAGGTGTAACTGGCACAGATGGAACTACAAAATATAAATTATCTGAATTACAAAATAATTAGAGCTCATATATACTGAAAGGAAAAAGATATGAAGGAAAAAGAAATTGAGAGATTAAATGAACTTAAAAAAATAGAAAATAAATTATATGAACAAGGCATAAATAGTATATGTGGAATTGATGAAGCGGGAAGGGGGCCATTAGCAGGACCGGTTGTTGTCGCAAGTGTTATAATGCCAAAAGATTCAATGATAGAAGGTGTAAATGACTCTAAGAAAGTTTCTGAGAAAAAAAGAGAAATAATTTATGAAAAGATTATAGATGAAGCAGTCGCTTATGGAGTCGGAATTATTAGCCATAATGAAATAGATAGAATTAATATACTAAATGCAACAAAAGAAGGATTAACATTATGCATTAAAGAACTTGAAAGAAATCTAAAAGAAAAAGAAAGTAAAATTGAAAAGCCAGATATTATTTTAGTAGATGCTCTAACAAAAATAGATACAGATGGAATTTCATATCAGTCAATTATAAAAGGAGATGCTAAGTGCTATTCTATTGCAGCAGCATCAATTATTGCTAAAGTAACAAGGGATAGAATCATGAGACAATGGGATGAAGTGTACCCTCAATATGAATTTGCTACACATAAGGGGTATGGAACAGCAAAACATATTGCAGCTATAAAGGAATATGGCTTATGTCCTATACATAGAAAAAGCTTCACGAAAAATTTTATATAAAGGAGAAATATAGAGTGAATATACAAGAGATTATAGCGAAAAAAAGAGATAAGTTTGAATTGTCAAGAGAGGAAATTTCATATTTTATTGAAAACTACACAAATGGGAATATTACAGATTATCAAGCAGCAGCGTTAATAATGGCAATATATATTAATGGAATGAATGAACATGAAATAACAGAGTTAACGAGATCAATGGCAAACTCAGGTGATATACTAGACTTATCAGATTTAGGAACAGTTGTAGATAAACATAGTACAGGTGGAGTAGGAGATAAAGTAACATTAATATTAGCACCTATTATTAGCTCACTTGGAATACCTGTTGCAAAAATGTCTGGGAGAGGATTGGGCTATACAGGAGGGACAATAGATAAACTAGAATCAATTCCAGGGTACAAAACAAATATATCAATAGATGAATTTAAAGAAAATGTAAAAAAAATAGGTATAAGTTTAATTGGACAAACCATGAACTTGGCACCTGCAGATAAAAAAATATATGGACTTCGTGACAGTATAGCTGCAACTGAAAGTATACCTTTAATAGCATCTAGCATTATGAGCAAAAAAATAGCTGCTGGTGCAGATAAGATTGTATTAGATGTTACATATGGTAGTGGAGCTTTCATGAAAACAAAAGAAAAGGCAAAGAAACTTGCAGATGTTATGACCAAAATTGGAACCCTGGCAGGTAGAGAAACAGTTTGTGTTATGACACCGATGGAACAGCCATTAGGAAAGTGTGTCGGAAATACATTAGAAGTAATTGAGGCAATAAATTTTCTAAAAGGAAAAATGCAAGAAGACGTAAAAGATGTAGTACTTGAACTGGGAAGTAATATGATCAAACTTGCAGGAAAAGGAAATGATTTAGAACAAAATAAAAAAGCTATGCTAAGTAATATTTCTAATGGAAAAGCTCTAGATAAGTTAAAACAGCTTGTTAAAAATCAAGGTGGAGATGTTTCATATATTGAAAACACTGAAAAGTTTGAAAAAGCACAATATATAATTCCTGTAAAATCTGAAGAAGATGGTATAATTAAAAGTTTAAAGGCCGAAGAGATTGGAAAAATATCAGTTAATTTAGGTGCAGGAAGGATAAGAAAAGAAGATAAAATTGAAAGTAATGTTGGAATTGTATTAGAGAAAAAAATAGGAGACATAGTAAAAAAAGGAGAAATTATTGCATATATTCATGCAAATAATGAAAATAAGGCAAAAGAAGCGGTTAAAAAACTAGAAGAAATATATGTTATTAAATAAAAATTTGAAAAGAAAAAAGAGAAAAGTGTAAAACAAAAACAGGACATACTAAAATTTAAATTTTGGTATGTCCTGTTTTAACAGAAGTAAATTTAATAAGTAAAGTAGCCATAATAGCATTATAATTATTTTTACAGTCTTGTTAAAATAAGAATGACAGAATCTCAATTAATTATTAGAAATCTGCCATTTTAGTATAGAATATTATAATTCTGTTTTGAATTTAATTCCAAAATCATTTAAATTTAACTTGGCAATTTCATCAGATTGAAGAAAACGATGTAAGTTTTTAGGTGAAATGCCAGTATTACAAGAAATTTCTTCAATAGACGAATCCGTCTCACAATCTGATAGGTAATTTTTTAGTTTATTAATATCACACATATCCTTTGGTTCACAGTTTGGACATACATCTGAGTTGGTCATAAAAAAACATCCACAACGGCTACATTTATTAAATTGCATAATAAGCTCATCCTTTCATTAGTAAGATTCTATTATCAACTTTATATATTGTATCACAAATATTGACAAAAATAAACAAAAAAAATATTACATTTATGTTACAAAAGTATTGCATTTGTAATATTTTTTTGATATAATAGTTTCGTTAAAAATACACACACGAGCCTAGTTTAAAAAGGAGTGCTTGTTTTATATTAAAGCAAGTCTTTTTAAATGCCTAAAGCTTTGTGGAGGTAAAACAAAAAAGGAGGAAAATAAAATGGCAGTAGTTGCAATGAAACAATTACTTGAAGCTGGTGTTCATTTCGGACATCAAACAAGAAGATGGGATCCAAAAATGGCTGAATACATATTCCAAGCTAGAAATGGTATCCATATTATCGATTTACAAAAGACATCTAAAAAATTAGACGAAGCATATAGCTTCCTAAAAGAACAAGCAGAAGAAGGAAAAACAATTCTATTTGTTGGTACAAAGAAACAAGCACAAGAATGTGTAAAAGAAGCTGCAGAAAAATGTGGTATGTACTATGTAAATCAAAGATGGTTAGGAGGAACTCTAACAAACTTTGAAACAATTAGAAAAAGAATTGGAAGATTAAAAGAATTAGAAAGAATGCAAGAAGATGGTACATTTGATGTATTACCTAAAAAAGAAGTTATTCTTCTAAAAAAAGAAATGGAAAAATTAGAGAAAAACCTTGGTGGAATTAAAGACATGGAACAACTTCCAGGAGTTATGTTCATTGTTGATCCTAAAAAAGAAAGAATAGGAATTTTAGAAGCAAAAAAATTAGGAATTCCAGTAATTGGTTTAATAGATACAAACTGTAATCCAGAGGATGTTGATTACGCAATTCCAGGAAATGACGATGCAATACGTGCAGTTAGCTTAATTGTAGATTGTATGGCAAATGCCGTTATCGAAGGTAGACAAGGTGAATCAATGGAGATGGAAACTGAAGAAGAAATGACAGAAACTTCAGAAGATCAAAGTATGGAAGAAGTTGTAGCAGAATCAGAAGAAACTACAACTGAAGAATAATTTTGAATTAAGTATAGTATAAAAGGAGGAGAGCTTTTATCTGCTCTGTCTCCTTATTTTATTACGTAAAAAGGGAGGATATATTTATGATTTCAGCAAGTCAAGTAAAAGAGTTAAGAGAAAAAACAGGTGCAGGTATGATGGACTGCAAAAAGGTTTTAACAGAAACAGATGGAGATTTTGAAAAAGCAATTGAACTATTACGTGAAAGAGGAATTGCAAAAGCAGCTAAGAAATCAGACAGAATTGCAGCAGAAGGATTAGTAACAACATATATTTCAGAAGATGGTAAAGTAGGAGCAGCTGTTGAAGTAAATGCTGAAACAGACTTTGTTGCTAAGAACGAAGAATTCAAAAGCTTTGTTGCAGATGTTGCAAAACAAGTAGCTTTAAAAGCACCAAAAAGTGTTGAAGAATTATTAGCACAAACATCAATTACAGAACCAGATAAAACAGTACAAGAAGTTTTAACAAATAAAATTGCTACAATCGGTGAAAATATGTCAATTAGAAGATTTGAGAGATTTGAATCTGATAGTAATTTAATTGAGAGCTATATTCACGGAGACGGAAAAATAGCTGTTTTAGTTGAAATGGAAAATGGAACTCATGAACTTGCAAAAGATATTTGTATGCAAATAGCAGCTGCAAGACCTGAGTACTTAGACAGAGAAGCAGTTCCACAAGAAAGAGTAGATAAGGAAATGGAAATACTAAAAGCACAAGCTATGAATGAAGGAAAACCAGCAGAAATAGCTGAAAAAATAGTATTAGGTAGAATTGGAAAATTCTATGGAGAAATCTGCTTAATAGAGCAAGAATTTGTTAAAGATCCAGATATAAAAGTTGGAAAACTTGTAGAATCAAAAGGAAGCAAAATAGTTAGATTTGCAAGACTTGAAAGAGGAGAAGGACTAGAAAAAAGAGAAGAGAACTTTGCAGAAGAAGTTGCAAAACAAATCAATGGATAATCTAATTAATATTTAATAAAAATAGGGCTTAAATTTATAAAATTTAAGCTTTATTTTTTATAAATTTCTTAATAAATATGTTGACATTTTAAATAAAAAAGCATATTATATAAGTAACATATGAACACATGAACATATGTTACTTAGAAGGAGGTAACAGACTTTGAGTGATGAATTTATTTGTGAGGAAAAATGTCCTCATTATAACCTAATAAACAAAGTAAAACTAACCAATATTGGATCTGAGGAGACACAAGACTTAGCTGAAATATTTAAACTATTTGCAGATGAAACAAGACTTCGCATTATATGTGCCATTCTAAATACAGAACTTTGCGTATGTGATTTATGCGAATTACTTAATTTAAATCAATCTGCAGTCTCACATCAATTGCAATTACTAAGAAAAAGTAAACTTGTAAAATATAGAAAAGAAGGAAAACAAGTATACTATAAATTGCAAGATGGACATATAGAAGAAATTATAAAAATGGCTTTAGCACATATAAAGGAGAGAAATGAGTCATAGCTGTAATTGCAATGGAAACCACCACGATGGGGAAGAGGAAAAAGGGGAGAAGTTAGAAAAGATATTATATATAATATCAGTAATAAATTTTGCTATTACATTTATACCACAAATACCAGAAAATATTAAAGTTGGAATGTACATTGTATCTATAATATTTGCAGGATATGAAATACTATTTGAAGGTATAAAAAATATATTTAAATTAAATTTTGAAGAAGATACATTAATGGCAATAGCCGTTGTCGCAGCATGTGTTATAGGAGAATTTACTGAAGGCGCATTAGTTATATTACTATTTAAACTAGGAGAGTTTATTGAACACCATGCAGTTGAGAAATCAAATGATAGTATAAAACAAATTGCTGATATAAAAGCTAAAAATGCTAATTTATTAAAAGAAAATGATGTAGAAGTAGTTGATGTAAATGTATTAAAGGTTGGAGATACTATTTTAATAAAACCTGGAGAAATGGTACCCGTTGATTGCAAAGTCATAAGTGGAAAATCTGAAATTGATACTTCTAATATAACTGGTGAAAGTATTCCAGTAGTCGTATCTGAGGATATGGAACTATTATCTGGAACAATAAATTTGAATGGTAGTTTAAAATGTATAGTACAAAAAGAGTTTAAAGATTCAACAGCTGCACAGATCGTAGATTTAGTTTATGAAGCACAAAATAATAAAGGAAAAACAGAAGAATTTATAACAAAGTTTTCAAAAATATATACTCCAATTGTAATTGTTCTTGCAATACTAATTGCAGTAGTCCCACCTATTATAGGACTTGAATTTAAAGAATGGCTTATGAGAGCACTTGTATTTTTAGTTGCATCTTGCCCTTGTAGTATTGTAATATCAATTCCTTTAGCATTGTATACTGGACTTGGTGCAATATCTAAAAAAGGAATGCTAATTAAAGGAACAAAACATATTGAAGATTTATCAAAAGCAAAGGTCATTGCATTTGATAAAACAGGAACTCTTACAACAGGAAAGATGGAAATAAATGAGTTAAATGTACATGGAAATCATGAAGAAAAAGATGTACTAGAATATATATATTTGCTAGAAAAAAATTCTGCTCATCCAATTGCTAGTGCTATTAATAAAAAAATAGAAGATGAAAATCTTAAAAATGTAATTATTGAAAAGGAAGTTAAGGAGTATAAAGAAATTGCAGGATGTGGATTATGTGGAAACATTGACGGAAAAATCGTACTTTTTGGAAATAAAAAATTATTAGAACAAAACAATATAAAATTTGATGATCTAAAAGAAGGAAAAAATTATCTTTCAGTAAATGGAGAAGTAATTGGAGACATTTCTTTAAAAGAAGAAATAAGAGAAAATACACAAGAACTAATGAGAAAGCTTAATAAAGTTGGAATAGAAAAAACAGTTATATTAACAGGTGACAATTTAAAAAATGCAAAGATTGTGGCAGAAAAATTAAATGTTACAGATTTATATGCAGGATTATTACCAAAAGAAAAACTAGAAAAGATAAACTTACTAAAAAAACAAGGAAAGACATTATTCGTTGGAGATGGAATTAATGACAGCCCAGTTTTAGCAGCATCTGATTTTGGAATTTCAATGGGAGAAGGAACGGAGATTGCAAGTAACACAGCTGATAGTATATTAATTTCAAATAATCTTGAAGCTATTCCAGAAAGTATAAATATTGGTAAAAAAACGGTTAGAATTATGAAAGAAAATATTATATTTTCACTAGCAATGAAGCTTATAGTACTAACAGCAGGAGTGTTGGGAGTTGCACCAGTTTGGCTTGCAGTATTTGCAGATGTTGGAGTTACGATAATTACTGTTATAAATGCTATTAGAATTAAATAATAATAAAACAAACCAAAGTTATGATAAATAATTTTGGTTTGTTTTTATTATGCCAATAATTAATGAAAATACTTGTATGTTACACATATTTTCTGATATAATGAAAATGAAAAAATAGATAATAAAGGAGAAAAACAAATGCTTTTAAAAGTAGTAACTTTTAATATTGCTCATGGAAAAGGAATGGACGGAGAAGTTAATTTAGAAAGACAAGCTAAATTAATTAATGCATATAAACCAGATATTGTGTTTTTGCAAGAAATAGATATGTATACAAAAAGAGCAGAAAATAAAAATCAAATAAGAGAATTTAGTAAAAAGGTGTATTTACCATATTGCTCTATGGAAAGTAATATTACATTTGAAAATGGCTATTATGGAGACGGAATAATAAGTAGATTTCCAATATCTTTTTCAACAAATTATCTAATGCCACTTACAGATCCAAAGCATGAACAAAGAGGAATATTGTGCAATAAAATCATATTGGGAACTGCAAAGATAAACCTATTTTCTGTGCATTTGTCTACATATGAAGAAGAAAGAATCCTTTCTACAAAAGAATTAATGAAAATCATAGATAAAATAGATGATGACGAAATAATAATTATAGGTGGAGACTTTAATGTAGGAGTAACAAGAATAGGTAAAAATAAATATACATATGAGAAAAGATCAGAATATGAAGAATATAATATGATAGAAAAATCTTTAATAAAATTGGATAATACAGATGATACATGGTTTTCAGATTTGGGACAAGGTTGTATTGATACAATGTTCTATTCTAAAAATATTACATTGAAAAAATTTGAAACGATCAATAGCAATATGACATCAGATCATTATGCAATTTATGCAGAATTTAATATTTAAAAGGAGATAAAAAATGGATAAGAAGACAAAAATGAAATTTAACATATTAGCGGTAATAGCAATTCTTTTATTTTGTTTTGCAATTACACCAAAAACTTTGCAAAATGATACATATTATACAATAAAAATAGGGGAGCATATCATGGAAAATGGAATAGATATGAAAGATCCGTTTTCATGGCATGAAAACTTACCATATACATATCCTCACTGGGCATATGATGTGGC
>ERZ779940.305-NODE-305-length-13420-cov-1.97808_pt1 | contig 13420 bp, 9 predicted proteins | sample MGYA00511063_ERZ779940 | MGnify/ENA primary metagenome ERZ779940 (study PRJEB29588, sample SAMEA2146682) | human gut metagenome | biome: human gut; feature: human-associated habitat; material: faeces | place: Denmark | collected 2008/2010 ...
CGATTCCTACCGTTTCTTTTAGCCGCCAGATTCTGTTAGCGTTGCACACCCCTTCGAACGTACTCCTCTACGCACACGAATATCTTCGCGTCATCTTTGGCGGTATCCTGTGTACGATGGCCTACAATATTGCAGCCAGTATCCTTCGCTCTTTGGGTGACAGCCGCACACCTTTATATTTCCTCATTTTGTCGTCATTCTTGAATATTGTTTTGGATATATTTTTTATCGCGACACTACATATGGGAACTGCAGGCGCCGCTTGGGCAACGGTGTTGTCACAGGGAATTTCTGCACTGCTATGCTTTTGGTACATGTTTCACAACTACAACAATCTACGTCTCAGTATCCGCGATCTGTACCCCGATCCTTATCGGATTCTGTGTATGATACAAAGCGGCATTCCCATGGCTTTAAACCAAACCGTTACTGCGTTTGGAATTATGATTCTGCAGAGCGGCATCAATCAATTCGGTTCTTCCGTAATGGCGGCCTATACTGCCGCTTCTAAGCTTGAATCCTTGGTGATGCAACCTATGATCGCACTGGGCTCGGGCATTTCTACGTATTGCGCACAAAACATAGGAGCCAGGAAAACAAAACGCATTTTTGTTGGTGTACGCAGCACGATGCTCCTTTCCCTTGGTGCTGCAATTCTGGGTATGGCTTTGTATGGAATTGCCTCCAAAGCCATTCTGCGGATATTTTTGAGTGATCCCTCGCCCGAAATGGTACATTATGCACTGCAATATCTCTACACAAGCGTGTGGTTCCTTTTATTTTTGGCATGGATTTTTCTGTTCCGCAATGCTTTGGTTGGGCTCGGGAACGGCCTTATCACCATAATTGGTGGCGTGGCCGAGCTTCTTTGCCGTTTTTTGTGCATTCATTTTCTGCTTCAACCTTTAGGTTTCTGGTGTATTTGTCTAACCAATCCTATTACCTGGATCGTTGCGTGCAGCCTTTTCTGCGGATTTTATTTTCGTTGGGAACACCAGCAAAAACATTGCTCAAAAAGTGCGGGATGATCCATCTCAGAAGATTATCGGGGTCTCTGCCAGTGGATTCTGTCTGAAGGAACGTCTTGGCAATCTTCGCAATGTCATCGACCAGAATTCCGACGAAATGCGAATCGCCATGATCGCCATGCAGGATGAACAGTTTGCCCATCAGACGTTTATGTCTGAACTGTGTAACCATAAACACTTCTTCTCGAATCAATTCCGGCCATGCCACAGGATCGATTTTAAGGCACCATACAGCACGTTTCAGTGCCAGATGACAAAGGGGATTTACAAGAAGCAAAAACGACGTTACACAGCCCTCCAGGCATCACACAATGCATCGTATTCCCATGCAAGGTATATTGGATTGACCGGAGAAAATACCGACGTCTCTGTACAACTTTGAAAAAGATGAGTTGAAAACTATAAGCCTATTGTGTTGCAGAGCAATCAAGCGTTTCGTTTTGTAAATGAATCGTGCATACAAAAAAGCAGACCCGTGAGTCCACGGGTCTGCTTTTTGTATTTGCGATAGGGTAGAGTATGGACGGGTTACGCAGGTATCGATCCGGGAGATTCGGTTTCCAAACACCCACATCCGCGGGGCTTTTCGCGGATTCGTATGGCTTTTTATTTGTGGGCGGGCTCCTCGCCGGCTGGACATTCTCTCCCCATTTGGCGGCCGCTACCGAATGATTCGTGAAGGATTAATTGGTGGGAAGTTCGCGATAGGTCATTCTTTCAAAATCAGAATAACCACCAGCGTCCTCTCCATTGCCGGAAGCGTATAACCCCAGTGTACAGCCGACAAAACCGCCGGCATGTTCCGTGCTTAAAGAACGCAGATCAATGTCGGAGATAACCGGTTTCCATTCACTATTGCTTTGGTAAAGAACACTGGCCACAAGCCCTTCTACGCGCAACTTCAGTTTGATGGGGAGTGCAGCCGGCAGATCCATTCGCGCCAAACAGCTGTCTTCACCATCTTTGCAAAGAGAAACAACAAGTTTGACCCCCGAATCCTGGGGATAGCACTCTGCCCGCAGATGATTTTCGTTGCTTTGAACCATGGCAATACCGGCGCAATCACTCTCTTTGCAGAAATGCGGGATAAAGCTGGTTTCAAATTCGCAATTCCAGTGTTGCTGACGCAGCGCGAGGTATGCAGGCTCACCGCAATCCTTCAAGCTGTCGCAACGATGGAAAAGACGAACAATATGCTCTTCTGCGTGCAGTTCCAGTTCGTGATCGCGGTGATTGCGCAAAGTCAGCAATTCCAGCGGCAGAGAAGGTGTATCAAACGTATAGGTTTTACATTGGGGTACGTCGTCAGAAGGCTGCCCCTCGTAAGGCAGCGTGACTACTTCTTCAAGATGACCGACCCCCGCATTTACAACCGGCCAACCATCTTCCCAGGTGACCTTTGCCAAAAAGGTTTCACGCCCCAACAACGTGTACCCTTGGTTCGGCCGGCAAGCCAATACAACCATATACCAGTTGCCGTTTCCGTCATCCACTAAGTCGGCATGACCGACGCAGGTAACAGGATATTGGGCTCCCAAATGGCGATGCGTCAGAATGGGGTTGCAGGGGCAGTACTCGTAGGGACCAAACACATTTTTGCTGCGCGCGATCATGACGCTGTGGTGGATGGAAGTACCACTTTCCGCATGCAAAATGTAATAGTAACCGTCCTTTTTGTACAGGTGAGGTCCCTCCGGCCAAATGGCTTTGCGCTGGAATCCGGTAAGTACAATGGTGGCATCGGGCTTTAACTTCATCGTGTCCAGATCCAGAGTTTGAATCCAAATTTCGCAGTCGCCATTGTAGCGGTACCCGGCAGAACGCGGCCGTTGGCCGATATAATAGCAGGTACCGTCATCGTCAAAAAAGAGACTGGGATCAATGCCGCCGGTAGACTCACCCAAATAGTAAGGCTCGGACCAGGGGCCGCGCGGATCTTTTGCAGTGACGATAAAATTTCCTTGGTCGGACACGTTGGTGGTAATCATATACCAGGTGCCCTTATGGTAACGAATGGTAGGGGCAAAAATCCCCTGGGAATGCTGACAGCCGGACAAAGGAACCTGAGAATCACGATCGAGCACATTGCTGATCAAATTCCAGTGGACAAGATCTTCGCTCTCAAAAACCGGCACGCCGGGAAAATACGCAAATGTCGAATGAACCGTATAGAATTTGTTCCCTACCCGGCAAATCGAAGGGTCGGGAAAGAAGCCTGTCATGATAGGATTTTTAACGGAAAGCATAGAAAACCTCCAGGTATAAAGGGGTGATATTCTGCATGCAAAAATATAGAGTTATGGCCGCTGCATCCAAGAGGAAAAACAGATGCAGCGGCCATAGCTATTAGAGGGTGCCGCCGAACTGACTTTTCAGATTACAGGCACTGGAAAACAGGGGCGGATGGCAGGAAAAGGATTTTACTCTTTTACACTGCCAATGGTCATGCCGGATACAAAGTATCTTTGCAGGAAGGGATAAAGCAGAATGATGGGAAGCATCGTCACCACAGTAGCGGCGGAACGCACGGTAACCGGCGTGACGACTGCGGTAGCGGTGTTGCCGCCGGTGGTGGCACTGCCGCTTTGCTGCATGACAGAGGAAAGAAGCTTCATCAACTCATATTGCAGGGTCGTATACTGGGTGTTCATCCGGTTGTACAACATAGCATCGAACCAGGAGTTCCACTGTCCGACAGCTACGAACAGGGCGACGGTGGCATACACCGGCTTGCACAGGGGCGAGATGATACGGGTAAAGATGGTGAAATCGTTGGCACCGTCAATCATGGCGGATTCTTCCAGCGCGCTGGGCAGACCTTCCATGAAAGTGCGCATAACCAGAACGTTAAATGCGCTGACCATGCCCGGAATGACGTATACCCAGAAAGAGTTGGTCAGGTTCATGTTGCGGTACAAAACCAAGGTGGGGATCATACCGCCGTTCACGTACATGGTGATGACCCAGAACAAAGACAGCTGGGAACGGAACAAAAAGCGTTTGCGGCTGATGATGTAGGCCAAAAGTGCGTTCGTTACCAGGGAGAAGATGGTTCCCAACACAGTTCTGGCCACCGAAACCACTGCACCGGTGAGGATGTTCTGCTGATGCAGAACCGTTTTATAGTTCGAGAGCGTAAAGATGCGCGGCCACAGATGGATGCCACCGCGTACGGCGTCGACACCGTCGTTGAAAGAAAGCGCCACCGTGTTCAGAACAGGATACAGCGTAATGGTGACGAACAAAACCAGGAAAATGGTATTGCAGGTAACAAAGACTTTGTCCATGGTGGATGATTTGATTTTCATGTGTACCCTCCCCTTAGAACAATCTGTCTTCACCGGCACGTTTGGCAATCCAGTTTGCGCCGAGAATCAGAATAATTGCAACGACGCTCTTGAAGATACCGGCTGCAGTACCCAAAGAATAATCGTTCTGGCTGATGCCCCAAGTCAAGGTGTAGATATCAATGGTTTCCGAAACACTCTTGACCAGGCCGTTGCCAAGCAGATACTGGACTTCAAAGCCTGCATTCAATACGTTGCCAATATTCATGATCAGCAGAATCATAATGGTGGACTTGATGCCAGGAAGCGTGACGTGCCAGATTTTGCCCCACCGGCCGGCACCATCCAAAGTGGCTGCCTCATACAGGCTGGGATCGATGGAGGTAATGGCGGCCAGGTAGACAATGGCATTCCAGCCGGTTTCCTTCCAAACATTGGCAAATGCAACGATTGGCCAAAAATAACCCGGATTGGCGAAGAAGTTGATGGGCGAATTCAGAATGCCCAGGTTCACCAGCATCTCATTGATGATACCGGTGGAAGACAGCGCATCGTGCAGAATACCGGTGACAACGATCCAGGAAAGGAAGTGGGGCAGATAGGAAACCGTTTGAACAAGCTTTTTGCCGAACATGTTGCGTACTTCGTTCAGCAGGATGGCGAAGATAATGGCCATTAAAAAGGTGGTCACCAGATTGAGAACGCCCATGGCCAGAGTGTTACGGATATCACGCAAAAAGACGTCGTCAGAGAACAGGAATTTAAACTTTTGCAGTCCTACGAATTTAGATCCGAAGAGGCCGTCTTTGGGTTTGTAGTCCTGAAAGGCCATTACCCAGCCTGCCAGTGGAACATAATAAAATACGATGCCGTATACAAAAAAGATAGCCGCACAGACCATCAGAAATTTCTGGCGTGAAATCTCTTTCCATGTAATACGCTTTGATGGATTTTTCATTGGAGAGTCCTCCTAAGGAACGTGTATGGCGAATCATGTGTTGCAAACTAACGTTTAAGGAGCTTGCGGGTTGAATGCATTTCATAAAAAAGTGGCCACAGCTACACCGTGCAACCGTGGCCACTTGTATGTGTCAACGTCTATGTCGCCTGCAATAACGGGCATCAAAGACCGGCACGGCGCTCAAGCTCAGTTTGCATTTCTGCCAAGAAATCCTGCGGATTGGCTGCGTTGTACGCAGTCATGTATTGATTCCAGGTGCTTTCAAAATCAGGCGCCATAACAACTTTGGGCAGCCATTCGTGTTTGACTTCGCCCATCTTGACCCAGGCAACACCACCGGGGGTTGCGGTAGTCATTGAACCGGAGTAAGAATACATCGGGAACCAGGGGCCCATTTCTTCTTTCACAGAACCGATCATATCGACGTAGCTGTCTACGCCGTAGGCAGCAAACACTTTCTGCAGGGGGGTGGACAGGCCGTCCAGGAATTCGCTTGTCTGCTGCTCGGGCTTCATGGCGTTCTTGCCGTCCCGGCTGGTGCCCAGCCACTGCGGCATGTAGGAATAGCTGCACAGGTGTGAGGCCTTGTAGGTGGGATCCGCGCATTTCGTCCGCATTTCATCGGTGCGGTAATACAGGCCGTTTTCATCAACCAGGTAATCCTCACCTTCAACGCCCCAGAAGCGAAGATCGTGGATTTCCTGATCCAGCAGATCGTTCATAAACTTAAATGCAGCGTCAATATCGGAGCAGCTGGTGGTAACGGCCACGCCGCTGGAATTGTTCAGGGTATCGGCGTAGGTGTGCCAGCGGTTTTCCATTCCTTCGTCAATGGTCAGGCCCAGCGGAACGTAGTTGCAGCCCTGCTCGTCCAAACCCTGCTGTTTGAAAACATCATTGACATTGTTCGCGAAGTCCCACCACTGGTCGCACATGCCCAGCACAGCGCCGGTGGAAAGCTTGGCGATGTATTCATCGTAGGTCTGGGTGGCGAATTCTACGTCCACGTAGCCTTTCTGGTATTCTTCGTTCAATTTCTGGAAATACCTCTTGGCAGTAGGCGTGGTATTGTAGTCAACCACCTGCATCGTATCCTTGTCTACAATGACAGAGCCGTCGTTGGGATACCCATCAAGGAACTGGGGTGCATTCTCGATGCAGAAATAGCGCCAGTCTTCGCAAAGTGCCGTGTAGGGTTCTTGGTACCGTTTGCCATGGTGGGGTTGGCATCGGCATAGCTTTCCAGCAGATCGAAATACTGGTCCAGGGTTTTGATTTCGGGGTAACCGGCCCATTCCAGAACACGCGCCTGAATCCAAAAGGCTTCATCGTTATGGGTGGTGGCACGATCTTCGCCATAGGTGTTCTGGAATACGTTGGCCCAATAGATTTTGCCGTCCTCCTGGCGGAAGTTGTCCCACTCTTCGTCGGTGTACATCTCTTTCAGGTTGGGATACTTTTCCAGGTAATCATCCCAAGGCACCAGGACGCCTGCATCGTAAAGAGACATCATGGCATCGCCGCCATTGATGAAGTCCGGATACTCACCGCCCGCGATGATTGTGCCGATGGCTTCTGCGTCGGTCTGGCCGGTCAGCCAGGTCTCTTTCAGTTTGGCACCGGTCTTTTCGGCAATGATGTTCATAACATCGTTGTCATCATTGATTTCGGAACCGGGCATTGCGGTAAACATCGTAAATGTTTTGATCCCATCGGACGATTCGGTGGAATTAGAGCCGCCACATGCCGTTAAGCCCAGCAGCATGACCGCGGACATACTTGCCGCAAATGCGCGCCGCCACAATTTTACTTTCATAATTGGCCTCCTGTAGATAGATTTTTCGCCCTTGCGGGTTTCCCTGATTTAAGTATATATACCAAAAATGTCTTACACAACCGACAAATTCCAGTAAAAACCCCTGAAAATTATAGCTTTGCAAATTCAACGGAAGAGGAATCGCGCTAAACAGCGAAACAATGATACAAAAAAGACAGGCAGTTCCCCATCCTTGAAGTATTTTGGAAGGCAACATGCCTGCACTTTTGTTTGGCTTATCGTTGTTTTTTAAGAATGCAAAAAACGAAAAGCAAGTGCATGATTATTCTGGTGTGAATTATTTCCCGGGAAATTCAGAATGTGGTTTCTCGGTTTTGCTCTTCCGAAAATGGGAAGGCGTACAGCCTTTCAGCTCGATAAATTTGCAAAGGAAATAATCCACATCTTTATAGCCCACATCTTCGGCAATGCGGCCGATCTGCTTGTTTGTGTACAATAGCTGGCGGCACGCTTCGTTAATACGGTAAGAACACAAATAGTTTTTAAAGGACTGTCCGTATTTTTTGCGGAAGATTTGCCCTAAGTATGCACTGTTGATATAGTATTTTTTGCCCAAGCCCTGCAACGTCAGGTTTTCTGAGTAGTGTCCCTGGATTTCCTTGTCGATAGAATCCAAAATATCGATGGAGATATTTTTTCGCAGAAGGGAAAGGTAGTCTGCATACTCGCGTGCAAAGCGGAACAGATGCTGTCGGCTCCCGCGGGAAATTCCTTCCCGGAAAGACTGCGCGCTGATAAATTGCAGCATTTCCTTCTGGTTGGCTTCGTTGTCCAAATTGGATGCAAGATGCATAAGCCGGAACAAAAGATAATTTAAGTTCAGGTTGATATCTTTGTCATGTACGCCACGCTGCTGCATTTCGGCAAACAAATGGTCTATTTCGGAGCCGATGCGTTCCTGCTCATTCAGTTCAATGGCGGTAATCAACTGATCCAGGGTATCTTTGCACAAAACGGCTCTTTCTTGCGGAACCGATAACTCTTCCTCGTAATAATAGATCGATTTTGGCTGGCGGAAGGCGCAAAGGTTTTTCAGCCCGCAGACGGTATCATACGATTCAGAAACAGTGGTGATATCGTCCACTTTTTTGCCAACCAGAAATCGCAATTCGTGTTGTGTCGAAACACCCAATTTCTTATAAAAATCCTGGATATACTGTGTTTCGGAACAGCCGGCATTTCGGGCAAGCGCACCGCTGTAAACAAAAGCAATCCCATACCCAACGCGATCCAACGAAGCGTCACAGAAACACCGGCTCCGGTCCTCGCCTAAAATTTGCACACAGCTTTGGTACAGGTCACGCTGCACCATACGGAAGTGGTTCTCATCATCGTCATCTTCGCCGTCCGAAGAATGGCAAGCGGAAATTTCAATGTAACGAACGCCGTCCGAAAAATCCAGATGCTTATGCAGATAATCCACGCCGTTGGGATCATATTTGCCGAACAGCAACGAGATCAAACACCGGGCCTGATAGGCCAGTTCGTACTGCTCCTCCATTTTGCTGTTTTGCGAGATGTTATTGTATTTGCTGAGAATGGATAACAGATCTTGCTTTTCCACCGGTTTGAGAAGATAGTCGATACACCCGTAGCGCAGCGCTTTTTGAGCATAGGAAAACTCACTGTATCCGCTCAGAATCACGAAACCGGCGTTGGAAAGATTCTCCCGGCGAACAGTTTCCAGTAATTCAAGTCCGGTCATTTTTGGCATCATAACGTCGGTGATGACAAGGTCAACGGGTAACTTTTTTATGTACTCCAAAGCCTCCTGTCCGTCGGACAAAACGGCAGCCACTTCATAGCCTGCGGCGTTCCAGTCAATCAACGCCTGCAAACCTTGCGCAATAAACTGCTCATCATCTACGATAATAACTTTTAACATGTCACTCCGCCCTTATTGCTTTGTTTAGAGGAAACCGAATCGAAACAAGTGTTCCAATGCCCGGCTCGCTTTCCACCGAGAACTGTGCAGTATCCTCCGTCATCATGCGGATGCGCAGGCAGGTGTTCACCATGCCTACGCGTCCTTTTTCTTTTAACATTTTCAGGCTGGCGTTGCGCATCCGGTCTTGAATACGTTCTACCTCGGCCTCGTCCATACCGCCACCGGTATCTTCAATTTCCATGCAAAGCGCATCGTTTTCTGTATACACGCGTACAAAAATCCAACCGGGAAAAGATTTTGCTTCAATACCGTGCACACAGGCATTTTCCACAAAGGTGGTAATGGTCAATTTCGGAACCAGGATGTTCTGGCAATCTTCCTGCGCATTGATTTGATACGAAAGGCGCTCCCCGAAGCGATATTTTTGCAAGGACAGGTACGCTTCAACAAACGCCAGCTCACGCTTAATGGTATTGGAATCCGAGGACCAATCCACGTTTTGGCGCACCATTATGGCCAATTTCTGTATCATATTGGCGGTTTCTTCTTCTTTTTTCAGGATGCTGTGCATACGGATGCTTTCCAGTGCGTTGAACAGAAAATGGGGATTGATTTGGCTGTATAAAGCCATCAGCTCTGCGTTCTGCCGGGCAATATCCATCTTCTGCTCTTTCAGTCGGCATCGGTAGGCGGTGTCAATCAGGCTGTTCATCCGGTCAGCCATGCGGTTGTAGTTGTCCATCAGACTGCCGATCTCATCTTGACCGCTTGGCCCGGAAATCTTGATCAACACGTCGCTGTCTATCTGGTTGAAGACTTTTTCCAGACGGGAAAGACGAGAAGTAATGGAATTCTCCAGCAGATTCATCAAAAGCTGCGGGGGAATAATGTTCAGGATCAGCAGCAGGATCAGGATATGGATGTTTTGGCGAATCAGGGCTAAAACGTTGCCGCTTGGTTCCATCACATAGATGTCCAGATCTTCCCCGTAAAGGGTAAAATGCTGGGACAAGCCTACCGAATCAGACAGGGAGAATGTGTCATAAGGCTGCCAACGATAATTGGGCATTGCGTTCGTAAACAAAATCCGGTTACCGCTGCATACATAAACTGAATCGTTATACCCCATGTTCTGGAAATCGCGGTCCAGCGTGCTGTAATTGATTTCAATACACAAAAGGCACTCCGCCTTATTGCTGTAAAGGCCATTCATCCCACGTAAAAACAACACCTGGCGCCCATCTGTTTCATCATAAGAAAAAAGAAGCCGCGGGCTGTAGCCATCCGCAGTATACTGCTGATACCAGGGCTCCTGCGAAACGGTGGATAACCGTGCAAATTCACTGCCGTTTATCAGGGTTTCATTGTCTGCATACACCCGTATGACAGAATTTGTGATCCGGGAAACACCCTGCAGCAAAGAATTGTGGATGTATTCTCGGTAACTTGAAAAATAGTCCTGGGGACTGGCATATTGCCGGCTCACAAAATCCTGAAGGGAGTTATCCATATACAGGCTGGTAGAAATCAGCGCGGAATCTTCTGTGGCGGCGGAAAGCATCGACTGCACTGATTTGGCTATTTTTTCCATCTGGTGCAGCTGCTCGGCATGCTCGTTCTTGGTTAATGCATGTAAAATTACAATATCGGTCAAAAATATGGGGACCAGAATACATAAAAAATAAAGATATCTAAGTTTTTTCTTCAGGCTTAAGTTATTGAGAAAACTTTCCAGCTTGATTCTGACATGATGAAACCGGTTCATACAAAGCTCCTTACCGGTGAATGTTGCAAAATGACCTTGCTATTTTTAGCGGTGCAAAGTATAATGCCAGTATCAGTATAATTCAGCCGCAGAACCATTGTCAATCAAATAACAGATTGAATAGTGCACAATCTGAATCGCTGTTTTTTGTGAATATTTACATCCTGAAAAAAAGGAGGAGAACTCATTGAGAGGCGTTTTTAATCCGGACAGCCCCATGATGCGCGCCCTGGGCGTTGTGTGGGATCTTATTGTCCTGAATCTGCTGTTCCTGGTTTGCTGCATTCCGGTGGTCACCATTGGCCCTGCCATCACGGCTTTACATTATGTCACCACAAAAATGGCGGGTGAAAAAGACGGCACTCCGGTGGTCGGCAATTTTTTCAAGTCATTCCGGGCAAATTTCCGCCAGGGCGTACTGATGGGAATTCTTTTTGGGGCCGCAGGGGGATTTCTGGGCTATGATATCTATCTTCTATGGCATTCCGGGAATTTCCAAAACAGCATCTTTAAGATTTTGGTTCCCGTGGCAGCAATCGCTTATATGATGACCTTCGTATATGCTTTCCCGCTGCTTGCAAGATTCAACAATACGGTTTTAGGTACCATACGGAATGCGTTTATCATGTCTGTGACCTCTTTGCCCAAAACCTTTTCCATGTTGTTGTTGATAGGCGCATGTGTAGCATTGACCCTGTATACACAGACCACATTGCGCTATGGATTGTTTTTGTGGTTTGCGCTGGGGTTCTCTTCGATCGCTTATGCAAATGCATTTGTTTTAAATGACGTTTTCATGAAGTGCTCAGAGCAGTACTCTTCTCAGATAAATCAGGAGCAGTCTCAGGATACTACGGAAAATTCAGACGGCAAAGAGTAACCGTTTGACGGCATAGAAAAAAGCAAAAGAGCGCGGAAGTCATCTCCGGCGCTCTTTTGCTTTGGTCTGGAAATCAGGCTTTCAGCGTAAAGGCAGCAACGCTGCATGCGGGCAAGAGGGAAGTAAAGCTGTTGGTACCAACAGTTATGTTTGTCAACGGCTTCGGCTCGACTTGATGGGGATTATCGAACGTATTGTAGGCAGCCGCGCCGGCACCATCACCGCTAAGCACCTGACCGGTGATGGAAGTAAACTTGCTCAGGCCATCCCAGTGAATTTCAACAGGCACAAGGGTACATTATACCGTTGCTTCTTGCGGGAAACAGATGCGGTAATGCCCGCTTAAAGCAAGCAACGCAAAAAGATACAGGCAATTGTCATAATAACGCCGCGGTCCGGAACGGAGCGGAGTGCTAAAGAACCGGCGGAGCCATTCATCCGCGCAGGCGTCATCCAGAATCAGGGAACCCTGCGCAATGGTAGCCAGAAGCCCTACAGGATGCAGAGCATTTCCTTCAACGGGTGTGCCGTCGATCAGATAGATGCCGTTTGTTTGCCCGTGTTCCTTTTCTTCAAAAAATTGCTGAATATGTGCAGCTGTTTCTTGGGCCCAACCGTCTTTGTCCCCGAACCATTGGGCATCCAAAGCAATGTTGCCCAACGTGCGGTATGCATCGCTGAAGAACCAGTCGTGACGATCCGGCTGATCACCCCGATGCGGGCGGCCGTCGTACTCGGCATATTCGGCACTCAATCCGGTACGGGCGTGGCAGGCTTTGCGCAGGTACTGGCGGCTGGCCGCTGCGGCTGCATGCCAGAAAGGACGGTCGCATTCGTCGCTCCACAGAGCAAAAAGTTCATAGAAATGCGGCAAATGATAAGAGGGATCGGTAAATTCACAGTTGGGAACGAATTTGATGAGATGGTTTTCGGGGTTCCACATGGGAAATCCGGAACCGGCTTCTTCGCCTTTGTGTACACATGCGTGCAAGATGCGCCGTGCCCAGGAAGCGTAATCCAGTACTCCTTCGCCGGAACCCCAGCGGTTGGCCGCAAAAAACAGGGACATGGCAAAAAATTCTTCGCCGTCAGGGGCGGGTCCATCGGAATTTTTGCTGCCGTCAGTATGACAGGACCAGGCAAAATAGCCGGCGTTTTCCCCTTCGGTGAGGTACATGTGGGTCACGACCCATCGCCACAGGCAGTCGAATTCCTTCTGGCGATTCATTTGTACGCAGAACATCATTGCGTAGGACATGCCCTCGGTACGGACGTCATGGTTCCCCGTATCCTCTATGTACATCATGTCAGGTCCGGCACAATGGCAAAGGCGAACCCCCTCCGGACCATAGAACATCTCCTCAAATGTGCTTTCCAGCTTGTTGTCAATTTCGGCCTGCGAATATCCAAGCCGTTCCAGTCTGTTCAAATATTGCCCGTTATAGTAGGCACCTTCCATAATAATTTCAGCTCCTTTTGAATCGTGTAAGGCGCAACCGATTTACTCGGTCTGCTGTTCTTGTAACTCACTATAGCAGTTTTTCGATTGTATGGCAAGCGCAAAAATGGCACGGGTATGGCGAAAAGCTGTCAGCCATTTGAAAACTTTCTGGAATACAGCAATAAATGAGGAAGACTGTTTCATCCTACATCTTTTTCAAGAATCAGAGGAACAAACAGAAACCGCAACATTCGCCTATCCTTATTTTTCATCATGGTTCTCTAAGGCAACACCGCACAATTCCCGCCTTACGGCTTAAGCACCGCTCCGGCG
>ERZ779940.321-NODE-321-length-12949-cov-1.78548_pt1 | contig 12949 bp, 16 predicted proteins | sample MGYA00511063_ERZ779940 | MGnify/ENA primary metagenome ERZ779940 (study PRJEB29588, sample SAMEA2146682) | human gut metagenome | biome: human gut; feature: human-associated habitat; material: faeces | place: Denmark | collected 2008/2010 ...
TTCATCTATAAATAATATGTATTTATTATTTATATAATCTAAAATGGTACTTTGCTCTTCGTAAAATTCATTAAAATATTTATCTATTTTACTTATATATGAACCATTTTTTATTGTTTCTATATCTGCTAAATCATCATAAGCTTCTTGTATCCTTTTACATACCTTTACTAAATCTTCTACAATAAATTCATGAGCTGGATTTATTAGAATTTCTTGTATCATTTCTGTAGATCTTTGGGACGAGATATTAAAATATCTTATAGAATCAACTTCGTCTCCCCAAAACTCTATTCTTATACCTTGTTTTTCTGTTAAGCCTATGTCTATTATTCCGCCTCTTACACTAAATTGCCCTTTATTTTCTACTAAATCGTTTCTGTCATATCCAAGTTGTATTAAATTTTGTTTTATCTCCTCTAAATTGTATGTATTTCCTACTTTAAATTGAATTACATACTTATATAGTAATTCTTTAGAAATCATTTTTAGTGCTTCTATTGTTGTTATTATTATTTCTGCCTTATTTTGCTTTATTTTATTTAAAACTTCTATTCTTTCATATGGTACATCCTTACTTTCAGCTTCATAGTCATATGCCACTATCTCTCTTTTAGGAAAATAATCTACATTTGTAGTAAAATATTTTAAATCATTTAATAATTTTTTTGCTTTTATTTCATTGTATGTGATAATTAAGATAGGTCTTTTATTTTCTTCTGCAGTTGCACTTATTATTTGAGCTTTTCCCACGTCAGTTAAGCCCGATAATTCTATCGGACTTATTTTATTTTTTATGTTTGTACTATATTCTATAAATTTTTTGTTGTTTCTTAATTCTTGTATTAGGTATTTCATTTTGTCAGCTCCCAATACATATATTACCATTTTTTTATCTAAAAATCAAGGGTACAGCAATCGATTATACTGTCATTTTATTTGATTCACGCAGTATTTTTTATATCTTAATGGCATAATTTTTGTACTTTTTAATATCTATGTTTTGAGGGGGAATTGTATTATGAAATCCAAAAAGTTTAATATTATATTAATTTCACTAAAAAATACAATTATTCCTATAATTTTATGTAGTTTTATGATTTTTCTTATTTTATTTTCTACTTCTAATATAATAGCTGCTAAAAATGGACTTGAACTTTGGGCTACTACTGTTGTTCCTTCTCTTTTTCCTTTTTTATTTGCTACTGAATTATTAGGTAAAACCTTAAATAAAATTATGAGACCACTTTTTAATGTTCCTGGTGAAGGCTCTTTTGCATTTATTATGGGACTTATTAGTGGATATCCTGTAGGTGCTAAAATTGTAACAGATTTTAGAAATAATGGTATTTGTACTAAGGATGAGGGTAATAGAATGCTTGCATTTACAAATAATTCTGGGCCTTTATTTATTATTGGGACTGTTGGAATTGGTTTATTTGCTAATAAAAGTATTGGCTTATTACTTTTTATTACTCATTTTATGGCATGTATTACTGTTGGAGTTATTTTCAAGTTCTTTAGTAAGAATGATTTGCAGAATCTACCCCATAGTTCATATAAACCAAGTGTCAGTTCTTCTAACTCTATCTCAACTATACTTATGATAGGTTCATATGTGGTAATATTTTCTGTTGTTATTTCCATATTAAATCAATTACATATTTTAGATTTATTTTCTGTTGTTATTTCTCCATTGCTTGGCTTCTTTAATATAAATCTTTCGTTTGCTGTGCCTATATTATCTGGAATAATTGAACTTACAAATGGTATTAATTTAGTTTCTTTAGTACATGTAAAAGACATATCTACTAATATTGCTATTTGTGCATTTCTTCTTGGATTTGGTGGCATTTCTGTATGTCTACAAGTATATAGTATTATTTCTAAATCTGATTTATCTATAAAGAAATATATTATTGGTAAGTTTTTTCAAGGAGTTTTTGCTAGTATTTACACATTATTAGCTTTAAAATATATTCCTATTTTAAATTTGGATATTAAAGCTACTTTTGCTCCAATTTCTACTTGTGTAACATATCCTATTAGTATTTTAGGTTTTAACAATTATTTTGTTTTGTTTGGTGTTTTATGTATTATTGTATGTTTTGTATTTTCTATTCCGTCTAAAAAAAGTAATAATTGTTAAATTGCAGAATATTAATTATTAGGAGTGATGTTTATGGATAAAAATATGGAAAATAATTTTTCTCCTTATATGAATTTTGATATTGGAGCTGATCCCCTTTTAGGCGAAAATCCTATGTTTAATCCCATTATGCAATATGAGCAAACTTATATGTACTACAGATGTTTATGTCAGCAAATGGATTACAAAATAAAATGTAAGGAATATGAAAAATTGTGCGGAAATTCTCGTAACGAAAGAAGAATAGAATAAACATTAATGGAGATGAATTAACATCTCCATTAGTATTTGCTTAAATTATCCCAATCTTTCTAGCATATTGTTTGCCTTTTTTTATCATCCTTTTTTTGCTCATATTCATGTTTTCATTGCATAACATTATTATACCTACTGAAACCATGCTACCTATTAACATTCCTTTTACAAATTTCATATTAAATATATCCTTTCCTATTTGTTTATTTTTAATATTTATTATGCTCTTTTTTTCTTTTTATATACGTTATATACCATTGATATGTTTCGTAAATTGATATAAGTAAAAGAAATACTCCAAATGCTTTTTTTAATATTTTAACATTCAAATTACTTGAAGTTATTGCTCCTATTGTGGCTCCTATAATACCTGATATAATTATTATAATAGATAATTTTAAATCAATTATTTTTTGCTTTAAATTTATTATTATTGCAGATATTGATGTAGGTATAAAAAATATCAAATTTGTAGCTTGTGCTTCATGTTGATTTGTTCCTATTATTAATGTAAGGAGGAGAATTAATATTGTTCCTCCTCCCATTCCTGTTCCTGTTACTATACCAGAAACTAGACCTATTAAACTTTCTATCATACGCTTCCTTTTATTTAATAATTGTAGTTATTGATGCATATATTAAAAATAATATAAATGCAAATTTTAAATATTTATTCGGTATTTTTATTAATAGCTTTGAGCCTATTATACCTCCTAATATTCCTCCTATAGCACATTTTATTCCTAAGTTCCACTGTATATAATTATTTTTGTTATAAAAAAATGCTGTTACTATTACCATTGGCATTATGCAAAATACAGAGGTGGCTCTTGCCTTTTTCTCATCAGTATTTAACATGTTAACAAATGCCGGTACTAATATTAGCCCTCCTCCAGCTCCAAAAAGTCCACTTATTATACCTGCTAGTATTCCTATTATTATTTTTTTTAACATAACCATCACATATACCTTTATTAGATATTATGCTCATTTTTTCCTTTTTTATAACCTTCATTATATTTTTCTAAAAATTTTTGTTCTGCAAGCTCTGTTAACACTTTGTCACATATTAACATTCTAGCTATTATTTCTCTCCTTAATTGTTCATCTTTGATAGAATCTGTTCTATCTAAAAAACGCTCTAATTCCATTATATACTCTTGATTTTTTTCTTTCCATTCTCTGTCTACTGGTAAATCCTGCCTTCTTTTCTTTTTAAACAGCATATATCCTCCTTTACTTTTAGATGTATTTTTATTACTCTTAGCGTTATATTTCTTTGCCAATATATAATTTTAATACATCTCGTGATAAAATACAAGCATCAGACATAATATGACATAATTAGATAAAAATCACGGTTATGTTTTAATTGTCTCTCTGCAAATAACATTAGGAAGGTTGAAAACATATGATTAGAATAAAATTATCTGATTTACTTGGCAAACACAAAATGAGTCAAAAAGCTTTATCTAATTTAACTAATATAAGGCCAGCAACCATATCAAAGATGTATTACGAAGAAAGTAAAAGATTAGATATTGAACAACTCAACAGTATTTGCAATGTTTTTAAATGCGAAATCTCTGACTTATTAGAGTTTATCCCAGATGAAAATAAACCAGATTAATCATATTTAATTAATAAGTTAAGTAGATTATATAAAAATACTAGCAAAAATGCTAGTATTTTATTATATTTTATTTATTTTTTTATTTACAATTTCTACTAGTGCATTTATCAAGTAATCTACTTCTTCTTTTGTATTATTCATTCCTATAGTTACTCTTAATGTTCCATTTGCCCATTCTGGTGGTAGTCCTATTGCTGTTAATACGTGTGATGGACTTGTAGAACCACTGCTACATGCAGAACCAGCTGATGCACAAATACCCTTATCATCAAGTTTAAACAGTAACTCTTCTGCATTTATATTTTTAAAAGACATATTTGCATTTCCTGGAAGCCTATTTATTCTGTCTCCATTTAATTTACTGTCTACTATATTATTCTGTATTTTTTCTATATAATAATCTCTTAGTTCTTTAATTTTATTATTATGATTTTCAAAATTCTTATATATTAATTCAAGAGCTTTACTCATTCCAACAATTTCTGCCAAATTTTCTGTACCTGCTCTTTTATTTTTTTCTTGATGTCCACCATTTTGTATTTGCTTAAAGTTTACATCTTCTCCTACATACAACGCCCCTATTCCTTTAGGTGCATAAAATTTATGTGCCGACATTGAAAGTGCATTTATATTTAATTTTTTTACATCTATTTTTAAATTTCCCATTGCTTGAACTGCGTCTGTATGAAATATTATATTATTTTCTTTTGCAATTTTTCCTATTTCTTCTATTGGCTGAATCGTTCCAATTTCGTTGTTTGCAAACATGATTGTTATTAATATTGTGTCTGTTTTTATTGAAGCTTTTAGTTGTTCAACGTTTACTATTCCATTTTGGTCTACATCCAGATAGGTAACTTTATATCCTTGTTCTTCTAATTCTTTACAAGTATTTAGCACAGCTGGATGTTCTATTTTACTTGTTATTATATGTTTGCCTTTTTCTTTATTGGCATATGCTATTCCTTTTATTGCCAAATTATCGCTTTCAGTTCCGCATGATGTAAAATATATTTCATTTGGTTTGCAATTTATAATATTTGCTATTTTTCGCCTTGCTTCTTCTAATGCTCTTTTTGCTCTTCTTCCTATACTATATAATGATGATGGATTTCCATATTCTATGCTAAAGTATGGCAACATTTCTTTTATAACATCTTGGTTGACTTGGGTAGTTGCTGCATTATCAAAATATTTTATCTTCACTTTAATCCCTCTTATCTATCACTTTATATAGATATTATATGTATATTAGCGAATTTTATTTACAAATTTATTTTGTTTCTGAGCCCCATCTTGCTACTCTTATGTCTTTATATGTATTAAGTACCTGTGAATATTTTCTATATTCATCTTCCCACACTAATGTTGGAATTTTGTCAAATGCTTCAAATACTTTTTCTGCTTCCATTAGAAACACAAGTTGTTCTTGTGTGTTTAAATTATCACATTTTCTTGAAATTCTATATAAGCTATCCAACAGTTGATTTGCTTGTATAAAACTCATAAAATCTTTTACTTTTATTCCTGCTAGTTTAATTTGCATTACTGCAAAAACTACTAGTCCAATTATTATCAATATTAGCATATATATACAAATAATCATTACTTCCATTTGTGCACCTTCTTTTAATACGCTTTTGTTTTCTTCACAAAAATATTATAGCATTTATCAAATATTTGTCAATATTTTGTTGATTTGTCTACTAAATGTTGTTATAATTTCTTTTAGAAAAGGAGGAACTTATGAATAGAAAAAATAGCATTAAACGTGCTAGTATCTTTGGAATTGCAGGAAATCTGTTTTTACTTATAATTAAAGGAACCGTTGGCTTTATTACACATAGTCAAGCTATGATTGCTGATGCAGCTAATAGTGCAGGAGATATTTTTGCCTCTCTTATGACTTTTATAGGTAATAAAATTGCTTCTGTTCCTCAAGATGCTGACCACAATTTTGGACACGGAAAGGCAGAGTATATTTTTTCGTTATTTATAAGTTTATCTATGATTGGTATTTCACTAAAACTTTTATATGATTCTTTAATTTCTTTAATTTATGGATTTAAATTTGAGTTTTCTTGGTTTTTAGTAATTGTTTGTATTGCTACTATTATTGTTAAACTATGTTTATATTTTTATACAAAAATTTTAGCTCATAAATTTGATAGTATATTACTAGAGGCAAACAAAGAAGACCATAGAAATGATTGTATTATTACTACTTTTACTCTTATTTCTATTCTATTAGGTTTGCTAAAAATATATTGGTTTGACGGAATTGTTGGAATTGGAATATCTGCTTGGATTTGCATAACAGGAGTTAAGATTTTTATAGAAAGTTATAATATTTTAATTGATACTTCTATTGATTCAACTACCCAAGACATAATTTTAAACTTAGCACAAAAATACACAAATATTAAAAAAATAGACAATATTTCATCTTCGCCAGTTGGATATAAATATGTTGTATTTATTACCATTTGCGTTGATGGAAATATGTCTACATTTGACAGCCATAAATTGGCCGATAATCTCGAAAAAGATATTTGTGGACTTGATAAAGTTTATAAAGCAATTGTACATGTTAATCCTATCTAACTTGTAAAGCGGGCGATTAAAATCGCCCCTCTATTTTGGTTCTAGCTTTTTTCCTGCTAGCATATGAAAATGTATATGCATTACTTCTTGTCCAGAGTCTCTTCCGCAGTTTGCAACTACTCTAAATCCATCTTTCTCTATTCCTAAGTCTTTTGCTATTTTATTTATTGTCATATATATTTTTGCTATAAGTTTGCTATCTTCTTCAGTCACTTCTAGCAACGTTTCTATATGTTTTTTTGGTATTACCAATATATGAATTGGTGCAACTGGATTAATGTCTTTAAATGCAAATATTTCGTCGTCTTCATATACTTTTTCTGAAGGAATTTCTCCTTTTATAATTTTACAAAAAACGCAATTTTCCATCTCGGTTGTTCCCTTCTTTTTTATTCTAATATTGCTTTTATACGTCTTATTCCTGCTGAACTTGATTCTTCTTTTTTTATTTTAAAATGTCCTAACTCTCCTGTATGCTTTACATGTGGTCCTCCACATATTTCTTTGCTAAAATCTCCTATTGTGTATACTTTTACTGTATCCCCATATTTGTTTTCAAATAGTCCTATTGCTCCACTCTTTTTTGCTTCTTCTAAAGGCATTTCTTCTGATACAACATTTAAGTCTCTTTTTATTTGTTCATTTACTATGTCTTCAACTTGTTTTATTTGTTCTGGAGTCATTTTTTCTGGATGGGAGAAGTCGAATCTTAGTCTCTCTGTTGTTATATTTGAACCACTTTGTTTTACATGGTCTCCTAAAACATTTCTTAATGCTTGATGTAATAAGTGAGTAGCTGTATGGTATGCTGTTGTTATTTCATTTTGTTCTGCCAACCCACCTTTAAATTTTTGTTCACTCCCTAATCTTGATTTTTCTTGATGTTCTTTAAACAATTTATCAAATTCTGTTAAATCTATTTTATATCCTTTTTCCTGTGCTAAATCAGCTGTTATTTCTGGTGGAAAGCCATATGTTTCATATAATTTGAAAATAGTTTTTCCATCTATTACGTTTTTATTTTCTTGCTCTAGCTTATTTATTACCTTCTCAAATTCTTTTTCTCCATGTCCTAATGTCTTTATAAATTTGTCTTTTTCTTCTATGATTACATTTTTTATTATATCTCTTTTTGTTTGTAGTTCTGGATACATTTCATTTAAATTGTTTATTGTTAAATCTATTAAATCTGAAATATTTTCAAGGTCTATTTGAAGTTTGCTCATATGTCTTGTCATTCTTCTAATTAGCCTTCTTAATACATATCCTCTGTCTATATTGCTTGGTCTACCACCATCTGCAATAATCATTATGCTTGAGCGTAAATGCTCTGCAACAATTCTTCTGCTTTTTATATCATCTATTTTTTCAAGTTTTTCTAATTCTTCCATCACTGGTTTAAATAATTCTGTGTCAAAAGGTGTTTCTACTTTCTGCAATAACATTGCCATTCTCTCTAATCCTAAACCTGTATCAACATTTTTTTGTTCTAATTTTTTTATACCATCTTTTGATTTATAATATTCCATAAAAACATTGTTCCATATCTCTACATATTTACCACAGTTGCAAGATGGTTGACAATTTTCGCTACATGCCGGTTTACCCGTATCTAAAAACATTTCTGTATCTGGTCCGCAAGGTCCTTCTTCCCCTGCAATCCACCAATTATCTTCTTTTCCGTAAAAATATATTCTTTCTTCTGGTATACCCGCATTTTTCCAAGCTTCGAAAGCTTCTATGTCTTTTGGTGCATCTGCATCACCTGCAAAACAAGTTACAGATAATTTTTCTGGGTCTATTCCTAGTTCTTCTGTTAGGAAATCGAAACTCATTTTTATTGATTCTTCTTTGAAATAATCTCCTAGAGACCAGTTTCCAAGCATTTCAAAATATGTTAAATGTCTATTATCTCCTACTGAATCTATATCTACTGTTCTAACACATTTTTGATAGTCTGCTATTCTTTTACCACCAGGGTGTTTCTCTCCCAACAAATATGGTACCAATGGTTGCATTCCCGCTGTAGTAAATAATACAGAAGGATCGTTTTCTGGTATTAGCGGTGCACTTGGAATAATAGTATGATTATGTTTTTTAAAAAATTCCAAAAATTTATTTCTTATTTCTATTGCTTTCATTGTCTATCTCCTCTTTTCTTGATTACTAAATTATATAGTATTTTACCAAAGATTGCAAGATTTTGGCAAAAAAATAACTGACTTTTACAGCCAGTTATTTTATGTAATTACGGGGTTAATTTATTTATAATTTTCCTATAGGCACCACATTCTTTCTATATTTTTTATATATTTATTCAATTTTATTTTTTAACTTATATAGCATTCCTCCTTTTTTGTTTAGTCCGCTATTCTATTTTTTTTAACATTTTTTCTATATCTCCTCCTTTCTATGGTTTTATTTTAACGTTATTATATGTCTATTTTGTGAATACAATTTGAAGTATTAGTAAATATATCTTTAGTCTGATATGTCCATGTCAAAGTAGAATTCTACACCATTCTTTTTATTTTCTACTCCATATTCGTTTTGATAGTTGTTCATTATTGCCTTTACCAATGCTAGTCCTATTCCGCTTCCACCATCTTGCCTATTTCTAGAAGAATCAAGTTTATAAAATCTGCCCCATATTCTTTGTAAGTCTTCTTCTGGTATATTCTCTCCTGTATTGAATACACTAACCCTTATTTTATTACTTACCTTTTCTACCTTTATTTCAATTTTATTTTCTTTTTCAACTTCTTCTGCATGTTTTATTGCATTTGTTAAATAGTTTGTTATAATTTGATCCATGTAAAATTCGTCTGCATATACATAAATTGGTTCTTTATTTTCAAAATAAACCTTTATATTTTTTTCATTTATCATGACACTACATTTTCTTAAAACTTCATTTATTAATTCATTTATATTAAATTTTTCATTATCGAACTCTCTTTTTCCATATTCTAGTTTCATTAATTCTAATAATTGTTTTACTAGTTTATCCATCTTGTTGGTTTCATCTAGTATTACCTCTGCATAAAATTTTCTTGATTCTTCGTCTGAATTAACATTTTCTATTAGTCCTTCTGCGTAGCCTTGTATTAATGCTATTGGTGTTTTTAATTCATGTGATACATCTGAAATAAATTGTTTTCTCATTTCATCTATTTTTGATTTTTCCTCAATATCTTTTTCTAATTCTATATTGTTTTTTTGTAATTCTTTTGTTGCTTCTAGTTTGTCCGACATCGTGTTAATACTTCTTCCCAGTTCATTTATTTCGTCTTCCGTATCTGTTATTCTATATTTTTTGCTAAAGTCTAACTTAGCCATTTTATTTGCTATATCATTTAATTGTAAAATAGGATTAGTAAATTTTCTTGATATAAATGATGCTATAATTCCTGCAACCACAAGTGTTATTCCACCTATCATTAGCAACACTGTATTAGATATCTTTACACTTTCTTCTATTGGTGATATTGGCATTCTAATATATAATACATATCCATTATCTAGTATTCCTGTTAAAAACATATAACTTACATTGTTTACTTCGTCTGTAGTAACTTTTACATTTATTTTGGTTTCGTTTTCTTCTATGTTTTTAGATTTTATTTCGTTTATATCTTTTAATATATAAGTTGAGGACAAAAATTCTCTATCTGATGTAAATATTATTAAATTTGTATCTGTTTTTATTAATATATCAAAATTATTTTTATATGCTATTTTCTTTAATTCTGTTTCCAAATCCACATTAGTGTTTTCTGTATTGTAATAATCGTTTACTTTTTGATAGACCTGCTTTATTGTGGCTGTTTTAGAATATATATAAAAGTTTTCTAATACTATACTATTTATTAATACTAAAGAAAGTATTATAACTAATATTACAACACACATTGTAAAAAATAACTTAAATCTTACCGATTTAAATTTTAGTTTAATTTCTTCCATGTTTTCCCCAACTTTCTATTTTACTTCAAACTTATATCCTATTCCTCTTATAGTTTGTATATATTTTCCTTTTTTCCCAAGTTTATGTCTTATCTTTTTTATATGGCTGTCTATCGTTCTTGAATCCCCATAATAATCGTAGTTCCATACATTATTTAATATCTTGTCTCTGCTTAATGCTATTCCCTTATTATCTACCAAATATTTCAATAATTCATACTCCCTTAGACTCATTTCTATTTGCTTACCATCTACAGTAACAGTTCTACCTTTTGAATCTATTATTATTCCTCCATAATCTTTCGTGCCATTTTCTTCTGCTCTTGTCCTTTTTAATAATGCTTCTACTCTTGCTACTAATATTTTAGGACTAAATGGTTTTGAAATATATTCATCAACGCCTAATTCGAATCCAAAAAGTTCGTCTTGTTCTTCTCCTCTTGCTGTAAGCATTATAATTGGAACTTTTGAAGTCTGCCTTATTTGGCGTAATACAGACCAACCATCTAATTTTGGCATCATTACATCTAACAGGATAACGCTTATTTTCTCTTCATTTTCCTGAAATATTCTTAATGCTTCTTCTCCATCTTCCGCTTCTAATATTTTATAATTTTTTTGCATTAAGAAGTCTTTTATTAGTTTTCTCATCCTAGATTCATCATCTACTATAAGTACAGTTATATCATTCATGCTCCTTCATTTCCTTCCATATGGTTTTCAATTATTATATATTATATAAGGTAATTATGTCTATAGTGTGAAAAAAGTTGAAAACTTAAATTAGCACATATATAAAAAGCAAAGATTTCAAGTTTATCCTTGCTTTTATACACTTTTTATTTCATTAAAATTCTTGAATTATAAGTTGTTTTTCATCATTAATTAGTAATTACTCTTGCTATTAATGCTTTTATTTTTATTCCTTGCTCTGTAAACATATCTTCATGTTCTGTTTTTATATTATCCCAAAATTCTGGTTCGTCTTGCAAATCATATGTATTTTTTATAATTTCAAACCCTGAAGATTTAAAGTAGCTTATACTATCATTAAATAAGTTATCATCATCTGTTTTAAAATATATTTCTCCATTTTCTTTTAAAAATTGTTTATATTTTTCAAGCTGTCTTGTATGTGTTAGCCTTTTTTTATGGTGCTTGCCTCTTGGCCATGGGTTGCAAAAATTAATGTATATTCTTTCTATTTTATCATCTCTTCCAAAAATATTTGCTATTCTTTCAATATCATATCTTGTTAAATATATGTTATTTATTTCCTTGTTGTTTTGATTATACTCTTCTTCAACTTTTCTTTTAGCCAAACCAAGCATCGCATCTACCAAATCTATGGCAATATAATTTATATCTGGATTTTTGACTGATATTTTAGAAATAAATCCACCTTTCCCGCATCCTAATTCTAAATGAATTGGATTATTATTATTAAATAACTCTTGCCATTTACATTTATAACTTTCTGGATTATCTATGTAAAATTTGCTTGCTTCTAGTTCTGGCCTAGCCCATGGTTTAAATCTTATTCTCATTACTGTTCCTCTCTTTGCTCTAAATCTATTTTCAAACCCAATTATACCATGATTAATTATATTTATCAAATTTTGCTAGTTATGAATTTTATATATTTATATAGTTTTCTTTTTTGTACCATTTTGCAAATTCTCTCATAGCATCTATATCTTCATATTTAACTCTGCTTTTTCTTTCTTCTTCTGACATTTGAGCTAATGTCTTGTCATAGCCAAAAGGTTTAAAAATATACCATAAATCAGACCATTTCTTTTCTGTATTATTTCCTAATGCTTCTTTAGACAATGAACCTTCATTTTTTCCCATAAATTGATGTAAATTATTTCCGTCATAATAAGATAAGCATTCTGTAAACCTGCAATTTCTATTTTCTTTGTTTTCCATTAATTTTAGCATTCCATCAATTCCAATAGTATTTAATGCAAAATTAACAAAAGCTCTAGGAAATCCATTTAATTCGTCTATCCAAAATCCACAATCTAAAGCTATACATGGTTTATTTACTAATCTATATGCCTCCATAACTTTGTATTTTGATATATATTTTATATCATCGCTTCTTGGTTCTTCTAAGTCATATTCAAATACTTTAAAATTTACTCCTTCTAGTTGTCTACTAGCAGATGCTATTTTCCCCTTATTATGTGTTACAAAAACTATTTCGTTCATTGCAATACCCCTTCTATAAAAAATCTTTTAACTCTATTAAATCCTCAATTTCATAAGTTGGTTTATATTCAGTATTATTTTTTGTTTTTTTATAATATCATTTTCTTTCATTTTTATCAATATTT
>ERZ779940.333-NODE-333-length-12735-cov-1.69093_pt1 | contig 12735 bp, 10 predicted proteins | sample MGYA00511063_ERZ779940 | MGnify/ENA primary metagenome ERZ779940 (study PRJEB29588, sample SAMEA2146682) | human gut metagenome | biome: human gut; feature: human-associated habitat; material: faeces | place: Denmark | collected 2008/2010 ...
GCCGTAAGTCCAGCTAGGCTTCACTTTGTTGTAGATTTTCTCGACGCCGTCACCCCAGTCGATGGTAAACGCATCGTCCATAGTGTCAGCCCAAGTATACAGCTTGATGCTTGCTTGCTCCCTCGTCGAGGGTTGTGGTCAATGTGACCACGCTCTCTTCCGCATTGGCGATAGGAACCGCCAAAAAGGCAAGAAGAAATAGTAGTAAGAGTTTCTTCATAAAAATAGCATTTTATATTGTATTAATTTTTTCCCGAAACCACTACAAAAGTAATAAAAATAAAGTAATTAGCGCGACTTTTCTCACTATTTAACACCATCCACCTACAAAAACACGCTCCTTTAATGACTTTTTATAGACGAAACGGCTCATTTTTTATACAAAAACTGCTGTAAAACATATCGTTGCGGAACTGCAGTACGAAATTTTCATTTTAAATTTGCAGCGGAGAAAAGGGGTATTAGCTCATCTGGTAGAGCGCAACACTGGCAGTGTTGAGGTAAGCGGTTCGAGTCCGCTATGCTCCACATCAACAGCCTTGCTTTGAGCAAGGCTGTTTTCGTAAGCCACCGCCTCGTTTTTGCGAATCTTTAATCCTTATGCCCGATGTAAATTGATTTTTTTTCGTTATCTTCGTAGCCACTAAAACATGAGTGATGCATGGCATCGCTTCTTCATAGAAGAACCATATGAAAAGAATCGACATAAACGAGCTTAAACAGATTCAACTGGACGTGCTTTCTGCCATACACGGATTTTGCATTGAGCACGGAATCAGATATTCATTGGGCTGCGGCACAATGCTCGGATGCGCCCGGCATCAGGGCTACATTCCCTGGGACGATGACATCGACATCTACCTGCCGCGCGAAGACTACAACAAATTGGTCAACGAGTTTCCCGAAACATTAAACGGAAAATATCAGTTCATCTCACTTGAACGCGACAGCAAATGGAACAGAGCCTACGGCAAAGCATTCGACAACCGAACCGTATTGCGCGAAACAGTCAGCGAAACCGTACAGATTGGTGTCAACATCGATGTTTTTCCAATTGACGACGTGCCCGACGACGAACAGCAATGGAACGCCTACAACAAGACTCGCGTAAGGCTACAAAAACTGTATGCAATAAAGACATATTCACCACGCAGCGAATGGAGTATATGCAAAAAGCTGGGATTGGCAATGGGCAAGCTCGCCCTCTTGGCGGTATCATCAAGACTCCTTGCCCAGACACTCCAGAAAATGGCAGTAAAGCACAACGGCAAAGGCTTCAGACGAGTGTTTGAATGTTATCAAGGCTTGTTCGAATCCCGGTCATTCCCTTTCAAGAAATCCCTTTTCGACAATCTGAAATTAATGCCGTTTGAAGACCGGGAATTTTTCGGCTTCGAGGATTACGATGAATATTTGACGAATTGCTATGGCGACTGGAGGCAATTGCCTCCAAAAGAAAAGCAGGTGGCAAACCACATCTTCAACGCCTGGTGGAAACAATAAAACATTTTTCAGCTATGTACTACTTAGACAAAAAAATCGAAAACCTTCACAGAATATTCGACCAGAACGAGCGCAGTTCGTTCTTGCGCCTTGACCTTAACGAGAACCCGGGCGGACTTCCCGAAGATTTCATCAAAGACGTCATGGCGAAGGTCACGCCACGCTTGGTTTCTCAATATCCGGAAACCTTGCCGTTCACAGAAAAGTTGGCTGAATTTCTTGGCACCGACATTTCTCATCTATGCCTTGTAAACGGGTCTGCCGAAGGCATCCGCTACATCATTCAGGCGTTCACAGCTCCGGGCGGACGCATCGTGGGTGTCGTGCCGTCATACTTTATGTTTCAGGTATATTCGGAAATGTATGGCAGAAACTTCATAAAGGTGCCTTACGATGAGGATTTAAGCATGAACGTGGACAATATCATCAAGGAAATAACCGATGACACACAGTTGCTGATTCTCCTGAACCCAAACAACCCAATGGGAAATGTCTACTCCGACGAGGAATTTGAGAGGATAATGGAAAGGGCGAGAGAAAAACAGGTGACCGTCTTGGTCGACGAGGCATACCACTACTTCTGGCCAAAAACATTCATCAAATACGCCCTCAACCAAGAACACGTATTTGTCACCCGCACATTCTCCAAATTGTTCTCAATGGCCGGCTGCCGGCTGGGATATGTCGTAGGATGGCCCGACGGTGGGAAAATGGTTCAGAAACTATGCACACCACACAACACCAATGCTTTTGCCATGCTGCTTGCCGAAAATGTAATCTCCAACCCTGATGTGCTCAACAATTTGATTGAAAAATTCAACGAAGGCAGAAAATATCTGACAGAGTCGCTCGACAGCAACGGATACGCACACAAGGGCTGTGCCGGCAATTTCATATTCATCAAGCCTAAGACCGATGCAGAGAAGATTGTGGCACAGATGAAATCCGTCAAAAAAATTCTCATAAAATCATACCCTAATGTCGGTGAATTCGGCACATGCCTGAGAGTGTCGATAGGCGAACGCAAATATATGGAGACGTTTATGGACGCTCTCCTTGAACTGGACAAATAACCATCTGAATCAAAAACGCTATGAGGAAAGTTATAACATACGGCACATTCGACTTGTTTCACGAGGGGCACTACAACCTGTTGAAACGTGCAAAAGCGTTGGGCGACTACCTGATTGTCGGCGTGACAACCGACACGTTCGATTTGGAACGTGGAAAAATCAACACGTGCAACAATGTAATGGAACGCATCGACGCCGTCCGTGCCACAGGACTTGCCGACCTCATAGTCATCGAGGAATACAAAGGGCAGAAAATCGACGACATCCTGAAATACGGTGTCGAAATCTTTGCCATAGGATCTGATTGGGAAGGATATTTCGACTATCTCAATGAATTCTGCAAAGTGGTATACCTCCCGCGCACCGAAGGCATTTCGTCAACACAAATCCGCAAACACCGCCCGGTGGCAGACATCGGAATCATCGGCACCGGAAGTATTGCTTCTCGATTTGCATCAGAGTCGGCGTTTGTAAACAGCGCAAGAATCACAGGCGCTTACAATCCCTTGAAATCCGAATGCGACGATTTCTGCAAAAAGTTCAACATTCCGACAAGCGCGGATTCTGTCGAAGAGTTGCTTCAAGTCTGCGACGCTGTCTACATCGCCTCGCCTCACTACACTCATTTTGATTATGCCGAAACGGCGATGCGCACAGGGAAACACGTCTTCTGCGAAACCCCGTTTGTCACAAGCCGAGCGGAAGCCGAGAAACTATACGACATGGCGCAGGAGAAGGGGTTAGTGCTGATGACCGGCTTGAAAACTGCCTACTGCCCGGCGTTCAGACACCTGTTCTCCCTGCTGAAGTCGGACATCATTGGCGAGATAGTAGAAATCAACGCCACATCGACCACCCTGCTCGAGCACGAGGACTACATCGGAGGAAAACGCTATGGAGGAAGCATGGTGGAGAACGGATGCTTCACGATGCTGCCTATTCTTAAGTTTTTCGGCACAGATTACAAGGACGTTCTGTTCTACTCGCGGATGAAAGACGGTGTCGACATTTTCACCAAAGCAATATTCAGATACGACCATGCCGTAGCTTCCCTTCAGGTGGGTTTGGGCGTAAAGACTGAAGGCAACCTCACAATTGCCGGCACAAAAGGATATGTCTATGTGCCTGCTCCGTGGTGGAAGACCGACTATTTTGAAGTGCGCTACGAAGACCAAAACAAAAACAAAAAATATTTCTATCCGTATCTGGGCGACGGTCTGCGCTACGAAATCAAAGATTTCGTAAGTGCCATTCTGTCGAAAGACTATGTCTTCTCAAAACTGACAAAAGACGAGATAATAACGATGGCTGAAATCCAGGAACGGCATCGATTGAAGTCAAACTTATTCGAAATTTAACTTCCGCGTTTTGACTGTCTCAGAGAGCGCAGCACTCTTGGAGCGACAAGCGTCATTGCCGCCAATCCTATCATTATCATGACCACATCCACAAGCACCGAGTCGGTAAAATAAAACGGGAATACACCAACCGCACCAATGGCAACGGTCAGAATCGACATCTTCGAGATATTGATTTTGAAATAACGGCGGGAATCGTGGATACGGAATCCAAGAAGCACTGCATAAGTGACAACCGAGGTAACCACCACTCCGTATATTCCTATCGTCTGGATGAGGACAAAATTCAGCAGAATGTTGACTGCGGCGGAAACTCCGACGCCAAGCAACGCTCGCCCTGTCTCAAAAGAACATTGATAACCGACCTCAAGAATGTTTGACAATGCATAAAGAACCGAAGAGGCTATTATAGGAAAGACATAGACTATTCCTGCAACATATTCTGGACTCACGATAAATGGATACACTATCTTCAGACCAAACGCAAAACATAATGCCGCTATCGACATAAACATTATGAAGAGATTCACCATCTCAGAGAAAAACTTGTCACGGTCCGGACTATTGTACTGCCGTAACGCCATCTCCTGCCACGCCTGAAAAATTATTGCGCCGACAATCTGCATTATTGCTCCAAAACGGGCTGCTACGGCATAAATTCCGTTGTCCGACAATGAGAAGTAGTGCTGTATGAAAAAACGGTCGCTGCTCGTGGTAAGCCACCAGCACATTATCGTCGGCAACAACGGCAGAACGTAGCGCAATATTTTTTTCGTAAGCATTACATTTTTCAATGTGGGCTTGAAATACTTGCGCAGCAACCCCACCCTGACCTCAATATACACAACGGCTATAAGACGCGCAAAAATATTGGCAAGGAAGATTCCCGTTATCCCCCATCCGCACCACACTACAAACACCACGCTGAGCGCGCCTATGGAAAATGCCGAGATTATGTTGCTGACAACAAACGTTTTTGTCTCGCCCACTCCTCTTGCCATCTGCCCGAACACTTCAATCAACACGATCGAGACCAACAAACCGAACGAGAGCCACAGGCACCTTATCGGATAGACAAACGAAACAAGCGCCGACAACAGCATGAAAACGAGCAACGAGCGGCTCAGCAGCCTCATCGTTGCGCTGACCACCTCGGTTTTTTCCTCGTCAGTCTTGCTGTCAATCAAAAAGCGGAACGCCCCGTCGCGGAGTTGCAACGAAGCAAAACTCGTAAGCAACAGCACGGCCGTGAAACACAGGTCGTAATAACCGAACTCCGACGTCTCGACGAAAAACGTGTACAGCGGAATCATCAGGAACGTAATCAGTTTCGACCCGATATTCCCGACAGCATATATTCCTACGGATTTCAAGAATTGCTTTCCCCTGCCTGTCGTCTCCGTCATTTCCGCATTGTTTTTTTATAGACGGCTATTGTCTGTTCTGCTATTTTGCCCCAACAATAGTCGGCAGAATCTTCTTCCGTGCACTTATATTCTCCCTTGTCGCCGCCGGTCAAGAATTCAGACAGCTTATCACAAAGCGCGTTGGCATCATTTGCCTTAAAATATGACTTAGCCGACAGCTTTAGAAGATGCGTCGCCTCTATATCCGAAACGAGCAACGGTAAATTGAAATTGATTGCCTCAAGCAACACAAGAGGAAACCCCTCTATTCTTGACGACAGTACATAAGCCAATGCATTGGTATACAACTGCGACAGATTGTCGCCATCTGTAAACCCCGGAAAAACCACATTTGGATTTGAGCCGACAATGGATTTCAATTCTTCCAGATATTTTGAATCCTGGTCAGGAGCCCCGGCTATGACCAGTTTGACATCCGTGTCAAGCCGATTATATGCCGAAATCAGCAGGTCGAAGCCCTTTTCAGGCGTTATCCTGCCTACTGACAGTATGTATTTTTGCGGACAGATTCCTATTTTGTCAAGAAAGTCATGGTTTGTCGACGGACTCATCGGAACAATACCGTTTGGGATATATGTCGATTTACGCCTGACAGATTCTGAATATCTCTGCATCTGGAACTTGTTGACAAAAATGATCTGCGAGGCCGACGCCAATGCAATCCGCTCCGACAGCCGGAGCACTGCTTTTGCAAATGCATTCCATTTGTCGTGCTCATAGTTTGCGCTATGGTAAGTAAGCACCACTTTTTTCCCCACAGCACGCAGAAGAGGGGCAAACATCGCAGGTCCGATATTGTGGATATGGACAATTTCAGCTTTAGAAAACATTGAAATCAGGGTGGCAAGCAATGAATGCAGCACGGTTTCAAATCCGCTAATCCGTGTTGAAGGAAGGTCGGTAAATGAAATTCCGGAATACTGACTTTGCAGTGTCTTGACATATGGTTTTCTGCGAAACACCCGAACAGACACACCCTTCATTTGCGGATACAATCGTTCGCAATGGCGTTCCACACCGCCCTGTATTCCAGGGAAGCCCCTTGTTCCTATGACGTCAATTCTCATATTGACATCAAATTAGTCCCAACAAATATCTTTTCCTTGACGGATACGCAGTTTGTTTTTGATTATCCATTTTATTGGAATCCACGGACGACGCACCATATCATGACGCTCTGTCACTATAAACGCACAGTTGCGCTTACAGTTCTTCACCAATTCCAAAGCCTTTTTCGCTTTTTCCGACTTCATGATGTTCTCGAAACTGTCTTCCTTGATATTGCCGATAATCCATTCTTCACCAGAACCATTGCATGGCGACACATTTCCCCACGGGTCGATAAAGAAGAAATCGGTAAGGGCGCCGCATGGTGGACGATATCCTGGCTCATCTCCACGAAGACGACGATGGATACTTCTATTGAAATATGCGCGTCCATAGTCTTTCAGCCGGTTCTTCAAGCCACGGCGTTTGGACGTGAGCATCGCTTTGACAAATTCCTCATGTGCGGCAAGAGCATCCGCGCTCTCCAATTGGTTGTCGTCCTTATGGAAATACCAAGAGTTATGCACCACTGAATTACCCAATTCAACGTCAAGCGCGACACAAAGTTCATAAAGATGAAGCAAATCCTTATAATTGTCCGGTGAGATGACCACGGAGAAGCCGATATTCTTGCACTTCGTTTTTTTCAATTCGAGCATCGTGCGCAAAGCGTGGTCAAAGCCGTTGAGCGTGCCTCGTTTTTTGTCATTCAATGCAGGCAATCCTTCCACACTGACACGAATCAGGATGTTGGGATATTTATTGGCAAGAGCGACTATCGTTTCTGTATTATAGCCATTTGTACTTAACTCAAGCAACGATGATTTGGGATAAAGTATCTCGAAAATTTTATCTATGTCCTTGCGGATGGTGCATTCTCCACCAGTGATATTTATTCGAAGTCCGGCAGGTAATTTCTCATAATAAGAAGCATCAATCTCTTCCTCAGGCCGAGTTTGATGTTTCCAAATGTTACACATATTGCATTTTGCGTTACAACGGAATGTAGTAATTAAACTGCCTTGTACTATATTTTTTGCCATATCTATACGCGCCTTTTAGTGTCCACTATATTACATAACGAATTGCAAAGGTAATTATTATTTCCCAAACAAACTAATTTAGGTTTAGATGATAATTCACTACCTTTGCACAACGTTACTATTTGTTTTCATCAATATGCAAAGAATCGTTCTATTCGACATAGCAAAAGCCTTATGCATCGTCCTGGTGGTTGTAGGCCATTACATTCCCGAGAACTCTCCGGTTTGGTATGAATGTTTGAACAAACTCATTTATTCTTTCCACATGCCGTTGTTCATGTTTGCCAGCGGCTTCATCTATATGGCGACAAAAAAGGAAGGAGAGTCATACTCGAAGTTTTTGGTCAAGAAGCTGAAGCGTTTGATGCTCCCATATGTCGTTGTTTCTGTGATTGTCATCTCAATCAAGATGCTGACAGAAAAGCATGCGCTTGTTGAGAATCCAGTAACTGCCTATGCATATATAAAAATGCTGTATTTTCCTGAAGCGGGATATTTCTTATGGTTTATCTGGGCTTTGTGGTGGATGTTTGTCATCGCGCCGCTGTTTGCGACGAAACAAAAAAGATTATTGCTCCTTGGTGCGGCATTGCTTCTGTACTGCATTCCTCCGTTCCTGCCGGAAGTGTTTTGTTTCAAACAATTCCAGAGCATGTTGGTGTTTTTTATGCTTGGTGCTGTTTGTTGCGACTGGAGCAAGATTGCAACATCCGTAAAAATTCCGTTTTGGGCTGTATGCCTGTCATTTGCCGCGCTTGAATACTTTTATATAAGATTTGACGTATGTCATTCAGTCATCCCTTTTGTCGGGATTGCAACAATAATTTATTTGTCCGACATCATTTCAAGAGGAGCAAAAAAAATCAATGGTTTGCTGACAATATCGGCGACAAGCTATATAATCTATTTGTTCCACACCACATTCGAGGGCGCTGCAAAGGCTGCCTTACAAAAATTCGCGCCCATTCTGCTTGACGACCCGTTTTTTGCCGTCGGCGCAGTGCTTGTCATATCAGCAGGCGTTGCCGGACCTATGGCCCTTTACCGCTATATCCTCGCAAAATATAAATTAACCCAATTCATTTTCGGCATAAAACGACAGCAGGCTGCCTCTGACAGGCTGCCTGCTGCGTAAATCCTGCCAACAGGTCTTCTAACCTTGATATATCTCCAGCACGCTGTCAAGATAGCGCTCGGCACTGAAGCGTGGCAGCGACTGCGCTGAGATTGCCGCCTGGTCGAACGGCGACTCCCATGCCGCGGCAATGTTGTTGGCAAGCGAATCGACACTGCCGCTGCGGAAAAGCATTCCGCTGCCGGGTTGTATCAGTTCGGGGATTCCACCGATGCGCGCGCCCACCACCGGTGTGCCCAGACACAACGATTCGATAACGCTCAACGGATTGTTTTCGTAGCATTCCGACGGCATAACCGAGAAGCGTGCGTTTCCCAGCAATTCTTTAACCTGCGCTGCGTTCTGATGCCCAAGAAATTCTATGTTGTCACATCGTCCGTAGCGCGATTTCAAATCTTCGGCAAGCGGCCGCCGCCGGCTATCTTCAATGGTATCTGAAACTGCACGGCGGCCTTAAGCAGCGTCTCCACTCCTTTTTCTGCCGACAGCCGTCCCACATACGCATAATAGTCCTTACGCTCGGTGTTCACTTTGATGTCTTTCACTTTCTCTGGATCGACAAAGTTGCAGACCACCTTGATTTTTTTCTCATCAAAGCCCCCCTGCTTCATTTTCGCTGCCATAAATTCGCTTGGACAGACAAACGTGTCCGTGGCGCGCTGCAAGCGCTTCGTATTCCATTTTTCCGCCTCAAGCCATGCCAGCAGGCTCGCCGCACGGCTGCCTTTCATACAACGGTTGGAATAGACTCCACGTTTGCTGCCTTCTATACATTGCTCGCACACCTTGCCATCGTTCAGGCAGCTGTATGACGGACATACAAGTTTGTAATCGTGCATCGTCCACACTGTCCTGGCTCCGAATTTCTTAGCCATTTCCACGATTACTGGCGACAGATAGGAGTGGATGTTGTTGAAATGCACCACGTCTGGCTTGAAATCGCTGAGAAGCCTGGCAAATGCCGCCTTAACACCAGCACCGCCGAATATGCGCCTTGCTGCTGCCAGTTTGCCGCCAATTCCTCCGGAGAACGACACCTCCGGAGCATAATATTGATTGAAATCGGTTGCTATATTGTCCGGATAGTCCATTGCAAAGACCGCCGTCTGATGTCCCCGCTCACGCAGCAGTCGCTCAAGCGACATCGCGCACACGCAGTCGCCGCCGCGCGGATAATAGAACTTATTTACAATCAGTACTCTCATAACTATTTTTGAAAGATATATCCACTCGGCAACGAAAGTGCCTTCAACTCATTGTCAAATTCCGTAAAGTTTTCTCTAAGCTCACCAGCCTCAACACAGCCAAGCATACGGTCTGCCATTGTGGCTACAACGCTGAACGCGCTATAGTCGCCAAATGCGTCGCCGGCAAGGATTACATAATCATAATTCTTGCGCAGGCTGTCGACAAGCACAGCAAACTGTTCCGAAGCAATCAAATCGATTGATTGGTCGCCTCTGGACGCAATTACATCAAACCCGCCTGCATTTTCGCTGACAACACTGTCAATCGTCGCTTTTCCAACGATATAGTCATCAAGAGTGGCTGCCGCGCTTGAATTTCCGCACAAATCAACCACTACCGCCTTTCTCAAAGCATTACCGAACGAGGTGGCGAGAGCGGCGGCAATGCCGGCTGTTCCCGACTCCGACTTGACACAGGCTATGGCTACCACGCCTACTCCTTCGGAAGCAATCAGACGGTCGCGCACTCGGCGCATCCCTGCCAGCTCATTGTCTGCCACTTCTCCTACAATCTCAAAATCGGTCAATTTCTCCAAATCCTGACGAATCATTATCCGTTTTGTGCGGATGGCGCGCAGCATGAGAATCAGCAACGGAATTATGATTGCCAGAACCAAAGCCGCGCCAAACACAATTGAGCCCTTAGGCCAAGCCTTTTTAACTTCATGATAAGCAGGGTCAATAATGCGGCCTATCTCCTGCACTCCAAATTTCAACGCATTCGACTCGCGCTGCTCAAGCAGGAAGATGTAAAGATTATTCTTTATTTCAGTATCCCGGTAGAGATCGACATAACGACGCTCGTGCGACGGCAACTGTTTCAACCTCGACGCATATTTGCCATCTTCTCGAACGAAGTCGTTGTAGGCAATCTCAGCACTTTCACGCGCCTTGCGCATCGTTTCTATCACACCTCCGCGCATACCGTCAATCTGCTTGTTGAGAGCCTGCAGAGCCTTGTTGTCGTGCTTGGCTGCCATGTCAAGTTTGGTGCGTTCAAGAATCAACTGATTATAGGACTCAATTGATTTTGCGGCACTTTCGTAGTCCTGTCCGCTGGTAACAGGAATCATGGAATACTTATTCTTCGGGTCATCGAGAAACTCGCAAATCATGTCGAATATCGACAATTGTGTCTGCAAGCCCACAATCGAAGCCTTGTTTTTCGATGTCTGCTCGAGCAGCACTTTCGCCTCGGCGGCGATGTCGGTAACATCGTTGGCGGTCTTGAACTCCTCAAGCTGCTTCTCCGACTCAGACAATTGGCTTGTCAAGGACGCAAGACGGTCGTCGATAAAGGCTATCTCCCGTGAAGCCTTTGTCTGCTCCTCGCGCAGACGACGGATGTTGTAAAGCTCCACAACCATGTTGAGCAAATCCTTGCCGCGCTGCTTGTCCTCGTCCTGATAGAATAGCGTGATGCCATTGGATTTCAGCGACGGCACGTCGGCGTAGTATATCTTGGAATAGTCGTCATATGTTTGTGCGGTGCCGTTCACTTCCACTGTAAGCTTGCGCTCCTCCCCGGCTTTATAAAATGCCGTGCGGCGGATGGTGAACGCTCCGTCGGGAAGTTTCACCGTTGCCGGCAATGTCATGCCGTCTTGTTTGAACAGCGTGGAGAACCATTTGCCTTTCACCTTGACGTCAATCTTGCCGTCAGGACGCAGATGAATCTTGAATGTCGCCCCACTTTGAAGCGTGTCGAGGTCAACATTCGTTGACAATTCAACGGGCGACTTGCGGTAGAGCGACAGCTTGCGCATTCCGTCAACACCCTTGTAGTCATACTGCAATCCCAACTTGTTGATTGCCTCGCAGAGCAGGCTGCGCGACTGCAGAACCGCCATCTCATCATCGACCGAACCGCCGCCGAACGAGCCCATCGAGAACTGCTTCATCATCTGCATCATTCCGCCGCCCATTCCGCCGCCTTCTTCCTGTTCGATCATAATGTCGGCGTGGAATTTGAATTCAGGATTGTTTTTAAGCATATAGACTGCGGCGATTGCCATCATCGCTGCAAACGAGGCGATAAACCACCACCAATGCTTACGGATTTCATAGCGCAAACGGCTGAAACCCCCCTTGTCAGAACTTTTAGCCATATTCTATTTTTTCTTTTTTATTATCATAAAACTCTGTCACCGGACGCGCCAGCAACGCTCTCGCCTCTTCTTTGTTCACCGCTTTGGCTTGCGCGGCGACAATTCCCATCACTGCCATCAGAAGCGACCCTGATGCTTGAAGCACCGCGCAGCCAGCTGTACCGTCAATGGCAAGGAACGCAAATGACATCACTCCAATTCCAAACAGCTGATAATGATGAGTGCGCATCACGATGCGGTATTTCCGCCATATCCACCAGCAGAAATAGCCAAAGAAGAATATTCCCAACAACCCGAACTGCGCAAGCTCGGGATAGAAAGTGTCTGCGATAAAGTCACCATAAGTGGGCGACAACCCCCAAAGCAGGTTTATGCCATAGTCATAGTACAAATCCGAGTAACTGACATCAGGCCCTGACGAGTAGGTGGCATATGTCGCCAAACCGCTGCCCAACAGCAGGTGGTCGGCAAGCACAAGCACCATTCCGCCGAACAGCACGGGCCGGGCGTAGGTCTCCATCACGTCGGGGTCGAACGTGTCGGAATTTCCGGTTATAAAATAGTATTCAATTTTTTTCCAAGCCACAAGCACCACAAGCACGAATGCGAGTGTGGCTACGACAACGTTGCGCACACTTTTGAAATTGACCGTGCCGGGACGATAAACAAACAGCATATAGAATGCCAGCACCACAAACCCATAATATTTCGAGCGGGTGCATATCAGTCCGAGCAACAGGATTACGCAGGTCCATATAAGATCCGACCGTGTATATGCCCGTGGGTTGTCGTTG
>ERZ779940.334-NODE-334-length-12731-cov-2.18665_pt1 | contig 12731 bp, 7 predicted proteins | sample MGYA00511063_ERZ779940 | MGnify/ENA primary metagenome ERZ779940 (study PRJEB29588, sample SAMEA2146682) | human gut metagenome | biome: human gut; feature: human-associated habitat; material: faeces | place: Denmark | collected 2008/2010 ...
CGGTGCGCAGGAGATTGCCATGTCCGCACTCGTACACGGCCTGCACTATTCCCGATACGCCATCCTGCGTGAAGTCGTGGAAAGCGAGTTTCATGAAGAGATCCCGGAAGACGCACGTGAGGGCTTCGTAGAGAAGCTGCTGCCGCTTGTGGGCAATGTATTCTCCATTTACGACCTGTCAGACGACCAGTTCGCCCTGTCGTCCGACCATGACCTGCTCTATACGGAGCTGACGGGAGCCGTCGTCCTTTACCTGAGGGAGTATGGCATTTAACCGCAAGCAGAAACTGCGCGACAACATCGAGGCGATACGGACGGCATTCACACTGGAGAAGGAACAGCGCACGCCCACCGCGCGTGAACGTGTGTTGCTGGAAAGGTATTGCGGCTTCGGGGGACTGAAGTGCATACTGAATCCCGCCAGAGAACTGACGGATGCCGTCCATTGGGCGAAATCTGACCTCGACCTGTTTGCCCCGACCATCGAACTGCACCGGCTGATACGTGAGAACAGCCGGGATGAAAGGGAATACAAAAGTTATGTGGACTCGCTGAAATCATCGGTACTGACGGCATTCTACACGCCGGCGGAAATTACGGGTGCAATAGCGGAAGCCCTGTATGACCGCAAGGTGCGTCCCGACCGCGTACTGGACCCGTCCGCCGGTATGGGTGCTTTTGTGGATGCGGTGCTGCAATACCAGCCGCAGGCGGATGTGATGGCTTTCGAGAAGGACCTGCTGACGGGCAAGCTGCTGGGCTGTCTTTACCCGGAACAGAAAATCCGCACGATGGGTTTCGAGAAAATCGAAAAGCCGTTTCTGAACCATTTTGACCTTGCCATCTCCAATATCCCTTTCGGGGATTTCGGAGTGTTCGATGCGGAATTCAGTCGCAGCGCATCCTTTGGCAGACGTTCGGCACAGAAAGCCATCCATGACTATTTCTTCCTGAAAGGTCTGGATGCGGTGCGTGACGGCGGCATCGTGGCGTTCATCACCTCGCAGGGGGTATTGAACGGCTCGAAGGTATCCGTCAGGAACGAGATGTTCAGCAAGGCGAATCTGGTATCGGCAATCCGCCTGCCCAACAACCTGTTCACCGACAATGCGGGCACGGAAGCCGGCAGCGACCTGATCATCCTGCAAAAAGACCTGCAAAAGAAGGAACTGACACAGGAAGAGAGGGTACTGACCATCATACAGACGGAACATAACGGCGGACTGACGGAGAACGCCTATTTCGCCTACCACACGGAGCGTATCGTACATACCGATGCGAAGAGGGGTACCGACCCGTACGGAAAGCCCGCCATGATATATACGCACAGCGGAGGTGTGGAAGGTCTCGCGACAGACCTGGGCAGGATGCTTGCGGAGGACTTGCGCAAACGTCTGGACATGGAACTTTATCAGGGACGCAGGACAGCGGCGGAACAGACCGTACAATCCGCCATGAGCATCTCCATACCGGAAACTGAAACAGTGAAGGCGGAAAGGTCAGTTCCCGAACCTGAACCCGTCCGGCAGCAACAAGAGAACAAGGATGCAGCAACAGAAGAAAAGGCACAACTGGTTACAGAAAGACAGGAGACCGGGACGCATGAGCCGGAACAGGCTCCAACCGTGCAGCTGACACTCTTTGACCTGTGGGAATATACGGAAGAGGAACGCAATCAGGCCCTTTCGGGCAAAAAGAAAAAGTCCGCAGCCAAGTCAAAGGAAAAGAACGGCAAGAAGCAGGCACAGGTTACGCCGAAGGTTACGGATAAACCGGCGGCTGCATCTGCCGTTTCCCCGCAAACGGAGACTGAAGACGAAAAGGCGGAAGATGTGAAAGCGGAAGATGCGGAAGCCAAAGAAACGGCAGTCCAAGCCCATCCGGACGACATATATGCGGATATAGACTGGGAGGAAAACCCGCCCATCAACGGTTTTTACGAAACCATGATGCACCTTACCCCCGAAGTGCGTATCCAGCTCAGGCATGAGGCGGAGAAACACAGACAGGAACTGCTTGCGAAGTCCGGCATGAAAGACACCCTCGACCCGGCGTTTGTGCCATCGTCGGATTCCCGGCCGGTGCAGCAGGCTGACATGACACACGGGTCAAAACAGGCACCGGAAGATGAAAGCCCATTGCCGGAAGGTATGACCGCTACGGCTGAGAATCCGTCCGTACAGTCCGGACAGACGGGAACAACTTCCACTTCGCTGTTCCCGGAATATGATACGGAACCTGCCAAGGAGGAAGCTGCCGACCTGACACCGCACCCGTACAGCGGGACGGTGGAAGCCCATCACCGTGACGGCTCAATGGTGGCGGAAGGGACCGCCGTCGGGTATCTGAGGGGCATCACTCCCTATGGAGCCACCTTCCACCCGCTTGACCTGAAAGGCTACCAGAAGGAAAAGGCCCTGCTGTATATATCCATCCGTGACGCCTATGAACGCCTGTATCGGAATGAGGCGGAAAACCGAACGGAGGACAGCCGTCAGCGTGAATACCTGAACGTGTCCTATGACGAGTTCGTGATGCGTTACGGTAACCTGAACGCCAGACAGAATGCAAAACTTCTGATGATGGATGCCTCCGGGCGTGACGTCCTTGCACTGGAACGTGCCGAAGAGGGGAAATTTGTGAAGGCGGACATTTTCGAGCGTCCCGTTTCCTTTTCGGTGGAAACATACGTCAATGCCGGGTCGCCTGAAGAAGCCCTGTCCGCCTCGCTCAACAGATATGGCGGCATAGACCTCGACTTTATGCGTGCCATAACCGACAGTACGGAAGAGGAACTGCTCGGAGCCCTGCAGGGACGTATCTATTACAACCCGCTTGTTTCGGGCTATGAGATAAAGGACCGATTCATTGCCGGAAACGTGATAGACAAGGCGGAGCGTGTGGAAGAATGGATAAACGACCATCCCGGACATGAGCGGTTTGCGGATGCGGAGCAGTCTCTTGAAGCCCTGAAAGCCGCCACGCCGCAGCGTATCGGTTTTGAGGAACTGGACTTCAATTTCGGCGAGCGATGGATTCCGACAGGCATCTATGCCGCCTACATGAGCCATCTGTTTGACACGGAAGTGAAAATCTCCTATTCGCCGAGCCTTGACGAGTTTTCGGTGGCATGTGCCTGCAAGAACATGAAAATATGGGAGGAGTTCTGTGTAAAGGGTTATTACCGGAACTATGACGGTATGAGCCTGCTGAAACACGCCCTGCACAACACCTGCCCCGACATGATGAAGAAGGTCGGCGAGGACGAGAACGGAAACGACATCAAGGCACGCGACAGCGAGGGCATCCAGCTCGCCAACGCGAAGATTGACGAAATCCGCAACGGCTTTACTGAGTGGCTGGAGGAACAGTCGCCACAGTTCAAGGAGCGTCTGACAACCATGTATAACCGGAAGTTCAACTGCTTCGTTCGACCGAAATATGACGGCTCGCACCAGACATTTCCCGACCTGAACATGAAGGGGCTGGAAAGCCGGGGCGTGAAAAGCATCTACCCATCACAGAAGGATTGTGTCTGGATGCTGAAACAGAACGGAGGCGGGATCTGCGACCATGAGGTGGGAACCGGCAAGACGCTGATAATGTGCATCGCAGCACATGAAATGAAACGTCTCCGGCTTGCCCACAAACCGATGATTATCGGGCTGAAGGCGAATGTCTCCGAAATTGCGGCGACCTATCAGACGGCCTATCCGAACGCACGCATCCTGTATGCCTCGGAAAAGGACTTCTCAGCCGCCAACCGCGTGCGGTTCTTCAACAACATCAAGAACAATGACTATGACTGCATCATCATGTCGCACGACCAGTTCGGAAAAATCCCGCAGTCGCCGGAACTGCAACAACGCATCCTGCAGGAAGAGCTGGATACGGTGGAGGAAAATCTGGAAGTGCTGCGCTCGCAGGGCAAGGACGTGTCCCGTGCGATGCTGAGAGGACTGGAGAAACGCAAGTTCAACCTGCAAGCCAAGCTGGACAAGGTAGAACACGCGATAAAGTCGAGGACTGACGATGTGGTGGACTTCAGGCAGATGGGCATCGACCATATCTTCGTGGACGAGTCGCACCAGTTCAAGAACCTGACATTCAACACAAGGCATGACCGTGTGGCGGGTCTGGGAAACTCGGAAGGCAGCCAGAAGGCACTGAACCTGCTATTTGCCATCCGTACCATTCAGGAGCGGACGGGAAAAGATCTGGGAGCGACGTTTCTGTCGGGCACGACCATCAGCAACTCGCTGACGGAGCTGTACCTGCTTTTCAAGTACCTGCGTCCGAAGGAACTGGAAAGGCAGGACATCCGATGCTTTGACGCATGGGCGGCAATCTTCGCCAAGAAGACGACGGATTTCGAGTTCAATGTGACGAACAACATCGTGCAGAAGGAACGCTTCCGCTACTTCATCAAAGTGCCGGAGCTGGCGGCGTTCTACAACGAAATCACGGACTACCGCACGGCGGAGGATGTGGGTGTGGACCGTCCGCACAAGAACGAGATACTGCACCACATACCTCCCACGCCCGACCAGGAATATTTCATCAAACAGCTGATGGAATTTGCCAAGACGGGCGATGCCACACTGCTGGGACGCGGAAAACTGTCGGAAACGGAGGAAAAGGCGAAGATGCTCATCGCCACGGACTACGCAAGGAAGATGGCACTGGACATGCGCATGATAGACCCGGAATATGAAGACCACCCGGACAACAAGGCGAGCCACTGCGCAAGGATGATAGCGGAATACTACCACAGGTATGAAGCACAGAAAGGAACGCAGTTCGTGTTTTCGGATCTGGGAACATACCAGACGGGAGAAGGCTGGAACGTGTACAGCGAAATCAAGCGCAAATTAGTGGAGGACCACGGCATACCGGCACAGGAAATCCGGTTCATACAGGAGTGCAAGACGGAAAAGGCACGCAAGGCGGTGATTGCCGCCATGAATGAAGGTTCGGTGCGTGTACTGTTCGGCTCGACGAGTATGCTGGGTACGGGTGTGAACGCACAGAAACGATGTGTGGCCATCCATCATCTTGACACACCGTGGGTGCGACATGAAGTCGCATAGATAATTGTTGGAATGATACTTACGGGTATCAGCTTTAACCCGCTGTTCCGTCAGCGGTAGCCTACCGACCGATGCACCTTAATGTTGTATTAAGCGGTCGGGACGAAGTACACTTTCGCAAGACAAGACAGAACCGTGAGGGGAAGTCAAGTACGGTTAGTATCATACCGTAGAGTGGCGAGGCTGGATAGTATGGTTAGCGCAAGCGAACTGTTAGTAAACTTCGTAATGTCACGAAAGAGTGTAAGATACTGGCACACTCTACCCAAAAGGGAAGCGGTCGGTTAATCCTCTCCATGGTAGGATTACACGGATATAAGCACCGCCGGAGGATGAGACAGAACCTAACCTATCCGTTAGTTATCTATGTGGAACATGGTAAGCCTGTATATCTCCTGTCATGTAAAAATGACAGGTAAGCTGACAGCAATGAAAGCCGAATGGTGTGCAGGTATAAGATAACAGAAAAAGCGAATGCCGTTCTGTAATGGAGCGGATACGGATTGAACCGACATCACGGGCTGATGTGGGCGACATCATCCGACACGAAAGTGGGCAGACTTCTGTGACGACATTAGGTAGGCAATCAAACCGAATGTTGTCAAATGGTGATTCTTTACAATTAACTTTTAGAACTTTCAAAAGGAGGAAAGCAAATGAACGAAAACAAGACATCGTGTGCGCCTGCTGACAATCAGCAAACACTTTGGGACAGAATAGACTGGACTAAAGCGGAGTTGGCTGTCAGAAAGCTACAAGCACGAATTGTAAAGGCTCAGAAGGAAGGCAGATACAACAAGGTGAAAGCCTTGCAGTGGACGCTGACCCACTCTTTTTACGCAAAAGCCTTAGCCGTAAAGAGAGTTACTTCTAACGGAGGTGGCAACACCCCCGGAGTGGACATGGAAACATGGGAGAAACCCGAAGCAAAAACACAAGCAATAAGCGAACTCAAACGCAGAGGCTACCAGCCGAAGCCATTGAGAAGAGTCCACATCAAAAAGAGTAATGGCAAACTGCGACCGTTGGGAATACCGACAATGAAAGACAGAGCCATGCAAGCACTCTACCTTATGGCATTAGAACCAGTGTCGGAAACAACAGCCGACTCACGTTCATACGGTTTCCGCAAGGAACGCCGCTGTATGGACGCGGTAATGCAATGCCATAACATTCTCCGAAAAGGCTATTCTCCCGAATGGATTCTGGAGGGTGACATAAAGGGGTGCTTCGACCATATCAGCCATGAATGGCTGCTTGCCAACATCCCTATGGACAAGGCAATACTCCGAAAATGGTTGAAATGCGGCTATATCTTCAACAAACAGATGTTCCCGACAGAGGAGGGAACGCCACAAGGTGGCATTATCTCTCCCACGCTTGCCAATATGACACTGGACGGATTGCAGAAAGTCCTTGCAGAGAAATATAAACGAGTTAGAATCAAAGGTAAGTTATATTCGCCAATGGTGAATCTTGTCCGTTACGCTGATGACTTTATAATTACCTGCGAGAACCGTGAAACACTTGAAAAGGAAATCAAGCCATTGGTAGCCGACTTTATGTCTGAAAGAGGTCTGACCTTATCAGAAGAAAAGACGGTGATAACCAATATCCGTGACGGTTTCGATTTTCTCGGTTTCAACATCCGCAAATTCGGCAATGAAATATTGACCAAGCCGACCAAGAAAGCCGAAAAACGCTTTATGGAGAATATCCGTAAGGTGACAAAAGGTCATAAGGGTTGCAAGCAGGAATCATTAATCAGGATGTTGAATGCTAAAATTCGAGGATGGGGAGCATATTATCAGCATGGGGCGACACGTGATTCTTTTCACAGAATCGACCATCAGATATTTCTCGCCTTGTGGCAATGGGCTAAACGCCGTCATTCCAAGAAAGGGAAACAGTGGATAAAAGACCGCTATTGGCACAATATCCGAGGGAACAGCTGGACTTTTGCGGCTAAGTTCAAGAAATCAAACGGCAAAGAAGACCAACTTACCTTGTTGAAACTGGCATCTTCGTTTCCTTTTCTGCAATATACGCAGATAAAGGGGGACATGAATCCGTTTGACGCAGACTGCCGCCTGTACTTCAATAAAAGAATGAAGTCAAAGATGCTTGTGACGCTGAAAGGACGTAAATCCCTGCTTTACCTATGGGAAAAGCAAGGTCGGAAATGTCCGATATGTGGTGAACCGATTGACACGCATAAGGCATGGAATGTAATGCCGACCGTACAAGACGGACGGAAATGCAATCTGTTGGTTCATGATGAATGTTTCAAATTATCCCGTAAAAACAATGGAAACAAGAAGTAGGATGAGCCGGTCTCTGCACACGAACAGAGACTTTGAAAAGCTTGAGCCGTATGAGGGGAAACCCTCACGTACGGTTCTGAGGGGGGAAGAGGGCAGTAATGCCCTTGACCTACCCGATCGCCCGTCCGACCTTGCACAGCGTGACGGGCGTGGCGTACGTGCGGGAAACGAGATCGCCAAGCATTTTGCCGGCAACAATGTGGATGTCATCATCTATGCGGTGGAAAAGTCGCTGGACTCGTACAAGTTCAACCTGCTGCACTGCAAGCAGACGTTCATCAGTCAGCTGAAGAGCGGTGCGATGGGCGCGAGAACCATAGACGAGGGAGCGATGGACGAGAAATCCGGCATGAATTTTTCGGAATACATGGCGATACTGTCGGGAAACACCGACCTGCTGGACAAGGCGAAGCTGGAGAAGAAGATAGCCTCGCTGGAGGGTGAACGCAAATCGTTCAACAAGGGCAGACGCGAAACCGAACGGAAACTTGAATCCAAAACCGCCACATTGTCCGACTCGATAGAGAAAGCCAGGGGTATGACGGAAGACTGGGAAAAGTTTACGGCAGCGGTACAGACCCACAAGGGCCGCAACCGCCTGAATCCGATACGGGTGGACGGACTGGAACAGACGGATGAAAAATCCATCGGCAAACGCCTGCAGGAGATAGCGAAGAATGCCACGACCGGCGGACAGTACAAGCGTGTGGGCGAACTGTACGGCTTCCCCATCAAGGTGGTCAGCGAAAGGACGCTCAAAGAAGGTCTGGAGTTTATCGACAACCGCTTTGTCATAGAAGGCAATTACAAGTACACCTACAACAACGGGCATCTGGCAATGGCTGACACACATGCCGCAGCCACGAATTTCCTGAACGCACTGGAAAGGATACCGGGCATCATCGACCAGTACAAGGAAAAGATCACCACGCTGGAGCGGGAAATCCCGCAGTTGCAGGAGATAGCCGGGAAGACATGGAAAAAGGAGGACGAGCTGAAAAAGCTGAAATCCGAACTCGCCGCACTGGACCGCAAGATACAGCTGGAGCTGGCTCCGCCCAGCGAGAGTGTCCCCGACGGAGAAAAGCCGTCCTTGCAGGAAGGAGCCGGTACAAAACCGATACCTATGGAGCCGCAACAGCAATCGGGTTATATCATGGGCGATTTGCAAAAAGAAAACAAACCCAAAGGTTTGAAACTGTAAATAAAAGACGGTTGTCATAAGGCAGCCGTTTTTTATTATGAAATTATTTCATTGCAATTATAAAGAAAAACATTATTAAATGAATGAAAATTTCTTTCTTGCCGTGTCTGTGTGATTTTGAATTTCCAAAAAATGGATGAAATCGCATTAAAATGTTTTGCGAAACATGATAACGGACCGGAGTATTATTTGTTTAATATTAAAATTAAAAATGCCGTTTATAAAGAATTTAAGTTGTTCATAAAGCGGTTTTCTTCCATAATAAGAAAGGTTGTTAATTATCACAATTATAAACACTTGAGATATGGAAGAGAAATTGACTTTGGTGATAACACTGCCTGAAAGTCTGGCAGGATTGCCTATACGGTTTGAGATTAAGCCAGGTTGCAAAAACATCGTATTGAATTTTGAATCATCATCCAAAATTAAGAAAAAGTATCTTTTGGTCTGGAACCAGACAGATTATTTGAAAGTGGATGGCGAGGATGTACTTTGGGTTAAAGCTGATGGAAGTTACAGTCGCATCCATTTCAAGAATGGGAAAAAAATGATGGTTTCAATCAATCTGACCAATATGATGAAAGACCTTCCTCCAGAAAATTTCATTAGAATACACCGCTCATATATTGTAAATATCAGAAATATTGAAAGTATCGCCGGAAACTGTGTGAGAATGAACGGCCAATATATTCCGATTGGTCGTGAATACCGCAAAGATTTCTTTGAGCACTTTTCTTTTGTCGGTGTCAGAAAGAATACTTTATAATGCCGTTCGTAAAGGATTCCAGTAGTTTGTAAAACGAATTTGCCTTACTCATATACCTCTCTTAAATTAGACATCGTAAACCTACAGGTTACATAAATGCAATTTATTATTAACTATCAAAAAAGGAGGTCATTATGGCAATTGACACCACCCCTTCGCAAGTAGCAACCAGTGCGCTACAAGCTCTTCCCTTCGGTAGCATTATCGGAGGTCCGTTGAAAGCTGCAATCGAGGCACAGGCTATGGCAGCAAAAACTTCTTGGAATTTCATTCAGGAAGTTGGATTGAATACAGATCCGGATACAGGTGAAAAGAAAACGATCAATGTATCGTTTCAGTTCGTCAAGGATGGTCGTATCGCCCAACTTAATGTACCGTTGCTGACTATTGTTCCGATTCCTTATATTGCAATTCAAACGGTTGATATTGCATTTAAGGCAAATATCAGTGCTTCATCCTCAAGCACCACTGTCGAGAATAAAAGTTCCACATTAGATGCCGGTATTTCCGGAGGTGGCGGCGTAAAAGTTCTTGGTCTTTTTGATATTCATGCGGATTTTCATGCCAACTATTCCAGTAAAAAAGATTCCACTGCTACCCAAGACTCAAAGTACAGTGTCGAATATACTATGGATGTTGCTGTAAAAGCCGGTCAGGACAGTATGCCTGCGGGTCTGGCAAAAGTCCTTGAACTGTTGGGTAACAGTCTTGATGTCTGTGACCCTAAAGGAACATTGGAAGTCAATGCTCTTGAATTCAAAGGCTCACCGTCGGAGACATTCATGCTTATTGCGACCTACAAGAATCCAGAAGGCATATTTGAACCTGAAAAGATTCAGATTCCCGGACAGACAGGAGAAGTTGATGGCGACAGCATGATTTTCAATCTCCCTATAAAAAAGGAACAGACTACCTCATACATCGTTGGTGTTTCCGGTTCTGACAAAAAAGTTATTGTGAAAACAATTGATACGTATACAGATCAAACTGAACGAGAAAAGGCACGTCTTCAACGCGAGATGGAAGACAGTGAACGCATAAAGAAGATGCAAGAGGAAATCGCTAAAAGACGTAAGGAAATCGATGAAGCAAACTCTAAGAAACTGGAGGATGAACAGAAGAAACTGGAAGAAGAACTGAAAAAGCAGGAGGATGAACAGAAGAAGCAGGAAAAAGATGCTGAAAAGAAAAATCCTAATCAAGGAGATGCTAATAATTAATTAAACTACAAATCTTATGGCTCAATTAAGTACAATTATCAGTTCAATCCTCCGAGATATGGTATCGGCACAACATGAGGCGAATATGTATGCCGCTTCGCTGGAAGAGATTTACAAACGCGACGGACGTTTGGAAAGATTTCACCTGCCCGCCATCGCACTCGGTGAACTTGAGTTGGGTATCCAATATGGAGTAAAGGATGATTCCGCCCAAAAAGAACAGTTTGAAATCAATTATCCGGCATTACGGAAACTCTCTAAAGAGATCAGTTTGCAGCTTGCCGATACTGTTTTGGCCAGTGTGCTGAAAACACTTAAAGAGGATATGCCTGCGAATAATGCTGTAGGAGAAGACAACCCCGTATTTATGCTGAACAATGCTCCAGATACCAAACGAGATTTTTGTGCTTATTTGAGCCGTAAGATTGTAAAGTCATTTCGTGAATCGTTCTTCACACTTATCAATGATGATGGAACCGCCAATAGAGGTCAAATCATGAGATGTGTGATTTCAACCTGCGAAGAAGAAGTCATTAACAACAAGGACTTTAATTTTTATTTCGAACAGGCAGATGGGAAACTGGTTCAGGAAAAAATAAGACAAGACATCAGGCAAGCCGTAAAAACAGTGTTGGACGAAGCTTTGGAGAATTTGGACTTGAAGCGCAAAAAACTTGTTCCGTCCCTTGATGTGACAATAAACTCAGAAGAAATTGCAAAACTTCCGGACGAATGCATTCACACGCTTCATCTGAAACTTGACCCGCGTGACATCAGGTTATATCAGGATGAGAACAAATAATCCAATAGTAAAACTTATAAAATTTAACAATTATGGCAAATGAGAATAATTCCCAAAGTATCAGTAGCCAAATAATGGAACTGAAAGACTTGATTTCCGGTCCGTTAGTAGCGACTATTGATGCGGATTCCATATCTGCAAGAAGGTATCTGAATTACCTGATAGAACTGGCATTTGAGTCTTACGACAAGGAAACAGGCAAGGGCGGCAAGTTACGGACGCTCGACTTCACATTTACGAGCCAAGATGTGAATGGTAAACATTCGCAACGGATCAGTATTCCATTGCTGACTCTTGTACCGCTTCCTCTGTTACAAGTCAAGGAAGCGGACTTCGACTTTGACATTCAAATAATAGATGCTGTTAGTGCGGACAGGGATGCTACTTTTTCTTTCAAAAAAGAAAAAAAACAGTCTGAAGAAAATGGAGGCGACGGTGTAAAATTACGTGTTTCCATGGCTCCAAGTACTGTTCGTGGAAATGTAAAGACAACGACACAGCAATCACTCTTCGCCAACATGAAAATCAAGGTAAAAATGGAACAGGCCGATATGCCTGGAGGATTATCCAATTTACTTCAACTGACCACCAATAATCTTCAGATAGAATCAGAGAACGAACAATCTTTTGAAAAAGAACAGAGAGAGGAGGCTGAAAATGACAAACAATAATAATCAAGGACAACGAATACCAGGTATCTCTTGTCCACAATGTGGGAATTTTATACCGACATCTGTAACAGAGCTATTGTCCGCCAGTTATTTACAATGTCCGCATTGCCAATTGCAACTGAATATTGACAGGAAACGTTCCATACATGCTTTACAGGCTCTTGAAAAAGTTGAAGCAGCACGTAAGAATGTTGAACAAAAAAGCAGGTTTTACAAATAATACAATTGACATGAATGGGCAACTATATGTGTCGAATAAAAAAGTTTTTTCATTGGATATTCTTGACTTTTTTCAGAATCTTCGGATTTGGTAAGCATAAAAAGCCTGATATACCTTCAAAGCAAATATGTGAAACATTTTCAGTTGATTTCATCAGCAAACGGCTGGAACATTTGAGTAAGAAACGGCTCTTTTCCGTACGAAAGAACGGCAACCGTGCTGAATGGAAAGTGCGTCCGGCAAAGTTCGTAGATGCCTATCTTTTCCTGCTCAGCATTCCTCATGTAGAAATATCCCAGTTGCAGTATCATCGTCGCGGTGATAAAACCGTGATAAGAACATCATTTCATGACTGTAAAAGACAATTGGAACTAACCAGTAAGAAGACACTCGGAGAAAACAAAATCTTTATATGTCTTACAGAAGGGAAAGAG
>ERZ779940.352-NODE-352-length-12389-cov-1.55383_pt1 | contig 12389 bp, 9 predicted proteins | sample MGYA00511063_ERZ779940 | MGnify/ENA primary metagenome ERZ779940 (study PRJEB29588, sample SAMEA2146682) | human gut metagenome | biome: human gut; feature: human-associated habitat; material: faeces | place: Denmark | collected 2008/2010 ...
TAAAATATCACAAAACTTATCTTGAAACGCACGCGCCCGGCTTAATTTCAGTACGTTTTGGTTAATGATAACAAAGGCCAATTGATGTCCATTAGCAGCTTTTACATACCCTGCCAGTGAACTGACCCCGGTTACAGAACCGGTTTTTGCATGCACATTTCCCCGAGCCTTGGTCTGTTTCATCCGATTTTGTAAAGTACCGTCCACTCCTGCTATGGGCAGAGACTCATAGAAAGGAAGAAAAACTTCCCGATGATAATAGGCATACTTCAAATACTCCAATAGTAAACGTGGAGAGATATAATTATAAACGGAAACACCGCTACCGTCCGCTATCTTATAGTTCTCCGGATTAAACCCTAAAGCTGTTTTCATAAAGGCGTGAATGGCATCGGTTCCATCTTCTCCTGTCACCCGTTTATGCAGGGAACGCTTGGCAGCCAAATGATAAAACATTGATTCGGCACACAAGTTATCACTTTTCTTCAAAGCTCTTTCCAACACTTCCTTGAGTGGTCTTCGGACGGTATAAAGCGTAACTATACTGTCGGCCGTTACAGGACAATCGGCATACGTGCAGGTTCGCGCTTCAATTCCTTTGCTGCGCAAACGGCTGACAAAGGTATGAAAAAAGAAATCTTTGGAAGTATATACATTCAATTTCTCAGTATAGGGATAAGAAACATTTCCGGAAACGGTAATGATATTGCCATTGCTGAGCCAGTTACGAGTGATTTTCAGCTTTCCGGCTTGTGGATTACGGCTCACCCCGTGATTATGAACTTGATAATAATCGGAAACCGGCGTACAAACTACTTTGGGCAACGAGTCTTTCTGAGCAGGAGAAACCGATACATCCACGCAGCCCCTATTCAGCATGAGAGGGGAAAGATAGGGTTGGAAGGAATAAGGAGTATCGTCCCAACACCAACCGGAACCCCAATAAACTGAGTCTGTCATGGAAACATCCGCTGCAAGGGTATCTGTCACATAACGGATGCCTTTACTTGCCAATGCATCTACCAGACGGTCCAGATCCTCGTCCATAAATTCCGGATCAAAACCGCCTATCAGATACAAGCTGCCTTTCAACGTGTCATTTTCTATTTTTCCACGATAACGAAGACTGGTATCCATGGTATAATCTGCTCCCAGTTGTACCAAGGCGGTAACCGAAGTGATTATTTTCTCAACAGAAGCAGGCCGGTACAGTTTATCGTCTTGGTAACGGTAAACGGATTCTCCGGCGGTCAAATCAAATACGGCAATACCCACTTCGGATGTTTTCAGAACTTCTTCATGCAGTAAAGCGTCCAGCCGCTGAGATAGCGGCTGGGCGTTTATGAAGTGAATAGATAAAATCAGTAAAAAGAAAAATAAAACTCGTTTCATTATAGTTCCCTGAATATCTCACCCACAGTAGGATGAGGAAATACATATCGTTTCCAATCCTCTATGGTCTTACCATCCTCAATAGCCATACCTGCCAATACAATCAGCTCGGAAGCAGGATTACCCAACATGTGCGCTCCCAATACAGTACCGTCTTCGGCTGTCAAAACTTTGCAGACGCCGTTCACTCCTTCATTCTCGGCTACAAAACGCCCGGAGTAAGCCATCGGCAACTTAACGGCTCGATAAGGAATACCTGCGGCCTGCAAAGCTTCCTCGCTCATACCTACCCCGGCAATCTCGGGATTTGTATAGACCACACCCGGTATGGCACGATAACTCATCGCATCTTCCTTACCTGTAATATGATGGACAGCCACTTCCGCTTCACGCACGGCGGTATGTGCCAACAAAGAGACTCCGTTCAAATCACCGCATACATAGACACCGGGGACAGAAGATTGCAAATGTTCATCTACTTTGATGCATCTGCGCTCCGTCCATTCCAAATTCAGATTTTCCAATCCGAAACCTTTTGTCACCGGACGACGGCCCACACTCATCAATAACTTATCAGCTGTAACAGTTCCTGTTCCATCTGCATTTTCATATGACACAGTAATACCGGTTTCCTCTTTGGACACCCCTACTACTTTCGTACTGAGCAGGAACTTGATTCCTTTTTTGGCATATTCAGCCCGGAGCATAGCCGACAGCTCTTTATCCATGCCACCCAGGATCTCATCCAACATTTCGACAACTGTCACCTGTACTCCCAAACTGGTAAAGAAAGAAGCAAATTCCATACCGATCACTCCACCGCCGACAATAGTCAATGAAGCAGGTACTTCTTTATTATCCAGTGCATCACGGTGCGTCCAGTAATCCACATTTTCCACTCCCGGAATAGGAGGAATAAATGTTTCACTGCCGGTACACAGCAGCAAATTCTCACATTCATAGGTTTCCCCACCACATTGGATGGTATTCTTATCTACAATTACAGCTTCTCCCGTTACTATATTTACCTGATGCGCAGTCAGTTTTGCCTTGATACCCAGTACCAGTTTACGAACCACCTTTGATTTACGCGCCACAATTTTTCCTAAATCAAAAGAAGCTTCAGGCACATTCACGGCATACTTTGAAGCATGTTTCGCATAATCATATACTTTAGCCGAATAAAGCAAGGTTTTGGTAGGAATACATCCCTCATTCAGGCATACACCGCCCAAACTTCTTTTTTCGAACAATACAACACTCAGTCCTGCCTTTCCGGCAGCTTCGGCAGCAGTATACCCTGCGGGACCTCCACCGATGATTGCAATTTGATATTTCATGGTATTTATTTTGGGTTAATTAGTTTTTATCTGTTCAAAGCCTTCAACAGACAGATTTGGATCTATTTTTATCAATGCTTCTACAAATTCCAAAGGCTTATCAGGGTTAATCATTACAAAACCTTGGGCATGCTCTATTTTCACTTTTTGCATTCCTATTGCATTCGGATTATAAGACACTTTACGGATTCCGTCTACACATATTCTGTTCCCCCATCCCGGTTTAATTTCCAGAACACCATTGTCTTTTACAATATAAGTAGTTTTCGACCGCGAATAAAACATTAATACAGGAATAATAATTCCCCCAAGCGCCGAAAAAGCCCAACTTTTCTCCAAATACACATTCAGAAAAATAATCAGAACAACCAGACCGACTATAATGATCCACCAGTTACGGGTTCTTTTTGTTTTAAATACTTTCTCCATAATTTATTCCTCCTCTATCCTATGCTCCAACCGCTTCACCAACGCATTGATAAATTCTTCCGGCTTTACAGGAACCAATGACAATAAATTTTTCTTCCCATAATGTATCAATACATATTTCGAAGGCATAATTCCACCAAATCCGGAACTTCGTTTCAGCTCCACATCCGTAATGTCAATCAAGGGAATGGTCTTCCCTTTATAAAAACGACCATAATACACCACTAACTTTCCATCCGCAGTCAGCGTATAAGTAGAATGGATAATACGTTCAATAATAATGATCAGACCCAATGCTACTACCAATCCTATCATTGCCTTCATACACCAAAAAGCAAATACCATGACGGCTGTCAGCAGTATCAGGAGAAAATAAGTACCTCCTGCTATCTTCACATGAAAAATTCGATTCATCATCTTATTGTAATTTGCCCGAAAGATAATAAATTTATCGTTTATCGACCTCATTACGGCGCAGAATGAGAGAATTTATCCTTTTTTTGTCCTCTTTACTGTACGTTTCATCTTCAAAGCATACAAATTTAATTCGATAGAAGATTCCGTTTCTGTTATATCACCCTCATCAGTCAGCAGTTCATTCAGCAGTTCTCCACTACGTTGTACCAGACTCTTCCTCTTTTCCTCATCATACTCGGTAGCCATGATATTTACATTCCGTACTAATGTCCTTAACTTAAAGAATGATTCGATAATGGCAAAAGTAGTTGCGGTAGCTCTCGGACTTCTTAAAATTGTAGCCAGCATATAAAGCCCTTTTTCGGTAAATGCTTTAGGTTCTACGGGAGAATGTTTCAAACTACTGAACCGGTCGAAATTTTCGACCAGTTGCTGTTTTTCAGATACTTGCAACGAAAACATATAACCATTTGGGAATTTGTCCCGATTGTTTTTTACTGCTTCATTAATTCGTTTGGTTTCTACGCCATAAAGCTTAGCTACATCCCGGTCTATCAGTACTTTCTCACCCCTCAACTCAATTATAAGTTCTTTTACCTCACTTTCGTGAATGATTTCTTTATTGTTTTCCATCCTATTCTATTTAAAAATGCAGAAAGTTACACGTTTAATTTCATACTTGCATTATCTATTTCGTTTATTCTTCACGAAAAAAATAGTAAAAACAAGAGTAAAAGGTACAATGAATAAAGGTTTTTCGTAGCTTTGCACCCATAAAGCATATTATCATGGTTAAAAAATTCGATTTCCTTGTTATCGGCTCAGGACTTGCCGGAATGAGCTTCGCACTGAAAGTAGCTCACAAAGGTAAAGTCGCCCTGATTTGTAAAGCAGGACTGGAAGAAGCCAATACCTATTTTGCCCAGGGAGGTATAGCATCTGTTACCAACTTGAAAGTAGACAATTTCGAGAAACACATTGAAGACACGATGATTGCCGGCGATTGGATCAGTGACCGCGCGGCTGTAGAAAAAGTAGTGCGAGAAGCACCTGCACAAATCCAGGAACTGATAAAATGGGGAGTGGATTTTGATAAAAAAGAAGATGGAGAATTCGACCTCCACAAAGAAGGAGGACATTCCGAGTTCCGCATCCTGCACCACAAAGACAATACAGGAGCTGAAATACAAACTAGCCTGATAGAAGCGGTAAAAGCTCACCCCAATATTACCATATTTACAGATCACTATGCGGTAGAAATCATTACCCAGCATCATTTGGGAATTATCGTCACCCGCCATACGCCGGGCATCAAATGTTTCGGTGCTTACGTATTGAATGAGAAAACAGGAGAAGTGGATACGTTCCTGTCCAAAGTAACTGTAATGGCAACAGGCGGATGCGAAGCGGTATACCGCAATACAACCAATCCACTGGTAGCTACGGGAGACGGCATTGCTATGGTGTACCGTGCCAAAGGAGCAGTAAAGGACATGGAATTTATACAATTCCATCCCACCGCCCTTTTCCATCCGGGAGACCGTCCCAGTTTCCTCATCACCGAAGCCATGCGCGGTTACGGTGCTGTCTTAAAGAATCAAAGTGGCGAAGAATTCATGCAAAAATATGATCCACGCCTGTCATTGGCTCCACGTGATATCGTAGCACGTGCCATTGATAACGAAATGAAGCAGCGTGGTGAAGATCATGTATATCTGGATGTAACTCATAAGGATCCGGAAGAAACAAAAAAACATTTCCCCAATATTTATAAAAAATGCCTCAGCCTGGGCATTGATATTACTAAGGACTATATTCCTGTAGCTCCGGCTGCTCATTATCTGTGCGGAGGTATCAAAGTCGATCTGGACGGACAGAGCAGCATCAACCGTTTGTATGCCATCGGCGAATGTTCATGTACCGGTCTGCACGGAGGTAACCGTCTGGCTTCCAATTCGCTGATAGAAGCTGTGGTCTATGCGGACGCGGCAGCCAAACATGCACTAAATGTACTCGACCGATATGACTTTAATGAGGATATCCCCGAATGGAACGATGAAGGAACCATGAACAATGAAGAACGGGTACTGATAACCCAAAGCATGAAAGAGGTGAACCAAATTATGGAAGCTTATGTAGGTATTGTACGCAGTAATACGCGATTAATCCGTGCTTGGAACCGATTGGATATTTTATATGAAGAAACCGAGCGTCTTTTCAAACGCTGTAAGGCTTCACGCGAGCTTTGCGAACTGCGTAACATGATTAACATCGGGTATTTGATCACCCGTCAGGCAATGGAACGGAAAGAGAGTCGCGGACTGCATTATACGATTGACTATCCACATGCCGCTGAAGAAAAAAAGTAAAAAATATTTTTTTACTTCAAATAGAACTGATTATTTTTATAACTCCCGTTAGCAGAATTACTTTTTCTTGTTGACCATTATTGCACTACGAAAATTAAATCAATTCTGCTAACGAGATTATTTTTGTCCCATTCGTATAAACATGAACTAAAAACAGCAGGAACAATGACGGAATCATCTATCCGTAATAATTATTTTTCCTCAAGCGGATTAATATTCAGAATGATTCTCTTATAAGATTTTAGATTGGGAATTCCATTATCTGTAAGTTCAAGTATCAAATGTAACTGTTTGCCCGGATTATCCGGTACAATTATCTCCGCCCTCTTCTCATCGGCGTGCTTTATAGCCACCTTTGTTTGCACACTGCCTGCTTCCCGATATTGCCACCATTGGTAAGACAATGAATTTTTATCAGGGTCAAATGAAGGAGAGGCATCCAGTATTATTTTTTCTCCCGGCCGGACTGTGCGTACACTTTCTCCCAATATCCGGGCAACAGGTTGATGATTTGCCTTTGAATATTCATCAGCCACGCACCAGTCGGCACGAGCCGCCCAGTCATTTTGTATAGCAGGCAACCAACGCTGGAAAGTATAATGCGAATCCGACACACCGTTTTTCAAATCATTCCCATCTTGCATGTGATTGCCATTTTTATACTCCGGGCGTCCTCCCCATCCTCCTAATGTATAGTCTGTATGCTGTTCAAGTCCATTACGTATAAGAGGCATAAAAGAAGGAGTATCCCCCTCACTGGTATATTCCTGAGGATAGGCGGCACAAAGTGGTCCGTGCCCATTCTTAATATGGTCAGCCAACCAAGGTTTATCCATGATTTGTTGCAACTCTTTTGAATTTTTACTAAGTCTGTTCTTAAAATAATAATCCACACTCATGTAATCCCATACATATCTCCATCCTCCATCATGATCCGGCGCGCCCGATTCATAAATAATGATTTCAGGAAGATTCTGTTCTATCCATTTTCCACCGCCGTCCTGATACCAAATACAATATAATCTGGCTTTTGATACCGCTTTTGCCCATTCTGCAGCAGAATATTTCTGCTTGATCTGCCATAAGGCATTGGCCTGGGTGTTGGCTCCGCCCCATGCTAAAATATGAACAGGCCTCGGATCAGAATCAAGCAATGTCCTTATGATGAGCTGTGCCCCCTCGCTATCAGACAGTAAAGGAGGCAATTTATGCAAGTCCTCTCTGTTCTCATTACCAACCGCCAAGACACTTAGCAAATATTCAGCATCGGGATAATCGGGATTATGTTTCCTCAAATTAGGCAGACATTCCGCATATTTGGCAATTTGTGATTCGATCCATTTATCTTTGCTATGTCCGTCTTTCTGTACCCCATTGACTTGAACAATGCCTGCTACATCATAATCAGAAGAATACATAAGAAAACGAATCATAGAACTTTGATCGTCAATCTCACCATCCGTAGTGACAATAACCCGGGGCTTCTCCTGCTGTTGAGCAACAGCAGATAACATTGACACAAACAAAAAAACAATACAGCATAAAACAGGGGTCATTTTCATATTACAAACTGTTAAATTAGTAGGCCAACACATTCCAAAGATCTCTGATACGTTGTTCGGGGTCCCATTTGCCATTGAATGTCCACTTGGCGGTAACGCCATAAAACTCCGGAGCATTCTCCGCCTCCTTCAAATTATCGTTTAACCAGCCACTGTGCCCTCCTTCACGGATACAACCATAATAATAGGTACGTAGCCCCCACGGACAGGGATCAAGCACTTTATCCGAATAAGCATAATGAATATTCCCGTCAAGCACATTCTTCGACATTTTACATTTGATGAGATAAAATTGGGAATCATGATGATAGCGTCCTAAAAGTGTCGGTGTCTTAGCATCAAATGAAGAATTGGTAATAACCAGTTTCTTGTTCTTGTCACCTCGTCCGTCATGCCAAATCATGGCACGGCTATCACCATAAAAATGGCAGCGTGTGGCATAGCACCATCCGCGAGGACAAAGAAAATCCACACCCGGACAACGAAGATAGAGATCGGCATGATAATACATACCATTGCTTCCGGGCGCCCACAAGGAAAGGGCATCGTTTCCATCGGCCCATACATTACTGTTGATGATGATGGTACGAGTGGCACGTCCAAAAATCGCCATCTGATGGATGGTCGTATTTTCAACGGCAGTTCCGTAATTGTTGTAAACAGTCAGTCCGCTAATAACACAATCATCCGCACCTTCCTGCAACACAATGACACCATTGCCTACCGGACGTCCATGATATTCCGTGATGGCACGTGTCTGGGCTGTTTCAGCCAAGACAATCCGCGTACTGTCACGGTTTTCCCCCACCAAAACAATATTAGGCCTGTCAATAATCACTTTTTGATGATACGTTCCGTTCAGCAATAAGATTTTAAAAGGTTCTGTCGGAATTTCCGGAGCCTTTTCAATAGCTGCCTGAATACTCTCTCCCGGCTTTACCACCACATCAAAAGCCGTACGCTCTGCCATGGGACGACGATACATTTCAATAAGCCCGTTTTCATTCGCTCCTTTGGTTGCCAGACTGATTGCCACCTTATGCTTCGGATCATATTTGTCCGCCCATGCATTGTATATGGCAAAAAGCTCAGCCGGTCTGCCATTGTACCAACTATATCCGTTACGACGTTCTGTTCCTATTTCTTCCAAATGGCGACGTGGCAGCCCATCACGGTCACATACATACGGTTCACAATATTTCAAATCATAATAACGCGCCCAAATAGGCTTGGCTTGAGGATCTTCCACAAGACGAGTATCCCGCTCACCATTTGCCAGCACGATACGCTCGCATTTCAAACCGGTAAGTTTATACCTGTCAAACCATTTCATGGCTCCGTGAACCGCCCGCTTCACGCGTGCGTCAGGTGCAGGTAATTCCATGAGCAGACGCACAATCCCGGCACTCTCCGCCGAACAATAAGACGGCAACTCATATGCACGTGCCGGTGCAGGCTTCAATGTTTCCCTATCATTCTGCTGACACCACACTGAAGGTTCTCCATCCTTGATAATTTGTGTAGCCAAAATGCACTCTATTCCTTTATTAAAGGCTTTTTCCAAACGTACACACAAAGCCTTGTCTATCAAATCATCCTCATAAGGCGCTTTGTAATTCATCATATCACGTATCATATTCAATGTATTGACAATGGCATCGTCATTGAAAGTAATATGTATCTGATAACCACGCGGACCGGGCCAGAATTGCGGCCATCCTCCGTTTTCGTATTGACCACTCAGCAAATATTCCACTCCCTGGAGGAAAGCATCCCGATAACGTATATCCTTAGTCTGCCTATAAAGACGGGCTAAAAAAATCATCTGGGCAGTTGTGGCATTATTATCTATCGTAGAATCATCACGACGTGATTTATCCTTTATCACTTTAGCCAGCTCTTTATCATTCATGCAGCGGGCCATATCTATATTCTTCGGCCAACCGCCCGTACAGCGTTGAAAAGCCAATACATTTTCAGCAATCCGCCGAGCTTCATCTGTCAGAAAGAAAGAATCCTGCTCCATACGTGCTATTTGTTTCCATTCCTTAGGATACGACTCATTATCCTTTTTATGAGCTCTTTGCTGCGCAAAGGAGCCGGTTACCATGGCAAAAGCCATAAAGCCAATAAACACTTTTTTGAATGTATTTTTCATTATTCCTATATGTTTTGATAAAAACCAGTAAACAAAATTATGCGTTTTCCAATCTGAATACAGAGAATATTTGGTCTTTTTCAGGCAGATTTTGCACATACACTGCTCAACCGACATAATTTCATCAATGAAAACACGGAATTACATAAAAAAGCAGTGCTATGGACTTGCTCTCCATAACACTGCCACCTATACTTATTATAACTAACAAACTCCTACAGCTACAAACCTCACTCCTCCTATTTTATCTCATCCCACTTCGGCGGATTCACATTCATCAAATGGCGGACAAAGAAATCATAACGCTTGTGCTCACCGAAATCCTCTCCCATCGTATGGCGCGCTCCGGGAATGACCACCAATTCAAAGTCCTTATTGGCCTTTATCAATGCATTGACCACCTGCATGGTAGATGCCGGGTCTACGTTATCATCCAGTTCGCCCACCACCAGCATCAAGGGGCGGCTCAGTAAATGGGCATTTTCCACATTCGATCCTTCTTTATATTGATCTCCTACTGGATAGCCCAGCCACAGTTCGTTCCACCATATCTTATCCATACGGTTATCGTGACAGCCGCAAGCTGAATAAGCCGCCTTATAGAAATCAGGATAAAGCAATACGGCATTGGTAGACTCCTGCCCACCGGCAGAACACCCGTAAATGCCCACACGGTCTATATCCATATAAGGATACTTCCGCGCAGCAGCCTTAATCCAGGCAATATGGTCCGGCAAACCGGCATCTTTCAAATTCTTATAACATACATTCTCAAAAGCACGCGAGCGGAAAGAAGTTCCCATTCCATCGACCATTACGACGATAAAACCAAGTTCGGCCAAAGAAGTCATATTCCAGTCATAAGGACGGAAAGTCTTCGGGACATACTGGTCACCGGGACCCTGATAAATGTATTCGATAACCGGATATTTCTTGTTCGGGTCAAAGTTGGTGGGGCGGGCAATCAGTCCCCACATATCCGTCTTGCCGTCACGCCCTTTGGCAACAAACACCTCCGGAGCCTTCCATCCCTCAGCTACCAAGCGGGTAATATCCGCCGTCTCAAGCGGCATCACCACCTTGCCGTCCTTTGCACTGCACAATACGGCGACGGGAGCCTTGTCCACCATAGAATAAACATCCACCAGGTAATTCATATCCTCCGAAAAAACAGCCTTATGCATCCCCTCCTCAGGAGTAAGGCAGGTAAGTCCCTTGCCATCCAGGCCGATGCGGTAGTAACGGATCAGATAAGGATCCTCACCGGCCTCCATGCCATTGGCCGAGAAATAAACCTGACGGTTATCCTCGTCCACCCGGAGCACCTCGCGCACATACCATTCTCCTTTAGTAATCTGATAATCAGGCTGTGCAGAAGCACGGTCATACATATAAAGATGATTCCAGTTATCACGCTCGCTCATCCATATCATCCGCTTGCCGTCTTTCAGGTCATAACGGAAGCGGCGGGTATAGTTCACATACTTATCACTGGTCTCCTCTACCAACGGACGCACCTTTCCCGTCTCGGCAGAAAGTTCCAACACCCTGTACACCTGATGCCCGCGCTGGTTATACTCGAAAGTAACGGCACGGCTGTCATTGTTCCATTCGGGCCCATACACCTCATATTGCCGGTCAAACAGTTCGGTGGAAGGAATAATGGCCCGCCCGTTCTCCACCTCATAGATGCAAGGAACCTTAAAGGGAAGTTCATCTCCCGGCTTCGCATACTCCTGTTTGTGAAGCTTGGGCTGTAGCTGGTCAGCTGGAGAAGACTCTACATAATAAACATAACGCTTCTCTACCGGACGAATCTTGCAGGAGGCCACCTTCTTGCTGTCCGGAGACCAACGGATGTAGGCCGAGTAATAATTGCCCAATGTCCCGTCCAGGCTCAATTGCTTTTCTTTCCCGGTAGCCACCTCTTTCACATAGATATTCTGGTTCTTGATAAATGCCGTCCATTTGCCGTCGGGAGACGGAACCGGCTCCGCCGTCTTCTCATCGTCCACCTCCATCCAATGCTTTTGTACAGGAGGAACCGGTCCTTTCGGGACACATACATCCAACGCCGATCATTAAACACAAAGCGCAGCGTATCCAGCCCTTTACCGACCCACAGGCGGTCCAGGAAAAGCGCCTCCGGCCTCACCTCCTTACCGGAAGCGGCACCCAACGCCTTTGCCAGCCGATGATGATCAAACAATTCCTTCCTTTCCTTCTTGTCCGCATTCACGGATACATACACGCGTCCGTCCGGAGTATTCCGCACATACCAAAACAGATGAGTGCCCGCTATCCACTGCGGATTCACGTTGGAATAAAATACCTTGCCCGCACTGAATTTCTCCTTCAATGCATAAGCACGGCGATAATCATCCGCCGTACCCTGAGCAATAGCCATGCCCCCGCTAAGGAACATGGCTATCAACAAACCTAATCTACTGACCTTCATATATAAACCTATTTAACCTCCCATTCAAACAACCCGGATGAATTATCAGAAGGCTGGATCACTTCCAGTTTGACCGCCCTGGTCTTTACCGGATCAAAATTGACCGTATTTCCCACACCTTTTTCAACACCATACTTATCAGCTCCACTTACCGGCTGCCACTGTCCTTGAACATCCTTATAATAAACTTTCCAGCCCTTTGGCACACGGCAGCCCCCCCAGGGAGCATCGTCATACCAATACACGGTAGCACTGGATACAGTC
>ERZ779940.368-NODE-368-length-12085-cov-1.72585_pt1 | contig 12085 bp, 9 predicted proteins | sample MGYA00511063_ERZ779940 | MGnify/ENA primary metagenome ERZ779940 (study PRJEB29588, sample SAMEA2146682) | human gut metagenome | biome: human gut; feature: human-associated habitat; material: faeces | place: Denmark | collected 2008/2010 ...
AAAGAAAATTCATAAGTATACTTGCCCTTCTGACAACGGGACTTGTCGCCAATGCCGCTTTGACGGTCGATTGCTCGTTGCGTAAAGCTTTGTCCGTCACACCTCCTGCGGGAACAGGATTAAATGACATATATATCATTTATGGAGGATCTGAAACCGTTTTGACATACACGTCAGAGTCTGGCGAAAACAATGTGAAATGGTTGGTGTATGATGAGCGGGGCGGTGGCTATGCAGAGGAAGTCTCGACGATAGACCGTAGTGGTGCGGTGTCAACGTTTCGCAATCCAAGAGTGAACTGCGGTTATATAATTGAGGATGGCGCAAAACGTAGTTATTTCTGGCTTGTGGATTATTCTAATTATGAATTAGCAATCAACGGAGTGTCATTTCCTGCCGAGCAGGACTGTGGTTCTGCGACATTGGAAGTGGATTGCGGCTGCCCGACGATAACATATTATTCCGTTACTGGTGTACCTAAGGTGTTGAGCCGAGAGATCACAGTCAGCTACAACACTCTCGAGTGGAATGACGATGATGCTGTTTACAATGGTAAGGAAACAACTGAAACCGTGGCAAACCTGTCTGAAAGGATGGTTCTGCCTGCACCATTATGCGATACTCAGTTTGTGATTGACGGTGACAAGTTTCTGTCGCAATGGGGACTTGCAAAAACATTTACGACAGATATACTTAGTGCTTCGTCAATAGATTTTCAAACGACCGCGACCCAGCAGCGACGTGAGAATGGCAATGAGCAAGGGACGGCGGAAGATGCACTTGGCGGATCTGCGCCGGCAACGATAACGTTTTCCGCAATATGCACCGATGCTGTGGAGCATAAAGAGTGGCAAATTTCTAAAAGTCAGGACTTCTCGACAGTTGACTATCGATTTAACGAGGAGACAATCGATTATACATTCAACGAACAGGGTTCGTATTATGTTAAATTTATCGGCTCAAACAGCGATGCTTCGTGCACGAACGAAAGCGAAGTCTATACAGTGTCGATAGGGGAGTCTTTGCTTGATTGTCCTAATGCTTTTTCTCCTGACGCAAGTCCTGGATACAACGATGAGTGGAAAGTGTCGTATAAGTCTATCGTTGAGTTCAAATGTTGGATTTTCGACCGCTATGGCAATAAAATGATTGAGTTTGACGATCCGTCAAAAGGATGGGATGGTAAATACAAAGGCAAGTACGTCAAGCCTGGTGTCTACTATTATGTGATAGAGGCGAAAGGCGCCGATGGAAAAGAGTATAAAAAGAAGGGAGATATAAACATATTGAGGAGTACAAGAACCGACAGGAATGAAACTACAGAATAAGATTGCAATTGTGGTGTTTGCGGTGACAATGCCGTTTATGCCAATGCTGGCGCAGGGCAACGCCGTGGCATATGCGCCTGTTATCCCAGAGAAAGTGCATTTCGCCGACAGGGTTGTCGATCTTGACAGAATCGATTTCTACGAGCGCATGGACAGAGAGATGATATCGTTTGCTTTTGGGCACACCAACACTCTTTTGACAATAAAACGAGCCAATCGCTATGCCCCTGGAATTGTGAAGATATTGAAGGAACAGGGCGTGCCTGAAGATTTGGTCTACTTGGCGGCAATTGAGAGCCATTATGATAACGCTGCTGTGTCAAGTGCTAAAGCTGTCGGTATGTGGCAGTTTATGCCGTCGACAGCAAAAGAATACGGTTTGGAAGTCAATGAATATGTTGACGAACGTTTGGATTGTGACAAATCCACCGTGGCGGCATGCAAATACTTTAAACGTGCTTATGCAAAATATAAATGCTGGCTTACCGTCGCCGCGGCATACAATGCCGGGATGGGGCGAATTTCCAAATCGCTGGAAACACAGGATGTGGAGCATGCGCTTGATTTGTATCTTAACAAAGAAACATCACGGTATATTTTCCGCTTGCTTGCAATGAAACTGATAATCGAGAATCCAGCAAGATATGGGTATGCGATAAAAGCGAACCAACTGTATCAACCGTTGGATTGCGACACATTTGTGGTGGCAGAGCCTGTAAAAGACTGGGTGCAGTGGTCGAAGGAGCACAATATTACTTATTCATTGCTTCGGGAATACAACCCGTGGATTCGGTCGGTATCGCTGCCGAATCCCAACAACAAAACTTATGTGGTTAAAATCCCGAAAGAAACAAGTTTGTACAGAAGCAAGCAGACATTAAAAACGTATAGAGAGAATTGGACAAGATAAAAAAAAATGATGAAACGGACTGCGTGGCTGTTTACGGAGCCAGGGTCCATAATCTCAAAAATATAGATGCTTTTATCCCACACGATAAATTGACTGTTATCACGGGACTTAGCGGCAGCGGCAAGTCGTCGTTGGCGTTTGACACGGTTTATGCGGAAGGACAACGACGTTATATAGAAACATTTTCGTCGTATGCTCGGAATATGCTTGGGGCTCTCGAACGCCCGGATGTGGACAAGATAACGGGGCTCTGTCCGGTAATTTCGATAGAGCAAAAAACGGTAAACAAGAATCCTCGGAGCACAATAGGCACAATTTCTTGCGACTGCTCTTTGCCAGGATTGGAGAAGCCGTGTCATATAAAAGCGGAAAGCCCATGATAAAATATACAGAAGAACAGATTCTGGAATTGATATTGGGCAAGTTTGACAACCAAAAGGTGTTGATTCTCTCCCCGTTGGTCAATAACCGCAAGGGGCATTACAAGGAGCTGTTCGAACAGTTGCGCCGTAAAGGATATCTGAATGTGCGCGTTGACGGCGAGCTGCAGGAAATCGTTGTGGGAATGCGTCTCGACCGCTATAAAAACCATAATATTGAACTGGTTGTAGACAAGCTGAAGGTGTCGGGCAAAGACAGTCAACGCCTTAAAGAAACAATTGCGGTTGCAATGAAGCAGGGCGATGGCGTTATTCAGGTTTTTGACGTGGAAAAAGGTGAAGGCTTTTTCTACAGTAAGTCGCTGATGGACCCGATAACAGGTTTGTCGTATAGAGAACCTGCACCACACAATTTTTCATTCAACTCAATGCAGGGGGCTTGCCCAAAGTGCAAGGGACTTGGCAGTGTGAATCTGATTGATGTGGACAAGATTATACCAGACAAATCAAAAACGATATATTCTGGGGGTATTCTGCCATTGGGTAGCTATTCAAACAACTTTATATTTTCACAGATTGCGGGAATCTGTGAGAAAGAGGGGTATTCTTTGAAAACGCCAATCAAGGATCTTTCGGAGAAAGCACTTGATGAGATTCTTAATGGAACGGACGAGGCTCTCGTCAATCCTGCAGGAATCGGCAGGGGGTATCAACCTACATATGACGGCATTGTGAAATATATCGAGATGCAGCAAAACGATGAAGTGTCGTCTAAAGCACAGAAATGGGCCGGGCAGTTCTACACTCCTACAGTGTGTCCGGTGTGTCATGGAGCAAGGCTCAACAGGGAGGCTCTGCATTATTTCATCGATGGTAAAAACATTGACGAGCTTGCCAATATGGAATTGTCTGATTTGAAGGAGTGGGTCGACACGGTGGAACAGAAATTGGGCAAGCAGCAACAGGTCGTGGCAAAGGAAATCTTGAAGGAGATTCGTTCACGGTTGCATTTTCTTAACGATGTGGGACTTGACTACTTGTCGTTGTCGCGCAGTTCAATGTCGCTGTCAGGAGGCGAGAGCCAACGTATACGGCTCGCCACGCAGATTGGCTCCCAACTGGTCAATGTGTTGTATATCCTGGATGAACCAAGCATTGGCCTGCATCAAAGGGACAATGACAGACTTATCCATTCGCTGAAGGAATTGCGCGACCTTGGTAATACTGTGGTCGTGGTGGAGCATGACAAAGATATGATGTTGGAATCGGATTATGTGATTGACATCGGACCCAAGGCCGGTCGTAAGGGTGGAAAAGTTGTGTTTGCCGGGACTCCTGAAGAGATGCTCAAAAGTGGCACGCTGACAGCTGGATATTTAAACGGCTCGTTGAAAATAGAAGTGCCGGCAAAGCGAAGAAAAGGCAATGGAAAAAAACTGACGTTGAAAGGTTGCTCGGGCAATAATTTGAAAGATGTAGACTTGACTCTGCCTCTGGGCGCACTGATTTGCGTCACAGGAGTGTCGGGCAGTGGAAAATCAACAATCATTAACGAAACGCTTCAGCCGATTTTGAGTCAGAAATTCTATCGTTCGTTGAAAGAGCCGCTGCCATATAAAGCCATAAAAGGCATTGAAAACATTGACAAGGTGGTCACGGTTGACCAGGCGCCAATCGGAAAGTCGCCGAAACCCCGCGACATACACCAATGTGTTTGCCAACATTCGCAATTTGTTTGTGGAACTTCCGGAAGCCAAAATCAGAGGGTATAAGCCAGGACGCTTTTCTTTTAATATGTCGGGAGGACGTTGTGATGTGTGCAAAGGAAACGGCTATCGCTCGATTGAAATGAATTTTCTGCCAAACGTATTGGTGCCTTGCGAGGCTTGCCATGGCCAACGCTACAACAGAGAAACGCTTGAAGTCAGATTCAAGGGTAAATCAATAGCGGATGTACTCGACATGACAATAAATCAGGCTGTGGAGTTTTTTGAAAATATGCCGTCAATATTGTCGAAGATTAAGGTGCTTCAGGACGTCGGTCTGGGGTACATAAAACTTGGACAGCCATCGAGCACGCTGTCCGGAGGAGAGAGTCAACGAGTGAAACTTGCCACGGAATTATCAAAGAAGGATACAGGCAAAACGCTTTTTATCCTCGACGAGCCGACAACAGGATTGCATTTTGAAGACATCCGTATTCTCATGGGGGTACTCAACAAACTTGTTGACCGGGGCAATACGGTATTGGTTATCGAGCACAACCTCGATGTCATAAAATGCGCAGACTACATTGTGGATATGGGGCCAGAAGGTGGAAAAAACGGGGGCAAAATCATTGCCGTCGGCACTCCGGAAGAAATTTGTGAGTCAAAAGATTCAATTACTGGAAGATTCCTGCGAAAGGAATTGATGAATCTGTGATTGTTTATTAAGTTTGTAAAAAATATAAGATATGGATATAGTAGAATTGATACAGAACAATGGCAAGTGCGGATTCTCTTTTGAGGTGTTGCCGCCACTTAAGGGAAAGGGCATTGTGCAGATTTATAATGCAATAGACAAACTGAAAGAGTTTGATCCACTATACATAAACATAACGACCCATCGTAGTGAGTACGTGTTTAAGAGCAATGACGACGGGACGTACCAGCGAGTGTCGGAGCGGTCCAGACCGGGCACGGTGGCTGTGGCCGCTGCAATACAACAGAAATATGATATTCCTGCCGTGCCGCACATCATTTGCAGCGGTTTCTCGAAAGTGGAAACAGAATATGCGTTAATCGACTTGAACTTCTTGGGCATAAACAATCTGCTTTTGCTTAGAGGCGACAAGGCGAAGCATGAGAACCGTTTTGTACCAAATGAAAATGGCCACGCTCATGCAAGTGAATTGCAGGAGCAGGTTAACAATTTCAACAATGGCTATTTTATAGACGGAACAAAAATGGATATAATGACCGACTCGCGGTTCTCGTATGGGGTGGCAGGCTATCCGGAGAAACATGATGAAGCCCCGAATATGGACATCGACTTAATGTTTTTGAAGGATAAAGTCGACAAAGGTGCTCGATATATTGTGACACAAATGTTTTTCGACAACCAAAAATATTTTGATTTCGTCGACAGGTGTCGGGCGATAGGCATAACTGTGCCGATTATCCCGGGCCTGAAACCCATTGTTACCGCTTCGCAGTTGACAATTCTTCCCAAGGTATTCCATGTGGATTTGCCGACTGACCTGGCTACAGAATTGCTGAAATGCAAAAACAATGTGGAGGCAAAGCAGATTGGAGTGGAGTGGTGCACAATGCAAGCGAAAGAATTGATGGATAGGGGTGTGCCAAGCATTCATTTCTATTCGCTCAATGCAACAGAAAGTGTTAGACAAGTAGCAAAATCTATATATTGATAAAAATGAAATTCAGTGATATAAAAGGTCATGACGACGTTAAACGCCGGTTGCGTGACATGGCGGATTCCGATCGGATTCCTCATGCTCTTTTACTGGAAGGAGAGGAGGGAATCGGCAAATTACAGATGGCGCTGACGTTTGCTCAGTATGTGCATTGCGAGCATCGCGTCGGGGGAGAGCCATGTGGCAAATGCCCGTCTTGTTTGCAGCACCAGTCAAACAATCACCCGGATTTGTTTTACGCATTTCCGATATTCAAGAAGGCGAGTGAGACGGTGTTTTGCGATGAATATATCACTGAATGGAACGAATTCTTGGCGCATAGCCGCTACCATTCGTTTGAAGACTGGCTTGGCTTTTTAAATCCCGGGACAAAGCAGCCGGTGATTTACAACTCAGAGGGTAGTCAGATTATACATAAAATCAGCGTGAAGTCATATTCGTCGCGCTATAAGATTATGATAATGTGGTTGCCTGAAAAAATGAAGGAAGAATGTGCAAACCGTCTGCTCAAAATGATAGAAGAGCCTTATGAAAACACGGTTCTGTTGTTTGTAAGCAACAAGCCAAATGAAATATTGCCCACGATATATTCCCGCATTCAACGTGTTGGGATGAAGCGTCTGTCTGACAGTCTTGTGGCAGAATGTTTGACGCAATCGCTCGCCGTTGATTCTCAGACGGCAATGTCGTTTGCGGCGTTGTCCGAGGGAAGTGTCACAAAGGCAATGGGGCTTATGGATTCCGCCGCCGACAATGCAATGTTTCTTGACATGTTCAAGCAGTTGACACGAATGGCTTATCTTCGTGATGTGCGTGGATTGAAGGTCTGGTCGGAGGAGGCTGCCGATATGAAACGGGAAAAGAATGTCTTGTTCCTGGCATATTTAAGCCGTTTGTTCCGCGAGAATTTCATCTACAACATAGGCAACCGCTCATTGAATTATCTTACTCCGCAAGAAGAGCAATTCAGTGCAAAGTTTTGCCCGTTTGTCAATGAACGCAATGTCGAAGCCATTGAAAATGAAACCGCTCGTGCAGCATCCGACATCGCAAGAAATGCAAATGCAAAAATCGTAATGTTTGATTATGCTGTCAAAATGGTGGTGGCATTAAGAATGTAGATTCCTGTAGATATGAAACCATTCCTTAAGAAAGTTGCCGATGTCTACGCCCTGAATGAGGCTGACAGGTTATATAAATATTGTTTCGTGTTGCCCAATAGGCGCAGCCGTGTGTTCTTTGAGTCGTATTTGTCGGATGCGTTGAACGACAAGCATTCGATATTCCCGGAGTTGACCACTATATCAGATTTTATCGATGAATATTCCGATTTGGTTGAAGCAGGACGTGTGGAGCAGTTGTTTTTGCTGTATCAAGCATATCGCACACTTGCGGAGCGCGACCAAAAGCAGTATGACGACTTTGACCACTTTCTGCATCTTGGCGATATGCTATTGAATGACTTCAATGACATCGACCGTTATATGGTTGATGCGAAGGAGCTGTTTTTCAATATGCGTAATCTGGAAAATATAAAAACGGATTATCTTTCAGACGAACAGATTGCTGTCATCAAGGAATATTGGGGCGTTGACAAAAAAGAGGTGAAAGAAGATTCTCTGTTTGTCCAGTCGTCATATGTAAACCTGTGGGACAATATGTATGAGCTGTACAACTCTTTCCTACAGGCTCTTGAGGAAAAAGGATTGACGTATGGAGGGCAGAGTTACCGCCGCGTCGCTGAGAAAATCAACAAAATGGGTGCGGATGATTTTAATTTTGAAAGGATTATATTCGTTGGATTCAGCACTTTGTCCAATGCGGAAAGAATGATATTCGAGAGGTTTAAAAAACTTGGAATAGCGGATTTTTATTGGGATTTTGAATCGGCATTTCTGGACAAGGACAATAAAGGCTCTTATTTTTTAAATCAATACATTCCGGAGTTCAAGTCGATATATGATATAATGGACAGCAAGCCGACAGTGCCCAACATCAACATATTGTCTGTTCCGTCAGGCTCCGGTCAAGGGCTTGTTGTCAGATCTGTGCTGGAGCAGCTTGTTGCCGAAAACAAACTTGACGTCAGCGATGCTGTAAATACGGCAATTGTCTTGCCCGAGGAAAAATATGTCAATTCGGTGCTCGACTCCGTGCCGGAGATGTTCAAGTCGATCAACATTACTATGGGTATGTCGGTCGGACAGAGTCCTATCGCTTCTTTTTTGACGAATTTGGCCAATCTGGAACATCGCAAGAAGGAGCTTAAAGGGGAATTGTCGTATTTCTATGAGGATGTTGAGATGTTGGCGTCTCATCCGTATGCAGTTATGGTTGGCGGCACAGGAATCAATGACTTGGTAGGAGAAATTCATCGTAAAAATGCATACTTCGTACCAAAGTCGATGATTGCCGAGGGCGGCCGGGATTTGTCTGATTTGTTTGGCATAAATGAAGAAGAGCCAATGGTGTATGTTGAACGGATTCTGACCCGCATCAATAGTGCATTGGAAAAGGATAAGAACAATTTGATTGAGCGTTATTTTGTTGTGCAATACATGCAGGCCCTCAATCAGATAAAGACCGTTATGAATAAATTCAACGTGCATGTAGAAAAGCAATCGTTGTTTTTCCTACTGTCGCGCACAATGTCGGGGGCAATTGTGCCATTTGAAGGAAAACCGCTGCACGGATTGCAGATAATGGGCGTGCTGGAGACGAGGTCGTTGGATTTTAAAAATATCATAGTCCTGTCGATGAACGAGAAGGTGTTTCCGACAAAACATTATACGAAATCGTTTATTCCCAACAGTATTCGCTCTGCATATGGCTTGTCGACGTTTAAATATCAGGACTCGATGTATGCATATTATTTCTTCCGAATGATAAGTCGTGCGGAGAATGTGTTTCTGCTTTACGATTCGCGAGTGCAGGGAGTGTCGAGCGGGGAGGAATCGAGATATATCAAACAGCTTGCTCAGGTTTACAATCGTGGACGCAATCATCAGGTGATTTACGATTATTCGGTTTTCGCCATTGAAGAGCCCTCAATTTCAATCCGCAAAACGGACCGTATAATGAGTATCTTGAATGATTTCAGGTCGACCGAAGACAAAGATAATATAAGATATCTTTCAGCAAGTTCAATTAATACATATCTGGACTGCCAGTTTAAGTTCTATTTGCAGAAGGTGGAGGGCTTTCAAGAGGAGGATTCGGTTACGGATTTCATAGACAGCTCAACATTCGGCACTGTGGTGCATGGTGCAATGGAAAAGCTCTATGGCCGTGAGCCAAGGCACATTGACTCCGCATTCCTTGACCGCTACCTGAGAAATAAAAATAAAACTTATGTTGAGACAATAGAACTTGAGAAGGTTGTGACGTATGCTGTCAATAAATATTATAAGCGCCTTGATGAGTCACGATGCTATGAGAAACCTACCGACGAAGCTGATTTGATTGCAAAAATTGTAATGTACTATGTGAAAAATGCATTAATTCAAGACCATTGCCTCGGTGCGTTTGACTATGTGGCGAGTGAGAAGGAATTGGCATTTAATTGGGATATGGGCGATGGCGTGTCGTTCAATTTTAAATGCTTTATAGACAGAATCGACTTTGTCGAAGGCAAACTGCGTATTGTTGATTACAAGACCGGCTCGGATGATGTGCAAATAAGCAAGCCTGATGATTTTGAGGACTTGTTTGCTCCGGATTCGAATGGGGCGCATAAAAAAGCTCTTTTGCAACTGCTGCTATACTGCAACGCATATGCAACTCATGAGCATTATGCAGATGACATTACACCTGTTGTATATAAGTTCAGAGATGTGGATAAATGTCTGAATGGAAAGTATGATATACAGCAATCCTATCTTAAGGGCAAGTCAATAAGATATAAACCAGTAGACGGGTATTTGAACGATTTGAAAAACGACAAGTTTTTGGAACGGATCAGAAAAGTCATACGTGATATTTTTGACAAGGATGTGCCGTTTGTGCAAACCGAGCACAAAAATAGATGTTTGTATTGTCAATTCAATAAAATTTGCTCACGCAGTGAAGATTAGACGTAAATATTTTGTGCCATTGCGAAAAAAAACGTATCTTTGTGCCGCTTTTTAAGGATTCCATGTGTGATGGGAAGTTAAGGAGCAAAGCACTTAATTTTGAGTAACACAAATTTTAAAAAACAATGAAAACTTACAATTTATCAGCTCAGCCAAGAACAGAGATTGGCAAGAAAGCATCAAAATTGTTGCGTAACGCAGGTCTTATCCCAGTTGGTTTGATTGGTGGTGAGCGAGTTGACCTTCCATATGCAGGCGCATTGAAAGAAGGCGAGCGTGTAGTAGACCTTGGCAACAACAAGGGTATCATCGTTACAAGCCTTGCTGTAAAGGCAGAGGATGTTCGTAAATTGATCTACACTCCGGAAATTTTCGCAATTGATTTGGATGTTAACGGAGCTAAAAAGACTGCAATTCTTAAGGAAATCCAATTCCACCCAGTAAAGGATGAGATCCTTTATATCGATTTGCTCGAAGTAAATGATAAGAAACCGGTAGTAATCGAGGTTCCTGTTAAGTTGGAAGGTCACGCCGAGGGTGTTAAAGCCGGTGGTAAATTGAGCCTTTCTATGAAGAAACTTAAGGTTAAAGCAGTTTATACAAACATCCCAGAACGTTTGGTTATCAACGTTGACAACTTGGGTCTTGGTAAGACAATGCAGGTTGGCGATCTTAGCTTCGAAGGTCTTGAATTGACAAATGCAAAGAACGCTGTTGTTTGTGCAGTTCAGTTGACTCGTGCCGCTCGTGGTGCCGCTCAAGCGGCTGCCGCTGCGAAATAAACTAAGCCAGCAAGATGAAATATCTTATTGTAGGATTGGGTAATATTGGTGCTGAGTATCAAGAAACCCGCCACAATATGGGATTTATGATATTGGATGCTTTTGCCAAAGCATCCAATATTGCTTTTGAGACCAAGCGATATGGCGATGTTGCTGAGACTCGGGTCAAGAATAAACAACTGCTGTTGCTTAAACCATCGACCTACATGAACCTAAGTGGCAACGCTGTAAAGTATTGGATGGACAAGGAGAATATCCCATTGGAAAATGTTTTGGTTCTTGTCGACGATCTGGCTTTGCCGCTGGGAACAATACGCATTAAAGGAAAAGGGAGCGATGCGGGGCATAATGGCTTGAAAAACATTGCGCAGATGCTCGGCTCTCAAAATTATGCCAGATTGAGATTCGGCATTGGCAACGATTTCCCCAAAGGCACACAGGTGGATTTTGTTCTCGGGCATTTCTCGGCTGAAGAAAAGAAACTGCTGGAGCCAAGAATTGAAGTGGCGGTGGAGGCGATGAAAACATTCTGCCTGTCAGGTCTTGGCTTTGCAATGAACAACTACAACAATAAGTAGAGAATACATGAAATAGGCATAAGCGGGTCGTGGACGTGTTGTCTGCGCACTCGCTTTTATTTATTACACCTTCGAAGAATATAATATCGTTTTCATAGTCTGTGACTTTGCTTCCGTCTCCGACCATTCCGAATCTTCGTCGGAATCAACCGTCAGCCCTCCTCCACAGAATAAGATTTGGCTGTCTTTGTCAAATGTTAAAGATCGAAGATTTACAAAGTAGTCAAAGCCAGATGACGTGACCGGCCCAAGGTATCCGCCATAATACGTGCGCGGATGTGATTCTATTTTCGAAATGGCTGTTTTTGCAATGGCGGTAGGCAAACCGCAAAGGGCAGGGGTGGGATGCAGCTCACTGACCAGCAATTCAGCGGCACTCATAGAAACAACGTTTGCGGCAAACCTATTGCAAAGGTGTGCCACGCGTCCGGCTGTCAACGTCGTTCTTGGAAATTTTGTGTATGTTATGCCGTTTCTGAGAAATATGTCCTCTATGTAGTCGGTCACATATCCCTGTTCTTGAATCTCTTTTATGCCCCATTCTTTGTCGTTGTCAGCAGCAAGTCTTGTTCCCGCCAACGCCATAGTGGAGAACTGGGAACCATGAAAGCGAGCC
>ERZ779940.378-NODE-378-length-11944-cov-2.32038_pt1 | contig 11944 bp, 7 predicted proteins | sample MGYA00511063_ERZ779940 | MGnify/ENA primary metagenome ERZ779940 (study PRJEB29588, sample SAMEA2146682) | human gut metagenome | biome: human gut; feature: human-associated habitat; material: faeces | place: Denmark | collected 2008/2010 ...
TCCTAAATAAACAAATATAGATATTATAAATGATTTTAAATACAATTTCTTTATACTTTTAAAAAAGTCTTTAAATATTGTATTTGTTTCTTTGTTTTCATATTGTCTAATAACATCTGTTGTCGCAACTATACTTGGAAACAGCCACAATAACATAGGTATTAATAACAAAAATGTTAAATGATTATTTCCACTTTTATTAATTGCGGAATAAATAATAAATAAGGAGAATGATGGAACTACGATTAACACATTCAATAGAACTAAGCGTAGCACGTAATCAAATAATCGATATATTTTGCTTTGCATAATTCGATCAGATCTCATAGTTATCATTCTCCTTTTTTGGTTTAATTATTAAGATTAACCAACAATACCAGAACGTTCAACACCTTCAATAAACAATCTTTGAACGAAAAGATATGCTATCAATAATGGTGTCATAATTAATAACGCTGCGGTATTTAACAATGTTTCAGTAAACAAAGCATTCTTTGTTATACCTTCACCGATAGTTTTAACGATATTGACGTATTGTGGTTGTAAGATTAATGCCGCAACACGTTCACTCATTGTTACTAATTTTGCTGTAAGCATTGGGTAAGTGTCACCACTGACTTCATACATTGAAGTGTAGTAAACATCGTTCCATTGCCATACAAAAGCAAATAAAGCTACAGTTGTTATAACCCCTCTTGCATTTGGTAACATTACACTTATAAATGTTCTAACAACACCTGCACCGTCAATTTGCGCTGATTCTTCTAATTCAACAGGAATTCCTCTGAAGAATTGTCTAAATAAGAAGATAAATAATGCAGCACGAATACCTTGACCAGTTAAGGATGTAATATAGAATACAATTGTTTTTCCAGTTCCTTTAAGTTTTAAAGTATGACCTAATAACTTTTCAAATAAACCAGGATGATTACCAAAAGCGAAAATATCAAATGAACCTAAATAGAATGTTCTTGATAGTGATACTGCTTGAGGAGGAACAATTAATGTTAACATCAATATTATGTTACTACCTTTGAATTTTAATCTTGATAGTGCGTATCCCGCAAGTGATGTTGCAAACAATTGACATACTGTCGAAATCGTTGATACTTTAACATTATTCCATAAAGCTTTCCAATAATTAAGTAGAATTATCGAAATTTTAACATTAAACAAACTAAAGTTTTCAGGTATCCAGTTAACTAATTTATTATTTAAATCAAGTGGATCTCTAAATGCTAGTGAAATTTCTTGGAATATTGGAAATACAATTATAAATGATAATCCAAAGAAGATAAATCCTCTAAGTATAGCCACCAATTTTTCACCAGTTTTACGTCTTCTAACTGCCTTTTTAACAGGGTTTTTTAAATCAGCTATGATTTCATCATATTTTAATTTAAGTTCAGCCTTTTTTTCTTGTTTAATTTGTTCTTTTGTCTTTTGTGGTTCAACAACTGTAGTTGTTTGTTCTATTGCTTTTTCTTGATCTGTTATTTGATTATTTTTTGTCGTCATAATAGAATACCACCTTTGATAAAATTCCTACTATTGTTCCCATTAGAATTAGTGAAGCTAAAATGTAAATCCATGACATTGCGGCATAACGGCCATATTCACTATCACGATATACTAGTTGCATTGTATCACAAATCTTTGATCTTAAGAATGAGTCGACAATTGTATAAACTACAACAGTTAGAATCATTGGAGAAACCATTGGTAAGGTTATCTTCCAGAACTGTTCGTATCCTGTTGCACCTTCAATTGTTGCGGCCTCATATAAGTGTTTAGGAACAGATTGAATTGCTGTTAAGAAAATCAATATTTGAATTCCTGAGTAAGTTATTGTATTGTAAATTGCAGATGTTATACTCGACAAGAATTTCACTAACGCAGCAGGAACACCAAGTCCTTGCATAAATACTTTTAAGTCGAATATTTGAATCAATGCATCACTACCAGATGAATTAAGTACTGCTTGTACACCTTCAGATGCGGCTAACGCCTTTTCAACTGCTTCTGAGTTAAATACTACTGGTAAGAAGAATATTGCACGAACTAATGTACGACCTTTAAATTTACCATTTAACATTACCGCAAGTAACAAACTAAAGATTGTTATAACTAATGTATTAACGACTGTATCTCTAACTGTTTCCCACAAGTCAACGATAAAGGTTGAGTGTTCTCTGAACGCATATCTATAGTTAAACCAGAAATCTTTTGTTGGAGTACTATTCCAATCATATTTACCAGATATTTTTTCAAACATCTTTGCAAAATATATTGTACCATCAGATCTAACTGAACTGAATGAATATATTAAAGACATAATTAACGGATAAATAAAGAATAGTAAGAAACCAATAATTACTGGTAATAAGAACATCCAAGATACGAATACTTTTTGTTGTTCATAACGCAATTTATCATAAATTAATTCTTTAATTAATTTAAAAGGAAAGAAAATGAAAAACCAATGATAAGTAATAAAACTGAATACTTTTTTAACGTTTTTTAGAAAATTTGAGGGCTTTTTTGCTTTTTGTTGATTGTTGTTGTCAATGCAATTTTCCATTTTTCATTACTCTCCTTTCTTAGTTTCTGAAGTCATATAAGTTTTTATAACTTTATAACTATTTGCTTCTGCTTGATATTCACTTGTAGAATAAGCTATTTTTTGATAATTCAAAATAATAACGATTTCTTTTTCAGGTGAATATTTGTTTTGATATGTTACTTTGTAAACATTATTAGCAATTCTTTCATGTTTTACTAAATTACATTCATATATACCAAGACCATTTAAGTCATCACAAACAGTTTTAACATCACTTAACCAACGTTGATAATATGTATAGTAATAATTATTATAGTTAGTTTGTAGTAATTTTGAAGAATCATCATATGTGAATGTGAAAGCAGGGTTTGATCCAGTTTCAATACATTTCATAATATGTTGTGCTATACCTTTTTCAGATTTTTCATTAATAGATTCACCACTATAATCCATTAAACCATTAATTACTAATTGATAGAATGGAATTGAATAATCAATAATTTCTTGTCCGCTTGAAGCGACAGGAATATTGTAGACATTTGATGCATATGCAAGTGCATAAGCATATGGTGCCTCTAATGCAATATCTGTGATACCACTATCTACTAAAGTATTAAGTGATTTAATTTGTTCTTCTACTGCTGTATACTTAAATATTTCTTTGTTTCGACGATAGTTACCAGATAATTGTGAGCCAAGTCCAGTTAATGAAATTGCGCCAACATCTGGAAGTACTTTATTATACTTTTTGGCAAGTGTTACAGCAAATGCATTATAGTAATCTGGAGAAAGTGTCATAATCTTATTAGCTTTTTTGTTATAAATATTGCTACTTAAATCATATGGATATTTTTCTGAATAAGATCCACTTACATCACGTGATGTATAGTGAGTTCTTCCGTAAGATTCTTTAAAATCGTTATATTCAATAAATTCTACTTGTGGATATAAATTTACATTTTTATCTTTGTTTTCGTTTATAAAGTTCAATAATTTTTTACGTCCGCCAATTTTACTACTTACTGTAATACTCTTAAATGATACATCAGCTAGAGCTTCTTTACGCCAGCCTTTGTAATAGATATTCATACTTGAAATATCTGATCCTAAGCCATTTATTTCATCAATAATTAGGCCTAACTCATCTATTGTTGTAAGTGTCCCTTTAGCATTATAACCGATTCCAGCAATGTTACTATGATAATCATAACTACCAATTACATCTATGTTCATTACTACATTATTAGTTTTATCGGTCTTTTGACCTAATTTTTCTTTACAACTATCATCTAAAGCATTTCTACTAATTAAGATATCACGATAGAATTTTGCAACGCCACTATAATCCATACTATATTCATCTTTATCCATGAATGAATAATTGATTTCATAATCACCGGTTGCGCCTTTTTGAGTGTATTGTTTAATACTAACTCTATTATAAGCAGTTGTACCAAATATTACTTGTTCAGATTCACGAATATATATTGTGTAATAAGCATAGTTGAAACTATTGTTACCATTTGCTTGTCCAGATACACCAGCATTAATTGCAAGTTGTGCAGCACCTTTTGTTGCTTCCGCAATTACACCATGCTCGCTTCCTGTATAAACCATTGCATACATAGGAAGTAATACGTCAGTTGTCTTAGAAGTTAATGTATAACTTGTAAATGCTAAATCTGTAGAATAAAGTCGTTTTAAATATACGGGGTAATCAGCTTTACCATTATCAAATTCGATTACAGCGCCACTGCCATCTGGGATAACAATATAACCAGTATCAGTATTTTTCTTTACACTTGTAAAGTAAGGTAATACATCTATTGAAACAATACGATATGCATATCCCTTATCATCTGTGTTAGTTTTTAATGAATTACCAGGTACCATTACTTGTAACCCATTATCAGTTAATTTATATTCAATTGCACATTTAATTTCAGGTTTGCCACTAGATTGTTTTTCGATACCAGTATCTTGAGTTAAATCTTCATTAGTATATCCACACCATTCATAAAAGAAGCAATATAAGCTCTTAATATCAGCTTCACTCATATTTTCATATGTTGTAATTTTGTAATCAACTAATTCTGCAAATTCAGTGCATCCACATTCTTCTGTGAATTCATTACCAGCATCGTCTACTTTAGTTATCACATGACTACATGAAGTAGGTTTTGTTTCGTAAGTTGCATAACAGTTTGTACAATAATATCCCTTAGATGTATCTAGTTGTTCTTTATAAATTGTTGAGAAGATACGATTCCAGAAATTTCTTGTTTCTTCAAAGGCAGCTGTTTCTGCATCTGCTTCAGATAAATCTGGGAATAACGAAATAAATTCATCATAATAAGATTGAAATCTGTAATTACCAATTTTACTACCATCAAAATACATACCAGTAATTAAATTATTATTACTATCTCTAAGTGGTGTACCTTCAGCCATTGCTTCTTCCATCTTTGCAACGCTTCGTCTACATAATTCATCCAATCTTGCACTAGTGATTGTTTCAGGGAAGTATGTATAATCAATTCCACCTACTTTGAAAGTATAGTAAACAATAATTGTGTTATTTTCTTCATCTATTTTGATGTGGAAATCAGGAACTATTTTTTCTTGAGTACTTTCTTTAGTAGAGTTTTCATATGTTGTATATGTTGTAGGAATTGGTGTTTCTGATTTATTACCTGTTGCAAAAACAATATTCATTAAAGACATTTGTGTTTTCTTTATACCAAGTGTTGCATCAGGATCAACCGGGTTAGAATACCAAACATGACCAGTTTTTATCTCTTCAACTCTAAATGTAGTATCAGCACGGTTAAATATTAATTTGTATTTACCATTATTTAATGCTTCTACTTCACGTGATGGGCTAATATATTCAGTCCAGCCTTTTAAGTCACTATTTGATAAAGTGTTATAGTAGTTTTCAACAGTAGCCTTTTGAGCACTTCTTAAACTATTATAACTTGCCATTGATTTAATGTCAGACCAAATATAACTTAATTCTTCGGTATATCTTGCGGTATCAAGGATAACTTTGAATTTTTCAATTTTTTCATCTGCGCTATCGCTTGAACCAGGTAGATAACTTTCATCGTATGGTTTAACATACTTGTCACTATTACAGTCAAGTTCATAGAATTCTTCAAATATATCTTGAGAGTGAATGAAGCCAGGCAATTGATTCCAGAATTCATCACTATATTTGTTATCATAATCTGTTTTTGATGCTTTATATTTTCCTAAATAGAACACTGCTAAACATATTACTATTACGCCAAGAAGGGCAAATAAGAGTGTACGTCTAACATATCTACCGATTGCTTTTTTCTTTTTCATTTGCTCACCTTCCTAAAAATACCTTGTTGTAATTTCTTTGTATAATGAATATACAAAACCATAAATTTGTTGTGCCAAGTCGAATATTAGTAAAGCAATGAAAGCAATAATTAAAGCAGCTAAAATTGTTAAAATTATTGACCATAATGTTTTACCCATACCATATTCATGGATCACTACTAATCCCATGAATACCATAAATCCAGTTAATACCCAACCAATGATATTCAATAATGTTATGAATTGTGCTTCATCAAGTGTTAATACATTACTTAATAAAATGTTAAGATATCCAATTAGCATTGTTGGTACTAATGAATAGCAAATCATCATAAAGATTTCTTTCATACGGCCTTTACCATCAAGTAGAGTAGTTACACTCCAGTTTGCAATAGCAAGAACAACTGGTGGAATAACACCGTATATTATAATTTGTAAACTATTGAACTTTTCAGGGTTATTTTTATTTGTTATAATACCTTCATATTGATAAGCAAATATTTCCATTAATACGTAAAGAACCAATATTGAAATAGCAGCCCACATTTTGGCTTTTTTCTCATTCTTGAATTCAGTAAATCCTTGAATTGGATGTGTTAAAATGTACATTGGGTAAGCTATAGTTTCATAGAAGAATTTCTTTATTGCACGACCAACTACTGCGATATTAAATTTCTTTGTTTTCTTTTCTTCTTCAGCCTCATCAGGTACTTCATTTTCTTCATCCATACCCGTTTTTTCTTCTTCATCACGATGGTTTAACGCTGCAGCAGAACCGCTTAAAATGTTATATTTTTCTTCATTCATTGCCATAGATGCGGCTAATGCACGGTTCTTTTCTATTAAATGTTTACGATATGATAATGTAATCCATAATACAATTAAAAGAATAATTGCGGTCATAATCCAAGCAAAGTTTTTAGATAATACTTCATCACGATATTCAGAATAAGCCTTAGAGTAGTAATTTGCATTATGAGCTAATTTGAAACTAGCCATTGCTAATTTATAATCACCACGTCTATATTGAGCTTTACCAATACCTAAATGTGCTAATTCATAGTTTGTATTCATCTTTAGTACTTCATTCCAATAATGTTCAGCACCATAAGTTACAGTACCATCTTCATTTTCAACGTTTTCAAAAATACCATCTTGATATCTTTGAATAGCTAAGTTTACCTTTTCGCCAAATTCAGTTGTTTCAAATACTAAGATACTTCTTGAAGAGCCATCTAATACTAGTAAGATTTCTTCTTCGCCACTTTCAGTAGCACGTTTAAAGTATTTGATTGCAACAGGGTTAACGATATTGCTAGTGCTTGCAGAAGATGTAGTACCACCAGGTTGATCTCCTGTTATATATAATAAGTTCCCTTCATTATCATAAGTAAATAAACGACCACGTTTGCTATCAACAACAGTAAAGTTACCATTATCACTAACTGATATACCAACTAGTGTTGAAGGCCCTAGAATAACACCATTTTCGCTTGAAGCAGTAACATATACTGCATCACCATCAGGTGTAACATAACCATTTCTCTTTAATACGTCCTTACCAGATGTATTAATCATTTTAACCATTTTTTCAGCTTTTGTAGCATCTTTATCTGGTTTAGATGTTGCATACAAGAAACCAGATGGATCAATTGTTAAATTAGTAAATTCAGGAGGTAAGTCTAGTGCAATTGAAGATACTTGTTCTTCAGAGAAGATCTTTGTCCAGAATTTTTTTAATGGATTAGCAACAACTTCGTTTTTACCAATAAATCGGTTAAATGAGCCAGCTGAGTCAAATTCAACGATACCTTCATATACGTTTTTTGCAATACAGAATACTTTACCATTTTTATCAACCGCAATTTTTTGAGGGTTAAATAAAGTTGAAGTATTAGAATCTTTAATTGTTATTCCGCTTGATACTTGATAGAATACATTATCATCTGGAGATAGGTAAACGTTAGTTACTGTCCAAACATTATCAACTTTATTTACTTTAATAATTCTAGAGTTCCCGCTATCTGCAATATACATTCCGCTTTTTGCAACAGTAATACCACTAGCATTATTTAAGCGAATAGCTGCTTTATTTGTATCTTTTGAATAAGGAAAATAAGGAGCTTTCCCAACAGTTTCTCTTTCCGCATATTCAATTGAAACAGTTTGTCCTTCAGTTAGCAAATCTTTATTTGTTAATACTAAATATCTATTTGTTACATTTACTTCTTTTCCATCTTCAATAACTTTTTCATTAATAGTAGTAACATACCAGTCTGATTTAGCTAATTTTTTATCACCTATTTTAATAATTCTTTTAGCGTTTCCATCTTCTAAATCGACAGTTAGTGGAACGGTTGATCTAAGACTATTATTGTCAAGAATAAATTGAGAAGATTCATAAGTTACATAAGTTGAAGTTTTGTAAATTGAAATTAATTCAGTAGAGTTATAATATTCTGCTTTATTAATTTCAGATAAACTTAAATTAAAATCATAATAGTCATCTAGAGTCTTTTTAACTTCATCAGTTATTAGAAATTCATCTATTTTTTCAAGCTTTTTAAAATCTTGATTAAGAATATATACTGAACTAACGCCTGTAGCTTCTTTGATTGAATTCGAAATCTTTGTTTTAGTAAACTTCATTGAATCTAAGATATAAATATTGCTTTCATATGTAATTAGATCAACAGGATCATCAAATACAACAGGATCTGTGTCAGTTGCATTTGCATTTTCAATATCACCATGATAATACGTATCACGATAAGTTAAGCCATCTGTACAAGGTATAACATTTTTCCAGAAATCATAACTATAGCCCTTTGCATTAACAGTTAATTCGCCAAATGAGAATAGCACTAAGAAAACTAATGCAACTGTAAGTGCTCTTATTGTTAATTTTATTTTCTTCATATTATAAGCTACCTCCTATTTCATACCTGAATGCGCCATAGTTTCGATGATTTGACTTTGTGATAATACGAAAACCGTAATTGGGACAATCATCATTATTAACATAACGGCAGAGGCAGTACCTGTTCTTGCAACACCACCAGATACGATTTGGTTAAGTGCGTAAGATAAAGGTTTTAATTGTTCACTATAAATATATGTACCACCATCATTATTCCATAATTGTTGGAACAATAAGATTATTAATGTCAACCATGCTGGTTTAACTAGTGGCATAACAATCTTCCAATAAATTTGAAATTCATTAGCTCCATCGATCTTTGCAGATTCAATTAATTCCATTGGAATATCTTGCATAAATTGTTTCATTAAGTATAAACCTAGTGAATATGCAAAGGCAGGGATAATTATCGCCCATTGAGTGTCAATAAATCCAATAGAACTAAAGATAATATATCTTGGGGTTGCTGTAACTTGAGCAGCAAACATCAATGAGTATACAACCATTGAGAATATTACTGTAGAACCAGGGAACTTATGCTTAGCAAGTGGATATGCAGCCATTGATGCAATGATTACGTGTCCAACTGTACCAGCAAGTGTAATCCAAATTGTATTAAAGAAATATCTTGAGAATGGAACCCATGAATCTTCCAATAACATAGATAAGTCTTTAAAGTTATCTAATGTAGGATTTTGGAAGAATAGTTTAGGTGGGTATATAAACAATTCTGCAAGTGGTTTAAAAGCAGCACAGAAAGAGTATACAAGTGGATATGCACTAAATAAGCCAAATAAGCAAAGTAAGATAAATAATGAAATATCTCCCGCAACACTACGGCTAACTCTTTTCTTTTTCTTTATTTTTCTACGTTTTTCCATTCGGTAGAAAAACAATTCCATCTTTCCCATCTTGGATTCATCTTTTAATCCAAATTTCTTTAATTTTTTCTCTTGGCGTTTTAAACGCTTTTTCTCCTCTTTAGATAGTTCAACACCAGCTATTTCTTCATCATCTACCATAATTTTGTCTGTAGCCATATTATGAACCTACCCTTCTTAAAATTTTTCTAACTAATAAGTTAGCAAGTATCATTATTATAAATAGTATTGTTGCTATTGCGGAAGCATAACCCATTTCCATACGAGTATTACCATAGTCCATCAAGTGGGTTATGATGGTGTGTCCGGCATATTCGACGGAAGGGAAACCCGCAATATTTGTTGAAACTTCAGCAATTGCTAAACTTGATGTTATTTGCATTACCGCACCGAACATTAATTGTGACTTCATTTGAGGTAATGTAATATACCAAAGTTCTTGCCAACGGCTCTTGATACCGTCAATAGCACCAGCTTCATAGTATTCACGGTTAACACCTTGAAGACCTGCAATGAATGACAAGAAACTTACACCAAGTGACATCCAAAGTTGAACAATGATTAAAATCCATATTATATATTTAGAATTTTGTAACCAAGTTATTGGTTCTTGAATAATGTTCAATTCCATCAGTATGGAGTTAGCGTATCCGTAGTTATCACTACTAAATATCAATTTCCAAACTAGATATACGTTACCTGAAATTGATGGGGCATAGAATATCAATGTCATGAAACTTCTTAGAAGTGGTTTCAATTCATTAATCAGCCAAGCAAATACGAATGCCATAATGTAACTTACTGGTCCGGTTATTACCGCCAGAATTGCCGTATTCTTAATCGCTACCATAAATACTTTATCATCAACAAATAATGATTTGTAGTTATCCCATCCTATAAATTTTGGAAATTCCAATAAGTTGAAATATGTAAAACTTAATACTAATGACATAAGTACTGGAATTACTGTGAAAATAAAGAATAGAATTGTGTATGGTGCAACAAGGTAATAATATTGACGTTTAACGAATATTTCCCTACGAAGTCTTCCTCCACGTTTACTCCAACGGTCAACTTTTCTTATCCATGAACCACGATCTTTTTCGATACGAAGTCTTTGAGTAATTCGTTCATGTTCTTTTTGATAATCTTTATATGCTTTTTCTTTATATTCATACTCTACTTGAAGTGGATCTTTTCCGGTTGCTTGTGAAATTTCATTTATTCGTTCTTCAGTACATTCAACAATGTTTTGGGTTGCTTGATTTTCAAGAGGAACTTCATTTTGTTCAACTGTTTCAACCACTTTAGGAGTATGTTCAATAGGTGTTACAATTAAATCTTTTTTCTCTTCTGTAGTAATTTTATATGTATGATTTTTCTTTATCATCCAATGAACACTCCTTTCTGTTTAGATTTCTATTATTAAGAGCAGTCATATTTTACTCCTCTTCTTCATTATCATCTTCTTCAGTTACAACTAGTTCAGGATATTCTTTTGTCCATGCTTCATAACGAGTTTTAACTTCTTCATAAGATGATTTAAGTTCTTCTAATTTTAATTTGCTTGCTTCATAATCTGCTTTATATTTCTTAATGTTCTCTGCAACCATCGCGTCATATTCTTTATCTTGACGTTTTTGTTCAGCACGTTTTTCTTTCATTGCAGCTTTAAGTGCAGCTTTTTCAGCAGCTTTTTCTTCACGTGTAGGACCAGTTGGTTCAACTGGTTTTACATTTTTTGATTTTTTACCAAAGTTTAATTTTCCTTTTTTACCACCAGTTATTACTAAGAAGAAGAAATATGTAAGTAATAAAACAGTGATGATTAGCATTATAATAACTGCTATTTTTTGTGCCATATATATCTCCTCCTTTTCTTAGTTAATAGTTGGCAAATCAAATTCTTTACGTTTACGATTTATTTCATCGTTAATATTTCCACAATATTCATATAGGGTTTCACGCGCATTATAGTTATTATTAATTACTTTACGATAAGCATTTTCAATTTCACGTCCAATAATATAACTACCTGCAACTTGTGGCATTTCATGTACTTGATCCCATTGTTTCATCAATTTATCTAAGTCAGCTTGTGGCCATGCAAGAGATTGGAATGCTTTTACGTTTGCGGTTGCATGACGTGCAGATGAACCTAAGATACCTTCCATTTCGCGGCCAAATTGTGCTTGTGTTTCAGCGCCTGTCCACCATTTTAAGAATTCC
>ERZ779940.381-NODE-381-length-11877-cov-2.24827_pt1 | contig 11877 bp, 11 predicted proteins | sample MGYA00511063_ERZ779940 | MGnify/ENA primary metagenome ERZ779940 (study PRJEB29588, sample SAMEA2146682) | human gut metagenome | biome: human gut; feature: human-associated habitat; material: faeces | place: Denmark | collected 2008/2010 ...
CAGCATCCAGGTAGGCGGAGGTGAGGTTATGGCGGAGAGTGAGAGACATAAAAATGAAGAATGAAGAATTAAGGATGAAGAATAATGGATGAATGGCGAAAGAAGAAACTGTACATTGTTAATTCTTCATTCTTAATTCTTCATTCTTCATTTCCTTCGTTATCTCGCTCACCTCCGTCACCGCGTCGAGCCAGCCTTCCATGATGACGGCGGGCGAGTGGGTACTCAGGATGAGCTGCATCTGCGGGTTCAGGCGGCGTATCATGCCGATGAGCTTCTGCTGCCACTCGATGTGGAGCGAAGCTTCGGGCTCGTCCATGAAGAGCACACTGTGCGTACCCTCGCGCACGAGGACGGTGAGCAAGATGACCAGCATCTGTTTCTCGCCCGAAGAGAGCTTGTAGGGCAGCAGGCGTTCGCCGTCCTGATAGAAGGCGATGTCATTGCTGCGCCGGTCGATGGTCTTGCGCGTATAGCTGAAGAGCTCGTCCACCAGGTCCTGGAAGAGCCGCTTGGGACGGGAGAGCTGCGGAGCCTGGACGCGCTGCTGCTCGTCGCCGTTGAGGAGTTCGATCATGCGGTTGCCCACGTTCACCTGATAGTCCAGGTAGCGGCGTTGCAGCAGGTAGAGCTGCCAGTCCAGTTCGGTGTGGACGTTGGGGTCGGCCATGCGGGCGGTGAAGTCGCCCATGACGAGCGGGCGGTCGTACGAACGGATGACGTCGTAGGGGATGCAGGTCGCTTCGGCCGGGTCGAAGAAGAGGCGCACGCCGGCCACCTCGCCGTTCTTCATCTCACCCGAGGTGCGGTGTTCCAGGTAGCCGACGGAGCGGTTCAGGATGGTTGTCTTCCCCACCCCGTTGATGCCCGAGAGGATGTTGACGTCGGGGCGCAGGTCCCACGCCACGTCGTAGCGGTGCCACAGGCCGTCAATCTCGATGCGGCGGATATAGTTGGCTTGTATTTCCATATCGTTTGAAGTTTAGACAAGCAAACTTACGCAAAAAGTTTGGAAAAACCTTGGAATTGTCCAGATAGTGTTATCCCAGGGTCGAATAGCCCGAGAGAAACCCTCCCTGGAAAGGATGTAATATTTTTATTAGTAATAAAGTTATTAGTGAATATTATTACCGATGGTTAACGCAGTAAAAACTACGCCTGTGCAGATAACAAAAACACTATCGTTTTGTTTCGATATTCTCTTGCATTTTATCTTAACCAATTGACTGCCGATTTATTAATTTCCTCAAACCATTGATTTTCGTCCTCACAAATTTCTATCAATTCATTGGATCGTTCCAAGAAACAGCGTACCTGATGAGAATTCGGCGTGTACCCAACTTTATAACTATCTTCCAACATTTTCTGGAAAATATTCAAAGATAATGGTATTATTGTTGATTTTCCTCCATAATATGATATATTAAGTCGATGTAGAGCATAAAAATGAGCAATGCAAGCTTCATTTATCGTAGGAGCAATGAAAATACAATAACAAGGCTTACCAGTTGTTTTTTTCATTTTTCCTAGATGACGGCTTACAGGTTCGCCCTCCATATCATATTGTTTTTGTCCGCTTGCCATAGTAACTTCAACAATAAGTATATAATCTCCATAATCACATACAATGTCAGCCATATTACCTTGGGCAGTGGAAAGTGGGTTCCCAAAATCATCAAAAATCAAATTCGCCTTGATATCTCCACCATCAAGCATCGTCATGGCACGCCAAGTATTCCATTCAAGCATCAATGGAGCATCATATAATTCTTTCTTTTCAATTTGCTTGAATGTATTTTGGATGTCATCATAAAGTTTATAATCTTTTATTTCGACAACTTGTCTGCTCAATGTATCGGATTTCCTTTGTGCCGTCAGGTCTGCCAACAAATCTTTCAACTTTGATATTTCTGCTTCTCGATTAAATTCAATTTGCGGGAATTCTGTATGCAGTTTTGCCACAAGTCGCTGCCTGTCATCTGTAAGCAATTGTGGAACTTCCGCATTTCCAAGATATTCAATGTAATTTTTTTCGCTATCAATAAAACAAGGATTACGATCAACTGTCTGCAAGATATAATCAACATCCCCTATGCGTTCTGATACGATACTTAACGATTTTCCAACGTGTGATACATTTACAAGGCCTGTCGCCCGTAAATATCGGAAACAAGCATCTGCATAGTCACGCATATTGCTTGATTGTGTCCTCAGAAAGTTATCCAATGATGTATCACTGCTTTCGCGTGTTTGAGTTTCTCCATTCATAATCCTCTCTTCGAAGATATGTGTAAGTTCGTCACGAAGATATTCAGCCTTAAATGTTCTATAACTACCTTGATACTTAACTTTTGCAATACGAAAATCTTCAATCTTCTGAACTATGTCATCAAATTTACGCCAATCCGTAAGTTGCATTCCAAATATCTGCAACTCATCAAATTTTAATGTACCCATAGTACGGACAAGTCGTAATATCTCCAAATAAGGTTTTACCCAAAAAGAAGCAGCTTTTGAAGTCGGCTTATGATAAGGTGACGGCACTTGAAATTTCAACATCTGCCGAAGAAAAACTTCTTCTTTCCGTTTTGATGTAAGCAAAGCTATACCCGCTGGAGTAATAGAAATACGAGGTGATAGGACAACAAAGCCAAGAGATTTCGGAGCCCGATTTATCCTATCACGTGCACTAAATGCCGGATCTTTCTTCCCTTCTCCATTAAAGAATTGTTCATCACGCAAAATACTCATGAAAGCACTCTGTGTCTCATTATTCCAACGACTACCTGTAAAATGTTCAACAAGTAATCCAATTTCTGGTATCATCTTCTCTGGTGTACGAGGAGATGTTGTCAGAAATAATAATTGACTATCTATTCTTGCCATAAGGTTGCCTTGCTTCAAATAATCTTAATTGAGCCGTTTCCGGCTCGTTATATACGGTATATTGTGATGGACAAACACGTATATTATCCCAGCATTTTCGATAATTTGCTACCACAATATGCTTAGCTGCAGCTTTAAATCGATTTCGGATATTAACGGCATAATTTTTCTCATATTCATCTATTATATACCCCCTATACAATTCTTCTGTCAACGGAGTGTATCCAATAATCATTAATGCCTTACAGGGAAGATTAGTAAAATCATTTGCTAATCTTCTATGGTTTTCTTCATTAAAGCCATCTTTATATTCTTCATTTCCATAATCCGAGAAAATACAATCATAAGGAGGATCAAGGAAAACGAAATCATCATCCCTACACATATTAAACACATCACGATAATCAGTATTAAATATTTCTGCACGTTGCAACAATTTACTATGCGACAAAGTGACAGACTTCGTATTAAGATGCATATAACGTCCAAAAGGGACATTGAATTCCCCTTTGGCATTATAGCGTATCATCCCTGAGTATGCTGTTTTGTTAATGTAATAATACAACAACGCATCCGAATAGGATTTATCCACAGTCCCATTAAACATAGCCCGGAGAAGATAATAAAAATCTTCATTCTTATCTTTAACCCGTTCATTAGGATGCAATGCCTTTAATGCATCAAACTCTTTTCTATTATTAGTATATAACAATTCTATTTCATCAAGTTCTCTCCGCAAATTAGAGTAGTCATCTCTTACTCCACGATAAAACTTCATTAACTTCGTATTTATATCATTAATAATAGCCTGTCGTGGTTCAAGATAAAAGAACAACGCTCCACCGCCAAAGAAAGGTTCAATGTAACGTCCTGTAAATCGAGGAATATGCCACATGATATTAGGAATTTCCTTTGATTTACCGCCCCTGTATTTTATCATTGGTTTCATTTAATCCTTCTCATTATAATTCATGCTTGCAAAAATAGTAAATATCCTGAAATATTCTATGAGCCATCGTAAGTTTTGAATTGTGATCATTTTCCCCTATAATTATTTAGATAAAAAAATGCAGCTTCACTAATTCACTTCGGTAATTATCACACATATACTTAAACAATTTCTTTTCCCCAAAAAGTCCATGTCAAATAGAACAGTCCACACCTCCACATAGGCACATATTGAGGATAGCCCGAGAGAAACCTTCCTTGAAAAGGATGTAATATTTTTATTAGTAATAAAGTTGTTAGTGAATATTATTATTAACTGCCAACACAGTAAAACTGTAGAGCAAGCTACTATGCAAAGACAAAAAGTTATGAATGATAATATCCATCAATCATAATATTCTATCCATAATTAAGTGAACTATCAAAGTTTTATTGTAATTTTGTAACGGATTGAGGAAACTCCTTCCAAGACATACGAGAAAAAGAAGAAGCGTTATGCTTATCTTGTAAGTTGGAAACGTAGGAAATTTCGAACTTAGTACGAGAGAAAGCATAGTGGTTCTCACGCTATAGCGTGGGCTGCTATTACCATATCCGTACTAAAGGTTTTCCTACGACCTCCAACTTAGATATGATAGCATTGCAGTTCCACGCTTTTGTATTTTATAACCGCCTATAAAGGGACTGATAGGCATGAATAATAGGACAACAATATGGAACAACAATTTTGTCAAAGCTGCGGTATGCCCCTGACTGACGAGAACAGAGGAACAAATGCCGATGGAAGCCGTAGCGAGGATTATTGCACTTATTGCTACAAAAACGGAGAATTCACCCAAGAGTTCACGATGAGCCAAATGATAGAGTTCTGTCTGCAATTCTTAGACCAATGGAATGCGCAGACGGGGTGCAAGTTGACTCCCGTACAAGCGAAAGAACAAATGCTCCGGCACTTCCCGCACCTGAAACGATGGAAAATGAAAGACGAACGGACACTGACGGAGAAAGCAACGCACTTGCTTGCCCAATGCGAAAACGTGACCGTCGCTTCCATCGACGCCTACGGATATCCTCGCCCTGTGCAGATGTCCAAGATAGGAGCAAAGGGCTTCCATGAGGTTTGGATGGCAACAAGCGCAGACTCTGTAAAGGTGAATGATTTCAAGACGAACAACAAGGCAGGCCTTTGCTATGACCATTACGGAGATGGCGTTGCCCTGCGTGGTACGGTAGAGATTGTCACGGATGATGCCGTCCGCAAGGATATGTGGCAGGACTGGTTCATCTATCACTTTCCCGGTGGAGCGAGTGACCCCAACTATGTACTTCTACATTTCATCGGTACGGAAGCCACCTTTTGGATAAACGGTGAATTTGCTCACTCCAACATCTGATGCCTATGAAAACAATCATACCAGATACCCGAAACATAGCCGCTTGCGGTCTTTATTGCGGAGCCTGCCGTAAGTTCCTGACAGAAAAATGTCCCGGATGCAAACACAATGAAAAGGCTACTTGGTGCAAAATCCGTTCATGTTGCCAAGAAAACAAGTTCAAGTCTTGTGCTGAATGCCCTCATGATGTCAGGGAATGCAAATGGTTTTCCAATTGGATAGGCAAAACATTCGCATTCCTGTTTAATTCTGACCGTTACGCTTGCATCCGATATATCAAGGAACATGGTGAACAGGCCTTTGCCGAAGAGATGACCCAACGTAAATGTCAAACCATTAAAAGAAGATAGATTTGAAGAACGGGGTGTTATGTCTGTTATTAAACCATGAAGCCGCGTTTTCAGCATCGGCTATTGCGTGTAACGAACGCTGTATAAAAAGCATGGAAAGTGACAAAAATGAATAAAGACATTAATATAAAAATATGGAACTGTCGGATTGGTTCAAAGGATTTGAGAAAGGCATAGCCCGGCTTTCATCGGAACAGCGGGCTGCTTTCTTTTCAGAATGTAGCAAGAATTGTGTGAATGGCGGTACGCTTTCCATTTACAGAAAGCTCTACGAAGACGCCAAAGGGAATATGGATGTTTTCTTTCAGATGGCGAATGAATTGCCGGGAGTAAAAGGCGAGGTCGTAGAAAAAGGCCGGGTCTATTATCTCACTTTCCTGGAATGCACCTGCCATTTGTGCAAGAAGGGTTATGTCACTACGCCATTACTCTGCGAATGTTCCCGTCAAAGTGTCATTTATTCCATGCAAAACCTCTGGAAAGAACTGAAATTCAATATCACGCTCTGCCATTCCATTTTGCAAGGTAAAAGGGATTGCAAGATAAGGATCGAAGTGATATAGGAAGCCTCCTCTTGTCAATTGAATGAAACAATGCAAGCAGGTTGTATCAAAAACGAACAGGGTTTTATCATCATGCAATGTCATTCTTCACTTCGTTTAGGATGACATTGCATGATGATTATGCCGTCCGCATCATTCTCCCCGATTTTGCAGGGAACGCAACGATGCATTTACTCCGTTTTTCCAAGTTTATCCAAAGCCTCCCAATCAATCTGTGGGGGCTGTGTGTTGTCGTAAGCAGGTAAAGGGAAGTGCGTACCTGCCTGGACATTCCCGTTGAAGAAGCCACCCATTTTCAGGAACAGAGCCTTTCCGTCGGCAGTTTGTCCACCTGCATAGTCCAGACGCACACCGGCTTGTGCAGTGCCGTCGTTGGTAAAGGTCGCATGCAAGGGACGCACCCAACGGCCGTCCGTCGTACGTGCCCATTGGTTCTGAAACTGCACCTTGCGCGTCAGATAGCCTTGTTCCGGATTGAAGTTTTCCAGGAAAGAATGGGGATGGGTGTACCAGGTGTCGGTTTGTGGACGCAGGAACTCTGCAATGAGGCGCCACTGTCCCTCCTCCGTGGCATAGAAGTAGGCCGTATATATCGTGTTGCCCTTTCCATCGGGGCGTACATGCATCAGGAACGGGTATGTCGTACCAGCCTTCCAGGGATAATTCATAAAACTTTGGCCGCCCGAGCCCTCATTGCCAAACTCTCCGATTCGCACTCCATCGCCACGGCGCAGCATGCGGATGCGCTGGTCTTCGGGAATATTGCGCGGGTCTTGTGTGTCAAACGGGCTCCACACGGAAAAGAGGATGCGCCGCTCTGTCTTCGAGTTATATTGCATGCCAAAATATCCTTCGCCAAAGCCTGCCACCATATAGTAGCTATGCATCACTTCACCATCCTGCGGAACGGTCACTTCGTTATAGAACCATTCATAATCATTCCCCTGCGGTAGCGTATAACCCAAGTGTACAGACGGGCCGCGGCGTCCCCAGTAGTTAGAGAAATCGTGTACACAGGTCACTTTGCCATCTGCGTACGCAACCATCAGGTCGGTAATGTTGGCAAAGTTCCCGCCATCACGCTTCACACCTTTGAGATCCACCTGGACATAACCCGGCTCACTGATCTTGACTTTCATATTGCCGGCAATAGTCGGTTCATCGTTATCGAACCTGACATCCTGTTCTTTACCGTTGCATATCATGCGCATCGTGGCATGCCCCTTGCCCTGAAGCGACAGTGTAAGGGTCTGCGGCTTGTCGACATGAAAGTATGCGCTGACAGTGGTCTGGGGACTACTCCAGTTTTCCACACCGTTATCCGAAATATGTGTCTTATCGGCACGTTGGGTAACATAAGCATTGCCTGCAAAGGATACGGACTGCACCCGTGACTGTGCCAGCATTGTGATGCTTGTCAGTGAAAATAATACGGCCATGATATGGCCTAAAGTTAATCTATACTGCTTCATGGTACGATTTGTTTTATTGTATGAACCGTTGTTCGATTTAGGCTCTCAACTATCAGCAAATAAGCAAGTTGTACGCATCATTGGCTTTCCAGCAAACTGGTTGCAGGCAAGTCGTTGACTGCCATCTGCCCGTTGATGCACAACTTCATCGCAAAAATCGTAATAATCCTTGGAATCCGCAAGGATTTCACCGGAAATCGTGTCCATACACTCGGAAATGTACCTCATAGCGGAGTTGTTCCCAAGTGTTCGACCCAGCCTGAACGGTTGCTTTGTCCAGCTCTTGAATAAAACAGATTTCCATCCTTCCGATTCCGTCAACGGATCATTACAAAACAAATCAATTATATTTACATATAAGGATTTATCTTCAATAGTCCTCCAAACCGCTCCGAATCCCGGTTTCAACCCCAATCCCCTTATGTTTCAAACATTCGTGCCTTATGTTTGAAACATAGACCCCTTTGGTTTGAAACATTCGGGAACGAAGTTTGAACGCCGTTTAAACAGAGATTCAAGGACGAGCTCTCCTTCCATCAAAAACAATTTACAGAACAAAATATCGGGCCGGACCTGCAACCTCCGGCAGAAGTTTTGTTCCATACAAGCCATACCGACTGTCAGTCCAAAGGAAACCGATACAACTGGCAATAAAAGTACCAACAGACTGTTTCCGTCAAGAAAATCCGGCCGCAGACTTGTCTTTCTGACTTAGTTTCAGGCGCACGTTATTATCGTGTCATTTCTTGGCGGACTCTTATAAAAGCACTATTTTTGTCGTATCATGAAGCAGATACCTCTATATAAATTCTATAAACGGAAATATGGGCAGGAGCTGTTGGTTGACGTGCTCGACCTTGATTACATCAAGACTGGCATACGCCTGCATCCTGTCCATAGAGAGACATTCTATTGCATCATTTTCATCACTGAAGGCTGCGAGGAAGTTTCTGTCAATGAACACCATCGCACGGTCAGCCCCGGTGAAGTAATCTGTTCACGCCCGGGCGAGATCTGGAAATGGCAACCCGATCCGCAGCTCGAAGGCATAGTCCTGATATTCGAAGAGCAATTTCTCCTGTCCTTTTTCAAGGACCCTTTGTTCCTTGACCGTTTTGCCTATCTCCGCGCCGACCGGCCTTCTCCCTTTCTGTTGTTGGACAAGGTGCTGCAGGAACGGCTGTGCCACCTGCTTCACCTGATGAAAGACGAAATCGACAGCCGCGTAGAGAAAGACCAGCATATCCTCCGTGCCATGCTCTACGAAACGCTGATGCTGCTCAACCGGGCAGACGCCCCGGATGCTGACGAGGGGGAGTCCATGAATGAGGTGTCCGTCAGCCGCTACGTGGACAAGTTTACCTCATTGGTGGCCTCGGAATATGCCACTCACCACGATGTGGAATATTATGCAGACTGCCTGTGCATCACACCGAACTACCTGAACAAAATCGTCCGACAAACCTTAGGCACCACTGCCAAGCTATACATACACAGGCTGCTATATGAGGAAGCCAGGCGCAGACTTACCTATACGTCGGCCACAATCAACGAAATAACAGACAGCCTCCACTTCGACTCGGCCTCATACTTCATCCGCTTTTTCCGCAAACAGGCCGGCATGACGCCCCTGCAATACAGGGAAAACAACAAGAGTCCGCAAAAGTGACATTTCCGTCCCGGTTTGTGTGATGCCCTCCTGCCACGAACCGCCTACCTTTGCAGCAGAAAACCCCAAAAGTACACAAAGTCATGGTTATTGCAGAGAAACAGACAAAAGATTTGCTGACATCGTCCAAGATCGGACGTTATGCCATCAACCCCTACGTGGGTTGTCCCCATGCGTGCAAGTATTGCTACGCATCGTTCATGAAACGCTTCACCAATCATCCTGAACCGTGGGGCGAGTTTCTGGATGTCAAGCGGTGTGACAAGAAGATAGACCTCCGCAAGATTGACGGGAAAAATGTGTTCATGAGTACGGCTACAGACTGCTACAATCCGTACGAGGCCAGATACAAGGTCACCCGTTCCATCCTCGAACAGCTGGTGGACAGCAACTGCTATCTGCAAATCTCCACCAAAAACAAACTCATTCTCCGGGACCTCGACCTGCTGAAACGGATGAAACACATCAGTGTCGCCATGTCGGTCAACACCCTGAACGAAAAATTCCGCCATGACATGGACAAGGGAAGCACCATAGCCGAAAGGCTCGACACCCTACGCACCTTTCACGACAACGGGATATACACCATCCTCTTCATGTCGCCCATTTTCATCCACATCACCGACTGGAAGGCCATCATCACCCGGACCAGGGATTTCATCAGCGAATATTGGTTCGAAGACCTTAACCTGCGCGGCAGTTACAAACCGGTCATCATGCAGTATGTACACGAGCATTATCCCCAGTACTACGACTCGTACCGGCGGATCTACAACGAAGGAAACCGGCTGGAACTGATGGACATGGACCGGGAGATATGCGCGTGGTGCGACGCGGAGCACATCAACTACAGTGCCTACTTCCACCACGAAACCGTGATAAAAACTGAAGTGAACAAGATATTAGGCAAGAACAACAAATAAGAAGCAAAGAATATGGAACAGAATGACAAAAACATACCTGCATGGTACAAGAATGAAGAAGAACAACAGTTGGCAGAACACCTTATCGGACTGGAAAGAGCAGCTTTGGACAAGTGGTTCAACGGAGATACATCCGGATACGAGCAGTTATGGTCGAAGCGCAGCTTCACCTATTTTGACAGCGTGTCGGACAAACGGATTGACGACCACGCGAGCATCGCCGAGTTTCTGAAGACCATCGACGGCAAACTGTATGCCAAGAGCTACGATTTCCGCGTGCCGCGTGTGCAGGCAGGCAGTGACATGGCTGTGCTGACCTACCAGCTTTTTGCCGACACGACCCTCATAAACATGGCCTATAACTGCATTGAAGTGTTCCAGAAGGAAGAGAACGGCGAATGGCATGTGGTTCACTCCACCTGGTCGTTTATCCGCCCCATGGACCATGATTTCAACAAAGCCAAAGCCATCGTTTAACCGTTATATATCAACCGTCTAACCGTTGTGGAATCGGCACGAGGAATCACCATAGGCAAACATCAAGTTATGCAAAAGTTGTGTATTATAAAAGAATGCCATGGATATAGAAGAATTCAGAACCTATTGCCTTTCCTTCCCTGGAAGTGAGGAAAAAACGCCTTTCGAGAAATTCTTTCACGGGAAGCATTCTTTCCTCGCTTTCTATGTGAACGGAAAAATGTTTTGCTATTTCGAAATAGACAAGTTCGACTGCTGCACGATCAAGTGCAATCCGGAAGAGATTGAAGAACTGACCGAGACCTACCAGGCAGTCACACCACCCTATAATTGCAATCCGAAATATTGGATCAGCATAAAATTCAATGAAGACATGTCCGACAAGGAAATAAAGCTGCTGGTCCGACAATCTTATGAAATAGTCCGTAAACCATGACTGGCTATAAGAAAAAGTTCCTCCTTCCGGCAGTTAATCTATAACCGAAGACTTCGTTTATGGAAACGGAGCCTCCAGTTCTACAACCGCAGACTCCGGTTGTAAAACCAAAGACTGCGGCTAAAGAAAAACACGGAAGACAGTAAGGTTTGGATCAGGAATCGGGAAGAAATGTCAGGATAGCAGCCACATATAAAGGAAGGCCGGGAAGCGCCGGCTTCCACAGAAACCGGGCCTCCCGACCTGACATCAGATGAAGAAAAATATGAAATTGGTTAGGGTAAAGAGATTCTCACTCGATGTAGCTGTCCAACGCGCCGTTGTAGTCCACTTCCTTGGCGGGATATACCCACGTCCACTGGTTGGCCTCCTCAGGCTGGACGCTGACGGCAAACTGGGGATGGAAGCTGCCCTGGGGATGGGCATGGCGGACCAGCGGCTCACGCCAGCGCTTCAGGTCGAACCAGTCGAAGCCTTCGCCCCAAAGCTCGATGCGGCGGTAGAGCTTCACCTCGGCCAGGAGGTCTGCGCCCGTCTTGGTGCAGGTGTACTGCGGGTCGCGCCCGCTGTCCTTCACCAACGCCTTCAGCAAGGCCTGTGCCTCAGTGTCCTTGCCGTCGAGGTGGCAGTCGGCCTCAGCCTCGATGAGGTACATCTCCGACGAGCGGAAATGGTTGAGCTGGCCGATGCCGGGCTGGCCGGTACAGAGGAACTTGAACTGCATATAGGCATAGATGAGGCTCGTGCCATACAGCTTGT